>Ga0302267_10002863_pt1 | contig 20385 bp, 18 predicted proteins | sample III_Bog_E1_3_FD_194555 | JGI IMG/M metagenome (GOLD analysis project Ga0302267, IMG submission 194555) | Peat permafrost microbial communities from Stordalen Mire near Abisko, Sweden - III_Bog_E1_3 | ecosystem: Environmental > Terrestrial > Soil > Wetlands > Peat | place: Sweden: Abisko... | reverse complement strand
CCAGACCAGCAATGAACCCCCCAGCAGCGGCCCCCAACCGAACCGCCTCGCCACGGCCAGCAACCCGGGCGTGACCCCGAGAAAAACCACGTATAGCGGCAGAATGTCGAACAGCGGCGGCTGGTGCAACAACAGCGGCATCAGCGCCAGACTGCCCCACGGATGGCTGAGAAAGTCGGAAAAGTGGATGGCCAGCGGCCCCACCCGCCCGGCAATGGCCCAAACCACCAGCACCGTGGGCAGCAAAACCAGGAGATGGACCCCGTAAATCAGTCGCACCCGCCGGCCGATGCGCCGGCGCACGGTGGGCCAGTCAGTCCGCTCATAAACCCGCCCGTAAACCAGGCCGGCCAGACCCGCGCTCAGAAAAATAAAGCCCTCCGCCGCGCCCATGCAGCCCAGCGGATCCTGAAACTGGCGCGACAGCGGCGCGGGCACATGCACCCCCGCCATGATGAGGAGGAACAAACCCCGCAAAGCATCCAGCCGCCCGTCGCGCGGCCTGCGCATCGTGTTCATTGTTAATAATCCTTCGCCCGGTCCCCAGCCGAAGCCTCCGATGCTACCCCAAATCCTTCGTCGCCGTCATTGGACAAAATTTGCCGCCGCAACCTCAAATAAGGGCGGGGGATCCCCCGCCGTCCTGTCCTGATCAATGCCGCCTGTCAAACCGGCAAAAGCACTTTGGTGCCATCGGTGGCGCTGACAAAACGTGGCGGCAGCATTTGACGTTGGATGATCCCGGCCATTTTTCCTTTTGCGGATTTGATCCTATGTGGGATAATTGGGGAATATGGCATCTGATAGTGAGCAGCATATTGGGAGACTTCTCACTGCCGAACTACAATTTCGGTTGGCTTCGGCGTCCGTCCTGCCGTCACCCTGGGCAATCAGCGCTTGATTTGCCGACTCAAGGGACGCATGGGCAGCACAGTGTCGGATATGAGGAAATCGCCGATGGACGTTTCCTCTGTGCTGCGGAAGAACTGGAAACGGATGAACCGTAACGAGATGACGCGGCTTGGTTTGCTGCACGCCTCACCAAACCCCTGCAAACAAATGGAGCGGGTGAAGGGAATCGAACCCTCGTCTCAGCCTTGGGAAGGCCACATTCTACCATTGAACCACACCCGCACCGGCCAAATCACCCGCAAAGCGTGAATCGTGATTTCGCTGTGCCAGGCTCTTTTTTAGCAAACCCGAGCCCGTCTGGCAACTGCTTTGCGCAAGTTTGCGCAAGTGGGTAACCTCGCGCAACTGATTTGGGAATCCACCGCCGCCGAGTTGGCGGGCGTCGTCCATGGCTTTGGGGGGTTCCCGATGGATTTGATGTTGGGCGTGGATTTGGGCTCAAGGATGGGGCGGGGAGGGGGGAATGGATCCGGTACGAAACGGCCGGCCGGCCTCGTAAAGCTGCAACTGGGTCCGCAGTTCGGCGACGGTTTCCGGGCTGCGGTTGGTCGCCAGGTTCAGGGCCGCCTGGACGGTTTGGCGGGCGTCAGCCAGACGACCGGCTTCCGCGTAGGCCATGGCGAGGGTGCCCAGCACCAGGGGTTGGTTGCCGCCCGTGATCGTGTTCGCCTTTTCGGCGAGTGTCACCGCCCGGGTGCCATCGCGGAGTTGCGGGGAGGCGGCCGAAGCCAGCAGGCGCGCCAAATACACCAGGCTCGGGCTGTCTTCGGGGTCCAAGGCCAAGGCTTGTTGAAAGGCGGTCTCCGCCCGGGCGTCATCCCCGTTCCGAAGCCAGGCCTTGCCCAGGAGATAAATCGGGCGCGGATCATCCGGGGCCAGTTGCGCGGCCGCCTGATACTCGCGCCGGGCCTCGTCCCAACGGCCCATTTCCGCCAGTTGGATGCCCAGGTTCTCGTGCGTCACCGGCGTTCCGGGGCGCAACCGCACGGCGGCCGCATACTGTTCCAGCGCCTCATCGGGATGTCCCTGCCGGTCAAGCAGGTTGCCCAGGTTGTTGTGCGCCTCGACGAGGCCGGCATCCAGCCGCAGCGCCGCTTGGTAATGCGCCCGAGCGTCCGCCGCTCCACCCGCCGACTCGGCCGCCTGCCCGCGCAACAACTCGACTTGCGCGGCGAGCGGCCGTTTTTCCCCGCCGGCCACCTGCACCATCAGCGCGGGATTCACCGCCAGCGCCCGCTGGTATTCGTCCATCGCCGCCGCCGACCGGCCTGACCGTTCCAAGGCGACCCCGAGCATCATGTGCGCCGGACCGTTGCGGGTGGTCACCGCCAGTGCGCGCGTGAACAGGGTTTCCGTGTCGCGCCAAAACGTCAATTGCCGCTCGGTGACGGCCACGCACGCCCCCAGGATCAGGACCGCCGCCAGATTTAGTGCCGGCATTGGAATTTTCCACCGGGTCCGGATTTCCGCCAATCCGAAGGCCGCCATCACAAACAAGCCCGTTGCCGGCAGGTAGGTATAACGGTCGGCCATGGCTTGGTCGCCCACCTGCACCAGACCGATCACCGGCACGAGCATCCCCAAAAACCAAAGCCAGCCCGTCAGTAAATAACCATGCCGCCCCCGTGCGCGCCAGACCCACACGGAAACCGCCGCCAACACGGCGGCGGCGAGCGCGACCGACGCGGCGGAAATGGCGGTGGGCCGGGGATAGAAGACACACAGGTTCACCGGCCACAGGGTTTGGGTGAGATAGCCGGCCGCCGCCACCACGGCGTTTTCCAACCGCAACCCCAACGGATATTGACCCAGGGTGAGGACCGCTTCCCGCCGTTGCGCCAAAAACGTGATCCCACAGGAAAGCGCCGTCAGCAGGAAGAACGGCCATTTTTCGCGGACCCGCCGCCAGGCTGGCGCCGGGGACGCCCCCGGCCGACGCCGCAACGGCCAATAATCCAGCAATAGCATCACGAAGGGCAGTGTCACCAGCATTGGCTTGGCCAGCAGGGCCAGCGCAAACGCCGCCAGACTGGCGCCATAAAAGGTTCCGGCCTTGGGGCTCCGGGCTTCCGATTTCCCGGCATAGCGGGCATACGCCAGCAGCGCCAGCAAGCCGAAAAACGTGCTGAGGACATCCTTGCGTTCCGCCACCCAGGCCACGGATTCCACATGCAGCGGATGCCAGGCGAATAATGCCGCCACCAGCGCGCTCGGCCAGCAGGCTTGGGTCAGCCGCCACCACAATTGAAACAGCAGCACCGCGTTGGCGGCGTGAAACAGCACATTGACCAGGTGATGCGCCCCGGGGTTCACGCCGAATAACTGGCAGTCCAGCTCGTGGGACAACCAGGTGAGCGGATGCCAGTTGCCGGCGTGCCAGCCGGCAAACGCCCATTTGAACCCGGCCCAGGTCAGCCCGTTTTGGACCATCGGGTTATCCGCGACATAACTCGGATCGTCAAAGAACACATAGCCGTGCGACCCCACCGGCAGATAAACCAGCACCGTGAGCAGCGCGAGCAGCAACCCGATCAAGCGCGCCGGCGGGTCCGGTTGAAAATCCCGGACGGGCGGGGACGCCGGCTTTTGGGCGGTTTTGCTCACAAACGGAGGTTGGGACAACCAGGGTGGCCGATAAAATCACGAACCCGGCTCATTCGCGGGAATAATAACGGACGTAATCCACCGTCATTTGGGTCTGGCTGTGCGGCAAATCGCCATAGCCGCCCGGGGGGATGTGGCCCGACCAGGCGTGGTCTTCCACCTCGGAACTGAGGATGACAAACTCTTTCGCGTTGGAGACCGCTTCGTTCACCGTCCACGTCAGTTGGCCATCCACAAAAAAGCGGTAACCCGCCGCCGTCACTTCACACCCGTAAACATGGAAGCCCTGGTCCAGATTCATCGGCGGGGTCAGGTGCCCCTTGCTTTTATGATCCCGGCCGTAGCCGTCCCAATGCAACGTGTGTTGCACCACGGGCGCGAGGTTGGTGCCCTGGTTGTCCACCACCCGGTGTTCGCAGATATCCACCTCGATGCCCGCCGTGGCCGTGTCGCCGATGGGCCGGCCCATGGTGGGGGATTGCAGCCAAAACGCCGACCACATGCCCGGCGCATCCGCATACCGAATGCGCGCCTCCCAATAGCCGTGCACGGGCTCAAATTTGCCCTCGCTGCTGATCATGCCCGTATAGTGTTTGCCCGCCGCCGTGTAGGTGGTGAGGGTGACCCGCCCGTGCCCGACGGACACGGCGTCCGGGGTGTTGATGGCGTTCCGTCGGTGGCCGGTCAGCCAATAGCCCCATTTATTAGTGTCCAGCGCATGGCCTTGGAAGTCATCCGACCAAACCAACTGGTAGCCCGGCGGCCGCGAGACGACCGGGTGGGTGGCGCAGCCGGGTAATAACAGGGCGAGGCAAAGAAGCAATGGAACGCGGTGGTGACAGCACCGCAGGAATTCTAAGGTTTCGTCGAGGGTGAGGAGGCGGGTTTGCCGGGCTTCCCATTCTTGAGCAGTCGCTCCTTGAGTCTCTGAATTAACGCCGTGCTGCGCACCACTGCTTGCGCCCGCTCCTCGGTTGAGGCTGGTGACAAGCTCCCAATTCCGGTTTTTGAGAAAAGCGGCTCGGCTTGGTAACGGTGATGGTTTGCCAGAACTTCTTCCAGAATATCCTCGTCGGTCAGTTGCTCCAGCAGATCCAATCTCAGTTTCATCATTCATAATTTATCCCTCATCCCGCCCTTGCTCAAGGGGGTGTTTAAAGCCATTCCCCGGCGGATGCGCCCGCCAATCGCGCCGGCAATTTCCAGGGTTGTCCGCATGGAATGGCCACCCATACTCGCACAATCAGACGGCGATGACAACCGGGACGGTGCGCCATTGGTGGGCGTGGCCGCAGGGCCGTTTTTGATTGGGCGGGTTTCAGCCTTTATACCAACTGTGGGAAAATAATTAACCCATTTTGGGGTGGTTTGGGGGGCCAATAAATCAAGGATTTGTCTTCAGGCAGGGCGGAAGCCGCCGATAGTAGCCAGGCCAAGATGGATGATTAGCCAGACTATCTGGGGCAATCCGGGGTTTTCCATCGGGTGATGGGAGCAGGGGTAACTTACATCTGCAGGGGGTGGATGATAAAAAATAAATTTTTCCGGTGTCATTTCTGACCCTCACCCATCACAAAACATCATCACATATATGAAACATTGGAACATCGGCAAACGCATCGGACTCACCAGCGCGGTCTTACTCGTCCTCCTCCTGGCGGTGGGGGCCTCGACCGGCGGCACCGAGGCGTTGCGGGTGCTGTTGCAAGCCCTGCCGCCGAATGCGCCCGGACTGGTCATCGTGCAGCACATGCCCGAAAAATTCACCGCGAATTTCGCTGACCGCCTGAACCAACTTTGCGCGATCACCGTCAAGGAGGCCGCCGATGGCGACTCGGTCATCCGCGGCCAGGCGCTGATCGCCCCGGGGAACAAGCACACGCTGCTCAAACGCAGCGGCGCGCGCTATTTCGTCGAGGTCCGGGACGGTCCGCTGGTTTGCCGCCACCGGCCGTCGGTGGATGTGCTGTTCCGCTCGACGGCGCGGTATGCGGGCAAGAACGCCGTGGGGGTGATCATGACGGGGATGGGCGACGACGGCGCGCGGGGGATGCTGGAAATGAAGGAGGCGGGCGCGATCAACGTGGCGCAGGACGAGGCGAGTTGCGTGGTGTTTGGAATGCCGGCGGAAGCCATCAAGCTGGGGGGCGTGGACCGGGTCTGTTCCCTGCAAAAGATCGCGGCGGAAGTGGTGCGCTTGTGCGGTTGAACCCGGATCATCCCAAAACGTGAGTTGGAAAACCTGCCCAAAGGCACATGATTTAACTCTTTGAAGGGGGCCGCCGCCGCCACAGCGGCGGCTTGTTTGTGCGGGGCGGTTGGGGCATACTGGGGGCGCGAGCATTCGCATGATTTGAAAATTCTTGTCGCCATCACCGGAGCCAGCGGAGCGCTGTATGCCCAGCGCCTGCTGGATAATCTTGATCCGCGCCAGCATGAAATCCATGTGGTGCTGAGCCACTACGCCCATCAGGTGATCGCGGAGGAGTTGCCGGAGGGGCTGCGCCTGCCCGAGGGGGTGAAAGCCCACGGCTTGAAAAGCATGAACGCGCCGTTTGCCAGCGGCTCGAATCCGCCGGATGTCATGGTGATCATTCCCTGCACGATGGGGACGCTGGGGCGGATTGCGCATGGTTACAGCGAGGATGTGCTGCTGCGGGCGGCGGATGTGGCGCTCAAGGAGCGGCGCAAGCTGATCCTGGTGCCGCGCGAAACGCCGGTGAGCCTGATTCATGTCAAAAATTTCGAGTTGCTGCTGCTGGCGGGCGCCACGCTGATTCCGGCCAACCCGAGTTTTTACACGCGGCCGAAAACGGTGGTGGAAGTGGTGGACACGGTGGTGGCGCGGGTGCTGGATCATCTGGGGGTCAAACAAACGCTGGCGCCGCGCTGGTCGGCGGAGGCGGAATAAATCAAGTCATGCTGGCCGCGATCCAAAAATGGGGCTCGTTCGTGCGATTTTCGCACACGGTGTTTGCGCTGCCGTTTGCGCTGGCGGCGATGTGCGTGGCGGCGCGGGATCAACGGGGCTGGCCGGGTTGGCAAAAGTTCGGGCTCATTCTGGCGGCCATGGTGTGCGCCCGCGCCTGTGCGATGGCCTTCAACCGGATTGTGGACCGCAAATTTGACGCGCTGAATCCGCGCACGGCCGGCCGGCACCTGCCCGCCGGTCAGATTTCCCTGGCGGGCGCCGTGGTGTTTTGCGCGGTCGCCGCAGCGGGTTTGATCGCGGCCAGTTACGGGCTGAATCCACTGTGTTTTCATCTTTCGCCGGTGGCGCTGGTGGTGGTGTGCTTTTATTCGCTCACGAAACGGTTCACGGATTACACGCATGTTTTTCTTGGGATCGCCCTGGCGCTGGCACCCATCGGGGCGTGGCTGGCGGTGAAGGGCGGCCAGGTCTCGGGGTTGGAAATCCTCCAGATGACGGCGCTCTCGGTGGCGGTGATCCTGTGGCTGATCGGCTTCGACATTATTTACGCGCTGCAGGATTATGAATTCGACAAGGCGCACGGATTGCATTCGCTGGTGGTGGCGTGGGGGCCGAAAAACGCGCTCCAGGCGGCGTTTCTGGCGCACATGACCATGTGCGGGGTGCTGCTGGCGTTCGGCCTGTTGTGCCGGTTTCACCTGGCCTATACGGTGGGCTGGCTGATCATTGTGGCGTGCCTGGTGCTGGAACACTGGATCGCCCGCCGCCGCAGCTTGAATTGGATCAATCTCGCCTTCTTCCGCCTGAATGCGCTGGTCAGCGCGGTGTTTTTCATTGTCACGGCGGCGGAAGTGGTGTTTCAGGGCGGTTTTCACCTGCGCTGAGCGGGGGACGGGGTTTGCTAATACCAGCGGCGGGTCAGGTGCCGGGCGCGGCCCCCGGTGGTCGGTTACTTGACTTGATTCACCAGCGGGGCGAGGCCCTGGATGCGGACTTCCAACCGGTCGCCGGATTGGATGGGGCCGACGCCGGCGGGGGTGCCGGTGAGGATAATATCGCCGGGCAGCAGGGTGAGGTTGGTGGAGATGAAGCTGACCAACTGGTGGCAATTGAAAATGAGGTGCCGGGTGTTGGAGTTCTGCCGCAACTGCCCGTTTTGGAACTGTTGAATGTTCAGCGCCTGCGGGTCAATTTTGGTTTCCACATACGGCCCCAGCGGGGTGAAGGTGTCAAAGGATTTGCAGCGCGCCCATTGTGATTCGGCCTTTTGGATGGTGCGGTCGCTGATGTCCTGCGCGGTGCTGTAACCCAGGATGTAGCGTGAGGCGGATTCGGGCGTGACATTGCGGACTTTGCGGCCGATGACAATGACCAGTTCCGCCTCGAAATCGGTGCGGTGATCGGGGAAGGGGATTTCAATCTTCCCGCCATCGGGCAGGAGGGAGGTGGGGGCCTTGAACCAGATCAGCGGTTCCGGGGGTTGCTCGCGTTTCATTTCCCGGGCGTGATCGGCGTAGTTGATGCCCACGGCGATGATTTTGGAGGGGGTCACGGGTACGAGGGTTTTGACGCCCCGGCGCGGGGTGGGTTTGCGGTCGAAGGTGGGGGAGCCGAAAACATCGCCGTGCAGCCGGAACAGCTCGCCTTCAACGACTTTGGCGTAAAATACGTCGTCACCCTTTTGAAAGCGGCCAATGGCTGCCATATATGGGAAGCAATGGTAGCCGACCGGGGCGGCTCGTCGCAAGGTTAAACCCGGCGGTTGCGCCGCCGGGAAAATCTGGTATGTTGAGGGCGTGAACGGCCTGACCGCAGCGGAAAGAAGCGTGCTTTGCTTGGTGGTGGGTTTGTTGGTGCTGGGCGAATTCGTCAAAGTTTATCGTGCCGCCCATGCGCCCGCCAGTGTCCGTCAGCCGGCCAAACCTTAAAATGCAAGAAGTCAACTTTGAAGAAGTGGTGGCGCAAATCGTGGCGAAAGACGCACGTTATCATCAGGACGCCTATTTCTTTCTGCGCGAGGCGCTCGACTTCACGCAAAAGATCATCAGCAAGGAACATCGGGGGACCACCCGGCATGTGACCGGGCAGGAATTGCTCGATGGCCTCCGCCAGTATGCCCTGCAGGAATTCGGGCCCATGTCGAAAACCCTGCTCGAAGAATGGGGCGTCCGTCACAGTCGCGACTTTGGCAATATCGTCTTTAACATGGTCGAAATCGGCCTGCTCGCCAAGACCGACCAGGACAGTCATGATGATTTCCAGAACGGTTACGATTTCACCGACGCCTTTTGCAAGCCCTACTGGCCGGCCGCCAAACTCAAGGCGCTGAATGTCCCCGCCAAACCCCAGGCCAAATAGTTTCCCGGCCGGGTTCCAGAGGCCGAATCCTTCCTGTGAGCCACCGCCTTTACGACGCGCATAATCATTTTCAGGACGCACGCCTGGGGGATCGTCCGGCGGAGCTGATGGCGGCCTGTCATGAGGCCGGCGTGGTCCGCATGGTGGTCAACGGCGTGGGCGAAGCCGACTGGTCGCGGGTGCGGGCGCTCGCCCGGCAATTTCCCGCCGTGCTGCCCAGCTTCGGTTATCATCCGTGGTTCATCCAGGAACGCACCCCGGACTGGTTTGCCGCGCTGACGCATTTTTTAAACACTGCGCCCTCGGCCATCGGGGAAATTGGATTGGACCGTTGGAAACCGGGGCTGGCTTACGACGGTCAGGAGGCGGTGTTCACCGCCCAGCTTGGGCTGGCGGCCGAGCGCAACCTGCCGGCAAGTCTGCATTGTCTGCAAGCCTGGGGTCGCCTGTTGGAATTATTGCAGGCCGGCCCGGTGCCGGCGCGGGGCTTTCTGCTGCACAGTTACGGCGGTCCGGTGGAAATGGTGAAATCCTTCGCCGAACTCGGCGCCTATTTTTCCCTGCCCGGCGATTTTGCGCACGCCCGCAAAGAACGCCGGCGCGAAGCCTTCCGCCAAGTTCCCGCTGACCGGCTCTTGATCGAGACCGACGCTCCGGACCAGCGCCTGCCGGAGGATCGCAACCGGTTTCCGCTGACTGATTTGGCGACCGGAAAGCCCGTCAATCATCCCGCCAATCTGACCGCCGTTTACGAGTTCGCGGCGGAACTGCGCCGGGTGCCGGTTGCAACCCTGGCGGTTCAGGTGGAACAGAATTTTTTGCGCTTATTCGGCGGGTTGTGAATCGCCCGGGCGTTTCGGTGACCGGCGGGAAGCCGGTCCCACCTTGAAGTTGCCCCCGCCGCCGGATTCTCCTCGACTAACGCCGGGCGGGCCGCAAAATTCCCGGCAACTTGCAAACCTGTGTGATTTTCAATCCGGCGGCCCGGGGTAACAAGGCGCGGCATTTCCGCCGGCACTTGGATGAAATTGCCGCGCAGGGCGCGCTCAAGGCGACGTCCGGGCCGGGTGATGCGCGGCGGTTGGCGGCCGACGCGGTGCGGGACGGGTTTGATTTCATCGTGGCCGCCGGCGGCGACGGCACCGTCCAGGAGACACTCAACGGGCTCGGGGATGTGCCGGACGGTTTCGCCCGCGCGCGCCTCGGGGTGTTGCCCCTGGGCACGATCAATGTCTTCGCCCGTGAATTGAACCTTCCGTTGCGGGTGGAGTCGGCCTGGGAAGTGTTGCAGCGGGGGCATGAACTGAAGATGGACCTGCCTTGGGTGGAATTCACCGTCAACGGCGCGGCGAAGAAGTTGTATTTTGCGCAACTGGCCGGCAGCGGTCTGGATGCGCGTGCCATTGAACTGGTGGATTGGCCGCTCAAGAAAAAATTCGGCCCCCTGGCCTATCTGATGGCGGGGTTGCGGGCGTTGCGGGAAACCAAACCGACGGTCACGGCACAGGCCGACGGTCAGGCCATTGCCGGTGAACTGGTGCTGATTGGCAAAGGCCGGCTTTACGGGGGACCGTTCGCCATCTTCCCGGCGGCGCAACCCACCAGCGGCCGGTTGGAGCTGTGCACCCTGCCGCAAATGAACTGGCGGACCCTGTGGCAGTGCGCCCCCCATTTGCTGTTCCGCCGACGGTTGCCGGAAAGCGCCGTCCGGCGATTGACCGCCGACCGGTTTACCTTGTCCAGCTCCGCCCCCGCCGCCTTTGAGTTGGATGGCGAATGGATCGGTCATCTGCCCGCCACGTTTGGCGTTACCCCGCGCACTCTGCGCGTGGCGGTGCCGTAGAATCAATTGGCGGGAAATAACTGCTGCAGAATTTCCCGCCGATACGCGAAGATTTTTTCCACGTCCGGACGCACCCACCAGGCGTTGATCAGCCACCCGCCCCAGACGGCGTATTCCACCCGGTCGCGACAGAGGGTGCCCCCGTCTTGTTCCACCAATTCATGGGTGTGGATCCATTGTCGGTAGGGGCCGCGCATTTGCTTGTCCTGAAACCAGTGCGGCGGTTCCCACGCGGTGATTACGGTCCGCCAGCGGAGCGGCAGGCCGCGCACGCGGATTTGATAATCAATCAGCGCCCCCGCCCGCATCGCGATGGGCCGGGGCGTCAGGATTTTAAAATGAACCCACGGCGGGGTGAGTTTTTCCAAATTGCCCGCGTCGGCGAAAAAGGGGAACACGTCCGCCCGTGACCGCGGCAGCCACAGTTCATCGGTGAAAAGATGGGTCTTCATGTTGTAACGACCGGTGCCAACCACGCCATGAAAACACACCCGGAGATCCGGCAACAGTTTAAAGCTTCTCGATTTCCGGGCGGAGGGGCGTCAAATCCGGGTCCGTTTGCGCGGCGCGGCGCCAGAGTTCGGAGTTCGGCCGGGCGAAAGTCTGTTGCAGCCAGCGTCGGGCCATGGGCAGGTTGCCCAGGCAACATTCGTAACAGGCCAGGTTGTAGGCCAGCACCACCTCGTTGGGAAACCGGGCCATGGCGGGCAGCAGTTGGTCGCGGGCTTCGACCGTGCGCTTTAATTCGTGCAGAGTATAGGAACGGTGAACCCAACCGGTGGGCAGCCCGGGATAAAGGCGGACCAGCCGGGACGCCAGTTCCAGACAAGTCTCCCATTTTCCGCCCCGGGCCTGAATCTGCCAGTTGAGTTCCAGCACCGCCGGGTGCACCGCCGAGTTCGGGGCGATGGCCGCCAACTCGACGGCCGCCTCGGCGGGGTTGCCCAGTTCCAGCCAGCCCTCGGCGGCGGACAGATGGTGGCTGTCCGGCGGTTCGAGCGGCGCGGTCGTGTCAGGGGTGGGCTTCATACCAGACCGGGCGGAGACCCTGGGATTACGGCGCAATGCCGAGCAGTTCCACCTCAAACACCAGCGTGGCATTGGGCGGAATGGCGCCCGGATAACCGGCCCGGCCATAGGCCAGATCCGGCGGAATGGTGAGTTTCACCTTGTCGCCCACGCGCATGGTCGCCACGCCGGCGTCCCAGCCGGCGATCACCTGCCCGTGGCCGAGTACAAAGGTGAACGGTTCGTTGCGATCCACGGAGCTGTCAAATTTTCCGCCATCCGTAAACCAGCCGGTGTAATGCACCGTGACGGACTGCCCTTTTTGGGGCTGGTGGCCGCCGCCGCTGACCAGCTTTTCGATTTGCAATCGGTTGTTTGCCATGCCGCATTGTCGTTGTCCCGCCCGCCGGGGTCAAGGGCGCTTGCTCCGCCCCGCCGGGGAGGGGCGCATCCTCTGCCCCCGGATTACTCATTGCCAAATCAGCGAAGCTTCCGAAGCTCATGGGGCCACAGGTTTCGACGGCCTGCAGGTTTGTACCGCAGAGCGGGATGCGAAACAGCAGACTGGGAAGTCTGCGGTACTTGGCGTCCGGTTGGTGGAAACCGGGGGCAGGGCCAGGTAACTCAAGCGCGGCGGCGCGTGGAAGGCGCGAGTGACCGGCTGTGTCACTTGGAAGATGCGCCCGCCATGGAGAGAACGCCCGGAAAATATTTCGCGCATTACGCCCATGAACCTTTGAGGGCGCGCTTTTGGACGAGGCGACATGTCGCCTCGTCCAAAAGCGGCGTCTTGCCGCCAACTCCAAAGGTGGGACCATCCGGTCGTTGTGGGTGCGTCCCCGTTTCGGGTGGCGGGGGGGCAGGGCCAAGGATTGGTGCGGCGAAAGTGCCGTCGCCGCTCGCGCTCTGCCGGCGCCCGCCACAGGCGGTAGCACCAGCGCACACGGCAAGGTTCATGGGGGGGAATGGTTCAGACGCCCGCTTTTCCCGCCCCCCGGCCCGTCCATTTCCGACCGAAGGTCAAGGCGCAGAGCGAGCCGGTCGCCAGCAGGCCCAAGGCGGAGGGTTCCGGCACGGATTGCACGACAAACTCCTCGGCCCCGGTGACATTGCCGCCGACCGCGCCCGGATAGGCATACGAGGTTCCAATCGGCACGTTGCCGCCGGTGTCGCCCGCCAGCGTGGTGGGCGTGTCCGTGGATACAAAGGTGAAGGTGTCCGAACCGCCCGGCGCGATGGCATCGCCCGCGCCGCCTTTGAATTGAATGGAATTCCCCACAATGGCAGCCGTCCAACCCGAGGTGCCCGCCGAGGCGCTGGAGGGTTGGGTGGGCAGATAAAAGGCTCCCGGCACCCACGCATACCACAGCCCTTCAATCGAAGTGGTTGCGGCGGCGGAGTTATTCAAGACCAGGGTGTAATCATAAGTATTGCCGGACCCCGCCACGCCACTGAGTGTGGCACTGGCTCCGGTGATGCCTTGCGCCTGACCGGACCAGGCGACGGTTAAACCCGCCATGACCGCCAGACCCCGCCCCAGGAAGTGCGTTTTTTGAAGTTGTTTCATATTATATCGTTTGGTTTGAAGGTTCAGTTATTCACACCGTCCCCATTGTGAGGCCCGGGCGGGGAAAAGGTTCCGCAAAATCACGGACGGGGAAGGATTTTTTCCAGCGTGGCTTGGTCGGCCGCCAGATCGGCGGCGGAACAATTCAGCGGAACGGCCCGGTCATTCAAGCGTGACATTCTGCGTCATGGGCGTGGGTGAATGGAAATGGTCTTTGAAGAATTTGCCCCGTCCAGCCGGCGGGTTTTGGCCGGGGCAGGACTGTTCCGAAGGCCGCCCGGCCAATGTCGCGCCCAGGGTCCCGGACCCGTGGTAGCTTTCACCATCTGCACCGATTAAGACACGCCGACGGACCAGCCGGCGGCCATCAAGGCTCGGTTATTGGCATCTTGGTGCCCTCACTGTCGGAACATATCCCGCCGATTCTTCATTGGGCGCGCTTGCCTGGAGCAAGGACGACGGCTGGAAACGACCCCAACTTCCTGCAAACAAGGGGTGGCACGTTTTGAACACGGTTGCCCGTCGTTCAGGAATCCGTTTGGGTTCCGCCTGCCGTTTTCCCGCCCCGCCCCCGCTGGCGAGTTGCGATCAGCCGGCAAACTCAACAGGCAAGATTCTCCGGGCTTTCGCCCGATGACGGTCGCGGCTTCAATTACGCGCTGAGGATTGGGGGGTTTAATGGCAATTTAATGGCTTGACAACTGGTGTCGGGGCTGTTAAGCTGCGCCCATAAATCAAATTAGGTCGCGTTTTGGCGCCGGCATCTTAAAGTTGCCATTCCTGAACCGGATCAAGCCTGATTTTGAGGAGCCCCTCCGAACTTGGAAGTGGTCGCTTCGGTGAACGCCGGCAAGGACGTCGGTCTGAGTTTGCCAGCGGGTTGCCTTCGGGTTGGGGGGATTAACGAAGCGCCCGGTGCGAAAATCACCGCTATGGGCGGAGGCGGTTGTATTGTCTTGAAACTAAAACCAATCATTCGAGAAATGGAAAAAACCATGAATGCCACCCTGCACCAAAATCCACCCCCGGCCCTTACCCGATGGCTCAACCTTGGCCCCCGGCTGGGGACGGGCCTGGCGCTCCTGTTGGTCCTCTTGATGACGCAGACAACTGTCCGGGCCGTGGATGTGCTGGAGGACATGTATAACCCCGCCCGCACCGGCGAAAATCCCGATGAAACGATTCTGAACACCACCAACGTCAACGTCAATGACTTCGGCAAATTATGGGCCTACCCCGTGAATGGCGCCACTTATGCCCAAACGCTCTATGTTTCCGGTCTGCACGTCGCGGGGGCCACCTATAATGTCGTCTTCATCGTCACCATGGAGGATCAGGTTTACGCCTTTAACGCCGACGCCAACCAATTGTTGTGGCACGATAATTTTACCAACGGCAGCAATATCGTTCCGTTTCCCGTTTCCGATGTCACCGGCAACACCAACCAAAATATTTCCGGCAATGCCGGCATTGAGAGCACGCCTTACATTGATCTGAACCTCGGCGCCATGTATCTGCTCGCGCGCACCAAGAACACCAGCAACACCACCTACTACCAAACCCTTCACGCCTTGAACCTCACCAACGGGGCGGAGATGTTTGGCGGCCCCGTGAACATCTCCGCCTCCGGCTTCCAACCGGAACGGCAAAATCAACGCATGGGACTCGCCAAGGCCGGCAATAACATCATCATCACCTGGACCTCCCACGAGGACGCCACCCCGTATCACGGTTGGATGATGGCCTACAATGAGACCACCCTGGCGCAGGAGGGGGTTTTCAATGACACCCCCACGGGCAGCCAGGGCGGCATCTGGCAGCAGGGCCGGGCGCCGGCCGTGGATGCGAGCGGCAACGTCTACGTCATCACCGGCAACGGCACCTGGGACGGCAGCGAGAATTTTGGCGAAAGCTTCCTGAAATTAAGCGGCAGCCTGAGCCTGGAAGATTGGTTCACGCCCGACAATTACGCCACGCTCAACGCCGGCGATGAAGACCTCGGCTCCGGCGGGCCCATGCTGATTCCCGGCACGAGCATCGTCTTCGGCGGCGGCAAACAGGGGGTCGTTTTTCTCTGCAACACCGGCGACCTTGGCCACGAGCAGTCCGGCAACGGCCAGGTGCTCCAGAGCTTCCAATTCGCCAGCGGCGAGATCCACGGCGGCGCCGTCTATTACAACAACCCCGTGAGCGGCCCCGGCGTTTATGACATGGCCAATGGCGACAATCTCAAGTTATACACCTTTAATGGCTCCACCTTTGACCCCACGCCGCATGCCGTCAGTTCGGCGGCGGCGGCCGGGGCGCCCGGGGCCTTTCTGACCGTTTCCGACGACTCCAGCGCCCCGGGCAGCGGCATTGTTTGGGGCTCCATCGAAACGTCCGATGACGACCACGGCTTGGTGCCCGGCATCGTGCGGGCCTGGAATGCGACCGACATCAACGGCACCGAACTGTGGGACAGCAGCCAGAATTCCAGCCGGGACAATCCGGGGACTTTTGTCAAGGACGCCAACCCCACCGTGGTGAATGGCAAAGTCTATGTGGGTTCCTATTCCGGCCAGGTGAATGTCTACGGACTGCTGACCGGTTGCAGCCCAACCCCCATTACCCCCTATTTGCAGGTCAACGGCGGCGCCTGGGTGCCCGCGGCCAACACCAATGTGGCCGTGGGCGGCACGCTGGCCCTCGGCCCGCAGCCCCTCACCGGCGGTTCCTGGAGCTGGACCGGCCCGGATGGCTTCACCTCCACCAGCCGTCAGGTGACCATCACCGATATACAGACGGCCCAGGCCGGGACCTACACCGCCACCTATGTCAACGCCTGCGGCAGCCCCAGCTACCAATACTTTGACATCACCGTCGGCGGGATCGGCGGCGGCGGCCCCGTGGCCGACGGCACCTATCAAATTGACAACCTGGGCAGCGGCCTGTGCCTGGATGTTGACGGCGGCGGCAACGCGCCCGGCACCCTCATTGACCAGTATGCCTATAACGGCCACGGCTGGCAGCAGTGGACCCTCACCTACCAGAGCGGCGGCTCGTATAAGATCATCGGCGTCGCCAGCGGCGATTCCCTGGACATCGCCGGCGGCGGCACCGGCAACGGCACCAGCGTGGATATTCAGCCCTACACCGGCAATTCCAACCAGCAATTCACCCTGACCCCCACCAGTGGCGGTTATTACCGCATCACCCCCGGCAATGCCACCGGTTCCTGCGTTGAGGTCAAGGGTAATTCCACCACCAACAGCGCCTTGGTTCAGATTTATACCTATAGTGGGACCCATGGCCAGCAGTGGAAATTCGTATCGGAGTGACCAAGCCGGCCCGGCCTCGCCCGGCCCGTGCGCCCGCATCTGGGCGCGGTGAGCATCTGGACGAGCGCGGCAAGCCGCCCGCCCGCCGGTTCCTTTATGAGGCGGCCACGGACCGCTATCGTTGTCACCCAGGCCAGCATCTCAAGCGGCGCCAATGTCGGCCGGAGGCGCAGGCCGGGGTCTATTCAATTGAGGATGCGACCCGCCGCGCCGCCTTGCCCTCTCCGCCCCCCCACGCACCACGGCAAAAAAAGGCCGCTCGCTCCAGCAACCGGTCAATTACCGGATCCTCGCCCAGGCGCAAACGGAAGCGGCCAGCCCATCACCTGCCTGCCCTGTTTTCGCCGAAAAATCACTTGCCTAACAATGCACCGCTTGGGCAACCCGCCGTCACATCGGTGCCCACGAGATAAAAGCGGGGGCGAAAATTCGCAAAATAACGCTTGACGGATGGCGGCAACTGTCCTACAGTGCTATGACAGCAACGGAACGCCATGATTTTTCAAATTGATTTCAAGGCCGGCAAACCGGTTTACCTGCAACTGGTGGACCAGATCCGTTATGCGGCCGCCGCCGGGCGGCTGCGGCCGGGCGAGCCGCTGCCCTCCATCCGGCCGCTGGCCGAGGAGTTGCGCGTGAATCGCAACACGATTGCCAAGGCTTATGCCGAATTGGAAAGCCAGGGCGTGATCGAAACGCTGCCCGGCCGGGGCTGTTTTCTCAAGGCGAACAGTTCGCCTTTCACCAAACCCGTCCGCCACAAACTGCTGCTCGCGGAGATTGATGAGGCCGTGGTCATGGCGCACCACCTGCAGGTGGACCGCGAGAAATTTCTGGCGCTGGTGCGGGAGCGCCTGGATTACTTTGAACGCAAATCCACCCCCCCGGACGGCACGGACTAATTCAACGCATCCCCTTATGGCCAACCATGATCCCGTCATCGAACTCCACCAACTCCGCCGTTCCTACGGCAAAACCGAGGCCGTCAACGGCCTGAGCCTGACGGTCCGGCCCGGGCGCTGCTACGGCTTTTTCGGCCGCAACGGCGCGGGTAAAACCACCACCATCAAGTGCCTGCTCAATCTGTTGCGCCCCACGGGCGGCACGGTGCGGGTGTTCGGGCTGGACCCGCAGCGGCACGAGGTGGCGGTGAAATCGCGCCTGGCGTATGTGCCGGATGCGGTGGCGTTTTATCCCTGGATGACGGTGCAGAACACGCTGGAATATCTGGCTTCCTTCCGCCGGCACTGGAACCAGGACTTGGAAAAAGACCTGCTGTCGCGGTTTCAACTGGACCCGGACAAAAAGACGGGCGCGCTCTCCAAGGGCCAGCGCACGCAACTGGCGCTGATCGGGGCCATCGCGCCGGAACCGGAGTTGCTGGTGCTGGACGAACCGACGTCCGGGCTGGACCCGATTGTGCGCCGGGAGTTCATCGAGACGGTGATCGGGGCCTATCAGTCCGGCGATCCCGAGCGGCGGACGGTGTTTGTCTCCACACATCTCATCTCGGAATTCGAGGGGTTGATTGATGAATTTACGATCATCGAACAAGGCCGGGAACTGCTGACGCTGGAGGCGGATGCGGCCCGGGACCGGTTCCGGAAAATCAGCGCGCGGTTTGCGGAGGCGCCGGTGCTGACCGGTTTGACGGGGGCGCTGCGGGTGCGGCAGACGGGGCGGGAGGTGGAAATCCTGGCCAACGGGCGGAGCGAAGCCCTGCTGGCGAAACTGCGGGCGCTCCATCCGGAAGACCTGCGCTGCGAGGCGCTGACGTTGGAGGAGATTTTTGTGGCGACGGATTTATTGGCCAAGGGAAAACCCAGCGGGGAGTGATTTATGATGCGTGACCGGAATTTTGAACTTCAGACACATCGCATATGACTCCCCTCATCAAAAAAGAAATCCGGCTCCTGCTGCCGGCGTGGCTGGCGGTGTTGGTGCTCGAAGCCGGTCTGCCGTGGATCGGCTCCGACCGCGATATTACCATCAACTCTGCCCCGCTGTTTTTCTTTTTAGGCATGGTCCTGCTGGCCGTGGATTCGTTTGGCCGGGAATTCAGCCTGGGCACGTTTTCGTCCCTGATGGTTCAACCCCTGGAGCGCCGGCAACTCTGGCGGACCAAACTCGCGGTTTTGCTGGCCGCCGCCGCGCTGGTTTTTGCCGCCTTTTTCATCAGTTGCGGATTGCGGTTGGGCCACACACCCGGTTTCCCCGGTCCGATCCCCGCAAACCTCGAACATGATTTCCGCTGGGCGATGTTGGCGAGCGGAACGGTGATGCTGGTGGCGCTCGCCGGCGGGTTGTGGACGGCGCTGCTGCTCCGCCAGAGCGCCACCGCGTTCTGGATCACCCTGCTGGCGCCCATGGGGCTGTTGGCCGTGATCAGCCTGGCGGCCACTCAGATCATAGCGCCACCATCCGACCGGGTGATTGCGGTTGCGTTGTATGCCTTGGCGGGACTTTACATCGCCGGCGCTTTCTGGCTGGCGCACCGGCTGTTTTTCCGGGCGGAAGATGTTGGCTGGACGGGCGGGGTCATTTCGTTTTCCCAATGGCGCTATTTCGACCGGGTCCGGCATTCGACGATTTCCCGGCGCCAGCCCCGGCCGCTGGCGGCCCTGTTGCAAAAGGAGTTTCAACTGCACAGCGTCAGCTTTTTTGGTGCGGCGGTGCTGCTGGCGCTGCATTTGCTGGTCTTGTTCCTCCGCGCCTTTTACTCCGCATACCATCCCAATACCCTGGGTTCCCTGGTCACGGATTATTTTTGGTGTCTCTGGCTGGTTCTGCCGTTGATGATCGGTGGCACGGCGGTGGCGGAAGAGCGGAGGCTGGGGGTGGCGGCGGCCCAGTTCTGCCAGCCGGTTTCGCGGGGCCGGCAGTGGACGGTTAAACTCCTGTTCACCCTGTTTTTCGGAACGTTGCTCGGGGGCGTCATGCCGGTGGTATTGGAGACCGCCGCCCTGCGGTGGGGCGCGCCCGGCGCCTGTTTTAAAGGGAATGGTTTGGACGGCCTCAATTCTGATCCCGCCGGCTGGTTCCTTATGGCGATTGTGGGGCTGGCGGTGGCACTGGCTTGGGTCGGTATCTTCGCCTCGACTCTCACCCGGAATTTCCTGCACGCGCTGAGTCTCGCCATTGTGATCTGCTTGGGGGCGTGTTTTTGGCCCCGCTACATCAGCTTCCTCCTGGAAGAGAACTTCACTTTCCTCGGGCTCATGCCCATGCCCTGGCTGTTATTGATTCTCATTGGCGCGCCCACGCTGGTGGCCCTGTTTCTGTGGCTGGCTTATCGCAATTTCAGCCATTATCAGGAAGGCGGACGGGTCTGGCGGGGCAACCTGGCGGGGATTCTGGGGGCCGTCGGGTTTATCTTTGGGAGCAGTGCCGTGATTTACAACCGGTCTTGGGACATCTTCCAGCCGGCGGAACCGCCCCATGGCCCGGCGGTCTTTTCCCTGGCGAACCGGCCGACGTTGGAAAGCGGCGGCCATGGGAACGAGTTGCGGGTGCAATTGCCGGAAGGCCGCGTCTGGTGTGACAGTCTGGAGCCGGCCTTCTGGAAGTATACCGGTGAACGTTGGAAGCAGTTGTGGCGAGCGCTGGTGTATCCGGTGCCCGTCAGCGGCGGACCGGGGGCCTTCATCGCCGGCTCCAATTGGGTTTCGACCACCACTGAACATATCCCGTTTTGGACCCCGCAGGGCATCCCGTTCGGAGCTGCCGGCGAAGTCGTCGGTAATTTGGATACGGTGGGCATCCGTTCCGACGGTACGCTTTGGATTTCCAGCGAAGCCCAACCCGTCGTTTGGACGGGGGCCCGGATGATTCAAGTGGGAAC
>Ga0302267_10002862_pt1 | contig 20385 bp, 16 predicted proteins | sample III_Bog_E1_3_FD_194555 | JGI IMG/M metagenome (GOLD analysis project Ga0302267, IMG submission 194555) | Peat permafrost microbial communities from Stordalen Mire near Abisko, Sweden - III_Bog_E1_3 | ecosystem: Environmental > Terrestrial > Soil > Wetlands > Peat | place: Sweden: Abisko... | reverse complement strand
ACAACCCGGCGGAGCTCCTCATGCAGGTGATGAACGACCCCATCGCCTCGCCGCGCAGCCGCTTCCCCGATCTGCCCGCCGCGCTCGACGCCGTGGTGATGAAGGGGCTCTCGCGCGACCGCGCCCAGCGCTACGCCACCGCGCGCGAGATGGCCCTGGAGCTGGAGGCCGCCGTGGAGCTGGCCCCGGCCCGGGAGATCGGGCGGTGGGTCGAGGCGCTGGCCGGCACGGCCCTGGCGGACCGCAGCGAGCTCCTCGAGCGCATCGAGCGCGCGCAGGCCGGGGCGCCGGAAGAGCGCATCCGGGTGCCCGGGCTGGAGACGTCGTGGATCCAGAACGACCCCACCGTCGATGAGTCCGGCGGCGAGTCGGGGGTGAGTGGCACGCGGTCGGTCGGGTTTCCGGTCTTCCAGGGGCTTTCCGCCACCCCATCGCCCCTCCCGCCGGCGTCGTACCCGCCCCACCCGTTGGCGGCGACTCTGCCGGCGCTTCCCGCGTCGGCGCCTCCGTCGGCGAAACCACCCGCGTCCCCCCTCCAGCCCCCCGCGGAGCCCCCGCCGGCGGCGAGGCCCTATCGCATTCCCGTCCGCACCGCGGGCGCGCTCGATGCCGAGCGCACCCTGCGCGAGCGCCTCGAAGCCCCGCTCCGGGTGGTGGCGCTGGGGGTGGTGCTGTCGGTCGTCGACGTGGCCGTGCGCCCCTTCACGGCCTCGCTTCCCTTTCGGCCCCTCTGGATCGCGGAGATCCTGGTGGTCGCCGGGGTCCTCTGGGCGCTGGCCCGGGTGGTGCTTCCGGCCCCCCGAGACTGACCCCGTGAGTCCTCCTGGGGATCGCCCGAGAGCGGTCCCCGACCGCTGACCCACGCTGGCACCGGTTTGGTGACAGACGCCCACAAGAATGCGCCGTGAGCATGGTTTTGCCTGGAGCCCAGGCAAAGGGAGCCCTACGTGTGGAAGGATATGCCTTCTCCGGACCACTTGACGCTCCCGGCGCTCCCGTCACCGACGGTGCTGGCGGTCTCGTGCCCTCCAGAGCTGGTGGCCCGCTGCGCGGGGGCGCTGCTCACCATCGGGGTCGGGCTGAAGGAGTGCGGGTTCGTCAGCGCGGCGACCGTCGCGGCCGAGCGCAGGCCGCTCGCCATCGTGATCGTCAAGGATATCTACCTCTTCGATCCCGACGCCTTCGACGCGCTGGCGCGTGACGTCCAGGCCTCGCTGGTGCGCGTCGACGAGGACATCGCCGGGCCCACGCTCGAGCTCCTGCTCGCCGCCGCCATCGAGGACGCCGCCGCCCGCCGGTCCGAGGCGCTCCCCGCCTGGCCCACCACCAGCGGGCTCGCCGCGAGCGGGCGCCGGACGGTGCCCCATCCCGGTCTGGTGGGCTACAGCGTGGGCCAGCGCCTGATGACTCCCGCGGACATGCCGAGCAACCCCTGGGCTCACCGCAGCGAGCCGCCGCCGCCTTCTCGCCCCGGGACCTTGTGACGAGCGGCGCGGGCAGCTTTCCCGGACACATCTCGGCCAAGATCGTGACCGCCGTCGCCGGATAGCTGCCGCGCGCGCGCCAACCCGCTACATTCGCACCCATGTCGCATTGTCCGCAGTGCGGGGAGATCACGCCCCAGGGGGCGCGCGCGTGCCCCTTTTGCGGCACCCTGCTCGGGGTGGGGGCCACCCCTCCGGCTCCCGGTGGCCGCCCTGCGCCTGCGCCGGCGTCACGGACCATGGTCGGCGTCGCTGCTCCGGATCTCTCGCTGGCCCTGGGCGCGCGTCCCCCCACCGCCGGCCGCGAGGGCCGCCCGGCGGTGCCGTCCAAGGTCAACCTCACCATGATGGGGATGCCCGCGGACGCGCTCCTCGATGGAGAGCCTCCGGCGCGCGAGCTTGCGGCGCGGGGCGCTGCCCCTGCCCGGTCGGCCGCGCTGAAAACGCCGGCCCCGGCGGGAGCCCTCGCGGTGGGCCGCACCATCGTGGGGATGGCGGCGAGCTCGCTGGGGACGGCCGACGGGCGCTCTGCGCCCCGACCCGGGGGTGGCAGGCCGGCCGTGGCTGCGCCTCCCGCGGGCGCGCCGCGGCACAGCGGCGCCCCGACGCTGCAGGGGGTGGCGGTTCCCGGCATCGCCCCGCTGGCGCCGGGCCAGCCGCCGAGCCCGCCTCCTGCGGTGGAGCGCCCCGCCCCGGTGGGCCCTCCCGGCTACGAGCCGGCCGGTGAGCTCGGGGCGACCATGGGCCCGCACGCGGTGCCTTCGCAGGTGGTCGCCCAGCTCCGCGAGCAGGAGCGGGATCGGCGCCGGCGCCGCGTGCTCGCCGCCGGGCCCGCCGTCCCGCGGGACCGCGGCGCCGCGCTCAAGCGACTCAACCCCGCCGAAGAGCGCGCGTCCCGCCGGGCCCTGGCCCTGGTGCTGACGGCGGGCGGTCTGGCGCTGGCGGCGGTGCTGGTGGCGCTGTTCTGGCCGAGCCCGCCCCCGCTGACGGCCCGCGCCCGCGCCGACTCGAGCGGCAAGGAGGGCGTCGAGCTCGTCTGCAAGACCTGCCCCGACGGCACCAAGCTCACCATCTCCGGGGCGACGGCGATCAGCACCGGCGGCGTGGCGCTGGTGCCGATCCCCACCCCGCTCCTGGTCGGCGAGAACCGGCTCAAGGTGGCCATCGATCGCCCCGGCAACGGCCGCGACGAGACCGCGCAGGTCACCCTCAACGTGGCCTACCGGATCCGCCCCGACCTGGGCACGCTCCAGTCGGAGAAGCCCGCGTTCCAGATCCTCGCCGAGGTGGCGAGCGGGACCGTGGTCACCATCGACGGCCGCAAGATGGCGCTCCAGGGCGGCCGCGGCGTCGAGAACGTCGACGTCACCGAGGCGTGCACCGGCCTCGCCAACGACGTGAAGACCCTGAGCCGGCAGATCCCCTACGTGGTCACGCCCGACTCGGGCCCGCCCGAGCAGGGCGCGGTCAACGTCTCGATCGGCATCGTGCCCCTCCACCTCGACGCCCCGGTGGCGATCGCGTCGCCGGTGCCCCACGTCATCACCGACGGCCCCAGCTTCCTCCTCGCCGGCTGGACGATGAAGGGCGCCGAGGTCTTCGCCGCCGGGCGGCCCATCCCCGTGCTCCCGGACGGCAGCTTCGCCCAGGTGATGAACGTGTCGTCCGTCGGCGCAACCCAGATCGAGGTCAGAGCGAGGATGCCGGGGATGGCGCCACGACTAGCCCAGATCAAGGTCCGCCGCGTCGACAGCCTCGACAAGGTCGCGCGCGAGCTGGCCACGGCCGAGCCGCCCGTCCCCTTCGCCAAGCTCGCCGCCGACATCCCGGGGGCCGTGGGCAAGGCCGTGGCGCTGGTGGGAGAGGTGTCCGAGACCCAGAAGCAGGGCCACCAGACGGTGATGCTCCTCGAGGTCTCCGCGGCCTCCGGCTGCACCCGGGAGGTCGGCGGGGGATCGTGCACGGTGCGGCTGGTGCAGGGCGGCGACAACGCGGCCAAGCGGGGCGACTCGCTGCGCGTCTACGGGCACGTGGCGCGGGCGTTCTCGGTGCCCGGCCGCCCCGACGTCCCCGAGATCGAGGTCGACTTCACCCTCAAGGGCGAGGCCTCCGGTCAATCCGGCGGCTCCCGCCCCTCCGGCCTGCCCTCCGCGACCCCCGGCGTGAAAGGCCGGAAGTGACTGCGGAGGCCAAGAAGCGGCCGGTCACCTTGCCGGTCGGCACCCTGGCGGACCAGGGCGTGGCGCCCACCGCGATCATGCCCGCCGCCGGGCCCCCGTGCCCGGCCTGCCAGCGCACCAACCACCCCGGCGTCGTCACCTGCGTCTTCTGCGGGGCCCGCTGCTCGGCCTCGCCCACCCAGGCGACCCAGGCGAACGGCGCGCGCCCCGCCAGCGATCCTCCGCCGCCGAGCCGGCGCCTCGACGAGGACTCGGCCGACGACATGCTCGGCCCGCCCATCGCGGATCCGCTCATCGGCGTGGTGGTCGCGGAGCGCTACCGCATCGTCGAGCCGCTCGGCCGCGGCGGGATGGGCATCGTCTACAAGGTCGAGCACAGCCGCATCGGCAAGCTCCTGGCGATGAAGCTCCTCACCGGCGAGCTCTCCCGCAACCGCGAGGTGGTGCGGCGCTTCAAGCAGGAGGCGCTCACGGCGTCGCGGCTGTCGAGCCCCAACACCGTGCAGGTCTTCGACTTCGGCGCCTCCGAGGGGCTCACCTACCTGGTCATGGAGCTCATCGCCGGCGAGGACCTGGCGCGCTCGCTGCGCACCCTCGGCCCGATGCCCTTCGCGCGGCTCGGCAAGGTGGTCATCCAGGTGTGCACCTCGCTCGCCGAGGCGCACCAGAAGGGCATCGTCCACCGCGACGTCAAGCCCGAGAACGTCATGCTGATGCGCAGCCGCGACGGGACCGACGTCGCCAAGGTGCTCGACTTCGGCCTGGCCAAGCTGCGCGAGGGCGCCGAGCTCAACGACGTCACCAGCCAGGGCGCCATCGTGGGCACGCCCTACTTCATGGCGCCCGAGCAGATCCGCGGCGAGCCGGTCGATCCCCGCACCGACATCTACGCGCTGGGGGCGCTCATGTACCGCGCCCTCACCGGGCACTACCCGTTCAACGGCACCACCCCGATGGCGGTGTTCACCAAGCACCTCACCGAGATGCCGGTGCACCCGTCCCAGCGCGCGCCCGAGCTTTGCATCCCCGACGGCGTCAGCGCCATCGTCCTCAAGGCGCTCGCCAAGGATCCGGCCGAGCGGTACCAGCGGATCGAGGATCTCCAGAGCGCCCTGGTGGACGAGGTGCGCGCCACCGGCACCGGGAGCGTGGAGGAGCTGCTCGACTCCGGCCAGGTCCGCCGGCTGGCCCGGGTGGCGCTGGCCGCCGCCGATCAGGCCGCCGTCGCGGTCGAGATCGCCACCCGCGACGAGGTCGAGCGCTACGAGCGCAAGCTGCGCCGGATGCGCTGGGGCTCCTTCACCGCGCTGGGCGCGATCCTCGCCGCGGCCGCCGTGGGCGGGGTCAACCTCTACTACCACGAGCGCGCCGAGCTCCGCCGCGGCCACGAGATCGAGCCCAACAACACCGCCGCCGAGGCCACGCCCCTCCCCTTCGGCACCACCATCACCGGCTACCTCGGCAAGCGGGTCGATCCCACCCACGGCGACCGGGACTTCTACGCCGTCGACGTGCCCGCCGAGTGGCCCGGCCAGACGCCGACCGTCAAGCTCACGGTCACCGCGCTCCCCAACTTCGCCATCTGCACGCTGCTCTACCGCCAGGGCTTCCCCACCCCCCTCGGCCAGTACTGCGTGGGCCGCCCGGGCCGCGAGCTCTCCATCCCCGCGCTCAGCCTCGAGCCGGGGCGGTACTTCCTCGCGGTGCTCCAGGACATGGACCCCTACGGCGCCCCGCCGCCCTTCATCCACGAGAACGTCTCCGACCCCTACTCCGTCACCGTGAGCGCCCAGAACCCCGGCCGCGGCGACGAGGTCGAGCCCAACGATCAGTTCGCCTCCGCCAACCCGGTGATCCCCGGCGTGCCGATGACCGGCACCCTCGGCTGGACGCACGACGTCGACGTGTTCTGCGTGCCTGTCACCATCGGAGGCACCCTCCGCTGGAAGGCGCGCGACACCGCTCGCGACGTGGGCTCCGTGCTCGAGGTGACGCCCCTGCACGGCGCGCTCGAGGGCGCGCCGGTGCGCGTCCACAACGGCGCCGGCAAGGTCTCGGCCACCGACGTGCAGGGCCCCTGGCTGAGCGCGCCCATCCCCCCGGACAGCGACGCGGCGCGCTGCCTGAAGGTGCGGCTCACGCCCGATCCCTGGACGCCGGGCGCGGCCATGGTGGTCCCCACCGGCGGGCCGGAGGCGTACGTGATCGAAGCGCAGGTCGGGCCGCTTTAGAAGATTTCCGGGCACCAGGGCGCCTGCGCGCCGCGGAAGAGCGTGTCGCCCCGGCGCAGCCCCCCCGGGCGGTGCTCCACGACCCTCCCCGCCTCGGCGAGCGCGGTGAAGCCGACGCCGCCCAGGTAGACCGCGCCGAGCGCGTCGACGTCGAGGGCGAGATCCGGATCCGCCGAGGTGCGCTCGGCCACCCCTCCGGCGAGGCGGTAGCGGCCCGCGTTCCACGGGCAGAAGGCGTCGCCGACCTCGAGCACCAGCGGCTCGCCCGCCGCGTAGCCGCGCCGCGACAGCGCCGCCTCCACGTCGACCAGGCGCACCCAGAGGCCGTCGGCGAGGCGCATCCCGAGCGCCCGCGGATCCGCCAGCAGGAAGAGCAGCGGGTGATCGAGGGGCAGATCGTAGGCACGGACGCTGGTGATCAGGTCGAGATCGAGGAGGTAGCGCCAGATCGCGCGCGTCGCCGCGGGCGAGTCGCCGAGGGCCTCGACGACGTCGAGAGCCGCCTCCCGGGTGCGGTGGCCATAGGGAGCGGCGAAGCGGTAGAGCGCGTAGGCGGCCGGACGCCCCTCGATCGTCAGCAGTGCCCTCTGCAGCGGGGGGCGGCCGGCGCGGAGCCACTCGGGGTCGCCGACGCGGCGCGCGCGCCACCAGCCGTCGGAGCGGGAGAGCATGCCCGGACGGGCGAGGCGCACCCGCTCGTAGACGAGGGGGAAGGCGGCGGCGGCCTCGGCGTCGCCGACGAGGCGCACGGCTCCGAAGGGCTCGGCCGGATGGGCGAACGCGGCGCCGTGGACGGCGACCTCGACGTCGCCGCGGAGCGAGGCCATGCCGTAGCCGAAGCGCCCGTAGATGGCGCCCTGCGAGGCGAACAGCGCCGCCACCGCCTGCCCGCGGCGGCGCGCGTGATCGAGGTGGTGGCGCATCAGCTCGCGGAGGATGCCGCGGCGGCGGTGGGTGGGGAGCACGGCCACCATGGTGAGCCCCGCCGTCGCCACGGCGGCCCCACCCGGGACGGTGAGGTCGAAGCCGTACGAGCCCGCGCTGCCGACGACGGTGTCGCCGTCGCACGCGCCGAGCCTCAGCTCGAGCTCGGGGATCGAGCGGAGCCGGTCGGCGCGCTCGGGCGCCGGCGCGATGCCGAAGGCGGTGGAGAGGGGACCGAGGAACTCGGCGGCGCGCTCGGGGGGGAGAGGACGGATCGCGATGGCCATGACGGCGCGATCCTACCGGGAGGTCAGCAGGGGCGGCCCCTCTTCTTGCCGAACAGCTTCATCTTCACGTTGGGGCACACCGAGGGGATCCGGGCGCTCCACTCCAGGTACGCGGCCTTCATCTCGGCGAACTTGGCGGGGGCCGTCCACTGGGCGTCGTGCTCCTCCCGCGGGTCCGCGAGGAGGTCGTAGAGCTGGAAGGCGTCGTCGTCGCCCAGCGCGATGAGCTTGAAGTTGCCGCGGATCAGCGCCCGGCGGCGATCGCTGTCGCTGGTGCGCGGCAGATCGAGGATGACGTCGCGCGGCGGGCCGTCCTTGCCGTGGAGCTCGGGCACCAGGCTGACGCCCTCCATGGCGGGATCTTTGGGCAGGCCGTAGAGATCGAGGATGGTCGGCGCCAGGTCCACGGCGCTGCGCGGCTCGTCGATCTTGCGCGGGGCCACCCCGGGCACCCGGATCATCAGCGGCACGTGGGTGAGCACGTCCCACAGGTCGAAGCCGTGCCGGAAGCGCGCGTGCTCGCCGAAGGCCTCGCCGTGGTCGGCGGAGATCACCACGGCGGTGTGCGCCCCCCACGGCTGGGCCTCGACGAAGCTGAGCAGCTTGCCGATGTGCTGGTCGGTGAAGGTCACCTCCCCGTCGTAGAGATCGCGCGTGGCGCTGCCGTACATGATGCCGGCGTGCGCCTGGTACTTGTCGTGCGGATCGAGGAAGTGGAACCAGGCGAAGAACCGGCCCCCGACGTTGGCCTTGTCGGAGAGGATCTTGATCGCCAGGCCGAGCTGCTGCGGGCTGGTGATGTTGCGGTCGGTCTGGTGATCCTCCTCGAGCCCGGGCACGATCTCGTACACGTCGAAGGACGGCCGGAACCCCGAGCGCTGATCGAGGTAGAAGTGCGACTGCGCGCTCACCGTGCGCACCCCGGCCTGCCGGAGCAGGCCCGGGAAGAAGACGACGCTCTCGGAGTAGTGGGTGAAGTAGTGGCCGCTGCGATCGAGCTCGCTCGGGTAGCGGCCGGCGAGCATGCCGCCCAGGCTCATCGCCGTGTACGACGAGATCGAATAGAAGTGGCTGTAGGTGACCGCGGTCTCCGCGAACGCGGTCATCGCCGGCGCGATGGGGCGCTCGTAGCCCGCCCACGGCATGTCCGCGCGCAGGCTGTCGACCGTGATCAAGAGCACGTTGAGGTCGGCCGGGGGCGCCGCGTCCGCGCCTGTCGAGACCGGCGTCGGCGCCGCGGCGGGAGCCGGGGGCGGGGAGCCCGCGGAGGCCGCCTCGACGGGCGCGGGCGCGGCGCGCCGACCGCACGCCGCCGCGGTCACGAGGGCGACCGTCAGGAGGACGCGGAGGGGCGCGGCAGGGCCTGCCGCGGGGCGCTTGGACATGGCGCGGCGTTTCTACCGCCTTTCGGTCGATCGGGCCGCGTAAACGGCGAGGCCGGCCCGGGGTGGGGCGAGGGCGCGGTCCTCTCAGAGCCGGCGCTTGGCCTCGCTGGGGGTGTTGGGGTGCTGGAGGAGCTGGTTCTTCAGGTTGACCTGCCGCTTCACCAGCGGCTGCCGGAGCAGGTGCGCGATCAGCGCCGGCGGGGTGCCGGGAAAGCGCGACAGGCTCTGGATGAGGATGATCGACGCGTAGGTGCGCGAGCACAGGATCGAGGTGGTCCGGCTGTCGAAGGTGAGCCCGGCCATCGCCGCCAGGATGCGCCCCTCGGTGGCCCAGACGATCTCGACGCGCTCCTCCGGCGGGGCGGTGCCGTACTTGCTGCGGAAGAGCGCGCGCGCCGCCGTCCGGGTGCGCTCGGGCACGTCGCGGTCGAGCGCGACCTTGTGGACCGCGAGGAGCCGCTTCGCGCCCATCAGCCGGCGGAACAGGCCCTCGTCGAGGGCCGGGTTCCTCACCAGGCGGCGGGCGACCTGCGGATCGGAGGCGAGCGCGGAGCGCCGGGCGACCTCCTCCAGCCCGTGCGCCGTGCGGTGGTGGAAGGCGATGAGCCGCGCGTGCTCGACCGTCGCCGCGGCGTTGCCGAGGAGGGCGACGATGACCCTGGCCTCGGGGTCGAAGCAGAGCGCGAAGAGCCGCGCGCCGGTGGCCTCGCCGGCGAGCGCGACGCGCTGATCGCCGGGCAGCGGGTGGAGCTCGGTCTGGTAGAGCTTGTGGTACTCGCGGGTCTCCTCGACGATGCCCGCGGGCTCCTCGTCGTCGTCAGAGGCGGGCTCGCTGGCCTCCTCGGGGGGAGCGGGCTCGGGGGGGCGGTGCTGAGCTTCGATGGGCCGGCGCCGCGGGGCCGGGGGAGCCGGCGTGAGGCCGTCCACCGCGAAGTCGAGGAGCGCCACCAGATCGTCGCCGGCGCTGGGCGGATCTTCCGCCGGGGGGGGCGGTGGGGAGATGGCCTCGGCGTCGATGAGGCCGAGGTCGGCGAGGCGGGCGACGATGGCGTGGACGCGCTGGAGCGGGAGGCCCGTCGACTGCGCGAGCGCCGGGAGCGTCGCCCCCGCGAAGTGGCCGAGCATGACCGTGCTCTCTTCGGTCGAGAGCTCGACGGGCGCCCCCGGGTCCTCGGGATCGTGCTCCATGGCGCGCGGGAGCATACCAGCCCCGGCCGCGCGGCTCCTGTGGTACCTCCGTGGGAGGAGCCAACGCGCATGTCCTCGGCCTGGAAGCTCTGCCGCGCCGCCTCGTTCGCCGTCGTCGCGGCGGTGGTCGCCGCGTCTCCACCCCGCGCTGCGCGCGCCGACGCGCTGGACCTTTCCATGCCCCGCACGGTGCGGGTCGGCGCCCCGCGCGGTGACGCCCCCAGCGAGCGCCTCGATCCCCGGCGCACCGGCCGCGCGCCGACGCGGCTGCCGGCGTCGCCGGTGGAGGTCTGGCGCCGTCACGTGAGCGGCAACATCGACGTTCCGCCGGTGATCGACGCCGCCGACGGGATCCTGGTGGCGCTCACCATCCCGGAGATCATCAAGCTCGGCCCTGACGCCCGGGAGATCTGGCGCGCTCGGCTGGGCAGCTCGTCGGCCATGGCGCCGCCCACCCTCCTCAGCGACGGCACGGTCGCGGTGGTCACGGCGGCCGGCCTCGCCTGGGGCTTCACGCCGGCGGGCAGCCAGCGCTTCAGCACGGCGCTCGGCGTCCGCTGGCGCGACGCGGACTGCGCGCCGCTGGCCCTCCCGGACGGGGGCCTGCTGGTGGCCGCGGGCAACGCGCTGGTCGAGATCGACGCCGACGGCGTCATCCGCGCCCGCGCCGCCCTCGACGACCGCCCGGCGTCGGGTGAGCACGCCACCGGCGCCGTGCTCGACAGCTCCGGGGACTCGCTGATCACCACCGCCTGGGGCAACGTCTACCGGTTCCGCCCTCCGTCGGCGCCCCGCAAGGTGGGGTGGTTCGGCGGCACCACCGCGCGGGGCGCCGTGCTCGCCGACCGCCGCACCCTCCTCGCCGTGGTCGACGGGCGCCGCCTGGTCGCGCTCGATCTGCCCTCCGGCACCACCCACGTCCGCGCCGGCGGCCTCGCCCTCGATGGCCCGCCGGCGCAGGATCTGGTCGGCCTCAGCCTGCTCACCGCGCAGCTCGGCGTGCTCCTCGGCATCGACGCGGCCGGCAACGAGCGGGTTCACGTCACGCTCGACAAACCGCCCGGCGGCGGCCTCTTGCCGAGCAACGCCTTCGTCCAGGTCGACCTCAAGCCCAGCCCGCCCGTGGTGGTGGACAGCGCCGGGCGCGTCGCCTTCGTCCGGGCGAGCGGGCGGGCCGGCGTGGTCTCGCCGGAGGGCCACGTCGAGATCGCTGCCGAGCGCGTCTGCGTGTCGCCGGTCGCCGTGCTGCCCGCCGGCGAGAAGCGCATGCTGATCGCCTGCCACGACGGCGGGCTGTGGATGTACGCCGAGTGATCTTCCGGCTCGATCGACGCCTCCTCTTCCCCCCGCCCGAGCGCGCCCAGCCGAGCGGTCTGCTCGCCGTCGGCGGCGATCTGCGCCCGGAGCGCCTCGTGCTCGCCTACGGCCAGGGCATCTTCCCCTGGTACAGCGAGAACTCGCCCATCCTCTGGCACTCCCCCGACCCGCGGATGGTCCTGCGCGCCGGCGAGCTCCAGGTGGGCCGCAGCCTGAGCAAGACGATCCGCCGCGGGACCTACACGGTGCGCCTCGACACGGCCTTCCGGTCCGTCGTCGAGGCCTGTGCGGCGGTGCCGCGCCCCGGCCAGGACGGCACCTGGATCATGCCCGAGATGATCGACGCCTACACCGAGCTGCACCACCGCGGCGTGGCGCACTCCGCCGAGGCCTGGCTGGACGGCGAGCTCAAAGGCGGGCTCTACGGTGTCTCGCTCGGGGCCGCCTTCTTCGGCGAGTCGATGTTCGCCCACGCGCCCGACGCGTCGAAGGTCGCCTTCGTGACCCTGGTGAGGCAGCTCGCGCGCTGGGGCATCGACCTCGTCGACTGTCAGGTCCACACCGAGCACCTGGAGCGCTTCGGCGCGACCGAGTGGCCGCGGTCACGCTTCCTCGCGACCCTGGCCGAGGCGGTGAAGGCGCCGACGCGCCTGGGTCCGTGGCGGCTGGAGGACGAGGGAGGCTAGTACGGGCCGCACGAAGTGCGGCCCGTACTAGCTCGGTCGCGAAGCACCGGGGGGGTGGGGCGGAGCCCCACCGTGACCGATAGGGCCGGCCGCGCGCGAAGCGCCGCCGCGAAGCGGCGCAGAAGTCCGGCCAGACAATGGCCGGACTTCTGGCGGGCGGAACTAGCGGGCGGCGGCGCCTCGCGTCTTGCACCCGCAGATCACCGCCGGCGTGGCCGGATCGGAGGTGGCCACCCAGCCCCTTCCCTTGCACAGAGCGCAGGGCGCAGGAGGCGGCGCCGGGGGAGGGACGGGGGGGGCGGCGGCCGCTCCCGGCGGAGCCTTGGTCACCCCGCGCTTTCGCCAGGGGAAGGGATCGATCTCGATCCGGCTCCGCTCGCTCCCGTTCCAGGTGACGGGCACTCCGTGGTGCTTCAGCACGTGGACGATCTCGCGTCCGATCGCCTCGGGCCCGCCGGCCTCGGGGCCGTAGCAGGTGAAGGCGAGGCACAGGCCTTCTCCCTCGACGCCGTTCTCGAGATCCTGCCGGTGATAGAAGACGCTTCCGCGCGCCACGCCCCCCTGATCGGCGCACCGGTCATCGAGGAGCGAGGCGCCCTCTTGCAGGGTGGACCCGAGCGCCTGCGCGGTGACGATGCCGCGCGCGTCGAGATCGTCGAACGCGCTGTCCAGGCGATCGTTGACGGTCCGCTCGCTCCACGTCGCCTCCTCGCGCGCCCGAGCCTCGAGGCCGCTCCTCACACGGGAGGCGAACTCTTCCGAGAGTGCGGGGGAGGGCTCGTCGAGCTCCATCTCGATGACCTCCTGGAGGGCCTCCAGGATGTTCGCTTCATCGTAGACGCCGGCGCGGCAGTCGATGTCGACGATGCGCTCGAGCGACCTTCGGCACGCGGCGATCTGGTCTGCGCTGGACATCGAGCACGACGCTACCGATCGCGGCAGCGAGCCGTCAACAGGAGCGGCCGGTCGGGGAACGCCCTCGGGCGCGTTCCCCCCCAGGATGACCGGACTACCCTTCCAGCTTGGCCAGCTCTTCGTCGGAGACGTCGAAGTCCGCGAAGACGTTCTGCGCGTCGTCGTGGTCGTCGAGCGCCTCGGCCAGGTTGAGGCAGAGCTCGGCGTCGCGGCCGACGACGTTCTTCTTGTTCTTGGGGATGTACCCGGGGTTGTAGGACTTGACCGGGATCTTGGCGGCCTCGAGCGCCTTGACGACCGGCTCGAGGGCGCTCACCGGGGTGAGGATCTGCCACTCCTCGCCCTGGTCGGTGTAGTCGTCGGCGCCGGTGCCGACGGCGACCTCCATGAGCTGGTCCTCGGTGGCGGCCTCCTTCGCCACGAGGACGATGCCCTTGCGCTCGAAGGCCCACTGGGCCGCGCCCGCCGCGCTGAGCACGCCGTTGTGCCGCTCGAAGATCTTGCGCAGCTCGGCGACGGTGCGGTTGCGGTTGTCGGTCATGCCCTCGATGAGGAAGAGGGTGCCGCCGGGGCCGGTGCCCTCGTAGATGATCTCCTCGTAGGTGGCCCCGTCGAGCTCGCCCGCGCCGCGCTGCACCGCGCGCTTGATGGTGTCGGCGGGCATCGAGCCGTTCTTGGCGTCGTTCACCGCCTTGCGGAGGCGGGGGTTGCCGTCGATGTCGCCCCCGCCCATGCGCGCGGCGACGGTGATTTCCTTGATCAGCTTGGTGAAGAGCTTGCCGCGCTTGGCGTCCAGCCCACCCTTCTTCCGCTTGATCGTGGCCCACTTGGAATGGCCGCTCATGCTCGCATCTCTCCGTCTCTGCGGTGGACGGGGACTGCCCCCCGGCCAAAATGGCGCCGAAGGCTAGCGAGGGCCGCCCCCTCCGTCAACAGCCCGCGGGAGCCCGCGGGAAACGGCGGGAGCTTGGTCAGCGCTGCCACAGGGGGAGCTCGATGATGGCCCAGCTGAAGAGCGCGTGGGCGACGACGGCGGGCACCAGGCGGCCGGTGCGCAGCACCATCAGGCTCCACACCATCCCGCAGCCGAGCGCGGCCACCACGACGAGGGGGTTGTCCCCCGCGCCCAGGGCGCGCAGGAGGAACATGGTGGGCAGGTGGGCCGCTGCATAGAGCAGGGTCGTGTACACGGCGGCACGCCACCGCCCGGACACGTCCTGGATGGAGCCCATCACCAGGCCGCGCCAGACGATCTCCTCGAGCGCGGCGACGGCGAAGACGGCCGCGCCGGTCAACGTCCGCCCCGGCGCGTCGAGGTTGCCGAGCTGGTGGTAGAGGGCCTCGATCCAGGCTTCCCGTGGCGAGCCGTGAGGGGCGACCAGGGCCCCGACGATGCGGGCGCTCCCGTACAGCGCGCCCGCGGTGGCGGCCCCCAGGGTGATGTCGCCGTAGGCAGGGCGGAAGCGGCGGCTCAGCTCGCCCCGTCGGTGGAGCCGGAAGAGCGCGAGGGCCGAGAGCGCCGCGTAGAAGGCCCCGAGCGCCAGCAGCATCGAGCCCTGGCCGGCGCGGGCTGGATTGAAGGCATAGGCGATGACGCCCGCGGTCGACAGGGTGACCCCCAGGGCCAGCGCGTTGGCCAGGGTCGGCGCCGTCGTCGGGGCGCGCTCGCGCTCCTCCGGCGCGTCGTCGCGCTCGTCGCGATCCTCGTCGGGGTCGTCGTCCATCGCGCTCATCGACAGGCAGGTCGCGGAACGCTCTCGGGCGTTCCGCGGGAGGAGCGCCGGCAGAGGCCGGCGGCGCGGTCGAGGATCCGATCGGCGAGCTCGAGCTTGGGGAGGACGCCCAGGGGCTCGGCGCCGCGGCGGTCGACGAGGGTGGCGCGGTTGTCGTCGCGCCCGAAGGCGTCGCTCGCGTGGTTCGCCACCACCAGGTCGACGCGCTTGGCCTCGAGCTTGCCGCGCGCGTAGGCCACGACCTGCGGGTCGCTCTCGGTCTCGACGGCGAAGCCGATCAGGGCGGGGAGCGCCGGGGAGGCCAGCGCCGCCCGCGCCGCCCCGATCTCGGCGAGGAGATCGGGGTTCGGCACCAGCTCCAGCGTCAGGTTCGCGGCCGTGCGCTTGCGCTTCCCCGGGTGCGCCTCCGCGGGGCGGTAGTCGGCGACGGCAGCGGTCATGATCAGGGCGTCGGCGCCCGCGAGGTCGGCCCCGAGGACCTGCCAGAGGGCGGCGCGCATCGCCAGCGCGCCGCGCACGTCGACCCGAAGGGCGCCGAAGGGCGTGGGCAGGCTCACCGGCCCGGCGATCAGCGTCACCTCGGCGCCTCGCGCCGCCGCGCGCGCGGCGACCGCGAAGCCCATCTTCCCGGTGGAGCGGTTGCCGAGGAAGCGCACCGGATCGAGATCCTCCACGGTGGGCCCGGCGGTCACCACCACCCGCAGCCCGGCGAGATCGCGGGGCGTCGCGCGCGCCAGGGCCGCGGCCGCGATGGCAGGCGCCAGCGTGCCCGGGATCCCGTCGAGCGCCCCGACCAGCTCGATCTGCTTCCCGCTGGCGTCGCGCGGAGGGGGGGCTCCCTTCGCGACGCCGCCGGACACGGCGAGCACGGGGCAGGGGGCCTCGAGCGCCTGCGCGGTGAGCCCCCCGGCGACCGGGGAGAGGAGATCGGCGGGGGCCGGTACGAGCAGGATCAGGTCGGCGGTGCGCGCGGGATCCGCCTCGGAGAGGGCCTCGTGGACGGCCTCTCCGGTCAGCTCTTCGAGCGTGAGCCGCCCGAGGTACAGGCGCGCCTCGGGTGTCATCACCGGCAGGACCCGGGCGCCGGACAGGACCAGCAACCGCGCCACCTCGGCGGCCTGGTACGCCGCGACGCCGCCGGCCACGGCGAGCACGATCGTCGGTCGATGGCCGGGAGGACGCGTCCTCGTCGCTTCGTGTTCTTCCACCATGGTCCTGAGGCCCGCCGTGAGCTCACGTTGGCAGCCGCGGGACGGAAATGGAAGGGGACGGACGCGTCGCGCGCCGGATTCCGCCGCGCGGGGAGGAGGGGAGGAGGCCCGGCCCGGGGCAAGGCCGCCGAGGCCGCGAGGGCGTGGAGCCTGGACGAAACGGCCCCCAGGGGAGCCGTGCGCGGCGGCGACGCAAAGAACCGAAAGCCTTTTGACGTTTCTCCGGGTCTCGGCGTCTTTTCGCCGGCCGAATCTCTCTCGTTTCCCCGCGCCGCCGAATACCGGTTCTCCCCCCGCGGGCCCGAGCCTGCCAATTCGGTGGTGGCGTGGGTCGGCAAATGAGGGCCGAGGTGCGAGCAACTCGTGTCCGTGCGAGAGGTTTTTGCGAATCGCAAAAGCGCTTGCCGGTGGGCTTCAATCGCATAGATTCCACCTCCGCTCCGCGTCGCGTCGGCCCGGAGCGCTGGCCGCCCTGCTCGGCGGTCAGCGGGACAGGCGCCCACCGGGGGTGACGCCTCGACGAAGACACGAATCGGCCGGGGAGAGAGAACGGCTCCCCTCGCGCCGCGGCGTGCCTGGCTCGGGCGGTATCCGCGGGGGCCTTGGCCCATTCGACGGCAGTGCAATTGGTTGGAGGTGACTCATGAACAAACTCGTGCTTTCTCTTCTCGGCGCGGCCACGGTGGCGATCTCCTCGAATGCGATGGCACTGAATACCAACGCTACCTTCCTGGCGACGGTGACCCGCGGAATCACGCCCGACCCGGTCGGCGCGCTCTACTTCATGTTCAACGCCGATGAGTCCATCCATGGGTGCGGGTACGTGGCGGAGTGGGACAGCGCCGCGTACCTGCCGTTCTCCGGTCAGTGCTGGGTCGTGGAGGCCAAGACCCTGGGCAACTTCAGCTGCGCGGACAACATCACCCGGCCGGTGCCGAGCTTCCTCACCATCGACACCTCGATCTTCGCGGCCCCGGTCCCGGGCCCGACGCCGGCGCTCACCCCCTACTGCACTGGATTCGACCCGTTCCAGCAGTTCCGCATGGTGTGGATGCTGATGCTCGCCGAGGACCCGATGATGGGCGGCCTCGAGGGCATCGTCGAGTACACCCCGGCCGCGCCGGTCGTGTACGGCATGCAGCTGACCCCGCACTGACATCGATCGGGCGGCCGCCGGCCCTCTCCCCGGCGGCCGCTCCTCTCTTCGCTTGGCTTTCGGGCCTCGATTCTCTCTCTCCCTTCACTTCTGCTCGGCGCGCGCCGCAGGCGCGGCGGCGCCCCACCCTCGGGGGGTCAAGACAATGCAACCCGTGACTTCGAAGAAGCTTCCTCCGGCGCGATCGCGGGTATGGATCCCGATCGTGGCGATGGCGCTGACCGTGGCGGTCGCGGCCCTGATCCTCTGGCTCCTGCGCCCCACGCCCAGGCCCGACCCCACCGCCGCCGCTCCGACCGCGGGGCACCGCGGCTATCGCAATCGGTCCCTCCTCCGCCGGACCTCGGCGACCGCGCCCGCGGAGCGCGCCACGCCGACCATCCACGGCAACGTCTACAACGGCGACGGCAAGGTGCTCGAGGGGGTCTCCGTGGTGGCCACCACCTTCGACCGCGCGGGCAACGTACCCGCCCCGGTGGGGACGACGAAGACGGACGCCGCGGGGCGCTTCGACGTCGCCCTTCCTCCCGGCACCTACCAGCTCAACGCCAGCCTGGCCGGCTACGGCCCCACCTCGATCACCGCCCAGAGCGGCGACACGATCAGCATGGTCCTCCCCAGGAGCGGAGTGCTCCAGGGCCACGTGAAGGACGAGAATGGTGCGCCCGTGCGGCGCTTCACCATCGATATCGTCTCCGTGGTCCCCGGCGACGCGCCGGCGCCTCCCCCGGTATGGTCGAAGACCTTCCAGAGCGAGGACGGCTCGTACCGGGCCGATCAGGTCCCCGCCTGGCCGGTGATCGTGCGGGCCTCCGCCGACGAGCGCGCGCCCGGCCTCTCGGCGCCGGTGGCCGTGGGCCCGGGGCTCACCCGTGACGTCGATCTCACGCTCTCGGCGGGCTGCACCCTCACCGGGACGGTCCAGGACAAGAAGGGCAATCCGCTCCCGGGCGTGCTCGTCAACGCCGAGGAGCGCGTCACCGCCGGATCGGCGTCCGATCCCGCGCTGCAGACGGCCACCCAGGCGCAGAGCGAAGGCGACGGGACCTTCCGGATCGAGCACGCGCCGCTGGGGACCCTGGTGGTGCGCGCCTACGACGGCGACTACGCGGTCACCACGGCCACGGTGGTGGCCGAGGACTGCGCCAAGCTCGCCCCCGTCAAGCTCGTCCTCTCCAAGGGCGGCGGCATCAGCGGGGTGGCCCGCGGCGCCGACGGCGCGCCCCTGGCGGGCGCCAGGCTCGCCGTCACCGACCGCGCCATCGGCTACGTCAACACCAGCAGTGATCAGGAGGGGCGCTTCCACTTCGACTCCATCCCTCCCGGCGACGTGCGCCTCGAGATGGAGCACGAGGGCCAGCGCGCCATGCGCTACGTCGGCATCAAGGACGGCGAGACCACCACCCAGGACATGATCCTCTTCGGCGGCGGCAACGGCGAGGTGCGCGGGCGGGTGACGGCCGGTACCCAGCCCATCGCCGGGGCGCGCCTTCTGGTCGCCTCGAACCACGGACAGTCGGCGGGCATCGCCCTCTACTTCCCGGTCACCGGCGAGGACGGCACCTTCCGCATCCCCTCGATCCCGGCCGGCTACTACGCGGTCAGCGTCATGTCGACGACGCAGGGCAAGGGCATCAAGGTCGAGGCCGGGACGCCGACGACGATCGAATTCGACGCCGGCCAGGTCGTCCCCTTCGGCGACGCGACCGAGCACCCCCGGACGGCCCGCCCGGCTGCGCCGCCTACTCCGTCGCCCTGAGCTCGTCGAGCATCCCCTGCACCGCGCGCCGCACCTCGGCGTCGACCTCCAGCACCAGCTCCTCGCTCGGCTCCTCCCCGGGGCCGAGCCCCCCCGGCGGATGGATCGCCGACCCCAGGCGATAGCGAAAGCGCGCCGGGGTCGGGATGTGTGGCCACGGCCCCACCGCCAGCCCCCACGGCAACGACAGGTGTACCGGCCAGATGCTGGCCCGCGCCAGCTGCGGCAGGCGCAGCGCGCGCGCCAGCCGCCGCCCGTCGGAGAGCACGATCAGCGTCGAGTGCGCCCCCACGTGCGCCAGCGGCACGATGGGGACCCCGGCCTGGAGCGCCAGCCGCGCATAGCCGGTGCGCCCGCCGAAGCGGACCTGGTAGCGCGAGGTCCACGGCCGCCAGGTGTCGACGTCGCCCCCGGGCATCACCATCAGATCGCGCCGCCACTCCACGAGCACCGCCCGCGCCAGCGGCCGACTGCCCCGCAGCACGCCGCGCCTCGCGAAGAACTCCCCGGTGGCCTGCGTCGAGAGGATGACCTCGTGCGCCATCGGGTGGAGGGGACGGTGGACGCCGAAGTTCTGGTACCACGCGGCGAGGAACCCCCACACGTCCGGTATGGTGGTACCCCCCGAGTGGTTGGAGACGACCATCACCGGTGAGTCCGGCACGTTGCTCCAGCCCTGCACGTCCACGCCGAAGTAGCGGCCCGGGCCGAACAGCTTCTTCACCCAGGGCAGGATCCGCTTCACGTCCTCCGGCCGGTACTCGCCGGGATCGGTGCCCCAGGCAACATGCTGACTCCTGTGCAACCACCTCAGCAGGTGGCCCTCTTCCCACTTCCTCTCGCGCACGTTTCTGGCACCGGCCTTTTTGGAGACGCAGGCTCTCCCAGGCTATACTAGGGGTGTCCGGTGCGCGCTGCCACCGGCGCGGAAGGGATGGTCGCCTCCTTGCTGGCCCTCACGAATCACCTCGCTCGCACCTCCCTTCAGCTCGACGGCTACCGCAGCCGGCAGGTGCACACCTCCGCCGGCCGAGTCCATGTGCTCGACGCGCGCGGCCGGGGCCACCTGCCGCCGGTGGTGCTCCTGCACGGGATCAGCTCGGCCGGCGTCCATTTCCTCCCGCTCCTCTACCGCCTCCGCGGGCGCGTCCGCCGGCTCATCGTCCCCGACCTGCCCGCGCACGGCTTCAGCGAGCGCCCCAGCGTGGTGCGCCCCGAGGCGCTCAAGGACGCCCTCGTCGAGGCCATGGATGCCGTGATCGACGAGCCCGCCGTGCTCTTCGGAAACTCGATGGGCGGCATCGCGGCGGTCCACTACGCTCTGGCCCGGCCGGAGCGGGTGCGCGGGCTGATCCTCTGCTCCCCGAGCGGCGCGGCCATGGACGACGCGGAGCTGCGCCGCTTCGTCGGCACCTTCGCGCTCGACAGCCACGACGCCGCCCTCCAGTTCGTCGACCGCCTCTTCTCCCGCCGCAACCCCATGCGCCACCTCTTCGCCTGGGGCGTGCGCCGTCAGTTCCAGAGCCCCGAGGTCCGCTCGCTGCTCTCCACCACCTCGCCCGCCGATCTCCTCACCCCCGAGCAGCTCTCGTCGCTGCGCATGCCGGTCCTCCTCCTCTGGGGCCGCGACGAGCGCATCCTCCCTCGCCACCACCTCGACTTCTTCCGCCAGCACCTCCCCCAGCACGCCCGCGTCGAGGAGCCCGAGGGCTTCGGCCACGCCCCCCACCTCGACGACGCCGACGCCGTCGCCCGCCGCATCCTCGCCTTCACCGCCGAGGTCCACGAGCTCGCCCCCGCCCCGTCGGTGAGCCGCCTGCGCGCCGCGTAGTCACCCTGCGGAACGCCCGAGAGCGTTCCGCGACCCGGTCACCCTGCGGAACGCCCGAGAGCGTTCCGCGACCCGGTCACCCTGCGGAACGCCCGAGA
>Ga0302267_10002861_pt1 | contig 20385 bp, 36 predicted proteins | sample III_Bog_E1_3_FD_194555 | JGI IMG/M metagenome (GOLD analysis project Ga0302267, IMG submission 194555) | Peat permafrost microbial communities from Stordalen Mire near Abisko, Sweden - III_Bog_E1_3 | ecosystem: Environmental > Terrestrial > Soil > Wetlands > Peat | place: Sweden: Abisko... | reverse complement strand
GTTTGTGGTGGTACTGCTTCGGACAGTTCTTGAAGTCGCTGAGCGCGCTATGGCTCCAGGGCAGGGGTTTCACTTACTTGCTCTCCTTGGGTTCCCACGACCGGATCAGCGCATGCTTCTCCTTCTGTTTCGCCCTGATCTTGGCGGACATGCCGGGGCTACGGATACGTTGTAATTCTTCACGAGCGCAGGCGAACATGGTCTCCCCATGCGCCGCGCTCAGGGCCGCCAGCGTCACCATGACGCCGCCAATCTCCCCATGCACCTCACCATTCGGACGGTTGAGCACCCAGTGCACTGTGTTGAAGATGTCCCCGGGCGACAGGACGCGAGTGGCTTGGGCCAGCTCGACGGCTTCCTCCAGAAACCTGAACGACCGCTCACGCTTGTCATAGAGCGCGTTCGCGTCGAACGTGTCAATGACCCAGTTGGTGACGGATATTTGGAACCCGCCAGCGTCGTCCACGCTTCCGTAATGCCCGTTCGAATAGTATTTGACCCGTGATAGTAGATCGCGGTTCCTCTGTTCCAGGTCGGTGTTCTTGGCCCGCACCTCACTGATCAAACGCTTCATATCATCGAGCGAGGAACTAGCGACCCGTAGGTCCAGGTTGTCCTGAGACAGGGACCTGATTGAGAGGTCCTGCTGGGCTATCTTGTTGTCCTGCATCTTGATCCGCATGTCGCGGCTTGCGACGCGGCTCTCCAGAACCGTGTTGGTCTGTCTCAGCACATCATTCTCACGCCCCCGCTCAAGTATCTTGATGTCCTGCGACTTGATATGCGCGTCGCGGCTTGCGACGCGGCTCTCCAGCACCGTGTTGGTCTGTTTCAGGTCCACGATCTCACGCCCCAGCCCCGCAACCTTGGCGTCTTTGACGCTGATGATTTCACGCAGTTCCTTGATCGTGGCGCGCAACGTGTCGCCGGTCTGCGCCGAGCCCTGCTCGACGCCCGCGTTGAACGCCGCCCAGTTAATGTCCTCGGTCTGGGGCGGTACATAGTCCGGGTTGGGGCCAGCGGGGCTGGCTTGTTTCGTCTCACACATTGGGTTGCTCTCTCAGTTGGTTGTGACAGGTGTCACAAGGTCAGCGGCTTTGACGCCCATGGCGTCCACGATGGCGAAGAACCAACGCGTTTGGTGCTCAGCGTCGGCCAGCGCGTTGTGGTGCGTGCCCTCGCGGAACGGCTCCAGTGTCGGTGGCGCGAGGTTCTTGAGGGTGCGGAAGCAACGATCCATCCAGTGCTTCCACGGGCGCTCCAGACCCACGGCGTCGTAGGCCGCGCCGAGGATCACGTTGTCGAAGCCCGCGCCGTTGCCCCACACCTCGATCTCGGACGACTTCACTTCGTTCTGCGTGGCCACGTCGCTGAGCCACATCCTGAACCCGTCAAGCGTGGTGGCCAGATCGTACTTCAAGCTGTTGTGCCACTCAGCTAGTGGTGGGTGGCGCTTGGGGTCCATCCACCAGCACATGGTGCTGGGGTCAATGACCAACCCGTAAGCGTCCTGTCCGATTGGCGAGATCGGCATATAGAACTTATCCCACGCCTTCTCGGGCTTCTCGGGATCGAACGCAACCGCGCCGATTGACATCAACGGCACCTTGGTCTTGGTGCCGAAAGTCTCGATGTCTAACATAACCTTTATGGTCATTAGGTCATCCTCTCAGGTTAAACAGGGCCATGGTCGCGACCGCCACATCCTTGGCGATCCCTTCCGCGTGCTCCCGATCTCTCGCCTTGCTGGCGAGCAGATACGCGACGCTATGAATGAGCTGGCCCCAAGTCACCTTGGGATCACTCTCAACCAACAGCTTGATTTGATCACCCAGCGCCTTGCCCTGGGTGTGGAATGCTTGGGTCTCTTCGGCCGTATAGGTTCGCACTGGTAGCTCCATCTCTCGCATCAAACGCTCAACCATCACCTGCACTCCTTGACGAGGTCATCAATGTGGGCGTCCACGTACTGCATGACATCCGCCTCGGTGTGCAGTGTCTTGGTGAACATCTTGCGCCCTTGGTCGCACACGACAATGGCGCTGTAGCCCGGCCCGCGCTTGGACGCGAACACAGTGGCGCGTGGGCCGCCCCAGAACACGCGCGTCGGGTTGCCGTTCTGGCTGATGGTCCAGACCGTGGGTCTGCCGTTGAACTGGCTTGGCGACCGCGCGGTCGGGTCCTGACCCTTCATCGCCTTGACGGCGCGGTTCATCTCATCGCTATCCGTGCGAGCATCATAGTCGATGTCCTCGTGCAGATACTCCAGCGGTAGCGGGGTCGCGACGAATGTCAGGCCCATCGACTTCTGGCGGAACAAGAACCCATGGGTCAGCCCGGTGAAGGTGGCCACGGGCATGATGAACGGCTCGTTGAACAGCAACGAGCCATCCCATTTGATGCGCTTCGCAGCCGCCTGCACCACGGCCCAGTCGGTGACAACCTGACGCACCTTGGACGTGTCCACGGGGAAGCTGCCGCTCCCCATAACCTCATCGTCAACTTCGTCGTCAGGGTCGATAGGCTTTGGTAAAAGGTATTCGCTCATCGGTCGCGCTAGGTCCCAGCCGTCGAAACGGCCGGGCATTCTGTAGACGTACCACATGGGACATCCCTGTCAGTGAGTGTTAGGCCATACCTGCGCCCTTGGTCCGCTTGAACGAGCGATTGGCGTGCTCGGTGCGTGGACGCAGGTTGCTTAGTTCCGTTTCCGCGCCGCCCTTCACGAGCGGCTTCTTGTGGTCGATGTCCATCTTCGACCCCTTCTTGATCATGCCCTTCTTGATGGCGAGGCGGCGCGCACGCATGCGCACCGCGCTGCCGCTGTCGTGCCCCGTGCCACTCTCACCACGCGACTTGGCGGTCGCGTATTCCTCGGTGTAGTTGCGCTTATAGCCGGGGCTGCTGGGCATGGCTCACTCGTCCTCGTCTGCTTCCGCGTCCTCGTCCTCGGGCTCGTCTTCCTCGGGCTCAGGCTCGGGCGCGACATCCGTCTTAACGCGTTCATAGCCCATTTCCAAGAAGCGTTCCTTGGAATATTCCAGCTTGAAAGGGGCGTAATCACCCCTCAGCTCGATCATGTTCGTGGCCTTATCGAGGCCGATGACCTCGAACATCTTGCCGGTCGCCGTATGCTTGAAGTAAAGTTTCATGGTCACTGATTGGCTTCCTTCTTGGGGCATAGGTGGAGTTGACACTCGGTCACTGTATCAAGCGTCTTGCAGCATATCTTGCAGCGGATGGGCTCGTTGTCAGGGTCCCACGCGCGGGCGTTCTCTTTAATCGTCTGGGTCGGTGTCGGCTTCGGCGTCGCACCACCCGCTGTCCCAGTCCGCCCACGCTTCGGTGCCGCGCGTGTACGGGTTGTCACTGACGGCTTGGCCGTCTTTGAAGGCGGTTTGGCCTTCCTCATATTGTTTGTCCTCCATCACTGACCTCCATTAAAAATGGTAGCCCTTCAACGATCCCCAGCTCTTGCCGGTCTTGCAATCCCAAGGAAGCGGGATCGAAGGCGTCAAGCCCCAAGCCTGCTTATATGGGAGGTTATCCAGTATCTTCTTCACTGTATGGCAGAACTTATCGACATGCTGGTCAGGAACCAAACTATAGATACCATCGTGCATGTCGAGTTGGAACCGCGCATCGTAGGTTCTATATGCTTCTTCCATACATGCAAGCGCCAAATACTTCTGGTCGCCGCCCGTGCCCTGAATGCGATAGTTAATGGCGGTAGAGCCCATGCTCCAACCCATGGTGCCGTCCCAGTTACCCACCACCTGCACGCGCCGTCCGGCCAAGGTCTCGACGTAGCCCTTGCGCTTTGTGTCCGCGATCTGCTCACTCCAATAGATCGGTATGCGCTTGTAAGATCGCGGATAAACGGTGTGGATAAGCTGCGCCTGCGGCAGCTCCATCGGGATGTCGTACTGGACGCGAGCCACCACCCGGAGCTTACGCGCCGACGTGCGGTATTGTAGCGACAGGTTCGCAACCTTACCAAGCTGACGCCACGGCTTGACCACTGGGTCATCGCCATCAATCGCCAGCCGCGCGACCATGAACCCATAGTCGTTGTCGGTCACACGCGCGCCCATGAACGAGTGAGGGTCCTCGCCCGGCTGGCATAGCTGGATCATCACCGGGTCCTGGCTCGCCTCGGCCATCCAGCGATACTCCTGCCCCGCCGCGTCGAACTCCACCAGCGTGTAGCCGGGCGGCGCGATGAGGACGACGCGAAACTCCTTCTCGCGCTTCTCTTGGTGGATCGCCCAGCCGATCTGTCGCGCGTCCTTGTTCTTCCCCTGCTTCGAGGCGTAGGTCATGCGGCCCGAGTAGGTCCCGAACACGCGCGCCAGCGGGTGCGCCCGACCATCGCCGTTGTACTCGACCGCCTTCAACGGGGCCGTGGCGAACTTGGTGCGGTTATTCAGCGCCTCGCGATAGGTCCTGAGCGTCTTGACCTTCGTGTCCCTGAACGACAGCTCATGCAGCACCTCCTTGTCAGTGGACCGCGTGACCTTCTTGGTTTTCTTGCCAGTGTTCATCTTGAGAACCGGCAGCTTCCACTGATCGAACATCAGCTCGGCCAGCTTGGTAGGGCTCCGCACGATCTTCTCAGTGACCCCGAAGTAGCTCAGCTTGGCGATGCTGTCAGCCGCCACCTTGGTCAGCTTCTCTTTCAGCTCGGCGCAGACAGGCGTGTCGATCAGCATGCCCTCTAGGTTAGCCCTAGCGACCATGGGTAGACACTCGGCCTCGATCAGCGCCACCTTGCGCTGTTGTGGGTTCAGCGCCCTCCAGAGCCGCCGTGAGATGCGCAGCGTGAACACGTTGTCGCGGACGTTGTATTCGTGCAGCTTGGCCCGCTCGGATGGCCGTGGGTCGTGGTAGTCGATGTCTTCTTCATAGCCCGCGTACTCAGGCAGGAACGTCGCGACCGCTGGCTTGAGGCCGAATGATCGCTTGTTCTCACGGCTCAGGTCGTACTCAGGCTCGACCTCCAGATGGCGGTAGAGCAGCATGCCATCGAGCCACTTCAACTCCTGCACGAGGTCAGTGAACCCATAGGCTTGGAACACGCTCAGGTCGAACAGCGCGTTCCAGCACAGGCCGCGCCGCTTCTGACGGATCGCGAACTCTAGGAACTCGCGCATGGTCTTGCGGCCGGGGTTGAGCTTGCCGCCCACTTCTAGGCGAGACCCTTCCCGCCAGACCCAAGCCAGTGACGTGGCCCAGAACTTGCCCTGCTCTAGCCGCCATGGCTGCAACGCATACTCGGGGTACTCGCCCGAGGTCTCGAAGTCCACGGCCACGACGCCGTCGTCGGTCCACATCCTCACAGGTCGTCGCCTCGCTGCCAGCCGCCAAGGTAGCGAATGCCGCCGCACGCAGGACACACCTGCACATGGTATACGCCCTCAGTGGTCATGATGTTGCCAGCGTTCTGCCACTCATGGACGTGCAGACCGAGCCATCGTTTAAGCCAGTTCACTGATCCCTCCATACTCCGATGCCCTGCACCGCTCCGGTGTCAGTGACATCACAGATTTTCCAGAAGCCCTTGACCAGCTTCATGAAGCAGACCTTGGTCGAGTACCTGCGACCCAGCGTCTTGCCTGCCTCGGATGCGCGGTTCATCATCATGTTCTTGGCCTTGTTCGGCACGAAGAACATATCTCCCACTTCCATCTCGTGGAAGGGATACTTGCGCGGCGGCTGGTTGGGCCGCCACGTCTTGGGTTTGGGGATACTCTTTTGGACGTCGTACATGCTGATACCTCCGTGAGGTTACAGCGTACACGTTCCGGTCGTGAACTGCAAGTCTACGCCTGACGGCCCAAGTTATAGATCACTGTATCGCACGGGTCGTCCGCGTACACCTGCGCCGATTGCATGCGTCGGGTGCGGGTGGCCGTGTCGCTCGCGATCTCCAAGAATGAACCCATGCCGTGCTCCACGCCGTCTTTATAGGCGTCCTCCTTCACCTGTCGCACCATGGCTGTCAGCGAGATGATGCTGGGCACGGGGTTCTGGTTCAGATAGTCCCTGACATAATCGAGGGGAGCACGCATGGGGTTCTCCTATTCGTTGATCGCCGCTACCGGGCGCTTGGGTTGGAACTGATATTTTCCTGCGTAGGGACGGTCAGTCGGCCGGTCGAGCCAGTGGAAAGCGATCTGACATATGGGGTCGCCCGCCGCGATGTGGATGGTGTCATAGCCAAGGTTGACCAGCTCCAGCGTCGCGTTGCCCTCAAAGCCGGGGTCGAACAGCGTGTTGAACGCTGAGACGTGCAGCCGGGCATAGGTGGACTTGTCCACGACATAACCCACCACGTCGCGGGGCATGACAAAGTCCTCAATCGAATGGGTGATTGCGACGGATGGCGGCGGGGGATAGCTCGCCCACTCAGAGAACTGACAGAGCGCCAGCGAAGGGTTGGGCTCGGCCTGCATCATCATCGCCAGCACCTTGCCGGGGTCAGGCCCCAGCGTGACTTCCTCCGCGATCCGAATGTCATAGCTGGCGGCGCTCAGCCCCCAGCTCTTACCGTTCACCACCGCCTTCAAGTCACTGAACGGCGTGATCATGGGCCGCTTGCGAAGGCACAGCGTACGGATGGATTGAGCTGAGAGCTGAGACATGGCTCAGACCTCCTGACGCGGCGCGAGCTTACCCGCCATCGCGCGGATTTCGTCGTAGGGGTCCTTCGCGGGCCGGGGTATCGGCAGGTCGGTCTCCAGCTCCGCGTCGCTGGCCGGGGGGTCATCGCTCTGGATCGCTTGCGGAGGGGTCTGGACGGGCGTCGCCGCTTGCGGGGGGTCCAGTGAGGCCGCGACGGCGTTGACGGCGCTCTCGATGGAGCGGAAGGCGTTGGTGCGCGGATAAGCCGGGAGGGTCTGGGAGCGCCCCAGATGTTCGCTGGCGGGCACGTCGCGGATCATCATGACGATCGCGGTCAGCGTCCGCATGACGCGATGATCCTCGGCGGTCATGAAGCTGCGACCCACTTGGGTCAGGCGCAAGGCTATCAGGTTAGACGCAGCCGCGCCGATGTCATCTTCGTGGTTCTGTTCGTGGGTATCCATGTGTATTTCCTTTGTGTGCTGTACGTTGTGACAGGTGTCACAACGGGTCGATATAGTAGATATCAGGGCTTATACCATTCGGCTACTTTGCTATCCTTGTGCATAACCGCGATGGGGTCATCACGGTTCCAGTTCTTAGGTATCACAGCCATGCAATCCTTCAAGGAAGTCTCAGGGCTCGGCACCTTGATGACGCCGTTGTTCCATGTCGGGCGACGCACCTGAGTGTCGAAGCCCTGAGCTTCCATGAACCGCGTGAGCCGTGTCTCGATCCGACGCGTTCGATCTAGGACTTCCGAGATCGAGGCAGCTACTTGGTCGGTCATTGACTTGGCCTCGTGGGTTGATGTGGATGGCACCTTAGTCCTTGTCGTCCCCCGTGTCATTGTTGAACGCCTTCAAGAACCCCGACATGCGTTCGAGGATTTCGTCGGCCTCGGCCGCCGCAGCCGACTTCAGGTCCTTGTCCTTGCGCAGGTCGGCCGTGTCGTAGCCGCCCAGCCGCTGCTTGATCTCCTTACCCATGGCGCGCAGGTCAGAGTCATCGAACACGTTGAGCCCCGGCAGGATGTCGCACAACTCGATCAGGTTGTCCCTCGTGCTTTCGTAGAGGCGACCATCCGACTTCATGCGCTCGGCATAGTGCGCCACCATGTTAGCGAGCTTGCCCCAGACCTCGCCCTGCGCCTTCTTCAGACGCTGGCCGATGTTGGCCTCGATGTCCTTGCGGATGCGGTCGGCCACGTCAGTGTCCTTCAAGTTGCACCTGAAGTCCCCCGCCTCGGTCACGGCGTCCATGACCAGCCGGACATAGAACTTCCCCTTGATGACATGCGGGTCAGGGTAATCGTTGGGGTTGAACAACGCACCCATATCGAACTGCGCCTTGCCGAGCAGCACGGGGTACTCGTTCTCCACCCAGTCATTGACCTCCTTGTTGAAGGCTGCCGCCAGCTCCTCATAGATTTCGATGAACCGCGTCCACATCTTGCGGCTGAGCAGCCGGTCGCCGTTGTCCTTCCACGGCACCGTGTGGACGCGGACGTGGTTGTAGATCGCGCTGTAGCGGGCTTGGATTTTAGCCAGCGCCTCCTTCGGGATGATCTGCTTGTTGACGCTGGCCGTGCCGGGCTTGGCGTTGGCGTTAGCGGATACCTCCTGCCCGGCAGCCTTGTCCTGCTTGCGGGCCTCCCACATACCCATGTGGATGTTGACGGTCATGCATTCGGTTGCGATGCTCATTTGGGTTCTCCATAAGTTTGTGACACCTGTCACAATCACATAGCACTAGATTTGAAAAGCTCTTTTAGGCTTTGCCTTGCGCGCCGTTCGTCGTAGGCTTTCTTAAATCTCTGACTACGCAAGAACATGGTGTCGAGGTCACTCGGACCCCGACAGGCGATGATCACGCATGTCACGATAGCGTGATCGACGGTCTTATATCTCCTTGTTGCGTTCTCAATCAAGACATAGGGAGGTCCATCCGAGATCGCAACCAGTTGCAGGTCCACGCCGATGATATAGCGTGGCCAACCCCGCACGGGGGCTACCCTGAGAATGACAAACCTGTCATCCCAGGTGGATGATTGATATATATCATCCACTGTCGTGAATCCACCTTGGTCGATGTCAGAGACATCCCCGTTGGCGCGGACCCAGTGCAGTAACGTATACGTCAGCTTAGGCGAACCACCGACGCCCACTCGGGGCACTTGCGCTTTGTTGTGCAAGCCACGATCAGTGGGTACGGTGTCGGTTCTTTTGGCCAAGGCGTCTCTCCATCAGTAATCAGCAGCACAACCTCGGGGCCGTACTGCTCCACGAACGCCAGCGGCAGGCGCATGTCCGTGCCGCCGCCGCCCTTTGGGTTCAGGAATATTTCCTCCCCTTCCTCGAACACTTCTTCGAGGTTACAGTCCTGGGCGTCGGCCCAGACCACACGCGTCCGCTCGGGCTTGGTCTGCTCCACGATCTGGTTGATCTGAGCCGCGACCTTATCGAGCACCTTGGCCATCATCATTGACCCGGATGTGTCACCAATGATGACCACTTCACCCATACTCATTGACCAACGCGTCGGCAGGATCATCGTGAACCTGCGATTGCGTCGGCTCCAGCTCTCGTCGTCGTGAGAGATGCGGGTCATGAACTCCCGCAGGTGATCCTCCCAGCTCTCGCGCTTGTCGAGCAGGGACTTGATGATGATGTCGAGCGCCTTCGGGATGTTGCCCGCCGCCTGAGCCACGGCCTGAGCCATGTTCTGGTCAATCTTGCGCTCCACTTCGGCAGCCTCCACCTCGTCCATGGGTGGCGGGTCTTTCAGATCGCCGCCGCCGAACCCGCCATCGCATGGCTTGCTCGCGCCGCCGTTCTGCTTCTTGTCCTCATCTTCGAGGATGTCGTAAATTTCCTCCGCGCCCATGCCTCGGAACTTCACATCGCAGTAGGCGTGCGGCCACAGGCTGAACCCTGCGTCCTTCAAGATGATGTTGATGGCGTGGTCGCACGCAATGTTCCAGCGGTCCATGTCACGCCCACGTCGGCGCAAGCCGTGCTTGAACATCATGTGCATGATCTCGTGAACAATCACGAACATCACCACATCCGTCTCCAACGAGTTGATGAACTCCTCGTTGTAATAGACAACCTTCATGTCCGTGGCCGCTGTGGGTATCGTGTTGTCCACGATCCACTTGGTGTTGAGAACAAAGATCGCGTAGAAGATATGCTTCACAAGCAGCTTCGCACGCGCCTGTTCAATCCGTTGCATCTTGGGTTGCTTCGCCATTCCAATCTCCATCAATCGCTCGCGGGCCTCGCTTGAGGGTGCCGCCTGTCACTTCGCCATGAACGCCCCTTTGAGCGTCCACGAGAACTAGAACATCCGCCGCGAGTAGGCTGCGGATGTCTCTGTCGATGTCGCGGTTGCCAGCCTTCCAGCCGAACCCCCGCCGATACCCATCACTGCCCTCGACCACGCCGATCTTGGCGCGGCCTAGCATGGCGCAGGTGAACGCCAAGCTCTGAAACGTAGTGAGCTTATACTTCGCCATCATACCTCCTTGTGACACCTGTCACAATCACCAACTCAGATCGAACCGATACGGACTGGGTGAGACCTTCGATGTGAGTAGCCCGCGCCGGACGAGATAGCGCACGATGCCTGTCACATCCCGGCCCCGCAGCTCCCAGCGCGCGACGGTCACGCCGCGCACCAGTACAGTAGATCGGTTCTGCACAAGGCCCAGCTTGGCGGACATGAGCACCACCGACGCCTTGGGGCTCAGCCCCCGCAGCGGCCTAACCATCTGTGTGCTCGATGGCCACGTTGGTCATGCGGCGCACCTGCTCGGCCGTGGACACGCCCGCCTTGGCCGCGGCCCGGCTGATGTAGCCGAACTGTTCAGGCGTGAACGTGATCGTGGCTTGGACGCCACCGCCCTTGATGATGATGCCCGAGGCCACGCCACCGCCGCGCTGATAGCTCTTACCCATCGTCTTGGGTTCGAGCACCGGCCCGTTGATGTTGGGCGTCAGCGCCTTCGCCTCGCGCGGCGCTCGGCCCTTCGGCTTGGCCTTGGCCTTCTTGGCGGGCACATCGTCCTCGTCAGGCACAGGGATGGACGGCGGGACGGGCCACGTCGCCGCCCGCTTGACCAGCACCTTCTCGACCTCGGCGTCGCTCGCGCCGTGTATCTTGAGGATGCCCTTGAGGCGCTTGGTCGCCCTCTCGGACTTGATGCGCTGATCGAGCGACCGCGTGGCCCGTCCCGCCGTCTTGGCCTTGGCTTTGACCGGGGCCGGGACCGGGGCCGGGACCGGGGCCGGGACCGGGACCGGGGCCTTGGCCTTCTGTTCCAGATACCGTTGGCGTCTGATCTCATTGTACTCGGTCTTGTTAGCAGGCTTACCCATGATCTATCTCCCTGAGATGAACCGTTGTGACACCTGTCACAACGGGTTGGTTGGTATGAATATTGGTTTCATTGGAACACCACCCGATACCGTTGCGAGAAGTCGATGTACTCCGGTGCATCGATCAGGTTCTCATCGCGAGCCACGGCCATCTGCACGGCGAGGATCGCGTACTCAGGCTTCAACCGGCACAAGAACCTGTAGAGCGAGCCAATGTTCTTGGTCGTCATCTCGGTAGAGACGTTGACCGCCGTGGCGTAGATCAGGCTTTCCTCGGTCGGCAGCTCCACACCCATCGGGTCCTTGATGATGGACTTGATGGGGAGAACCTTCGACCACGTATCGTGGAACCCCCAGAAGAACGTCGCGACGCCCGCGCCGATTGCGCCGTTCATGCTCTTGCGCTTCAAGGTCTCAGGCATGTCAGACATGAAGTATTTGACCGCCTTCATCCACGTCCTTGGCGTCGCGACCACCTTCTCCGGGCTGTCGGGGTTGTAGGTGTGAAGCGCCTCTAGCTTCTTCCACCGGATGAACGCAATGATGACCCCCGGCACACCCACTCTCGACGCCCAGTCGCACCACGCGTCCACACTGACGGCCATTTCGAACCACGTCATGCGGTTGGCGAGCGGGAATGGCATGCGGTTGGTGATGCCCCGATCACTGGATCGGTTGAGCGCGCAGATGATGCGCACGTTGGGTTTCAGGACGTGCTCACCGATGCGAAACTCGTTGAGGAGCTGATAGCAGACGCCGAACACGGGCGCGGTCGCGCTGCCCAACTCATCAAGAAAGATCACGATGATTTTGTCATCGGGAAACGCATCGTTGCCGATGAACGGCATGGTGCTCGGCGGATACCAGACGGTCTGCCCCGTCTTTTTGTTGGTGTCCGGGATACCACGCAAGTCCACGCTGTCGTACTGCCCGAGGCGGATGTCGCAGAGCATGGCGTCCGCTTCCTCCACCGCCTGAGCGATGACCTCGGACTTGCCGCAGCCGCTCGGCCCCTCGATGGCGATCACTTCCTCAAGTCGGATCACGTTCCACTTGACGAGCTGCTTGAGTTCGATCGCGTTGATAATGTCACCGGCCATTTGGGTCCTCCATAAGTGCATCGTTGTGACACCTGTCACAAACCGTGGTAGTCACTGAGGGAACTTCTCCCTCAGTCCTTGTAGTATAGCAGGTCAGTGAGCTATGTCAAGCCCCCCTTGTATCACAGCGCCCCGAGGCTTGACCAGAACACCTTGTCGCGGGTCTCGGGATTGCCCTTGATGTCACCAAGCGCCTGACCCGCCAACTCACGGGCTACCTCGCCCAGGTACAGGTTATGGCGCTGCCTGGGTCCACACCGCGGGTAATTGCACTCGATACGCCACAGCACGTGTTCGAACTCATTGTTAAGCGGCTCGCCGCCGTGGGTGTAGACCCGCACGCTAATACCGCACCAGAACCAATCGTTATTCTTCCACGCCTCCATGACGAGCTTGGCGTGCGCCATGTGGCGTTGCAGCGTGCTCTTGGACTTGGGTCCGATCCAGCCGTTGTCCTCCGGGTCCAGCGACGGCCAGAACCCATCGCACTCCTCATCCGGCGCGCTGCTGCTGTCGTCGCGGTGGATGGTCGCCACGATTGTGAGATGACCCTCCGTCCATGAGATCGTGTCGCCTTCGCAGGCGTAGTGGTTGAACTGGGGGAACTCGGTTCGCTTGTAGTTAGACTTACCCATCACACTTCTCCTTTCAATCGTAGGTTGGTGGCGTCGGGTCGCTGCCGGACCCGAGGATCGCGATGATGACGATGATGATGATGAACGCGCCTAGTACATCCATGGCTTAGTCCTCCTTCTTGGGTGTGTGGATGTAGAACTTGGACGAGCTATCATAGCTCGCGAGATACCGCGCCACAGTGGTCAGGTACTTCCACCCCTGTAGCTCTTGGCCCCGATACACCCATCTTGGGGGCTGGGCGTAGAGCGCGTCATGCACCTGCGCCGACGTCTTGAGGTCGTCAGGCTTCTCGTCCATGCGCCAGCCGGTGCCGTTGTAGATGCTGGCCGGCCCATAAATGCCGCTCAGGCTGGTGCCATCGTTGAAGCTGAACCCCAGCACCCGCAGCTCGGTGCTGTCGGTGATGAAGCCATAGCGGCCATCGTCCGCGATGTAGACGATGTATCCCATGGCGGTGATGCGGTCAGCGAAATGCGTGACCTCGGGTTTGGGTATGCGGTGCATGGCTTAGTCCTCCTTCTTGGGTGTGACAGGTGTCACAACGGGTCGCTCTGGGTCGCCGTGATGGCGCTGGTATAGTAGTGCCACAAGATCACTTACGTCCTCCTTCACATAGGGTCCATCTTCACACAGCGGGGCTGCCCATCAGGCTGCACCACCCATTCTTTCGGCGCGAGCTTCAACGCATATGGGGCGCGCCTCCCGTCTATGGTTTGCTTCACATCCGTATTGTGGCGCATGTCCATGACATACATATCCAGCGGACTACCACCCGCCATCGCCACCACCGCCTCGTACTTCGAGATAATGGGGCAATCATTGTAGATGTCGTTGCGGCACTGGCCGCACCAACGTTGCTTGAGCGCGGACAGGCGATCCTCACTGGCGGGCATCCACGCCATGCCCACCCGACCAACCGGGACTTCGCCCCACTCGAACAGGTCAAGTCTCAGTAGAGGCATCGTTCCTCCGCAGGACGATGGTTGTCAGTACACTACGGGCAACCGCGTCGTAGTCACTGTTCACCATGGGCTCAGGGATGAACTCCACCTTCGACATGATCTCGGGCACGATCTCCCAATCATAGACGTAGTTCTCCCACCCGTATGGGTCGATCTCCAACGCCGCGTCGTAGACCTTGAGCACCCATGGCGCGTATTCGGCGGCGGTATTGTAGCGCAGCACGGCGCTGCCCACGCTGTCGTAGTACGTCTGCCACGCCTTGGCGTTCGGGTGCTTGCTATCCAGCGGAAGCACATCTTCAATCAACCACTCATAGATACAGAGCGCCGCCTCCATATCCAGATAGCTGTAGACCTTATCGGTATCAGTGACGTCACTCATAGCACTCTCTCCTATGATCTCGCATCTACTTGCGGTTCACTCTCGTTGTGACAGGTGTCACAAGCGAAGTCCCAGTTCTCCGCGAGCATGCGTTGCAGCTCGCGCTCCATGCGCATCTCAACCTCGTGCGCTCGTTCTTCCTCAGCGCGAGCCAGCCTCTCGATGACTGTGTTGACGAGGAAGTAGGTCACTGTGTTCTTACGCATCACACTTCTCCTTTGGGTTTCGTTTGGTTGAGCGGTATGTGGGCAGTCTCCCACGTCACGGTTGGTGACGGGTTCATGGTTGGGATCGCATCCGCCCCGGCGTAGCGGTTGCGCTTGACCTTGCTGGTCCGCTTCCAGCCCTTGTATTTTTTACCACCCATCAGGAACCTCCGTGACCCAAGCGATGATGGCTTTCTGACCGAAGAACATTCCGGCTAGGATAGTTTTTGCTTCCTTCCTAGCCGTTTGTTCATTGATCGCGGTGACGTAAAGCGCGTCGCCAGCCAATTCCTGGCCTCTCTTAACGCTTGGCGAACGATAGACAACTTTATACTTCTTGCCGCCCATCACAAGTCTCCACGATACGCCTCGGTGGCGATGTAGGCGTCGCCTCTCGGATAACAGGCGAGCACGAGTTCGCCACTAGCGAGGCGGATCAGGTGCCACTGACTGCGGCCATTATCACCCATGGGTTGGTTGATGATGGCGTGAGCGTGAGCGTCACTGATCGGCATACTCCGCTCGCACGCTTCATCAAACTCATCCACGTAAAGCGTCTTGATTGTGACAGGTGTTACATTACCTTTACTCATGACACTCTCCTACCATCCTCAGCTCTCATCACCAACAAGTCCGAGAAGTTCCAATCAGGATCAGCCGCCATCACCAACAAGTCCGCGAGGTTCGTGCTGAGTGGGAAGCACCCCGATGCGTCATATACATCGATCTTATGCTCGACGCCGTGCCTCGTCCAGCTTATGCGTATGAAGAACTGGTTGACGCGCTCTATCATACCCCCTGTCCACACCGATGATCTGGCGCTCTTATTGGTTGTGACAGGTGTCACAACCTCCGTGGGTTCGGTGGGCAAACCCATGAGGTCGTTGGGATCGACCTCTTGGAGCTTGATGTCGTGGACCACCTGCTTCGCCAGCTTGTAGTTCTTACGCGCCTTCCAGTACACCTGAAAGTCTATGTCGCCGTTATGCGCCAGCATGAACAGCTTCTTGAACGTCTTACCCTTGCTCATGACACTCTCCTATATTCTCACGCTTCTTCTTTAGCCCATGGAATAGCCTTATGCGACGCCATGCAGCGGCGCACATCGTCTCTCGTTTCGAGGAACGCGTAGGTTGTAACCCTCGCGGTCCCCTGTACCCGTGATATACTCTCACGCACATACTTGAGAGTATAGGCGATGGTCGCCGTGATCTGATCCTCTGGCGATAGCGTGCTCGTCCAATGCCTATGATGTCTGACCTTCACCTGATAGAACTCGGCACCCAAGAACTCATGCCAGCGTGAGCGGTCCTTGAGTTTGTCCACCACTTCGCCATAGTGTTGCGCCTGATCCTTATGTTCTGGCCACGCACGCATCCGCATGGCCATCTTCAACCAAGCGGCGAACTCATGGTAGCCTGACGCTTTGAGCGCCATGCGATGTCGGGGTTGGACATACTCATGCCACTCCCACTCCCCGATGTGCGACGCGTGGAGCTTACCATCTGTCCCACGGCGCAGGTCTATGTGACCGTCGATCACATAGTACCGACCCGGCGCATTGTAGGCGGCCGGTTCACCCGGCGTCCTCACCTTGCACATATGCAAGTTCTCGTACGCACCGCCGCATGTCATGTCGAATAACACGTCGCTCGGTGTGAACGTTTCCGCGAACACAGTGGTTGAGATGCTGTCCCAACCAATGACCCGGATCAACCCATCTGTGTGGTAAGTCACCACATCTGTCTTGTGGTAACGGAATGCGATGCTGTCATCGTCATGCTTGACGATGCGGTTGTATTTCCTGTAGCTGTCACCGAACCTCCTGTGGTTGGACGGCTCGCCCACCCACGTCTTGCCCTTCTCCCACGCCGCGAGCGCCGTGTCGTAGTCATTTACGCCTCGCGGCGTACCGTGTACGCCGTACCATGGGAATGCCATTATACTTCTCCCTGCTTGGTTGTGACAGGTGTCACACTCTCCCACACTCTCGCGCATCTACTTGCGCGTCGCACTCAGAGTGTAAGACCTCCCCGATCTCTCGGATCACACGATACGCGTCGCGGGTCTCTTGGGCGCGTTGCTCGCTCTCATACTCATCGCGAGACGATGGGCAGACGGCGATGCTGTAGGGGCGCGGCCAGCGCCCCGAGCCACAGTGGTGCTTACTCGCACCCTCGGGCTTGTAGCCCCACGGCAGGAGGGCGCTGTGGCCCTCCCAAACCGCCTGGGTCAGCCAAGATAGGCGGTGATCATCCAGACCGATTGTGGGCTCACCCTCGCCCGCTTGGCAGAGCGCCTCGGTTCGGATGATGTCGGCTATCTCACGCCGCTTGGTGACGGCGACGATGTAGCTCACATCGGGCAGGTAACATCCCCGCAGGCCGCACATGATGTGCAGGTAGCGGATGGTGCGCTTGGCAGGCATTACGCTTCTCCATAAGTGCGTTGTGACAGGTGTCACAACCATAAGTGCGATGTGAGTGAAACGCGAGTAGACGCGAGATCGTTTGTGTGTCTCGCCTTGCTCCCATTCACTATATGTAGATTAGCACGTCTAAAACCTTATGTCAAGTCGGTCAGTGACCCACGAGTGGACGCGTGACCCGTAAGAGACCCAAATCCCTTGCGTCTCGCGCGTCTACTCGCGCGTCTCACACTTATTCTTGAACATGGTGGCCCGGCGCTTGGCGGCGATCTCGCGACGCCGTGCGTTCTGCGCGGCGTAGGTCTCACGCGCTATCGCGACCATCATTGGGTAGCGTAGCGCCCTCGGTTCCCATGCCGAGTTGTAGCCGAAGCGATCCTGTTGCTCCATAAAGTCTAGGGCATAGATCGCGAACTCGTCTAGCTCGAATGCGCGCTTGGTCAGGTCGCTCAACACATCGGCCACCGTGGACTTACCCATTGGGATTACGCGCACGAAGTTGTCAGGTCGGCAGACGTCAAAGAAGAACCCATTCCATAGCGCACGCTGCTGGTGCTGAACGCCCCACACCCAATGTGGCGTGTGAGCCTCGCCGAGCTTCTTGCGCTCGCGCTTGAACATGGGTCGCTCATAGGGCTCGCCACGCACTACGCCGCGTTTGATCCTCCCATTCGGCTCGCGGAGCAGATATTGGTCCTCGAACGTGGTCATCTTTGGGTCGCTCATTGCATGAACTCCTTAACACATTGAAATCACTCACTACACCCACATTAACGCATAAAGCGTGACCACGTGTCAATAGATAGCATGCTCATACATGCGAGTGTGTGCTAAGTCATTGATATGTGGTGGCACGGTATGTTTCAACTTTGATTAGTTGAACAATATCAAGGGCTAGCACCCACACGCATGATTGTGACAGGTGTCACAAGCGTTTTTTGTCCGCTCGCGAGGCGTATGTCAGACGTTGCGGCGGACAGTTGTCCGGTAAAATTTTGCCGCAAGCCGTTGTAATCGTTACGTTTAGGCCTCGAACATCGCGCTGTCTGGGTGCGCCAGCTCGAAAATATTTATATGTGGGGGGGTTAGTGTGTTTTTCGGTTCGTGTGCGGTTCGTGTGCAGGAGTTGTGGAGTATCTCACCCATTATGGTTAATTTCCGCTTTCTCTATACGTATTCTCTTCTATCTATAGAGACAGATAGATGTAAGTCTATCCAGACACTCTAAAATCAATGGGTTAGCACACTCTCCGAGCGGACAGACTGTCGTACAAAACGTCTGACATGACACACAATCAACGTAACCAACGCAACTACTATACCGCCGCGCCACCTAATGTGTGCTAACCCATTGATATGTGGTGACACGGTATGTTTCAACTTTGATTAGTTGAACAATATCAGGGGCTTGAGACACATGTGTATGATTGTACCTGGTATTAAAGTTCAGGCGAGGAAGTCGCCCCCACAAATGGGGCACTTGGCGCAATGGGACTTGTCACTAAGGTTCAGGCGAGGAAGTCGCCCCCTTGTGACACCCTGTCACAACGATACCTGGTACTAAGGTTCAGGCGAGGAAGTCCAGACGTGAAAAAGCCCGCCAACCTTGCGGCTGACGGGCTATAGGTTAAGGTCTATCAGATAGAGTGTTAGTGACCGCGTGACGTGCGCGACTTCAACGTGATCACGGGCAGAGTCTTTGTGACATGTGCCACGACGGGCGCGACGATCGTGGCAACTTCCTCGCCCATATCATCGCTAGCAGTCTCGGCCGCGAGGATAGCACTCTGGAAAGCCTTTAGAGCATATCTCAGGGCCGACGCCTTCGGGCCTTTCATGCTTTCGTTTCCGAGGTTGACGCTTATACCCTGCGCCAGCGCGGCGGCCTCGCGCTTGAACGCCACGATGGCGTCTTCTACACGGTCCCACTTCACAGGGGCGCGAGCCGCATGGGTTGCGGGCGTCTCATCGCCTTCGTCGCCCATATCATCGCCATCAGTCTCGATGGCGTTCGAGCCGGGTCGCGCGGCGCGACCCGCTTTCTTGCCGGGATTGTTCGCGCCACCGGCATTGCTCAGCGGCTTAATGCCCATGGCGTCTAGGACGCGTTTCCACGTTTGACGGAACGAGTTGCCGTGCCGCTTGAAGTCGGCGGGGCGTTCCTTCGCACCTTCCTGCGTCAACCACGCCGTGGCCACGTCCTTGGTGACGTGGAATTTGCCCATCATCGATCCGATGAAACACGCATTCTGGACGTCCTTGGTGATAGCAATGCCCGCGTTGATCATGGATTGAAGCGTGCGGGAATAGCTCTTCCGAACAGTCTCTCGCGTGTCATAGTCCCCACGGAAGCAATCCACCAACTCGTCAATGAGCATGTCGTTTGTGACAGGCGTCACACTCTCATTGTTGGCGATGTTGTCAGCAATCGTGGCGGCGACAAGGGCCGCGCCGATAGCCGTTGAGGCGGTGGCAGTCTGAGCGACCTTGGCGATAGCGGCTTTGGTGGACGTCTTGCTGCCCGCCGTCGTGCTAACGGCCTCTTGGACCGCACTGGTTCCCTTCACGATTACCTTCTTGCCTCCGATCGCGACAACGAAATCGGCATTGGCCCGCTTGGTGCTAGCTTTGGTCATAACGCGTTCTCCTATGTGGGCAGGGTTGCCCGGTTGGGCCATGGTGGCCCGCCCCTTTCGTCTAGGGAGCCCCATAGTACCAGTCAGTGACCTTATGTCAAGTGACCCTTTGTGACAGGTGTCACAACGATACCTGGTATCGAGGCTCGCGTAGGTAGGTTGCTTTTTGCCGATGCGAGGGGGGGAAGGGGGTTTTGATTGACGTAGGGGCGTGGCATTACTCATCGCCCCCAAAGAATTTCCCATTTTTCTAAAAGCTACTCCACAGAAATTTTTTAAGAACTTTCCAACACCTACTCCACGAACTCTCTCCATGATCCCGCGCGTCTCACAGTGACCCTCACCCCCGCGACAAAAGATCGCGCTTGACCAACGACACACATTCGACCTACATCATTCGTGCCCACGCGAGTAGACGCGAGACACAACACGCGAGTAGACGCGAGACACAAGAGGGACATGGGATGGGCGACCTGGACAACATCAACTCCAAGCTGGACAAAATCCAATGGAGCGTGGACCTCACCAGACAAAGGATAGATCACATCATGAGCGCAATAGACGATGTCAACGCCGCACTCGCGGCGATCAAAACAGCAGTGGGTGCCGCCGTCACTGAAATCCAGGCGCTCGCCCTCGAAGTGGCCACTGGCTCATCTGACCCAGATGAGGCCGCGCTGGAGGCGACAGCCGCCAGCCTGAACACCCTCGCCGCCAACCTGACCGCCGCCGTCAACGCGGCTACTCCCAGCACTCCCGCGCCCACGCCCACTCCCGCCACTCCCAGCACTCCCGCCACTCCCGCCACTCCCACGCCCACTCCCATCACTTCGACCACGCCCACTCCCGCTCCCGCTCCCGCCCCCTCCCAGGCGGGCACTCCCGCCACTCCCAGCACCTGATCCTCTCCTAGCCGACACCCCTTGACCCCCCCCTCCGGTGGGTGAAGGCAAAGAGAGTGAGGCCCCGGCGGGATCACACCACTGCCGGGGCCGTTTTACGTGAGACGTGAGACGCGAGTAGACGCGAGAT
>Ga0302267_10002858_pt1 | contig 20400 bp, 17 predicted proteins | sample III_Bog_E1_3_FD_194555 | JGI IMG/M metagenome (GOLD analysis project Ga0302267, IMG submission 194555) | Peat permafrost microbial communities from Stordalen Mire near Abisko, Sweden - III_Bog_E1_3 | ecosystem: Environmental > Terrestrial > Soil > Wetlands > Peat | place: Sweden: Abisko... | reverse complement strand
CACCAGCTCGACCTTGCTCAGGCCCGAGCCCGAGACGCGGAACTTGCCGGAGAACCAGGCGGCGATCTTGGCTCGGTAGAGGTCGACGGCGCGGGCCTTGAGCGGGTCGGTCTCCGTCCCTTCCTTCACGCCGTCGGCGTGGCCGGCCTGCTCGACGTTCGCCGGCGGGCCGGCGTCGACCATGGCGACCAGGGGCGTGTCGACCTGCCTGGCGAGCTCGGCGTCGGGCGGCGGCGGCCTGGTCTCTGCGGCCGCCATCTTCACCTCGGGGCGGGGGGCGTCCTGCTCGGTCTTGCCAGCCTTGGTCGAGACGAAGGCGCGCTCCTCGACGCGGGGCCTGGGCGCGGGCTTCACCCGGCGGTCCGGGAGCTTTCCCGGCTGGTGCTGGCCCCCGAGCTCGAGCAACGGGGTGTCGAGGTCGAGCACCGGGGTCACCCGGATCGGGATCGCCGCGCCGCGATCGATCTCGGCGGCGTCCGCGCGGCGCTCCAGCGCCGGCCGGCTCAGCGCGACGCCGGCGCCCGCGAACACCATCAGGGCGACGGTCGCGGCCACCAGGACGTCGCTCGTCCGGAAGTCCTCGAGCGCCGCCGCGCTCATCTCTTCGCCTCGGGCTCGGGCTCGACGAGCAGGTTGAGCCCCTCCACCCCCGCGGCGCGCGCGGCCGCGACGACGCGCGCCACCGCCCCGTAGTGCGCGTTCTTGTCGGCGCGGATGTAGAGCTCCTTCTCCTTCTGCACGCGCGGGTTCCGGGCGAGCACGTCCTCGATGCTGGGCGTCACGTCGTCCTCGCCGAAGAGGATGCGCTCCTCCCGGGTCACGGTGACCACCAGCTTGCTGTCCTTCACGGTGGTGTCGTGGGCCTCGACGCTGGGCAGCTCGACGCGGAGCCCGGCGGTGAGCAGCGGCGCGGTGACCATGAACACCACCAGCAGCACCAGCATCACGTCGACCAGCGGGGTGACGTTGATCTCGGAGAAACCCCGCTTCTTGCGCCCCAGCGAAGTGGCCATCCTCGGCTCCGTCTACGCCGACGCGTCGGCCGTGGCCGCCGCGATCGCGACCCAGCCCTCGGTCGAGGCCTCGACCTCGGCCAGCAGATCTTCGACGCGCTTGTTGATGGCGTTGTAGGCGATGACCGCGGGAATGGCGGCGAAGAGGCCGATGGCCGTGGTGATGAGCGCCTCGCCGATGGCGGGGGCGACCACGGGCAGCGACGCGCTCTTCTCCTGACCGATGCGGAGGAACGCGTCCATGATCCCGTACACCGTGCCGAAGAGCCCGACGAACGGGCCCGCCGCGGCGATCGACGAGAGGGTGGCCATCAGGGAGCCGGCGCGCTGCTGCTCGGTGACCATGGCCCGCTTGGCGGCGGCCTCGATCATCCTGGGCTCGCCGGAGCGCCGGGCGATCTCCTGGACGACGCGCGCGCCCGGCGCGTCGCGGTGCCGGCGCGAGAGCGCGTAGAGCTGATCGGCGCTGGTCGCCTGCACGGCCTCGGTCTCGAAGCGGCGCTCGGCGACCGAGAGCCGGGTGAGCTGGAGCATCTTGAGGACCGCGATCACCCAGACCACGAGGGCGGCGGCCACCAGGCTCCAGATGACCACGAAGATGGGGCCGGAGGCGTGGAGGACGAGCGAGACCGGGTCGAGCTTGATCGCCACCGCACGCGCGGGCGCTGTCGGAGCCCCGAGCATCGCGGTCACTCGACGAGCGTGACGTCGACCTTGCGATCGCGCGCCCAGCCCGCGTCATCGGTGCCCGTCGCGTCGAACTCGCCGCGCGAGGTGGTGCCGACGCGCGCGCGGGGCAGGCCCCGCCCGGCGAGGTATCCGGCCACGCTCCCCGCCCGGCGCTGGCCGAGGGCGATGTTGTACTCGACCTCGCCCCGCGCGTCGGTGTGCCCGATGAGCAGCATGCTCCGGCCCGCGAGCGCCCCGGTGGTGAAGCAGCGGGCGAGCGCGTCGAGGGTGGCGGCCGCCTCGGGCTGCACGGAGGACGAGTCGAAGGCGAAGTGCGCGGCGGGCAGGTTGCCGCAGGCCCGCAGGATCTTGTCGTCGATGTGGATCGAGCCGCTCGACGGGGTCGCGGTGTCCTGCCGGAGGGGCGGCGGGGTCAGGGCGCCGAGCGCACGCGGGGACGCGTCCGACGCCGAGGTCGGGGTCGCCGCGGCCAGCCGCGGCGGCGGTTTCGGGTCCGAGCCGCAGCCGGCGGCGAGGGCCGTCGAGGCGGCGGCGAGGGCGATCAGGTGCAGTCGGTGCATGGTTCCTCCTTCGTGCGCTGACGGGTGAGACCCGCGCGGAGGGCGTTACCACGAGACCTGGGGCCGGGCCCAAAAACGGGTGCAAGGAGCTGCGCCGTCGGCGTCCGGCTCCGCGCGAATCAGGCGCGGAGGCGGCTCCTGTCGGCCCCGTCGCAACCCCTGCTCCCGCCTGGTCCCCTGGAACACCACGGGGGAGGAAGCGGACGTAGCCTGTGGCTATTCCCGAGAACGTTGGAGGCCAAACGACCGCGGGCGGCGCTCAGCGATGATCGGCCGCGGAGCTGGAGCGGACCGCCCTGGTGATGGCCTGCATCAAGGACTGCGGGTCCGGCGCGGGCGTCGAGGAGGGCGCTGCGGTGGCGGTCCCGGTCGCGTGAGGAGGCGTCGCGGTCGGGCGCGGTGGAGGAGGAGGACGGGCAGGGGCGGGCCGCGCGGAGGGGACGGTGGCCCTCGCAGGAGCGCTCGCGACGGTCGCCGACGGGGCGGTCGGGATCGCCGTGGCCGGCTCCTCGGAGGGCGCAGCGCCGGTGCCGTCGGGGGGAGCCAGTGCCTGGGTGGCCGCGGGAGGCGGCGGTGCGACCCTGACCTCGTCGGGTCGCGAGCCTTGCATGGACCGGATCACGGCGCCGACGAGCGCCAGGGCGACCACGGGGAACGCGGCGAGCTTCAGGTGCGGGCGTCGCGCGGTCGCTCTCGCCGGCAGGGTCTGCACCGCGAAGATCGGCGCCGCGGCGTTACGGATCGCCTCGCGTACGCTCGCGGGGACCTCGATGGGGCTGTCGTCTGCGTCTCGCTCCGCGCGCACCGTCTTCTGGGAGTGCACGAGGAGGTCGCGCAGGTCGCTCTGGTAGGCCGGCTCGCCCTCGGCGGAGGCCGCCTGGTCGCGACAGCTCATGCAACCGCGCCGTGGACCGTCCTCGCTGCCCTCCGGCGCCTCGAACGCCCATCCGCAAATGCTGCACGTCGTGACCATGGAGCGCCCGCCTCGCCCTCTTCGATGCTCGCTCCACGGCCGAGGTCGCGCGCCGGACTCCCTGGCCGGCCGCGACTGTGGTAAACGCCCGTCCCACCATGAGCCTCAGCGACGCGATCAACGAACCGAGCAAGAAGGCCACCATCGTCGCGGACTGCTGCAAGCTCGTCGACGAGGAGGTCTCCGCCAAGGGCGGCCTGTCCGGCCTCGCCGTCAAGGCGGGCTACCACGCGGTCAAGGGCATCAGCCCCGGCTTCATCACCGAGGTCGTCGAGAAGCTGCTCCCCGAGTTCGCCTCGAAGATCGACGCCATCTGGGACGAGGGCAAGAAGAGCGGCAACGCCGCCAGCCACTTCGTCACCAGCAAGTCGCGCGTCGCGGACGTGCTGCTGTCGGTCACCGACGCCAAGGCGAAGAACGCCAAGGCCGCCGTCGTGCGCGGCACCTACGAGAAGCTGCGCGGCTCGGCGAAGAAGAACGTCGAGGAAGCGGTCCCCCGGCTCGCCAAACTGCTCGAGAAGCACGCGGGCTGAGCGGGCTGGCCTCTCGTCGCCCCCCACCGGCGAGGGGACGAGGAGTACCGGCGCGCGCATCGTCGACCCGGAGGTCGGCGATGCTGGCGCCGGTCACGACGAGCGTGCTGCTGGCGGGCGGCTGCGGCGCCCGCGGCAACAGCAGGGCTCCTCAGCCGGCGGGGTTGCCGAAGCTGCGAAGGAAGAGGTCGCTGATGGCGGCACGCCCCTCGTCGTCGAGGTCCTGCGTACCGATGCCGGCGAACGCCTCCGTGGTGATGGTGGGCTGGCTGGCGATCTCCCAGGCCGAGCCGCTCCAGCGGAACCAGGTGCGCTTGCCCTGGTCGAAGACGAAGAGCGGCTTCTTCCACAGGCGAGCCAGCTCCGCGCCCCAGCCAGTACCACCGCGCACGGTGTGATCGTCCTGGATGAAGCCGACGACGAAGACCTCGCTCGCATTGGTGATCTGGTGCCAGATCGTCTGGAGGATGCTGCGCACCAGCGGGATCTCCGAGAGCGTCCGGTTGAGACGCTTGGACGCGTTGACGAGGCTGAAGTCGCCCTTCTTCAGGTCGTCGTCGCCGAGCACGACGATGCCGCGCTGCCGGTCGAGCAGGCGGTGCCCGTCGAAGGTGTAGTTGACCTCGGCCATGCCCCAGCGCTCGGCGCAAGCGCCGAACTCGGCCTCGGCGCCCTTGTTGCCGCCGGAGATCAGCGTGTAGCGCCGCGGGTCCCGGGCGCGCTCGGAGGGCGGGGGGACGTCCTCGTCGATGACGCGCATGGTGTGCGGGTCGAGGCGGAGGTGAAGCTCGGTCAGGTCCTTGCTGTCGTGGTCCTTGAGGAGGCGGAGGCGGACCACGTCGCGCTCGGGCTGGAGGTAGACCACCACCGCGAGGCTCGCGTTGAAGCGCTCGAGCGGGGCCGGTAGCTCCCCGGGGGTCTTGGGGGTGGGGGTCTTGGGCATGGCCTCGACGTGAGCGGAGAGCCAGAGCTCGACGTTGCTCTCGCGGGCGAGGGTGCGCAGCGCGCTGACCGCCTCCTCCGTGGCGTGCTCGAAGTCGAAGTGATCGATCACGATGACGTCGGGCACGAAGTGGGCGACCTCCTTGGCGAAGGCCACCGTCTCCAGGATCTTCGCCATGCTGGAGCGGCCGCCGCGCAGCGACGGGGGGTTCGCCAGCGACTGCGACATCAGGGAGAAGATCAGGCGGTGCCGCTCGAGGTCGAGCTTCTCCGCGTCGGGGTTCTGGAGCTTGGAGAGGACGGCGAGGTCGTGAAAGATCTCGTCGTAGTAGGCGCGGACGTGATCGACGGCGTGCTCGTGCGAGATGTGGAGGACGCGGCGGTCACGGAGCAGATCGTCGAGGGCGATCTGCACGATGACCGGCGTCTTGCCCACCCCCGAGCGCGCGCAGACCACGCCGATGTTGCCGCGGCCGAGACCGCCATGCATCGACTTCTCGAAGACCCGCATCGGGCTTCGTTCGTTGACTTCCTTACGGTACATGGCGGCCTCTCCTTCTTACTTCGCCTTCTTGGCCAGCTCTTCCCGGTACTTCTTGATGAGCTCTTCCCCGAGCGCGTTCGGCAGCGGTGCGTAGCGCGAGAACTCCATGCTGAACTCGGCCTTGCCCTGGGTGGCCGAGCGCAGGATGGTGGAGAAGCCGAACATGTCCGCGAGCGGCACCTCGGCCTCGACGCGGGAGAAGCCGTCGCCCTCGGTGGTGCCGACGATGATGCCGCGGCGCTGCATGAGGATGCCCACGATGCCGCCCTGGTACTCGGTGGGGCCCTCGACCGCGACCTTCATCAGGGGCTCGAGGATCTGGGGGCCGGCCTTGGGGTAGGTCTCGCGCCAGGCGCCGCGCGCGGCCTCCTGGAAGGCGATGTCGGAGGAGTCGACGGCGTGCGCCGCGCCGTCCTCGAGGGAGACGGACACGCCGGTCACCGGCGCGCCGATGAGCGCGCCCTTGGCCAGCATCGAGCGGAAGCCCTTCTCGACCGCGGAGATGAACTCCTTGGGGATGGCGCCGCCCTTGATCTCGTCGGAGAAGCGGAAGGGCTCCTCCGTCCACGGCTCGATGAAGCCCTGGACCTTGCCGTACTGGCCGGAGCCGCCCGTCTGCTTCTTGTGGGTGTACGAGAAGTCGACGCGGCGGGTGACCGTCTCGCGGTAGGCGACGCGCGGGGGGCTGGTCACCACCTCGGCGGCGTACTCCCGCTTCATCCGCTCGATGTACACGTCGAGGTGGAGCTCGCCCATGCCGGCGATGATGGTCTCGCCGCTCTCCGGGTCGGCGCTGACGCGGAAGGTCGGGTCCTCCTTGGTGAAGCGGCGGAGGGCCTTGCTCATGTTGGCCTGCGCCTTGTTGTCCTTGGGCGTGACCGTGAGGCTGATGACCGGATCGGGGACGAACATCGAGGTCATCGCGACGTTGAGCTCGCCGTCGGTGAAGGTGTCGCCCGAGTTGCAGTCGATGCCGAACATCGCGATGATGTCGCCCGACGCCGAGGTCTCGATCTCCTCCATCTCGTCGGAGTGCATGCGCACCACGCGGCCGACCTTGTGTCGCTTGCCGGTGCGGGTGTTGGTGATCTCGCGGCCCTTGACCAGCGTGCCCTGGTAGATGCGCAGGTAGGAGAGCTGCCCGTAGCGCCCGTCCTCGAGCTTGAAGGCCAGCATGACGAGGGGTTTGTCGGAGTCGCTGGAGAGCGTCACCTTGGCCTCGTCCTTGTCGAGATCGACGGCGTTGTTGACGATGTCGGCGGGGTTGGGCAGGTACGCGTTGACGCCGTCGAGGAGGAGCTGGACCGCCTTGTTCTTGTAGGCGGAGCCCATCATCACGGGGGCGATCTGGAGGTTGATGGTCGCCTTGCGGATGGCGCCGACGATGACCTCCTCGGTGACCTTCTCCTCGAGGATCGCCTCGGTCAGCTCGTCGGAGAACATCGAGAGAGCGTCGAGCATCTCCTCGCGCGACTTCTTCGCCTCGTCTTGCATGTCGGCGGGGATCTCGCCCTCGATGATCTTCTCGCCGTTGGCGCCCTCGAAGCGGAAGGCGCGCATCTTGATCAGATCGACCACGCCCTCGAACTTGTCCTCGAGGCCGATGGGCAGCTGGAGGAGCACCGGGTTGAGGTTCAGCTTCTCGCGGAGCTGAGCCTTGACGCGCTGTGGGTTGGCGCCAGCGCGGTCGCACTTGTTGACGAAGGCGATGCGGGGGACGCCGTAGCGCCGCATCTGCCGGTCGACCGTGAGCGACTGCGACTGCACGCCGGCGACGGCGCAGAGCACCAGGATCGCGCCGTCGAGCACGCGCAGCGCGCGCTCCACCTCGATGGTGAAGTCGACGTGGCCGGGCGTGTCGATGATGTTGATGTGGTGACCGGCCCAGGTGCAGTGCGTCGCGGCAGACTGAATGGTGATCCCGCGCTCGCGCTCGAGGTCCATGGAGTCCATCTTGGCACCGACGCCGTCCTTGCCCTTCACGTCGTGGATCGCGTGGATCCGTTTGGTGTAGAACAGGATGCGCTCGGTCAGGGTCGTCTTCCCCGAGTCGATGTGGGCGCTGATCCCGATGTTACGCAACTTGGACAATTCGCTGATCACGACCGCTCCATCATCGCCACGCGCACCTTGCTTCGTCAGGATGAGGCCCCGGCCTCATCCACCCGACCGGCCGGGCGGCTTCGTCGAAAATTCGCGCGGCATATAATTGCTGCGCGGGCATAGTGCCAGGACATTCACCTGGCTGGGGCAGAAACTGCTCTACTTGGGCTGGATCCTGGAAAGCCCGACGATCTCGTCCCATTCGTGGCCGTAGCCATCGTAGCTGACCCGGTACTTCTCTTGGCCGACGATGCCGCTGACGGTGGCGGGGTAGATCTGCCCATGCCACTCGACGCGGACGTGGTCGCCCATCTTGTAAACGTTGTTCTGCGCCGCCTTCATGGCTTTGGCGCGGACCTTGGCGGGCGGCTCGGGGGCGATGACGGTGCCCTCCACGAGGCCGCGGATACGATCGCGGGGGATGCCCTCGTCCCAGATCGTGTCGTACCCGTCGTAATGAACCTTGAATTTCGTCGGCCCGAGCGCCTCCATCACCATCGCGGGGTAGGTGTTGCCCTCCCAATCGACGAGGACGTGATCCCCCACCCGGTAGGACTGCCGGCACGCCGCGAGCGCCATGCTGCCGTAGACGAGCGGGCCGAGGTAGCGGAAGAGATTGATCACGGTTCGCCCAGCGAGCACTCCGCTCGCGCGGAACCGTTTCCGCCGGGCTCGGCTTGTTAGCCCCGCCCGCGGGCGCCTGCAAGAGGCGTCACGCAGCCGGTCCTGCTGCGGGACGCTCGGCCGCGGCCCGAGAACGACCTCGGGCGCTCCCCAGGAGGAGCGGTGGGGGGTGACCGCTTGCCCACGTTGAGGGGCACCCCTGAGCATTGCGCCCGCCGCCCTTCTCTGGGCGAGCCGTCGACAGCGGCCCGCATCGGCGAGCGGTTATCCGCCAACGTCAGGAGGTGAGGACGGGATTCGAACCCGCGTATAACGGTTTTGCAAACCGTTGCCTAACCACTTGGCTACCTCACCGAAACACGAAAAACCGCCGCTCTTCTGCTCCATCCGGTCCGTGCTGTCAACGGCTTCGGTGCGGCGCCTGGGGAGGCTCGAGCACCTCACCCGAGACCCCCGCCACGCTCGAATGGCCTCCACGCTCCCTTCGCCGAATCCGTCGCGACGTTGCGTTGGCGGGTCTGTGCAGAGGATCCGCTGGGAGGCCAGCAAAGAACCGGGACAAAATTTCCACACTGGCTTTCCTCCAATTAGTTGACTAAAGCCGCGACCCCAGGAAGGGGCGAGGATCGCCTCCGACCCGAACATCCGGAGGATTCATGCAGCGCAGCTTTTTGATGTCGGCCCTCGTTCTCGCTCTTGCTGCTGGCAGTGTCGGTTGCGGGGGTGGCGGCGGTTCGGGAGAGCCCGCCAAGGACGGCGATAGCGTAAAGAAGGACGACGGCGCGCCCGCTGAGACCGGCGATCCCGCCGTCGATCTCCAGGCCGTCAGCGACGGCGTCACCAAGGACGTCGACGCCATCTTCCAGCCGATCCGGGACATCGACGCCATCGTGCAGAGCGTCATTGACCTGCCCAAGGATCTGAAGGCTGCCAAGAGCAAGGTCGACAGCAAGAAGGTGATCGCCGAGCTGAAGAAGATCCTCACCGGCGCCGATCCCGTGCTCGATGGCCTCAAGCTTGAGGACGACGCCAAGGCCAAGGTCCAGGAGCGGATCGACAAGCTCAAGGCGCTCAAGAAGAGCATCGACGACCTGCCCCAGGCGGTGACCGACCTTCCCGGCAAGCTCGCCGATGCGGTGACCAAGGGTGGGGCGATCGCTGCCAAGTCGATCGGCAAGCTCCAGGTCAAGATCAAGGCGCCTTTCGGCGTCAGCGCCGACGACAAGAAGAAGGCCACGGACGACATGGCCAAGATCCAGAAGGTGATGGACGACTTCAAGGCCAAGGTCGACGGCTGGAAGAAGGAGATCACCGATATCCCCGGCAAGGCCAAGGACATCCCGGGCAAGCTCGCGAAGGCGTGGGGCAAGTGATCACGATGGGGGGCCCAAGGCCCCCCATCTCTGCGAGGACGATGGGGGCTTCGCTCGGCGCACCGCCGACCTCGGCCCCCAAAGCCGCAGGAACCGCTCGCGGGACCTCCATGAGCACCCCTTCGTGAGGGTGTCGCGCGGCTTCCTGGGCGTCGCGGAACGCTCTCGGGCGCTCCGCAGGATGACCGGTCGCGGAACGCTCTCGGGCGCTCCGCAGGATGACCAACCTCAGAGGCGTTGAACGCAGCGAAAGCAGGCGCGGATCGGCAGCGCGTCGAACGGCGCTGAGCGTCGATCGGTGACCCGCAAGAAGCGGCCGAGCAACCGCTCGAACTCGGCCGGCGTCCAGCGGTGGATGTGGAACTCGTCCCCTCCCCACTTCACCCGATCGCGGAGCGCCCAGCCCACTGGGGTTCGGCGAACGATCCCCTTGAGCTTCAGGATCAACGGGTCGTTGGGGACGGTGATGACCGCGACGCCATCGGGACGGAGCAGGCGGGTGATGGTGGCCAGGATCGCCTCGGGATCCTGAGTGTGCTCGAGCACCTCGGTGCAGATGATGCGATCGAAGGAGGCCGAGGGGAGGTCGAGCTTGTCGACCTCTCCCTTGATGAAGCGTGCGTCGTAGCCCGCCAGGTTCTTGCGGGCCGTGTCGAGGAAGACCGAGGACACGTCGATCGCCGTGAGGCGCGCGCCGCGGAACATGCGCAGGACGTGGCCGCCTCCGGAGCCAATCTCGGCGAGATCGAGGCCGCCCACCTCGCCCGCGAAGGCGCGGATGATCTCGAGGCGCCGCTGCTCGATGACGCGCACGGGCAGCGGCGATCGGGCGTAGTAGTCGTCGATCGGGTAGTCCCGCGCCAAGCGATCGTTGAGGGCCTCGACGTCTGCTCCGCTGCTCGCCATGCTGGCCTTCTACCACCGGCGCCGGCGTTTCACCACGCTGCTAGAGGTCGAGGTCGAGGAGGGCCTGGGTGAGGAGGTAGTTGGCGATGAGGATGGTCACGCAGCTCTCGACGACGGCACGGGTGGTCGCGACGCCGACGCCGCGCGCGCCGCCCGCGGCGAAGAAGCCGTGCCGGCAGGAGATGGCCGAGACGATGAAGCCGAAGACCCCCGCCTTGACGACGCCCATGAGGATGTCACTCGGCTTGGAGATGTCGCGCACGCTCTGGAAGAAGGTGCCCGCATCGCCACCCATCATCACGACGGCGACCAAGTAGGCGCCCCCCATGCCGACGGTGGTGTAGAGAACGCAGAGCAGCGGCACCATCAGCACGGAGGCGACCAGGCGGGGGGAGAGCAGGTACTGCACCGGGTTCACCCCCATGGTGGCGATGGCGTCGATCTGCTCGGTGACCCGCATGTTGCCCAGCTCGGCGGCCATCGCGCTGCCCGCGCGGGCGGTCACCATGATCGCGGAGAAGACCGGCGCGAGCTCGCGGGTGAGCGACGCTGCGACGAGGCCACCGACGCGGCCCTCGGCGCTGAAGGCCCGCAGGGCGTGGGTGGTCTGGAGCGCCAGCACCATGCCGCTGAACGTGCCGGTGAGCGCCACGATGAAGATCGACTGCACGCCGATGAACTCCATCATCGCGAGCATCTGCGAGACGCGAAACGGCGGCCGACAAAGCCAGATCACCGTGCGCCCGGTGAGGCTGACGATGTTGCCCAGGTTGTCGAGCCAGTAAAGCGAGGGCTCGAGAACCCGCGAGATCACCCGCCCCACCGTGCTCTTCTTGCCGTCTTCCACGCTCGGCTCTTTTATCACGGAGTGGGGGCGTGCGCGGCTTCACACGCGCGAGCGAGCGTCGCGCTGCGGGCGCCGGTCCCCGCCGGCCGAGCGCTGCGCTCACCCGCGGCAGTCACCGCGAGCTCCAGCAGGAGGCCGTCCCCGTTGAGCGCGTCGAGGTATCGTTCGCCCCACTCGACGACGAGCAAGGCCCCCGCCGTCCGCTGCTCGCCGAGGCCGAGCTCGATGAGCTCGGCGGCGCTCCCGAGGCGATAGAGGTCGGCGTGCCGGATCGGGACCTTACCCTCGTACTCGTGGACGAGCGTGAATGTCGGGCTGGTCACCGGGATGTCCGCGGACACGCCGAGGGCGCGGCAGAGCGCTCGCGCGAAGAAGGTCTTGCCGGCGCCGAGGCCCCCCGACAGCACGACGAGGTCGCCGCCTCGAAGCACCAGGGCGAGGCGCCGGGCGAGCTCGATGGTGCGGCGGCGCGTGGGGAGGGGGATCGAGGGGAGGGGGATCGACGGGATCAAGGTCAGAAGCGCAGGGTCGCGCCCACCGTGGCTCCGACGAGCACGATGGTGCCGCTGCCTCCAGGCACCCAGCGCAGATTTCCCAGCTGGGACTCCAGAGACAGCGTCGGTGAGAGCGCGAGGGAGAGCGCCAGCGCTGCTCCCAGCATTCCTCGAGCCAGGGCCGGCGAGCTGTAAACGGCCCCGCTCGGGGAGATCTGGTCCCCGCTGGACAGCTGGATGAAGCCGCCTGCCAGGATCTCGGGGCCGAGGAAGAAAGGCACGCCGGCCAGCATTCCGTCTGCGCCCCGCTTGAGCGTGGGGGAGAGCATCCAGCGCGCACCGGCGGCGATCCACAACGCCCGCGGGCCCGAGAGGTTGCCGCCGAGCTCGGCAAACGGCTCGAACCCCAGGTCTCCGACCGCGTAGCCGCCGCGCAGGGCGCCGACGAAGGATGCGCCGCTCCCGGCGGCGGGAGTCGGGCGCGCCGCGGGGAGCGCGAAGCCGGCCTCCGCCGCGACGAAACCGCGCTTGCCGGCGGAGTAGGGAGGCCAGACGTCTCCGCTCGAACCGACCGGGTAGGCGACGTGAGCGCGCCCGTCGACCGGCGGCACCGCCGGCGGGGGCGGAGGCTCGGCGGGGGCAGGCGGAGGCGGAACGGGAGGCGCAACGGGAGGTGGTGCGGGCGGCGGGGTGGGAACGGGAGCGTTCAGCCGCTCCCAGGGCAGGGCACCGGCGCCGATACCCTCGGCCCGTACCAGCACCACCAGCATCTCCTGGACCTGAGGTTGGCGGTGCGCGAGCTCGATCTCGCGGGCGACCACCTCCACACGGCCCGCCTTGACCAGGCAGGCGGTGAGCTCGACGCGCGCGGTGCTCACCGCTGGCTCGACGGCGCCGACCAGCACCCAGTCGGCGTGCGTGGCCGCTCCCAGCGCGCGGTATTCCTCCTGCGTGTCGGCGACCCCGTCGGTGACCTGGGCCTTCAGCGCCGCGGACAGCTCGCCCGCCGGGACCAGCGTGTGTCCGAGGAGGGCGAGGCTCCGGGTGAGCTCGCCGTCGAGCGTCGTGCGCGCCCCCGGGTCGGAGCCGCCTCGAGAGGGGAGCAGGGCGATGCGGTCGGCCCAGGCCGCCGGGGTGGCCAGGAGGATCAGGCCGGCAACGGCGGAGGCCATCGAGCGTCGAAGGAGCATCCTTGTTCTTTCCTAGCCCGGCGGGCGCAGCGCGGCGAGTCCATCGGGCCCGAGAGCACGCTCCCGACGGCGCACCCTGGCCGTCATGGCCGACCGCGGGAAGTGATCTCGCGAACTCCGATGGTGCGGGGCAGGGTCCTGGTCCCGTGGAAACCCTGGGCGTCAGTGGTCCAGAGCTCGGCTCGCGCGGCGGCGAGCGTGGCGGCGGCCTGGGCGCAGCGGGCCTCGACCTCGGCAGGATCCTCCGTGCCCTGGGCGGGGAGCACCTGGACGCCTGCCCACGCCAGCACCGCGGCGTCGTGACCCAGGGCAGCCCACCAGCTCGGCGGATTCGGATGGGTCCGGAGCCACCCCTGGATCGGCGGGGGCGGAGTCGCGCCGAAGGGAAACACCCCGGCGGTGGCCATCACGCTCCCCGTCGGGAGGGCGAGCGGCTCCGCCTCGAAGCCGACGGCGAAGCGGAGCTTCAACGGCTCGGCGGCGGCGATCGCATCGCGCGCGCAGTCGTGCTCGGCGGAGAGCACGACACCGGCGGCGCCGACCCCCTGCCACGGCGACCGGGCCTCGTCGCAGCCGCGGAGCCCGACCACGTCGGGACGCGGCGCACGGGGTCGCCCCGGCTGCTCGGAAAGGATGGCGACGGGCCCCGCGCCGCGGGCGACCAGCGCCGCGATCAGCGACGCCTCCAGGTCCGCAGGATCGGCGCCGAGCACGAAGGCGAAGCCTGCCGGTCCCCGCGCGATCTCGCCGCTCGGCGGCCGCAGGAGCAGCACCGGGATGCGGTGTGCCTCGGCGAAGGCCGCGGCCCTGGCAGCGTCTTGCTCGTCACTCCCGACGATGATGATCGAAGCACCGTCGGCGCTCAGCGCGGCCAGCGCCTCCTCGAGTCGTTCCGGGGAGCCGTGGTCGTCACGGCTCACCAGGCGCGCCGCCGAGCCTGGCAATCCCAGTCCGAAGGACACCCCCTCGGCGATGTCGGCTCCGCGCCGCCGCGTCTGGTCGTTGCGCAGCGAGACGACCAGACCCACCGTCCGCGCCTCGACACGCGCGCGGTCGGCTCCGGCGGCGAGCTGCGCCACGATCTCGCCACGATCGCCGAGCGCCCCCCCCGCCGTCGCCAACAGGTGCTGGGCGAGCCCGGCGTCCCGGTGTTGCTGCGCCACGGAGGCGAGGCGCCGCGCGACCAGCTTGCGCATCTCCATCTCCTCGTCGGCGATCGGGGCGGCGGCGCGGCTGCCGCTGTCGAGCAGGGAGAGGAGCTCCAGAGGAGGGGCGCTCTCGAGATCTCGCTCGACGGTCGCGCGCGCGGTCGCCCGCTCCTCGGCGCCGGCCTCGCGCAACCAGACGCGCATGAGGCCGAGCGCGCGGTCCCAGCGACCGGCTTCGACGGCGCTCCCGACGCTCTCCTGGTTGCACAGCGAGCGCGCCCAGGGGTCGATGAGCTTGCTCACCAGCGGCGACAGCAGCGCGAGCGCCTGCTCCGGGTGTCCCAGCCTGCGGAGCGCGGCGCCCTCCACGGCGGCGGCGATGTCGCTCGCGGTGCCCGGCGTGCCAGGGCCGGCGACCGAACGGATCGCGTGGGCGCGGGCGGCGGCTCGCTCCAGGTCACCCTTCTCCAGCGCTATCCAGGCGAGCAGCACGTCCGCGAGCCGCGAACCGTCGTCCTCGCGACGCCGATCACGAAACGTCACCAGCGCCGGCTCCAGGGCGATCCGCTCCGCGCTGCCTCCGCGCGCCCAGCCGGCGATCAGGCTCCGGAGCTCGGTCTCCACCTCCACGGAGGTCGAGAGCACGGCCGTCGGCGCGCGCGGATCCGAGCCGGTTCCGCCGCATGCCGCCAGCGCGAGGCAAGCGCACGCGCTCCATTGTCGGGGCGTTCTCCAGGATGATTTGCGCGGGCGCGCCGGCTGCCACACGGTTCTCGCCTCCGGCATTACCTTGACGTCCTCTTGCCCATCCCATACATCGGCAACGCCCGCACCCCCCGATTTTCGACGGGCCGAGGTCAGCGTGTCCGATACTCAGAAGCAGCCGCTCTTCGACAAGAGCCACCGGCCCTACCTCCTCCGCAAGCTGCACTCGTTGACGGGGGTGCTTCCGGTGGGCGGCTTCATGTGCTTTCACCTCTGGGAGAACGCGCGCGCGCTCCAGGGGCAGCAGCAGTTCGACGAGGCCGTCTCGGGCATCAACCACATGCCCTTCCTGCCGGTGCTGGAGTGGGGCCTCATCTTGCTCCCGCTGCTCTTCCACGCCGGCTACGGGGTCAAGCTCGCGTTCGAGGGCCGGCCCAACGTCCGGGCCTACACGTACTCGCGCAACTGGATGTACACGCTCCAGCGGACCACCGGGCTCCTCGCCTTCGCCTTCATCCTCTTCCACCTCTACGAGTACTGGGGGCAGAAGATCGCCGGCAAGCTGGCGCCGGAACAGTTCTACCCCGCCCTCTGTCAGAACATGGGCTACGCCATCGGGCCCGTGCCGGTGAAGGGGCTCATCTACGCCTTCGGCATCGCGGCCTGCGTGTTCCACTTCTCCAACGGCCTGTGGGGCTTCTGCTTCTCCTGGGGCATCACCGTCTCGCGGCGCTCGCAGCAGCTCGCTGCCTTCGTTTGCGGCGCGCTCGGCGTCGCCGTGCTGGTGCTCGGGCTCACCACCGTCGCGTACTTCGCCACGGGCTCACGCTTCCCGAGCGCGATCTTCGGCGCCCCGGCGCAGGGGGGCCGCACCTGCACCGAGGTACCCTCCGCGGCCAAGATGAGCGCGGTGAGCACCCCCTGATCCCCGGTCATCCTGGGGAACGCCCGAGAGCGTTCCCCGACGCGACCACCCTGGGGGACCCCCAGATCCCCGGTCACGCTTCCTGAACGAGACGTCGGAGCAACGGTACCCAAATGGCGGCAAAGAGCACGATCCGCAGCGAAGGCGGCAAGGTGAGGCGAGTGATCGTCGTCGGGGGCGGTCTCGCCGGGCTGATGACGGTCATCAAGCTCTGCGAGGCCAAGGTCCCCGTCGACCTCATCTCGCTGGTCCCGGTGAAGCGCTCGCACTCGGTGTGCGCACAGGGCGGCATCAACGCCTCCGTCAACACCAAGGGCGAGGGCGACTCCCCGCAGGTGCACCTCGAGGAGACCGCCTACGGCGGCGACTTCCTGGGCAACCAGCCCCCCATCAAGGGGATGGCCGACGCGGCCCCCGGCATCGTCTACATGCTCGACCGCATGGGGGTGCCCTTCAACCGCACCCCGGAGGGCCTGCTCGACTTCCGCCGCTTCGGAGGCACCCTCTTCCATCGCACCGCCTTCGCCGGCGCCACCACCGGCCAGCAACTCCTCTACGCCCTCGACGAGCAGGTCCGCCGCTGGGAGACCACCGACGTCACCGACGAGCACGGCGTCTCGCTCCCCGGCGAGCGGATGGTCCGCAAGTTCGAGTTCTGGGACTTCCTGCAGGCGGTGCTGGACGACAACGGCACCTGCGTCGGCGCCATCGCGCAGGATCTCAAGACCATGGCGATCCGCCATTTCCCCGGCGACGCCGTGGTGCTCGCCACGGGGGGCTGCGGCATCATCTTCGGTCGCTCCACGCTGAGCGTCATCTGCACCGGCACGGCCGCCTCGGCCGTCTACCAGCAGGGCGCCGTCTACGCGAACGGCGAGTGCATCCAGGTGCACCCCACGGCCATCCCCGGCGCCGACAAGCTGCGCCTCATCAGCGAGAGCGCCCGCGGCGAGGGCGGCCGCATCTGGGTGCCCAAGGACCAGAGCGACAAGCGCGGCCCCAAGGACATCCCGGAGAAGGATCGCGACTACTTCCTCGAGCGGATGTACCCCGGCTACGGCAACCTCGTCCCCCGGGACATCGCCTCGCGCGCGCTCTTCAAGACCTGCTTCCACGAAGGGCGGGGCATCTTCAACGCCGACACCGGGAAGAACGAGAACGAGGTCTACCTCGACCTCACCCACAAGGACGAGAAGTTCCTCCGCAACAAGCTCGCAGGCATCCTCGAGATCTACGAGAAGTTCGTCGGCGTCGACCCGTACCACAACCCGATGAAGGTCTTCCCCGCCGTCCACTACTCGATGGGCGGCCTCTGGGTGGACTACGAGCGCGACGAGCGCGGCTCGCTCAAGACCGGGTCGCCCCGCAACCACTCGACCAACATCCCCGGGCTCTACGCCGTCGGCGAGGTCGACTACCAGTACCACGGCGCCAATCGGCTCGGTGCCAACTCGCTGCTCTCCTGCATCTGGGGGGGGATGGCCACCGGGCCGGCCGTCGCCAGCTACCAGAAGAACCTGCCCCGCTCCGCCTTCGACCTGCCCAAGTCGATCTTCGAGAAGGCCGAGAAGAGGGCGCAGGAGGACTACGACCGCATCCTCAAGCAGAACCAGGATCGCAAGGACGCCGAGAACCCCTACCTGCTCCACCAGGAGCTCGGCGACGCCATGCTCCGCGACGTCACCATCGAGCGTGACAACCCCACCCTCGACAAGGTGATGGTCAAGCTCGACGAGCTCGACGAGCGGGTGAAGAAGGTGAAGGCGACCGACCTCTCGCCGCGGGTCAACCAGGGGGCCCAGTTCGTCCGCCACCTCCAGAACATGGTGGTCCTCGCGCGCGTCATCGCCCAGGGGGCGCGCAACCGCGACGAGTCGCGCGGCGCCCACTACAAGCCGGCGTTCCCCAAGCGCAACGACCCCGAGTGGCTGCGCACCACCCTCGCCGTCCACGAGAAGGTCGGCGCCATCAAGTTCGTCCGCGACTTCGACTACGAGCTCGCGGGGCAGAGGATCCACATCACCGACGCCGTCGACACCAGCCTGGTGGCGCCGCGCGAGCGCAAGTACGAGCAGGCGGGCGCGGCCAGCGCCGCGGCAACGGGCAAGCTGTCTCCCGCAGAGCAGCAGAAGAGCGCGTGACATGGCTGAGACCAAGCAGAGCAAGGACAGCGGGCGCGTCGTTCACCTCCGGGTCCGTCGGCAAGACGGGCGCGACATGCCGGAGACGAAGCGGTGGGAGGAGTTCAAGGTCCCCTACCTCCCGCAGATGAACGTCAACAGCGCGCTCGAGCAGATCCGCAAGAACCCGGTCACCACCGACGGCAAGACCGTGGCCCCGGTGGTGTGGGAGGCCGCCTGCCTCGAGGAGGTCTGCGGCTCCTGCACGATGGTCATCAACGGCCGCGTGCGGCAGGCCTGCTCGGCGCTGGTGCACCAGCTCGCGCCCAACGGCGAGACCATCACCGTCGAGCCGATGACCAAGTTCCCCATCGAGCGCGATCTGATCGTCGACCGCAGCCGGATGTTCGAGGCCCTCAAGAGGGTCAAGGCCTGGGTGGAGCTCGACGGCACCCACGAGCTCGGCCCGGGCCCGCGCGAGTCGGCCGAGGCGCAGGAGGAGCGCTACCCCCTCTCCCGCTGCATGACCTGCGGCTGCTGCCTCGAGGCGTGCCCGCAGTACGGCGACGCGTCGCCCTTCATCGGAGCGTTCGCCCTCAATGCGGTACGGCTCTTCAACATGCACCCCTCAGGCGCCATGCAGAAGAACGCGCGCCTCGACTCCGTGATGGGCGAGGGCGGCGTCGCCGACTGCGGCAAGGCCCAGAACTGCGTCGAGGTCTGCCCCAAGGAGATCCCGCTGGTGGACTCGATCGCCAGCGTCGCGCGCGACACCACCAAGCGCATGCTCTTCGGCTGGCTGCTCAAGTAACCGGCGGTCATCCTGGGGAACGCTGCGAGCGTTCCCCGACGGTCATCCTGGGGAACGCTGCGAGCGTTCCCCGACGGTCATCCTGGGGATTGCTGAGAGCGTTCCCCGACGGTCATCCTGGGGAACGCTGAGAGCGTTCCCCGACGGTCATCCTGGGGAACGCTGAGAGCGTTCCCCGACGGGCACCCGCCCGCCCGCGGCCGTGATAAACCTCGGCCGTGTCGGACGGTCTCCAGGAAACGCGTGGCGCCTCGCCGCTGGCGGCGCCCGAGGTGGCCGAGTGGTTGCTGCCGCTCGAGGGGGCGGGGCTCGGTCGCAAGACCGGGGCGCGGCGCGTCGGCGGGAAGGCGGCGGCCCTGGGTCGTCTCGTCCGCGAGGGCTTCCCGGTGCCGCGCGGCTGGGTCATCGACGCCCGGCATTTCACGCGCGAGGTCGAGGCCAGCCTTCCCCGGGGGCACGACCTCGCCACGCTCATCAAGCTCGCGCACACCGAGGCCGGCGTCGACCGGGCGGCGCGCGCTCGCGATCGCATCCTGGCGATCGACCTGCCCGCCGCCCTTCTCCGCTCGCTCGACGCGCTCTGGTCGGTGATGGAGCCCGTCGCGCCCTGGGGCTTCGCCGCGCGCTCCAGCGCGACGTGCGAAGACACCGACGAGACGTCGCTCGCCGGCCTGGCCTCGACCGTGCTGGGGGTGCGTGGCCCCCAGGCCCTCGCCGACGCGGTCCGCGCCGTGTGGGCGAGCGCGTTCCTCCCGCGCGCGCTCGCCTACCTGGCGCACGCCGCGGTGCGCGATCTCGGGATGGCCGTGGTGCTCCAGCTCATGGTCGAGTCCGAGGCGGCGGGCGTCCTCTTCACCGCGCCGCCGCCGGGGCTCGACGGCGAGCACTGGCGGCCCGACGAGCGGCTCGTCAACGTCACGCTCGGCCTGGGTGCCCCCGTGGTCGAAGGCGCGGCGCCCGTCGACACCATCCGTCTGCCCCGCGCCCGAGGCACCCCGCTCGCCGTGCTGGCCGACAAGCGGCTCGCCCTCGTCGTCGGCCCCTCCGGCCTCGAGACCGTCCCGGTGTCGGAGCCGCGCGCCCGCGCTGCGGCCCTGTCGTCCGACGCGCTCAAAGCCCTTTCCGAGCTGGCCGACCGGCTCGAGGAGAGCGCCCCCAAGCTTTTCGGCAAGCCCGCCACGCTCGACGTCGAGTTCGCCTTCGAGGGTCGGCCCGAAGGGGGATTCCCCCAGCGCCTCTGGCTCCTCCAGGTGCGCCCCGTCACCGGCGGCGGCTACCCGGAAGGCGGCGACGCCTCCACGGTCTGGTCGCGCACCAACGTCGGCGAGGCGCTGCCCGGGCCGGCCACACCGCTCACCTGGTCGATCGCCCGCACCTTCTCCAACAAGGGCTTCCACGAGGCGTTCTCGGCGCTCGGCTGCCGCGTGCCGCGCGGCGCCGGCCTGGTCGGCAACGTCCACGGCCGCTTCTATCTGAACCTCAGCGTGTTCATGGAGATCGCCGCGCAGGTGCCGCTCCTCTCGCCGCGGGCGCTCCTCACCGCCAGCGGCGGGGCCAGCGCCGCCGTCATCGAGACGCTGGAGCGGCAGGTGGCGGACGTCTCACGCCGTGGCTTCCTGGCGCGCCTGCCCTTCACCGCGCCCCGCGAGATCGCCCGGCAAGCGGGCCTGGAGCGCGAGGTCACCGCGTTCGAGGGCCAGATCGATCGCGCGCGGCACGGGCTGCTCGACATGGACCTCGGCCTGCTGCCTGACGACGGGCTCGCGACCACGCTCCGGAGCGCGACCGGCCTTCTCGACCGCACCGGCACCCTGATGCTCGCCTGCGCGTCCTCCTCCCTGGCCAGCCACCTCGCCCTGTGCCGGATCCTGGAGCGCGTCGGCCGCCGCCGAGCCTCCG
>Ga0302267_10002853_pt1 | contig 20423 bp, 13 predicted proteins | sample III_Bog_E1_3_FD_194555 | JGI IMG/M metagenome (GOLD analysis project Ga0302267, IMG submission 194555) | Peat permafrost microbial communities from Stordalen Mire near Abisko, Sweden - III_Bog_E1_3 | ecosystem: Environmental > Terrestrial > Soil > Wetlands > Peat | place: Sweden: Abisko... | reverse complement strand
GGTGGGCATCGAAAATGTTTCCGGCAGCAACACGCTGGCTGGCGCGCTGTCCATCAATGTTGGCGGCGCCTATTACCTGCTGCAGTCCGATGCGGGCACGCTTAATTTCGGCGGCGGGATGTCGTCGTCGGCGACCGGCACGCGAACCTTCACCTTCATGGGCGCGGGCAATTTTCTGGTTTCCGGCACGCTCGCCAACGGCAGCGCCACGGTCAATGCCAGCCAGACCGGCGCCGGCACGCTCACGTTGTCCGGCGCAAACACTTTCACCGGCACCAATCGCGTGATCACCGGCGCGGAAATTTTGGCGAACTCCGCCGCGCTGCAAAGTTGCTTCACGGAATTGAACCCGGCCGACATCGGATCGCTTTATTTCGGCACGCTCACCGCTGCGACCTTGGGCGCGCTGGATGGCACGCGCGATTTGTGGCTGACCAACGCCAGCGCCGCCGCCGTGGCGTTGACCGTGGGCAATAACAATCAAAGCGTCGCCTACGACGGCGTGTTGCGCGGCGCGGGCAGCTTGGCCAAAACCGGTTCTGGCACATTCACACTGGACAGCGCCAATGTTTATTCCGGCGCGACGACCATTAATCAGGGCACGTTGCAGCTCCGGCCCGCGGCCATGTTCCATCTGACGTTCGACAATGCCGCCGGCAGTTCCAGCGGCAGCGTGGTCACCAACACCGGCACCGCCGGCGCGGCGATGAACGGTGTCATCGTCGGCAGCGGCGCGACCATCGTCAGCGGCGGCCGTTACGGAAACGCCTTGAGCATCAACGGCACGGGCGGCACGGCGGCGACAAATATTGTCCTAGTCTCCAGCAAGGTGCTCAATACGGACGCCGCCGGCAATTGGACGGTGGCCTATTGGATCAAGACCACCACCGCCGGCGCAGTCATCATGTATCAGGGCGACGGCACTTGGTCGAGCAGCGGCCAGACGGCTTATTTTCTGAATGCCAATTCCGGCAGCACTGTCGGGACAGCTGCGGGCGCGGTGCGTTGGGCGGGCGGTTTCCTGACGGGCACGGCGGCGCTCAATGACGGGGCCTGGCATTTCATCACGCTGGTGGACAATGCCGGCACGGAGTCCGTCTATGTGGACGGTAACGTGGACGCGGTTACTTCTACAATGGGGTTGCCGCTGGCCAGCGACGCAAACCAGATCTGGATTGGCGGTTCGCCTGACACCGATGCCAGCGCGGTGAAAATGAACGGCCTCATTGACGAGGTCTGGATGTTCAACCGCCCGCTGGGGCAGTCCGAAGTGCAATCGCTGATGAACAATGATTCTGTTCCCAGCTTCAGCATCCTGCCCGCAGCGACGCCGGTGGTCGTGGTGCCCGGCGCGACGCTGGATTTGGGCGGCGATTCGCAGACTGTGGCTTCGCTCGCGAACGCCGGAGCCGTGGGCAATTCCAGCAGCACGCCGGCGACGTTGACGCTTTCCAACAGCAGCGGCACGACGACGTTTGGCGGCAGCCTCGGCGACGCCTCGTCAGCCAACGCCGTCAGCCTCGTCAAGAACGGTGCCTCCACGCAGATCTTCTCCGGGGTGAACACGTATCACGGTTCGACCACCATCAATCAGGGCACCGTGAAGCTCCAGCCGTCGCCTTTGTTTCATCTCGCGTTTGACAACGCGCCCGGCAGTTCCGCCGGCAGCGTCATCACCAACACCGGCAGCGCCGGCGCGGCGCTGAACGGCGTCATCGTCGGCAGCGGCGCGACGATCGTCAGCGGCGGCCGCTATGGAAACGCCCTGAACCTAAACGGCACCGGCGGCGCGGCGGCAACGAACATGGTTTTGATCCCGGGCGATGTGCTTGCCACCGATGCGGGCGGCAATTGGACGGTGGCGTATTGGATCAAGACCACCACCGCCGGCGCGGTCATCCTGTATCAGGGCGACGGCGGTTGGAACAGTGGCGACACGACCTTTTATCTGAACACCGGCAGCGGGTCGGCTGGCGGCACCCAGGCGGGTGCCGTGCGGTGGGGCGGCGGCTGGCTCACGGGCACGGCTTCGCTCACCGACGGCAACTGGCATTTCATCACGCTGGTGGACAGCGCCGGCACCGAATCCATTTATGTGGATGGCAATGCGGACGCCGTCACTTCGACGATGGCTAATCCGCTGGCAGTTGGCGCGAACCAGATTTGGATCGGCAGTTCACCGGACGGCGGCGATGGCACGGCAAAAATGAACGGGCTGATTGACGAAGTCTGGATGTTCAACGGCCCGTTGACGGCGAGCCAGGTGCAAACCCTCATGAACAGCAACGCCGTCGCCAGCTTCAATGTGCTGCCGGCGACCACGCCCGTGTCCGTGGCCGCCGGTGCCACGCTGGATTTGGGCGGCGATTCGCAGACCGTCGCCTCGCTGGCCGGCGGCGGTAGCGTGACCAACACCGGCAGCGCGGCGGTCGTGACGATTTCCAAAAGCACCGGCACGACCACCTTCAGCGGCAGCCTCGGCGACGGGTCGGCCGGGAACGCCTTGAGCCTCGTCAAGAACGGCGCGTCCACGGAAATCCTTTCCGGCGTGAACACTTATCATGGCACCACCACCATTGCCGCCGGCACGCTGACACTTGGCAGCGGCGGATTGCTGCCGAACACGTCGCAAATTCTGCTTGGTGCCGGCGGCACGCTGAATGTTTCCGCCAGCGGACTGACGCTGGGCGCCGCCCAAACCCTGTCCGGCAGCGGCACGGTTTTGGGCAATCTCATCGTCAATGGCACGCTGGTTCCGGGCGGCGGCCTGACCATCCTGACCGCGAACAACAACGTGACGTTGGGCGGCACGACCATGATGGAAATCAGCAAAACGCCGCAGACCAACGACCAGTTGGTGGTCGCCGGCACGCTGACCTTGGGTGGCACGCTCGTGGTGACCAATCTCGTCGGCACGATCGCTGCCGGCGACAGCTTCAAGCTGTTTCCGGCCGGTTCAATCAGCGGTTCATTCAGTTCAAACTCATTGCCAGCCTTGGGCTCGGGCCTCGTTTGGAATGCCGCCAATCTGACCAGCGGCATTCTCAGCGTGGTTCAAACCGCACCTACAAACCTGGTGTGGGTTGTTAGCGGCACGAATCTGAACCTGTCCTGGCCGGCGGATCATACGGGCTGGACGCTGTTGTCGCAGACCAACAATTTGAGCAAGGGCGTGAGTGCGAACACGAATGATTGGATGCGGTTGACTAGCAGCGCGACCACCAACCAAATCGTGATCCCTATCAGCCCCGCCTCGCTTGGCGGCTATTACCGGCTGGTCTATCCGTAGGCTTGTGGCACCTGACGGTTGAACAAATGCGGGCCGGCCACCGGCAGGCTTGCATCTGGCAATTTCAAAACCTTAAACGGACCGAGTAATAGCCGAAGCATTTCCAACTGCTGCGGAAATTGTTCGCCCGCATTGGGGCTGCGGTTCAACCGTTGTGCGGTGAAGGCGTCTGAACCCGCAGCGCGACCCAGTCCCAGATCAATCCGACCGGGATAAAACGCCTCGAGCGTGCCGAATTGTTCGGCGATGAGGAGGGGCGAATAATTCGGCAGCATCCCACCACCGGAACCCACGCAGATGGTTTTCGTGGCCCCAGCAACGTGTCCGATCAACACCGAAGTCGCCGCCCTCGCGCACGGTGGCGGAGATCGAGCACCGAAAGCACGCTGGTTGATTTCTGCTTCATCACGCCACCGGTTGCAGCACCGGATAATCGGTGTAGCCCTTGGGCCCGGAAGCGTAAAAGGTGGACTGATCCGGAACGTTGAGCGGGGCATTCTGCCGGAAACGGGCCGGCAGGTCTGGATTCGCGAGCAAGGGAACGCCAAACGCAACCGCATCCGCTTCACCCGCCGCCAGCACTTGATTGGCCGTGGCCTGAGTAAAACCTTCATTGGCAATGTAGCTGCCGCCGAACGCTGCCTTCAATTGCGGCCCGATCCGATGGTCGCCGAGTGATTCGCGGGCGCAAATAAAAGCAATGTGCCGTTTGCCCAATTCCCGCGCCACATAACCAAACGTGGCCAGCGGATTGGAATCGCCCATGTCATGGGCGTCACCCCGCGGAGCCAGGTGCATGCCCACACGGTCAGCGCCCCAAACAGAAATCACCGCGTCGGTGACTTCGAGCATGAGCCGGGCGCGATTCTCGATGGAACCACCATAGATATCTGTGCGATGGTTGGTTTTGTCCTGAAGAAATTGATCCAGCAAGTAGCCGTTGGCACCGTGAATTTCCACGCCGTCAAACCCGGCCCGCTTGGCATTTTCAGCGCCGATGCGATAGGCCTCGATGATTCCGGGAATTTCTTCCAGCGCCAACGCCCGGGGGGTGACAAAAGATTTCAGGGGACGAACGAGACTAACATGGCCCGCCGCCGCGATGGCACTCGGGGCGACCGGCAGGGCTCCATTCAAAAATTGCGGATCGGAAATGCGGCCGACGTGCCAGAGCTGGAGCACCATCCGGCCGCCGGCTTGATGAACTGCGTCCGTGACCAGCTTCCAGCCGTCCACCTGTGCGGCGGACCAGATGCCGGGCGTGTCGGCATATCCGACGCCCATCGGCGTGACCGAAGTCGCTTCGGAGATGATCAAGCCGACGGCGGCTCGCTGTGCGTAATATTCCGCCATCAGGACATTGGGGATGCGCTCCGCACCCGCGCGCGCGCGGGTCAGCGGCGCAAAGATGATGCGGTTGGGCAGGTTCCAGGCGCCGATGCGGACGGGATCAAATAAGGTGGGCATGTTCGTGGTTGTAAATTTTTTAAACAGTTGTTTGTTTCTATCGGCTATTGTTCGACAGGAATCGAACCTAATACCGGTGGCCGGCGTTGTCAAAATATAATTCGATGGTTGTCGAACCATCCATTTGATGGCATGGTGTCCCGGAGTGAAAACTTATTTTCATCCGGCGATGAAGGATCTGGAGCTGCCCGTAGTCCTGCAGGCGCTGTCCGATCCCTGCCGGCTGGCCATCGTCCGCCAGTTGCTCCGAAGCAAAGGCCGCGCCCTCGCCTGCAACGAGGTTGAATTGGACGTCGCGAAGGCGACGCGGTCGCATCACTTCGAGGTGCTGCGGGCCGCCGGCATCATCCACACGGAGATGGATGGCACCAAATGCATGACTTCCCTGCGGCGGGCCGAGCTGGCCAGACGCTTTCCCGGATTGCTTAATTTGATCGCTTCACAGAAATAAGCTGGGTTCCCGGAATGTGTGATGGGGTAACACCCCATGGCTGGCCGACCGGAAGGTCAGGCCCGGCCGCCGGTGGCCATCGGCAAAGACCAGCAGGTTGCAAGGAGCTGGGGAAGGCGAACGCGGTGTGGTTTCTCAGCGCCGTCGAATTGTTCGCTTTGCTGGCGAATCGTGAATGGTTGAACGATGCGACAAAAACCATCGGCCCGCACTGGCTGCCCCCGCTCGGCAGGCGGACAATATTCCTACTCCAGCCATCAATTTGATGCCCCTCCCCGTTCGGAAATCAAAGATGGAGCGGCACCGTGACGGTGGCCGAGACCGTGCCGGTGCAAACAAACGGAACGCCTTGGGCATAACCATCTCCGGCGGCGGTGGACAGGCTTAGGGTGCGCGTCTCGCTGTAAGCCCCGCTGACGGGCACCGTATCCGTCGTCGTCCGGGTCAGCACTCCGTCGAGATAGAATTTCAGGTTGTAATCTGCCGGCTCAAAGGTGTCGTCAAACGTGATGCCGCCAATCTGAATTGATTGCGCCTTGGTCTTCGGAACAACCAGGCCATTGACCGTGCTGAATTTGCCGGCAGTGATCTTGGGATTGCCCGCGTTGGAGACGAGCTTGTCGGAGACATTCAAGAGCAGGTTTGTGCCGTTGAGCACCACAAAGCTTTCGCCGGCCAGCGCCAGGAGGGTGTTCTTGGGAAAGCTGTTGCTCGGCCAACTGCCTTCGACGTGCGCATCATTGGCCAGCACGGACAATAGATTCTTGGTGGCCAGCGACTGCACCGTCGGTGCCGGGGTGTTGGAGACCGTGCCCACTACCGTATTGGAGCTTTGCACGCTGGCATTCAGGGCGAAGGCGAGGTTGTAATAAGGCAGCGCGAACTGGGCGGACTCCACGGCGTAGAGCTGCGAAATTTCGATGGGCGTCAGCACCCGGTTGAACAGGCGCACTTCATCGAGCGTGCCGATATAAAAGCTGGTGCCAAAGCGATCCACGCCCAAATTGAGCGGCGACGTCACCCCCAGGACGGCCACCGGCGTGCTGAAGGACGAATCCAACTGCCCGTCAATGTAGAGATTGACCACGGCGTTGCTGTTGTCAAAAGTGACACTAATCGCGTGCCAGTTGCCGTCATTGATACGGGCACTGCTGGTGAAGTTGGCCTGATCCACCTGCACCTGCAAGTGGCTGCGGCTGACCCCGATCTGAAAGCCGTTCCAGAAAATGTCGGTTTCGCCCTTGCAAATCAAACCATGGAATCCGCTAAAGCCGTTGGTGTATTGAATCCAACAGCTGACCGTCAAATTGGTAATCGCCTCGATTTGCGGCGCGTTGGTGTAGGAAATCTGCTCGGTGCCGTCGAAGGCGACCGCCGCGTTGGTCACACCAAAGCGGTCGGCGGTGAACGTGGCGGTGTTCGTGAAGGGATTATTCTGGAAGCCGCTGGCATCATTCGCGCCGCCATTGAACGGATAAAAGGCCACCAACCCCTGATGGAGGAAGGTTTGGGCATGGAGCGGCACAGCCACCGCGGCCGCAAGGGCAATGATTCCAAGAGTCGTTTTGAGCATTTTCATAAGTGGTTTCAGTTTGCTGGATTGTTGATGGTTCTTTCTGATTTAACCGAACTGCCGGCAAAAATCTTGCTAACCCTCTGCTGGGCGGCCAAAAAACGCAAGATTATTTTTGTCAGTTGCCCCCAACTTGTCGAATCAGCTAATGAACTATAGCCAATGGATTGAATAGCGACTCCTACCGTTTTATTGATTGATTCGCCACGGACTGATTTTCCAATCTTTTTTAGCGCCAAGCGATGTTGTGGCAAATCTTAACATTACAGGCAAACCTTCAACGAAACCTCCAACGATTTTTTCAATATCCTCGCCGCCTTCCGAAATCAGCGCCTGCCGGGCACCCGGCAAATGGTGGCTCTGCCGCAGGCAGTGGGGAAGGGCGGGGCAAGCTGCGGAGCAGCGACCAATCATATCCCGAAGGGATTAAATCATTCAGCCCGGCGTTGGTGCGCTGGTGCGCCGTGCGCAAGCACCTACACCGGGAAATTGCGGAAAACCGATGCAACCCTGTCAGGGTTGAATGATTTGTTTGGACGACCACCCAGGGTAGCTCCTCGCCCGTCCGGCTCGGACCAACCCTGGGCTGAATGATTTCAATCCTTACAGGATTTCGGACAAAGACCGGTAGGGACCATCGCGCTGCGATGTCCCCGCTGGCGCGGTCTCCACATTGGCCAGCGGAATGGGGAAGCTGTCCGGCGGCGGACGGGAAAGCGCCGGACAGTGGTGGCACTCCGCAAGGAGCGGCGCAGCGCGCCAGTCCCTACCTTGATTTGTGGCCGTCTGCAAAGACCGTCGCGCCGGAGCGCAGCGCAGGCAGTTGCCCGACCGGAAGGTCTGGCCCGGCCGCTGGCGGCCACCGGCAAAGACCAGCCCTCCGCAAGGAGCTGGGGAATGGCGGGGCAAGCTGCGGAGCAGCGGACGATAGTAGCCCACGGCTTTAGCCGTGGGTTTAGGTGGCGGGATGATTTCAGCCCCGGAGGGGGCGAAAGAACGGTTTGCCCGTGGATTTTCTGCCGCCCCGTCCGGGGCTTGAATCTTTCTTGGACGGTTAACCCACGGTTGGCACCGTGGGCTATTGTCTGCCGCGCCTACGGCGCTACGGTAGGGCGGTGCTGCTGCACCGCCGGGAGGTTTGGGCGGCGGGGCACCACCGCCCTACCAATTTAAGATGGCTGGCCGGCGACAAATGGCTCGTCGCGCCGGAGCGCAGCGCCGGCAGATGCCCGACCGGAAGGTCTGGCCCGGCCGCAAGGAGCGCCTTGGGCACCGCTAAATGACGGTCAACTGGACGCTGCTCTCGATGATGCCGGCGCTGATGGCGTGGCGGGTGAGGCCGGCGATGTCGTGGATGTCCAGCTTCTCCATGAGATTCTCGCGATGTTTCTCCACGGTCTTCTTGCCGATGCCGAGTTCCGCCGCGATTTCTTTGTTGGCTTTGCCTTCGGCGATGAGCTGCAGCACCTCCATTTCGCGCGTGGTCAGCGCGGGGGCTTTTTTTGTGACGCCGCCCCGGCGGCCGGATGCCGGCGGATGGATGCGCTCCTGACGCCGGGAAATGGCGGGGCTGAAAAACTTTTTCCCCTTGTGAACTTCGCGGATCGCCCGGCACACGTCTTGGGCCGTGGCTTGTTTGAGCAGAAAACCCCGGGCGCCAGATTCGGCCGCGTTCTCCACATAAGCATCATCACTGTGGGCGGACAGCATGAGCACTTTGGTGGCGGGGTTGGCTTTGAGCATCTGGCGGGTGGCTTCCAAACCGTTTAGCAACGGCATGGCAATGTCCATCAACACCACGTCGGGCAGAAGTTTTTTGACTTGAACGACGGCGGCGCGACCGGTGTGCGCTTCGCCGGCGACTTCAATATCCCCTTCGAGTTCGATCAGGTTGCGCAAGCCCTCGCGCACCACCGCATGATCTTCCACCAGCAAAACCGTGATTCGTTTCATAATAATTCAATGTTGGGTTTCAGCGGGCGCCGTCATCGTCCTCCTCTCTCGCGCGAACCGGCCCTGCGAACCGGCCCTGCGAACCGCGAATCCAAAACATTGTCTCCTGACGGCTCCGGCCTGTATATGGGGTAAACACCCCATTGCGAAATCATCGTCAGCCGGGCACATGCAACTGGGGAGCACAGCCGCCCCCGGCTGTGGTTGGCCGCGTCCTCGCGGCAAACTTCGGGCGGGCGCAAGGGACGCTCCAGGTTTGGTTCCGATGCCACGCGGGGTCAGCGACGAGGGCGTTGCTGACTGCGCCCGAGGGCGGGCGCGCTCCCCAAATTAATTCCGCACGCCGCACGCCGCATTCCGAAATCAGCGTCTGACGGACACGTGCAAGGGGCTGGGGAATGAAGGGGAGAACGTCGCAACGCGACTAGGTGATAATAGCCTGGCATTTTAATGCCGGGTTTTGTCCGTAATGAATCCAAGTCCCGGAGGGACGACCGGATGGGGGAAGATAATTTGGCTGGCAATGGGCAAATCCCGCGGGTTGGTTCAACCGTCCCGCTGGGACTCATGGCGTGCACACGCATTCCCTTTGAAACGCCGGGCTATTGTCGGGTGTCCCTTTGGGACGAAACGTGCCCCGCCGAAATCAGATGCAGACGGTGTATAAATGTAGCCACCTCAGGGTTGAAATCGGCAACGCATGTCAAAATATCGTTAAAACCGTCATGGTCATGACAAAACCGGTCATATCTATGATCATGGATGAAGCATCCATAACCATTGACGGAGCATCCTTGGTCATGGATGACACATCCATGATCCTTGGCGGAACATCCTTGGTCGTGGATGACGCATCCATGACCATTGACGGAGCATCCTTGGTCGTGGATGAAGCATCCATGATCCTTGGCGGAGCATCCTTGGTCATGGATGACGCATCCATGATCCTTGGCGGGACATCCTTGGTCGTGGATGACACATCCATGACCATTGGCGGAGCATCCATGGTCAACGATGGAGCAGCTATGGTCATGGCTGAAGCATTCCTGGTCGTGGAAATCCCGGCTTTTATCAAAAGCTAGGCATTTAACGCCAAGACGCGAAGGTGCCAGAACGCAAGGCTGGGCAGGCTGCGGAGCAGCAACCGATAGTAGTCCACGGGTGAAGGCCAGTCCGGCTCGGACCCGTGGGTGTGTCCCCCCAGAATTCATTTAGCCCCGGAGGAGGCGAAAGAATGGTTCGCACGTGGATTTTCTGTCGCCCCGTCTGGGGCTTGAATCTTTGTTGGACGGGTTAACCCACGGTTGAAACCGTGGCTATTGTCTGCCGCGCCTCCGGCGCAGCGCCGGCGGATGGCCCGACCGGAAGGTCTGGCCCGGCCGCTGGTGGCCGTCGGCAAAGACCATCACGCCGCAAGGGGTTGGGGAATGGCGGGGCAAGCTGCGGAGCGGCGACCGATAATATCCCGAAGGGATTAAATCAATCAGCCCGGCGTTGGTGCGCTGGTGCGCCGTGCGCAAGCACCTACGCCGGGAAATTGCGGAAAACCGATGCAACCCTGTCAGGGTTGAATGATTTGTTTGGACGACCACCCAGGGTAGCTCCTCGCCCGTCCGGCGCGGACCAACCCTGGGCTGAATGATTTCAATCCTTACAGGATTTCGGACAAAGACCGGTAGGGACCATCGCGCTGCGATGTCCCCGCTGGCGCGGTCTCCACATTGGCCAGCGGAATGGGGAAGCTGTCCGGCGGCGGATGGGAATGCGCCGGACAGCGGACGGCGCAGCGCGCCAGTCCCTAACTTAAATGGCTCGGCGCGCCGGAGCGCAGCGCAGGCAGATGCCCGACCGGAAGGTCTGTGACCGGCGACAGGTGGCCGACTGCAAAGTCTGGCCGACGGCAAAGACCAGCACGCCGCAAGAGGCTGGGGAATGGCGGGGCAACGAAGCCCGGCGCTAAATGGATGACTAAACCCCCAAAGCATCACGAATTTTACTCCGAACTAACGTCCAATCGTCGGTCTCTTCAGTCTTCATCCTCTTAGCCAGCCTACGCTTAAAATCAAATTTACTGATAGGCACAGAATGCTTTCGATAGAGATCGTCTATTAATCGCTTGCCACTACAGAGTTTAATCCATTCACTCCTCCATTCCTCTTTGCATTGGGCATCCTTTAACTCACATTGCTCAATGAATTGTTGCTTCCAAGCAGTTGGATTAAATGGATCAAGCTGCGACTTGATTTTCAGCAGCCTCTTAACAAGAGAATCTGCGATTTCAGAATATGATTTTTGTTCTATCTCAGACGGGCGCGCTCCGGGATTTTCTGGTTCCAATGTGGAGTAAATCTGTTTCGCAATAAATTGTGTTAATTGACCAAGCGCTAGCTCCACAACCTCCTGTTCGAACGTTCCCCGAGAACCAAGATCTTTCACTCCAGCATCTGTCAACTCGTCAAATAGCAATTTTCGGTTCACCAGATAATTTTCTAGGCAATATCTATCCCACTGGAGGACTCGCACGAAATCGGTGTTCTTGATACCGGCTGGTGATCTGTCTAAATCAAAAATAAAACAATTGAGTTTATCCAACTCACCTTTTTGTTCAGCTGCTTGAAGCGTTGATATTTCTTTTTCAACCTCCTTGCGTCCTCCCAAACTCGTAATTTTGTAACCCATCACTTGGTCGTAGTAACCCTCGCTTAAAATTGCTGCATCATACTCACCCTCGACAAATATGTTGCCTCGCGCAAACATGCTTTCGGCAGCCGTAGTTCCCAAGCGACGCAAAGCGTCAAAAACCTCTCGATTATCTCGCTTATAGATTTTAGTTGCATCTTTATGCGACCGAAGATGGTGTATTGTGCAATCAGCATGGTCAAAGGCCACACCCAAAATCTCAGCGGAGTGTGTGCATAGAATAATCTGAAGGTCACCACTTGCGATGACAGATTCGCTTAGGAATGGAACTATATTTTTACATACGGCTGGATTCAAGTGAAGCTCAGGCTCATCTAATAAGGCGATTCCACCTGCGGCAATACTTCTACGCAACATCATGAAAGTGAGTATAAGACCCTTCTCTCCACTGCTCATGCTATCGATGTCAAATACCTTACCGCTGGTAATTTCTCGGATTGACACCTTGAGGTTTCCAACAGGCGTAACAGAAAGCCCGGCAAGTTCCTTCCCCGGAAGAAGTTTCTCAAGAACCTGCTGGAAATCTTCTTTGACTTTTGTCTGATCGACGCCAGAGATCAGGATGTTGTTAACGATTGTTTGCTTCAGTCGTTGATACTTACTGGCCGCTTGGCCAATATGCGTCTGAATTTGAGCGCTCGCCTCTGCGGAGCCTATCTGGACATTTACTTCACCAGTTGGAAAAGCTCTGTCAGCAGGAAAATAACTCAACAACGCCTGATTAGGTGAACATCTCCGTTCTAAGATTGTGATGAGCGTCTGACTAAACACATCTGACCCGCCAATATGATTTCTGGGGCCACTGATAGTAAGTTTGACTGGGACGGAGTGGGGTGATTGCAACTTTGCTAATTGCTCTTCCACCCCCTTTTTAGCTGATGCAAGTGTCTGGTGACCTTGTGGCGAAGAAAGGAATTGGGTCAGCGCAAACTGGCCTTGTTCGTCGTTACGCCCTAATTGCGCTCTAACTAATTCAATCGAAATTTGATCTTTGGCAGATTTGATAAATTCGACCTCCGCAGGAGTGAGTTCGAATGTCATGGAAATGTGTATCGGCTCTGCTGGATCCCTTGTCAGTGCACTATAGTCTAAATAGGATGCCAAATGTGGGTGAGGAGAAATTGCTCCAAGAGAAATCAGGACTTGTTGTCCTTCTGAAAAATATCGAGGCATCAAAAGCGCTTTCGCCAGCCGAATTGCTTCAAGAATTGTAGTCTTACCAATTGCATTTGGCCCCACGATTATGTTGATAGGCGCGTCAAAATCGCACTCTATTTGGCTTAACCCACGCAGATTTTCAATTTTAAGTTTTCGGATTTTCATATTACTTTATTTTATCGCCTTCGGCGACTGCGTGGCGGCGACCAGTTGCCCCAGCAGTTCGGAGTTGCGCGGGATGAGCGTGATGTTGGCCTGGCCGTCTATGATGTTCTGCGTTTCCAGCACGGCGAACAGGGCGTGGGAGATGTCCGGGTCTTGCGAGATCTTTTTCAACGCCAGTCCCACGATCTGCGGGCGCATGGCGGCGGCCTTGGCAAACTCAATGGCCGCCTGCTGTTCCGCCGTGCTGGCGATGATGTTCACCTGGTTGGTGCCGTCCTGCTTGATGGCGGAGGTGACCTGCCGTAGCCGGTTCACGACTTTTTCCTCGATCTGCTTGATCATGCCTTCGTCGCGGAAATGCACCTTGCGGATATAGACGGAGCCGAGGCTGTAGCCCCATTCCTGCGATTGCGGGGAGACTTCCTTGCGCACGGTCAGGCTCATGGGATGCCGGTCCTGCAACATGTCGGCGAGCTTCATGTTGCTCAGGCAGCGGACGGTGGAGTTGCCCACGTTGGCGGCCAGCGAGCCGCGCGGGTCGGCGTTCTTGAACAGGTAGGACACGGGGTCGCTCACGACCATCTCATACCAGATGCCGATGCCCATGGGCGCGCCTTCCTCGGAATTGACGGGCGTGCTGCGGATATATTCCTGGTCCAGCCGCAAATCGAGCGTGTGGCATTTGCCGAGGAAGTTCACGAGCGGTGCCTTGAGGCCGAGCTTGAAGATGAGGATGTGCAGCCCCGGCTCGTCTATCACGGCGACAACCTTGCCGAAGAGCATATAGACCTTGCACGTCCGTTCCTCGACGATGGTGTAAAAGCCGAACAGCCGCACGAAGCCGAAAAACACCGGCACGAGGATGAACATCGCGACGAAGGTGATGATGGCCGCGATGAAGAAATGCGCCAGCGGCGAGGCGAGGGGAGTATCATTCATAGTTGCTCCATTCCTAAATTGGTGATGGCCGGTGATGGCGTGCGTCTTTTCCCCTCAACCCGGCCCTCTTCCGTGGGGAGAGGGAGAATCATGCGCCGTCTCACGAAAAATCGCGCGTCGGGATTTGCCAGGCAAACATTGGAAAAACGCAGGTCGCCGCCAGCTATTCCCTCTCCCATAGGGAGAGGGTTAGGGTGAGGGAAAAGGAGACGAACGTCAGTCACGGCTTCCTTGATACCTGACAAGAAATATTGAAAAAATTTATTCATGGCTGGCCTCCAGGATGACGGTCTTGGCTTCGCTGTATAATTTGAGACGCACGTTGCGCACATAGGCGTCGAGGGCGCCGGCACCGTTCTGTTTCAGGTCGGTCAACTGCTCGGCCAGCGCGACGATGGGCTGGACTTCGGCCTGCGCCTTGAGCGTCTCGATCTCCACGGCGCGCTTGGACTGGACGATCTTTTGATCCGCACTCGCCTGCGAGAGGCTGATGCTGGAGGAAACTTCGTTGTAGGCGGTGTTGATCGCCGCGAGGGCGGATTCGACCTCCGGCGGTGGGTCAATGCCGGTGATGAGCGAGGCGTCCAGCGCGATGCCGTAGCGCGCGGCGGACCCGGCGCATTCCTTGTCCATGTGGTCGTTGATGTCGGACAGGTTTTTGCGGAGGTCGTTGATGGAGATGCCGGTGACGGCGGTGGCGGCGAGATTGTGCAAGGCCTGCGGGTCGCCGGTATTGGCCTTGCCGGCGGGCGCCTCGAAGTTGGCAATGCGCTCGCGCAGCACGGACACGAAATAGCCCATGACGTGGACGATGGGATGTTTCACGCCGAAGAGGTAGGCGTAAAGGTTGCGCTCGGAGACGTGCCAGCGGATCTGGCCTTTCAAACCGGTGTTGAGCTGGTCCTTGGTAACGGCTTCGAGCATGGTGCCTTGGGAATTGGCGTCGGCGTTTTCGGGGTCGGTGGCCATGTTGATGGTCTGGGTGGCAACGGAGATTTTATAGACCTTTTCCCATGGCCACTTGAAGTAGGGTCCGCCCGGCGGGATGACGCGCACCTGGGGATAGTTGTAGCGCTCTTTTTCCTCCTCGTTCAGAGTGGCGGCGATGGGGTCCTGCGCGGTGGTGGCGGTGCCGACGCGTTCGGCGCGGCCGAAGCTGGTCTTCACGGCGCGCTCGTTTTGGTTGACGGTGTAAAAGCCGGCGGCGAGATAGCGGACGAGAAACCACGCGACGAGACCGATGACAATGCCGAAGAATATTGATCCCATAAATGAATTGAGTTTCGAAGCTAATACGCCCGCCGGGGAAAATTGACAAGCAAAAAGGTCCTGGCGGACGGCCACCATGGCGGACGGTTTTTACGGACGGGCATTGAGGACGGCGGTGCCGCAGCCGCTTCACTTCCAAACCAGCGTGTTGCCCAGCGATTTGGAAACCGTCTCCAGCCGCTGCAAATATTCGCCGGTGCGCTCCGCCGGGACCGCGTCCGCCAGCGACTGGAACTCATATTCCACCACCAGCCGGGTGCTGGTGTGGCTGGCTTGTTTTCGAAACGAAAAGGCAGGATCCTCGACGATCTTATTTTCGTCCGCCAACGACCAGGCCTCCGGCAGCGTGATGTCCGTCCGCAGGATTCGATGCTGCGGGAAAGCCACCGCCAAGGGCAGTTGCCGTTGCGTGTCCACCGGTTTTTGGGTCAAGGCGGTCAGGCAATAAGGATAGAATTCGCAGCGATACCGACCATCCTTGTCGGAACGCACCCAGGCATGATCAATCGTATAATACTCGGTGATTTGAAACCGGTTTAGCGCGCCGTCGTCCACGATTTCCAGGGGCGCAGCCATCTGGACGCCCGGATACTGTTCGGCATAGAAATGCGTATAGTTTTTTTCAATGTCACTGCGCTTCGTGCCGGCAAACGTAGCGCGCAGGTCGTCGGCATCCCGCCCGTCTGCCACGGTGACGACCTTTAGATTGGCGGCGTCCGCCTTGCCCCCGAGGGTGAAGTATTCCGTGGTGGTGGTCTGGGGCAGCCCGGTCGCCTGCGGAATCGGGCTGAGCGCGGTGGTGCGCGGGGAAATCACCAGTCCGTAACCGTAATCCGGCAGGTAATGCGCGGCCAGCGGGCCGCGTTGATAACCGGCCGTGGGATCCAGCCAGTAAACCTGACCGCCGAATTGCACCACGGCGATGCAATGATCAAACGCATCCGCAAACGGCTGCCAGTCCGCGATGGCGCGCCGGACTTCGGTGTTCACCAAAACCGGACAGGCTTCGAGTCCCAGGCTGCGCACCAGGGTCACAAAGAGCAGCGCCTTGTCCTTGCAATCGCCATAGCGCCGGGCAAAGACCGTCGCCGGGTCGGCCGGTTTTTCCGTGCCGACCCCAATCTCAATGCCGAAATACCGGACTTCATCCTGAACAAACCGCAGGGCGCTCAAGACCTGTAGTTCCGGGGAGTCCAAACGTTTCCATTCGGCGATTCTTTGGGCAAGTTCCGGCGACAAGGCTGCGTGGTTTTGAAACAAGGCCAGCGCCCATTGGTTCACTTCCGTCCAGGTCTTAAATTCGCTGATTTGGACCCAGGGCTGCGGGTCGCACCACACCGGCAGCGAATCTTCCTGATGGAATCCCGGCATCTGCCGCAAATCCCAGACGCATTCCACGGAATCTTTTTTAGTGACGACCGGTTGCACGGAGCAGCCATGCGGCAGGGTGTAAAGCCGCCGTGACGCCGGCCAGAAAACCCGCGTCAACAGGCGTTCCGCCGGCTCGGCCAACTGCACGCTGACACCCGTGGAAAACCGCCCGTTGAAAACGGGATTGGCCCCCTTGATGGAATAGGCATAATCCACGATGTCACCCACCCGCACATCGTCCATGACCAGCACGGCGGTCTGTTCGCCATTCAACACGTCCTGCTCCAAGTCCCGCTCCTGCCGCATCACCCGGAGCTTGTCGGCGTCGAGCCGGTTCGTGTAGCCGGCACCGCGCCAGAGCCGCGCCCAATGCAGCACCAGCGATTGATAGCCCGGATTATAATCAATTTTAAGATTGGAGCCATTTTGCACGCCGGCCACGGTCAGGAACTGGCGGACACAGTGGTAAAAGGTTTCATTGCTGGAAACATTGATCTGGCGTTCCAGCAAAAGCCAATGCTGATCGGCATTGGCGTCAGGTTCAAGGGTCGGCGATTGGCGGTCAAAAAAATGGGGCGTAACCCAGCTGGTGGGCGGAGCAATCACCGGTTTTGATTCGGAGGCAACGTCCGCCGCCTTTGCTCCGGCCACCAGCACGGCCAGAAATCCGGCCCGCAAAAAAAATGAAACGATCAGTTTTGCCATGGGCATACCCGGTTGTTATTGGTCGGTGCCGGCCAGAAAACCCCCAAGCCGCGGCTCAAAATAAAATTCCGGCCCATAAGTTGATTCGGCTTCGTTGCTAATACGCCCGCCGGGAAAAATTGACAAGCAAAAAGGTCCTGGCGGATGGCACCATGGCGGACGGATTTTACGGACGGGCATTGAGGACGGCGGTCAGAGGACTGGAACAACCAGACAAACTACGAGTGGCTGACGCGCACGAACATCCGCAAGCTGACGGCGAAGACACCGCTGGAGCCGGCGGGCTTGCTCGGCCCGGTGCGGTTGCGGTAATTCTGGCATGGCGAATCCAAACGCTTAAGCACAACGCTGAAGCGTTGGCTTCAGCTCATTATTTTAAAGAAATTGTCGGGACGGTCAGCGACGCCGTCCCGTTGATTTAGAAATGCCTTTTGCCAGATTGTCGTCGCTGCCGGCAAAAGATCAGTTGGGAGATACGTTAATATTGACTCCTCAGCCCGATATTTGTTCAAATAATGTCACTGTGATTGGGTTGATGCGCCACCAACCACCATGCACCCAAACATAACCAGTGGGCCGATATGCCCAATATCCGGCAACCCAGACATAACCGGAGAATTCTAAAATGGGGTGTTCACCCCATTGTTCGCAGACGTTAAAAGGAAGAATGTCTCCAAGGCAAATCACGGAGATGCAAACCAAAACAATTTCGCCGCCGACCTTGAAACGCGTCGGTATCGCCGCCGCCGCCGGCGGATTTGAATGGAAGGAGTTTCTGGCCGGAAAATTACGAGCCGCCGGTTTTGAAGTCACCGATTTTGGCGACCGCCAATTGAAGTCGGATGACGATTATCCTGACGCTGCCATTCCCTTGGCTCGCGCGGTTGCGGCCGGGGCGGTGGATCGCGGCGTTCCGGCTGCCATGTTTCCGGAGCACGACCTGGCACCGCAAATCGCGAACCGGGCTTATGAACTCTTTGAGTGGCGAGGCAGTCAGAGCGGTCATTCCGACCAAGATTGGCTCCAAGCGGAGCAGGAAATACACCTTGAATCAATCCTATGACAAAACTTATTCAGCCGATTTCCGCACTGCCACCAACCTCATGAAGAAAAACATTCCTATCACGAGCTTGTTCCTCGATGTCGGGGGTGTCCTGCTCACCAACGGCTGGAATCATCATGCCCGCCGGCGGGCGACGAAACATTTTAAGCTGGATTGGGCAGAGATGGAGGAGCGGCATGGCTTGAACTTTGAAACTCACGAGGAAGATAAAATTACTTTCAACGAATATTTAGACCGGGTGGTCTTCTATCAAAAGCGTCCGTTCACGCGAACCGAGTTTCGACGCTTCATGTTCGCGCAGTCGAAGTCTTACGCCGAGATGATTGCACTGGTTCGCAATCTGAAAGCCAAATATGGGTTGAAGATTATCGTCGTCAGCAACGAATCCCGCGAATTGAATGCGTATCGCATTCGAAAGTTCAAGCTGGACGGGTTTGTGGATGCTTTTATTTCTTCCTGCTTCGTTCGTCTCCGAAAACCAGACGCGGATATTTTCAAGCTGGCGCTGGACATAGCCCAGACGCCCGCCCGGCAGATTGTTTATATTGAAAACACGCCGCTGTTCGTCAAGATCGCAGAAGGTTTTGGGATTCGCAGCATTCTTCACACAGATTACAAATCAACCTGCGCGAAACTGGCTGCGTTTGGATTACAGCCTGGAGTCATCCATGAAACCCGGTGACTCACAAATCCTGACGATCAACGGCGGCTCGTCGAGCATCAAGTTCGCGCTATATGAGGCGGTCAAACCGCTGAAGCGCAGGCTGTATGGGACGGTTGACCGCATCGGCTTGAGCGGGACAAATCTGACGGCTCACGATGCGGATGGAAAACCATCGGCCAGTTGCAAGCTCATCGCGACCGATCATAAATCAGCGGCGAATTCCCTGATTGACTGGCTCGAAAAGCAAATTGATTTCAAATCGGTAAAAGGCGTGGGACATCGCGTGGTTCATGGGATGAAACACACCGAGCCGGAGATGGTCACAAAAAAACTAGTGGATGAACTGCGTCGCATCAGCCCAAACGACCCGGATCATCTACCGCGCGAGATTGAACTGATTGAGACGTTCCGTCAGCGGCATCCGAAACTGCCGCAGGTAGCCTGCTTCGACACGGCGTTCCACCAAACCATGCCGCGCGTGGCCAAGCTGCTGCCGATTCCCCGCCGTTTCGATCGCAAGGGCATTCAGCGCTATGGTTTCCACGGATTATCTTACGCCTATCTGATGGAGGAACTCGCTCGCTTGGGTGACCCATCGGCAAAAAAAGGCCGCGTCATCCTCGCCCATCTCGGCAACGGCGCAAGCATGGCCGCCGTGCGCAATGGCAAAAGCATTGATACCAGCATGTGCTTTACGCCGACAGCGGGATTGGTGATGAGCACGCGTTCGGGCGATTTAGATCCCGGTCTGGCACCCTATCTCGCACGCACCGAGCAGATGACCACCAGCCAGTTTTACAAAATGGTCAACCACGAGTCGGGTCTGCTCGGCGTCTCGGAAACCAGTTCCGATATGCGAGACTTGCTCAGCCACGAAAAACGGGATGTGCGTGCGGCGGAAGCGGTGGCGTTGTTTTGCTATCAGGCAAAAAAGTGGATCGGCTCTTTCACCGCTGCGCTCGGTGGCTTGGACACATTCGTCTTCGCCGGCGGCATCGGCGAAAACTCACCCGTTGTCCGCGCCCGCATCTGCGAAGAGTTGACCTATCTCGGCATTGAACTCGATAAGTCGCGCAACGCGAAGACCGCGGCGGTGATTTCCAAGAATTCCAGCCGCGTCATTGTGCGTGTCATTCGCACGGACGAAGAACTGATGATTGCGCGCTCGGTTTTGCGTTCCTGTCTGACGATGCCGAAGGTTGGAAATCGCAACTGTGATTCTGAATTATGAAAGTCCTCGCCATTGATGTTGGTGGAAGGCGCGTTTTTTGGATTGCCCGGCCCCAAGTCAGGCTGGGTGCATTGAGCGGATTAAAAACCATCGTTTCGGGAAAAAATATCACCGTCGCACCCGGCAATGGTGAGCGCACCAACCAGTTCTTCGGCCCTGAAACGGCCCGAATTAAGGGAAGTATGTAGATAACGCAAGGGCTGCTGGCGCACAACCGAAGGGTGGGTTCGCCACTTTAAATCATTCACGGTAGGGTTACACCCCATGGCGAAGCCGCCCGCAGCGGTGCAAGTTTGTTCCAAGCATCGTGCCGGGTGCCGTTGAAATTATTTTACAACCTCATTGTCACCCGAATGCGAGAACGATTACGGGGTGGATGAACTGGTGAACAGTTAGCGTTTCGGTTTAAAGAATCGCGTGCGGTT
>Ga0302267_10002852_pt1 | contig 20430 bp, 23 predicted proteins | sample III_Bog_E1_3_FD_194555 | JGI IMG/M metagenome (GOLD analysis project Ga0302267, IMG submission 194555) | Peat permafrost microbial communities from Stordalen Mire near Abisko, Sweden - III_Bog_E1_3 | ecosystem: Environmental > Terrestrial > Soil > Wetlands > Peat | place: Sweden: Abisko... | reverse complement strand
GACCCGTCCGGTGGTCGGGCGACGGCGGCGGCCATCCCCGGCGCCCGCCTCCACCTGGTCCCCGGCATGGGACACGACATGCCCCAGGAGCTGAGCGACCCGTTCGTCGCCGAGCTGGCGGCCCACTTCGCCCAGGGGTAGCCGTCGACCCGGCGACCACTACCAGTCGAGCTGGAGCACCGCCCGCATGGCCGCCTCGAACGAGGCGTAGTCGGAGGATTCGCGCGTCGACGTGATCAGTTCGGCATCCGTGCCGACGGGCACCCGGAGCGGCGGGTCACCGGAGTCGAGCGCGTCGCAGATGGCGTCGGCCACCGCTTCGGGCCCGGGTGCGGACGCCCCACTGCGCAGCGTGCCCATGGCACCCTCCCACTGGTCGGCGAGTTCCTCGTAAGGCCCGGGACGCCCGCGGAAGTCCGCCATGTTGGGGCCGAACGCCGTGTCGACGCCGCCGGGCTCCACGATGAGCACCCGGACGCCGAAGTGGCCCACCTCGAGGTGGAGCGCCTCGGACAGGGCCTCGAGCGCGAACTTGGTGGCGGCATAGAACCCGCCGAGAGGTGGGGAGACCACGCCGGCCACCGAGGTCACGTTGACGATCCAGCCCGAGCGCTGCTCGCGCATCCCCGGCAGGAACGCCTGGACCATGCGGGCCGCGCCGAAGAAGTTGGTCTCCATGGCCCGGCGCGCCTCGGCCAGGGGGACCTCCTCCACCGGGCCCTCGACCCCGAAGCCGGCGTTGTTGACCAGCAGGTCCACCGTGCCCACCTGGGCGAGGGCCGCAGCCACCGACTCGTCGGAGTCGACGTCGAGGGCCAGGGTCCGGGTCCGGGCCGCGGCCAGATCGTCGATCGACTCGAGCCTGCGGGCCGTGGCCACGACGTCCCAGCCGCGGGCGGTGAGCTCGAGCGCCGTGGCCCGGCCGATCCCGGTCGAGCAGCCGGTGACGAGTGCGCGCTTCGCTGTCATCGGGCACTTCTACCGGTGTCCCGCTGACGTGTCAACGGATTTCTCCAGCGTTCAGCCGCGCACCGTGGTGGCCACCGTGGCGAGCACCCCGTTGACGAAGCGACCGGAGTCGTCGGTCGAGAACGCCGACGCCAGCTCGACGGCCTCGTTGAGGATCACCGCGGTGGGGACGTCGTCCTCACCCAGGAGCTCGGCGGTGGCCAGTCGCAGGACGTTGCGGTCGACCACGGCCATCCGGTCGAGGTCCCAGCCGATGGCGGCGTCGCCGATCAGGGCGTCGATGTCCTCCCGGCGGTCCGCCACCGCCGTCACCAGCGCGGTGACGTAGGGGTCGGGGGCCACGGGCAGCGCGGCCAGCACCGTCGACGGGGACTCGCCCTTCAGCTCCGCCTCGTAGAGCAGGGTCAGGGCCCGCTCACGTGACTGGTGGCGGGGTGCGGGGTCGACGGTCATGGGGAGGGTGGACGGGGACCGCGGGCGGACCGGGGTCGCGGGCTCAGGCCCGGGTCAGGTACTCGCCCGTGCGGGTGTCGACCTTGACCTTTTCGCCGGGGTTGACGAACAGCGGCACCTGGATGACGAGGCCGGTCTCGAGGGTTGCCGGCTTGCGGGCGCCCGACACCCGGTCGCCCTGGAGGCCCGGCTCCGTCTCGGTCACGGCGAGCTCGACGGCCGCCGGCAGCTCGACCCCGACGATCTCGTCCCCGAAGAACTGGATGACGGCGTCGTCACCCTCCTTCAGGTAGTTGTTGGCGTCCCCGAGGAGCCCGGTCTCCACCTGGAGCTGGTCGTACGACGAGGTGTCCATGAAGACGTACTCGCCACCGTCGCGGTAGAGGAACTGCATCTCCCGCTTGTCGATGATGGCCTGCTCGAGCTTCTCGTCGGCCCGGTAGGTCCGCTCGATCACCGCGCCCGTGCGCTGGTTCTTGAGTTTGGTGCGCACGAAGGCACCGCCCTTGCCCGGCTTGACGTGCTGGAACTCGATGACGTTGAACAGCCCCTCGGGCAGGTTCAGGGTCATCCCGTTGCGGAGATCGTTGGTGGAGACGGACATCAGACGGCGACTTCCTTCGGGAAACGGGTGAGTGGACGGCTACCGGACCCGGTCACGACCAGCGTGTCCTCGATGCGGACGCCGCCCAGGGCGGGGAGGTACACGCCGGGTTCGACGGTCACCACGGTGCCGGGCTGCAGGATAGCAGTCGATCCCGCACCGACCGAAGGCTGCTCGTGGATGTCGAGTCCCACCCCGTGTCCGGTCCCGTGCTCGAACTGCTCGGCCCACCCGGCCCCGGCGATCAGGTCGCGGCACACCCGGTCCACATCGCCGGCCGCCACGCCGGGCGCTACCGAGGCGACGCCCGCGGCCTGCGCCGCGGCCACGACCTCGAAGACGGCGGCCAGTTCGCCGACCGGGGCACCCCCGAGGCAGAACGTGCGGGTCATGTCCGAGCGGTACCCGTCGTAGGTGGCCCCGAAATCGACGACGACCGGGTCGCCGGGACGCAGCAGGCGCGATCCGGGCCGGGCGTGGGGCTTGGCCGAGTTCTCACCCGATGCGACGATCGTCTCGAACGCCCGGTCCTCGGCACCCAGCGTCCGCATGGCATGGTCGAGGGCCACGGCGAAAGCGGATTCGGTGAGCGACCCGCCCCGGCCGGCCCCGGCCTCGGCCAGGAGGTGCAGGACCGAGCCGAGGGCGGCATCGGCGATGGCGGCGGCCCGCTCCATCCGGGCCACCTCGCCGTCGTTCTTCACCGTTCGCAGCCCCTCGACGATCCCCTGGGTGGCGACGAGGAGACGCGGGGCGAACACTTCCTCCCACGACTGCAGGGCCGCCCAGGTCACGTCGGCGGCCTCGAGACCCACCACCTCCGCCTCCCCGGCCGCGTCGGCCAGCGCCTCACGTTGCGCGGTCACCCCGCCGATGCACACGGCGACCTCGTCCGCCACGCCGCCTTCCGCGAGCTGTTCAGCCGCCTGGGTGCGGTACCGGCCGTCCGAGGTGAGCACGGCCCGGTCCCGCGTGACCAGCAGGACCCCGGCCGAGCCGGTGAACCCGGTCAACCAGCGGATGTTGGCCGACCGGGTGACGAGCAGCCCGTCGGGACGCCCGTCGTCCGTCACCAGGTCGGCGAGTGCGGAACGCGCCCGGTCGAGCCGACCGGCCACCGACAACGGTGCCAGCGGCCCCTCTCCGTCGGGTCCGGCGGTGGCCCCGCTCACCGGCGGGCGGCGAGCAGGCGGGCGGCCGCCTCGACGGCCAGCGGGTAGCCGAGCCCCTTGAAGCCGGCGATGCAGCCGTCCGACACCGGGGCGATCGTCGAGGTGTGCCGGAAGGGCTCGCGGGCCGCCGGGTTCGAGAGGTGCAGTTCGACCACCACGCCGTCGTAGGCGGCGAGCGCGTCGTGCAGTGACCATGAGGTGTGGGTCAGGGCCGCCGCGTTGATCACGATGGCGGCGGCACGGCCACGGGCACCGTGGATCGCCTCGATCAGGTCACCTTCGTGGTTCGACTGGAAGTGCTCGAGCTCGTAGCCCGCCGCCTCCGCCGCGGCACGGGCGGCGTCCACGTGGTCCTGCAGCGTCTCGTTCCCGTAGACGGCAGGCTCCCGGTCGCCCAGGAGGTCCAGGTTCGGTCCCGACAGAAGGAGCATCAGCCCGTTCCCGCTCATGCCCGTTCTCCGGACTCGCCCATGTCGAACCTCACGACGCCATCGACTCCATGTCCGCCAGGGTAGCGACCACGTCGGCCCGGTCGATGCCACGGACCACTTCGACCCCGTGCGGTCCGTCCAGCACGAAGGTCAGGTCTCCCTGTGCCTTCTTGTCCCGGCCCATGAACGCCAGCAGTTGTTCGGGATCCGATCCGGCCGGCAGGGACGTCGCCAGGTCGAACTGGCCGACCACCTGCCGGTGGTGGGTCACCTGTGCCTCGTCGATCCGGCCGAGCCGCTGGGCCAGCAGCGCGGCGAAGACCAGGCCGACGGCCACCGCCTCGCCGTGGCGCAGGTCGGCCTCCGGGTCGTCGAACGCAGACGCCTCGAGCGCGTGGGCCAAGGTGTGCCCGTAGTTGAGGAGCATCCGCCGGTCGCCCTCGCGCTCGTCGGACGCCACCACCGCCGACTTGATGGCCACGCACCGCGCCACCTGCTCGTCGATCGGGAGGTCCGGTGTGGGCGGGCCCCCGTGCGCGGTGGCGATGCCGAGGAGTGCGTACTTGGCGACCTCGCCCCGGCCCGAGGCCCACTCCCGGGGCGGAAGGGTGGCCAGGACCCCGGTGTCACAGAGGACAGCGCTCGGCTGCCAGAAGGCACCCACCAGGTTCTTGCCCTCGGGGATGTTCACGCCCGTCTTCCCGCCGACGGCCGCGTCGACCTGACCGAGGAGCGAGGTCGCCACGTTCACGTAGGCCGTTCCCCGGTGGAACGAGGCTGCGGCGAACCCGGCGAGGTCGGTCACCACGCCTCCGCCCACGGCGACGACCACGTCCGCCCGGCTCAGCCCGCCGCGGGCGAAGCCCCGGCAGAGCTCCTCGACGACGGCGAGGGACTTGGCCGACTCGCCGTCCGGGACGGTGAAGACCTCGTGGTCGAGCCCGGGATCGACCGTCACCCCGATCCGTTCCTGGGTGACCACGGCTGCCCTGCGGGCGCCGGAGACCGACGCGGCGATGATCTCCGCCAGCTCGTGGCGGACGCCGTCGCCCACCAGGACCCGGTAGGAGCGCTCGGCCAGCTCGACGGGGATGACCCGGCTCATGGCCGGCTCCCGCGGATCGTCGCCGTCATGGCCGGCTCCGTGCGAACGCGGTGGCGGCCAGGATCCTGTCGACCACGGTGGGGAGGTCGAGGTCGTCGACGTCCACGATGACGTCCGCCACCTCCCCGTAGAGCGGACGCCGGACGGCGTCGAGTTCGGCCAGCGCCGCGCCGGGATCGTCGTGCAGCAGCGGACGCCCGTGGCCGTCGCCGACCCGGGCCGCCAGGGTCTCGGGCCGGGCGCGGAGCCACACCACGGCGCCTGCCGTGGCCAGGAGCTCGCGGTTTCCGGGGGCGAGGACGACCCCTCCGGCGGCGGACACCACCGCCGGCGCGTCGGACGACAGCGCCTCGGCCAGCACCCGGGACTCCTCGACCCGGAAGGCCTCCTCGCCGCCGGAGGCGAACAGCTCGGCCACAGTGGACCCCGTCGACTCCTCCACCAGGGCGTCCGAGTCGAGGAACCGCCAGCCCAGACGGCCTGCGAGCTCCCGACCCACCGTGGACTTCCCGGCGCCCATCATCCCGACCAGGACCATGCGGTCAGCCATCGATCAGGGGACGCGCCGCAGAGGGGGTCTCCCCCAGGGAGGCGAGATAGGCGGCGTAGTTGCGCCGGAACTCGTCGACCGAGTCGCCGCCGAACTTCCGCAGGGACTCCGAGGCCAGCACGAGGGCTGTCATCGTCTCGGCCACCACCCCCATGGCCGGTACGGCGGTCACGTCGGTGCGCTCCTTGAACGACACTGTCGACTCCTTCGTCACCACGTCGACCGTCCCGAGGGTCGGCCGGTTCAGGGAGGCGAGCGGCTTCATGGACAGACGGGCCACGATCGGGGAGCCGGTGCTCATGCCGCCCTCGATGCCTCCGGCCCGGTGGGTGTCGCGCACGTAGCCGCCGCCCATCAGTGCGACGGCCTGCTCCGACTCGTCGCCCGCCGGGTCGACGACGCGGATGGCGTCGTGGGCCTCGGACCCGCGCAGGCCGGCCACCTCGGTCCCCTCGCCGATCTCCACCGCCTTGATGGCCTGGATGCTCATGAGCGCCTGGGCCAGCAGCCCGTCGAGTCGCCGGTCCCAGTGGGTGTGGCTCCCGATACCCACGGGCACCCCGTGCGCCACCACCTCGGCCACACCGCCGAGCGAGTCGCCGGCCTTCGCCGCGGCCTTGATGGCCGCGACCATGGCCGTCGCCCCCTTCGGGTCGGCGCAACGCACCTCGGACTCGTCGATCCGGGCGAGGTCGGCCATGACGGGCAGTGGGCCCGGTCCGGCCCGGGCGTCACCCATCTGGACGATGTGGCTGAGCACGTCGACCCCGATCTGACCGAGCAGCAGCTTGGCCACGGTGCCGGCCGCAACCCGCGCCGCCGTCTCCCGTGCCGAGGCCCGCTCGAGCACGTCCCGGGCGTCGTCCAGCCCGTACTTGAGCATCCCGGCCAGGTCGGCATGTCCGGGTCGGGGCTGGGTCAGCACCTTGGAGGGCAGGCCCGGTGCCGGCGACATCTCCTCCTCCCACTTCGGCCACTCGGTGTTCAGGATCTCGATGGCGATCGGCGACCCGAGCGTGCGGCCGTGGCGGATCCCGGCCACCAGGCTGATCTCGTCGACCTCGAAGCGCATGCGGGGCCCCCGGCCGAACCCGAGGCGCCGCCGGGCCAGTCCCCGCTGGATGTCCTCGGCGGTCACCAGGAGACCCGCCGGCACCCCTTCCAGGATCACCACGAGGGCGCGTCCGTGGGACTCTCCGGCGGTCAGGTAGCGCAGCATCCGGCCAAATCTACTCGCCGGGCCCGTGCGCCCCGGTGGCCCGACGCCGGGTGTGCATCAGCCTGCGGCATGGAAGACATGGTGGACCAGGGTCCCGCCCCACACGATGGCGACGGCGGCCCCGATGCACAGGGCGGGGGCGAACGGGATCCGGGTCTTGCGGCCCGACCCCGAGCCAACCATCAGGACCAGGCCGAACACCAGGCCGAACACGAAGCCGACCAGGAACGCCAGGTAGGCCTCGAGCAGGCCCACGTAGCCGACGGTGACACCGATCACGCCGGCCAGCCGGACGTCGCCGAAGCCCATCCCCCGGGGTACGAAGAACCAGACGACGAAGAACACGGCGAAGGCCCCGAGGCCCGCGCCTGCGGCGTCGACCAGCGGGCGCCACGCATGGAAGTGGGCCGAGACGGCGACGAACAGGGGCACGATGCACACGAGTGCCCCGTAGAGGAGCTGGCGGGGCACCAGGCGGTGGGTGAGATCGGTGACCGACACGGTGACCGCCATGGCCAGGAACACCCAGAACGGCAGCACCAGCAGGAGGCCGGCCTCGTGGCCGTGGACGGTGAGGCGCGACGCCGTCAGCCCGAACAGGACCCCGGTGACGAGGCCCGCCCCGAGCATCCGCGGAACCGAATGGCCCTCCGCCAGGAGGTGGCGCACCGGAGCGGCCGGCACGTCGCCCCCGTCCGGCTCGTCCCCCCCGCCCGGCACGGCGGTGGAGCCCTCGTCGTCCGGGGTCGGCTCGGAGCGGGCACGGGCCTCGGCCCGCTCCGCCCGTCGGCGCTCCTCGGCGGCCCGGCTCCGGTCTGCGAGCTGCTGGCCCACGGGGTCGAGGAGGATCCCCGCGACGACCCCGACCACCGAACCTGCGACGACGAGTGCGTGCACCCCGTGCAAGGTACTGGACGGACCGCTCGCGACGGGGCATCGTGGGGCCATCATGGACACCCGGACCCTCTCCCTCGACGTCCCCGGCGGCTCGATGCCGCTCTACGAAGCCCTACCCGAGGACCCCGCCCGCGGTGCGGTGGTCGTCGTGCAGGAGGCGTTCGGCGTCAACGGACACATCGAGGACGTGACCCGGCGCTTCGCCGATGCCGGCTACCACGCCGTGGCCCCCCATCTGTTCCACCGCACCGGTTCGCCGGCCTACGGCTACGACGACTTCAGCGTGGTCATTCCGCACATGAAGGCGCTCACCGACGCCGGCATGCTGACCGACATCGAGGGGGCCGTCGGGCACCTGCGGGCCGCCGGCTGGTCGGACCGCCAGATCGGTGTCGTCGGATTCTGCATGGGTGGCCGGGTCACCTTCCTGGTCGCCGGCAACCTGGCGATCGGCGCCGCGGTCGGCTTCTACGGCGGCGGTATCGTCAACGGGCGCACCGAGGCGATGCCATCGCTCCTTCCCCGGGTAACGTCCATGCGCACCCCCTGGCTCGGACTGTTCGGCGACGCCGACCCGAGCATCCCGATCGAAGAGGTCGAGCAGCTGCGGGACGCACTCAACGCCGGTGCCGACGTGGACACGGCGATCGTCCGCTACCCCGGGGCCGAGCACGGGTTCCACTGCGACGCCCGTCCCTCCTACGACGCGACCTCGGCCATCGACGCCTGGGCCCGGGCCCTCGACTGGTTGGACAGCCACCTCGCTCCCGCCGGCTGACCCGACGCACGCCAGGTCGCCGCTGACCGGCGGTCAGACGTCCCGGTGCATCCGCACGCCGGGACCGAACTCGGTGACCGCCGGTCCGTCCCCCTCGAACCCGACGGACTCATAGAACGCCCGGGCGTGTGGGTTGGCGTCCACGGCGACCCGGGCCACGCCGGTCGACCGGGCGAATCCCATCACGTCATCGACCAGGGCGGTGGCGATGCCTCGCCGCATGGCGTCCGGATGGACGAAGAGGTCCTCGAGCTCGAGGTCGGCACCGGTCCGGACCGTGGTGGCGAATCCGACCGGCGGACCGTCCGGCCCGTCGACCGCCACCCGGCAACGAGCCGGTGGCCCGGGCGGGCCCGTCCACACCAGCGCGTCCGGGTGGGCGAGGAGCACGGCCCGGTCACCGTCGTTCGACAGCGACGCCAGCCGGAAGATGCGGGCGAGCCCGTCGCCGTCACCGGGGACCGCGTCCCGCACCGCTGCGCTGCTCATCGGGGCCCGGGCACGCTGGCCCGGCACTCCGGATCAGGCCGGCTGGTAGTACGGGTTGGTGCCGTCGGCGTGGTCGGTCACGTCCACCACGTTGGCGATCTCGGGGATCGCCTCCCGCAGGATGACCTCGATGCCCTGGGACAGCGTGGCCTTCGCCATACCGCAGCCCTGGCATCCCCCACTCAGGCGAAGGTAGACGGACAGGTCCTCGACCGCGACCAGGTCGGCACGACCACCATGGGAGGCGATGCTCGGATTGACCTGCTCCTCGAGGACGGAGACCACACGGGCAGCGAACGGGTCGGACAGGTCGACCTCGGGGATGGAGGCCAGGCCGGCCAGGGTCGGGGCGGGAGGGGTGTTGGGGTTGACGATGACCAGGCCACCCTCGCCCGAGGCGTCCGTCACGAAGTCGAGCGACGCGCCCTGGAGCTTGTCCACGCTGGCCGACGGGACCACGACCGACAGCTGCTCGTCGGGCTGGACGACATCGCCCGACGCGGCGTCGGCGATCGCCTGGAAGTACATGTCGTAGGCGTAGGCGCCGTTGGCCTCACCCGACACCTCGAGCCACAGGGCGAGCGAGTCCGCCTCCGCCTCGTTGGCCAGCACCTCGAGCACCGTGGCACGCGCCTCGGGTGTGATCGTCAGCACGGGGGCGATGTCCTCACGGTCTTCAGTCATGCCTGTCATCATAAGTGCGTGTCCCCTTCCCGCAAACACGTGCCCGACGACGCCCACGAGTGGGTCAGCTTCGACGATCCCGACGAGGAGCGCACCTGGCTCTTCGACGTGACGTTCCTGGTGAGTGCATGGACCTGCATCTTCGGCAACGGCTGCCAGGGGGTGCTGACCGGCCCGGCCGAGGAGCTCGTACAGGGATGCTGCTCCTACGGCGCCCATTTCACGGACAAGGCCGACGCCGACAAGGTGGCGGCGGTGGCCCGGACGCTCGGGCCCGACGTCTGGCAGTTCCACGCCAAGGGACAAAAGGGCGTCGTCAAGAAGCTCTCGGACGGCGACCTCGGGACCCGGCTGGTGGACGGGGCCTGCATCTTCCTGAACCGGCCGGGGTTCGCCAAGGGGCCGGGGTGCGCCCTGCACGTGGAGGCCGAGGCACGGGGGGTGAGCCACGTCGAGCTCAAGCCCGAGGTGTGCTGGCAGCTGCCCCTTCGCCGCGAGGACGAGACGGCGCCCGACGGACGCGTCACCTCGGTGGTGCGCCAGTGGGACCGCCGCCACTGGGGCGAGGGCGGTGCGGAATTCCACTGGTGGTGCACCGAGGCGCCCGAGGCGTTCGTCGGGCACGAGCCGGTCTACCGGTCCATGCGGACCGAACTCGAGACGGTGGCCGGCCGGAAGGTCTACAAGCGGTTGGCCGCCTACCTGGACGAGCGCACCGGCACGACCACCCGGGTCGCCCTGCTCCCCCACCCGACGGTCCGCCGGTGAGCGGGCGGGTCCCGCCGCCGCGGACACGCCGCTACTCGGCCAGCGGGTCGTCCTCGTCGATCGTGACGGCACGAGGGGCGGTGCCCAGGATCTCGTCGTAGTCGTCCTCGGTGGCCAGGCACCAGGAGGCGTGCTTGTCCTCCGGCTCCGCCCCGCACTCCGGACAGCTCCTGTTGGCCGTGGCGACCGACCGCTTCAGACTCCGCGCTTCTTCGAAGCGGCGATGGCGTCCCTTCTTCACGAGACCAACTCCTTGCCCCACCAGGGTGGACTGTTCCTCAGCGCACGGCGCGCCCGGGTCACCACCAAAGAACGATGGACCAAGTGTAGTGCCCCCTCTGCGCAGTCGTGGCACCACCTCGGCCCCGGAAGCGGACCGCTACAGTCGCGCTGTGGCCGACGAATTCGATCCCCAGGAGATGGTGGCCCGGTTCCGGGCCCGGGCGGAGGCCGTCCGCAACCGGGGGCTGCCGCCCATCGAAGGACCCGACCGCCAGCGGTTCATCGAGCAGGCCCAGACGGACTTCATGGACTACGCCATGCTGGGCGACGCCGAGGCGTCGATCGAGGACGGCGTGCTCGTGTTCCGGGTCGACCTCCGGCCCGCCGGGGACGGCGCCCCGGACGAGGGAGCCGGAGCGGACTGACCTGCGGGCTCAGCCCCCGTAGTTCATCCGCGTGTCATCCATCGACAGGACCCCGTCGCCGTCATCGGACAGCGTGGCCAGACGATCCGTCTCCCCCGCACCGACGACCTCTCCCACGACGAGGACGTGGCTCGACCCGGCACCCGGGTGGGTTCCGTCGAACCCGTGGACCGCGCGCACCGTGCAGGCCAGCCAGGCGATCGCCGCGGCCAGCACGGGCAGTCCGTCCGCCACCTCGAACACCGGCTCGCCCTGCAGCGAGGTGGCGGCCCCGGCACCATCGACCTCGAGATCACGTACCGGCTTGACGAACCGGCGGACCAGGTTGCGGTCCGACCGGGCGAGCAGCGACACCGAAAACGAGCCCCCCGCCTCCACCAGCCCGCGCGTGACCGAGTCGGACTCGACACCGACGGCGACCAGCTTCGGGGACGTGGCCACCTGCATCACCCAATTGCACGTCATCAGGTTGCGCCGGTCACCGTCCCGGCTGCCCACCACGAAGAGCCCGGTGGGCATGGCCCACAGCACCCGTCGCCGCAGCCGGTCGAACTCGTCGCCGTCCGCTCCGTCCCCGGTCCGTCCGTCGATCACGTGTTCCCGCTGAACGGGTCGCCGCTGATCGGGGGGGCGGTGGTCTCCGTCGTCGGGACCTGCCCGGTGACCGACTCGATGTGCTGCACCGCCACCGCCAGGAGGGAGAGCGTGCGGGCCCGTTCCGCCGCCGACCGGGCCAGCAGCCGGGCGTCACCCGACGAGCCGTGGTAACAGTCGTCCCCGGCGGCCGTAGCCACCAGGTAGGCGGCGTTGAGCTGGTTGGTCAGCTGGTCGTCGGGGGCGGGCAGGTTGCCGATGGACGTCTGCGCCTCGTTGCTCAGCAGGGCGCAGGCCTCGCGGACGGCGGCGGGGGAATTGTGCTTGGCCAGGACGAGGTCGACGTTGCGCGAGGCGACCTCGACGTTTCCGATGCCCGAGCCGCCTCCGCCGTCGATCCAGGTGGACACCCGGTGCGCCGGCGAGCCCGACTGCTCCTGGCCCGCGCACCCGCCGAGGAGGGCCGCTGCGGCCACGGCGACCACGGTCACGAGCGCGACGCGGGCGCGGGACGGCCGGTGCCGTCCGGATCCGGGCATCAGGCCGGGTAGCCGGTCCAGTCCGGGCGCCACGCCGGGTCCAGCTGGCGGAGGAACTGTGCGCACCGCTCCTCCTCGACGTGCTCACCGATGGCCCCGGCCGCCGAGCGCAGTCCATCGAGGCACCGCAGGAAGCCCCGGTTCGACGGGTGCGACCACCGGACCAGTCCGGAACCCTTCCACCCGCTCCCCCGCAGTGCGTCGAGGCCCCGGTGGTAGCCGACGCGGAAGCACGCGTAGGCCTCGACGTCGTCACGGGCCAGCGAGCCGAGGGCGGCCCAGGCATCCAACGACGTGGGGTGGGCGCGCACGACGTCCGACACGGCGTGCCTGCGGCGCTCCCCCGGTTGTGCCAGCGCGTCACGCAGGGCCGTCGCCACGGCGTCCGGAGCCGCCGGCAGGACCGTCTCGGGCAGTCCCGTGGTCAGCCGGACCGCGGACACGTCTGCGTGGTCACCAGGAGCGCTCATGGCGGTCAGTGTAGGACCCGCCCGCCGCGGCCCCCACGCGGCCACATCCCCGCACCCGTCAGCCGAACCGCACCAGGTGGTGGTCCTTCTTCCCCCGTCGCAGCACCAGGTAGCGCCCGGCGACGAGGTCGGCGGCGGTAAGCCGGCGGGCCAGGTCGTCCTCGCGGGCGTTGTTGACGTAGGCCCCGCCCTGGCCGACGGCGGTACGGGCCTGGCTCTTCGAGGCGACCAGCCCGGTCTCGGCCAGGAGGTCGACCAGGAGGACGCCGTCGCCGTCGAGCCGGGTGCGGGCCAGGTCGGTGGACGGGGCGTCGGCGAACACGTCCAGGAGGGTCGGCTCGTCCACCCCGGACAGCTCGCCGCCGAACAGGGCGGTCGCCGCGTGCTCAGCCCGTGCCGTCTCCTCCGCACCGTGGACGAGGGTGCAGACCTCGCGGGCCAGGACCCGGTGCGCCTCCCGGCGCTCGGGGTGCTCGGCCGTCGACGCGTCGAGCGCCACCAGTTCCTCATGGGGCAGGAACGTGAAGTAGCGAAGGTAGGTGCCGACCACGGCGTCCTCGCTGCGCAGGAAGAACTGGTGGAGCTGGTACGGCGACGTGCGGGTGGCGTCGAGCCACACCGTTCCGGACTCCGTCTTGCCGAACTTGGTGCCGTCGGCCTTCAGCACCAGGGGCGAGGTGAGTCCGAACGCCTCGGCCTGGCGGACCTTCCGGATGAGCTCGATGCCCATGGTGATGTTGCCCCACTGGTCGCTCCCGCCGATCTGCAGGGTGCAGCCGAAGTCGTCGAACAGCTGGAGGAAGTCGTAGGCCTGGAGGAGCATGTAGCTGAACTCGGTGTAGGAGATCCCGGTGTCGGCGCGCGACAGCCGGGACCGCACGGACTCCTTGGCCACCATCTGGTTGACCGTGAAGTGCTTGCCCACGTCGCGAAGGAAGGCGAACAGGGGCATCGGGCGCAGCCAGTCGGCGTTGTTGACCAGCACCGCCCCGGTGCCGGAGTCGCCGGCGCCGAATTCCACGAACCGTGCCAGCTGGCGCTGGATCCCGGCCAGGTTCGCCTCGAGCTGCTCCTCGGTGAGCAGCGACCGCTCCTCCGACTTGCCGCCCGGGTCGCCCACGAGACCGGTGCCCCCGCCGGCGAGGGCGATCGGTCGGTGGCCGGCGGCCTGGAACCGGCGCAGGGTGCACAGCTGGAGCAGGCTGCCGACGTGGAGGCTGTCGGCCGTCGGGTCGAACCCGGAATACACGGTGAGGCCGCCGTCGTCGAGGCGCTTCCCGAGCGCCGGATCGGTCATCTGGTGGATCAACCCCCGGAAGCGGAGGTCCTCGGCGAAGTGGGCCATGCCACAGCCTGCCATGCCGTCGGCCCCGGGCCGGACGCTACGATCACCCTGCCGGATGCCGCCGCGGCCGCCGGGGCGAGGGCGAGGACCCATGGTGAACCCCTATCTCGAAGGCAACTTCGCGCCCGTGCTCGAGGAGCGGACCGACGACCACGAGCTCGAGGTCACCGGGGTGGTTCCCCCGGACCTGGAGGGGCGGCTCCTGCGCAACGGGCCCAATCCGGTGTCGGCCCCCACCGACCCCACCGACTACCACTGGTTCACCGGGGACGGGATGCTCCATGCCATCGGCCTGGGCGGCGGCCGGGCCACCGGGTACCGGAACCGGTGGGTCCGGACCCGCCTGCTGTCCACCAAGGTGGCGACCGCCCGTCCCAACGGGCCCAGCGAGCCGATCGACGGGCCGGCCAACACCCACGTGATCCGCCACGCGGGGACCACGCTGGCGCTGGCGGAGTCCGGCTTCCCCCACGCCGTCTCCCCCGACCTCGACCGGGCCCGCATCCACGACTTCGACGGGGCGCTCTCCTCGCCGATGACCGCCCATCCGAAGCTCGACCCCGACACCGGTGAGCTGGTGTTCTTCGGCTACGACGCGTTCGGGCCGCCGTTCCTCCGCTACCACGTGGTCGACGCCACCGGCCTGCTCACGACGACGGAGGACATCGACATCCCGCGGGCCACCATGATCCACGACTTCGGGGTCACGGCCACCCGGGCGGTCTTCCTCGACCAGCCCGTCGTCTTCGACCTGGCCCTGGCCTCCCAGGGGAGGTCGCTCCCGTACCGCTGGGCCCCCGAGGCCGGATCCCGGGTCGGGGTCCTCCCCCGGGGGGGGCGAGGCGCCGACGTCCGCTGGGTCTCGATGGACCCGAGCTTCGTCTTCCACGTCGTCAACGCCTACGACGACGGCGACCGGACCGTCCTCGACGTCATCCGCTACGACTCGGTGTTCGACACGTCACCCGGCGAGGTCCTGACCCGCTCGCTGCCCTCACTCCACCGCTGGACGGTGGACCCGGACGCCAACCGCGTGCTCGAGGAGCGCCTGGACGACCTGCCCGTCGAGTTCCCCCGCATTGATCCGGCCTCGGCCGGCCTGCCCTACCGCTACTCCTACGCCGTGCGCCAGGGCGAGGACCCGCTGCAGCCGAGCTACGAGGGACTGGTCAAGTACGACCTCGTCCGGGACGAGGCCGTCCGGTTCGATCCCGGCCCGGGCCGGATGCCGGGCGAGCCCGTCTTCGTCCGGGCCGCGGACGGCCACGGAGAGGACGAGGGCTGGGTGCTGTCCGTCGTCTTCGATGCCGCCCGGGGCGCCAGCGACCTCGTGATCCTCGACGCCACCTCGTTCGCCGGCCCGCCGGTCGCCACCGTGCACCTGCCGGCCCGGGTCCCCTTCGGGTTCCACGGTTCGTGGGTCCCGTCGGACTCCTGACCGGCCACCACCGGCCCGGGCCCGGTCACCGTCCCGGGCGGTCGCTGGGGTGCGGCTGCAGGTGCAGGTGCGGGTGCGGGTGCGGGTGACACCAGGTGCGGGCGCCGCCGTGGAAAACTGGCGACACCGATCCGGGTGCACGCCCGGTGACCCGGGCACCGTCACGGCCGTCCGGGGCGCACACACCGCCTGACCCGACCGCCTTGGCACCCGACGACTCGACACCGCGCCCATCCCGACCCACCGGCCGGTCCGCGCCCCAACCCACCGGTCGACCGAGGGGGACCACGCCGGGGTCTGGCCGGGGCGCCTCGCAGTTCAGCGGTCCGATCCTCGGTGGCGAGGTCGCCATCCCCACCCGTCGGGAACTCCGCAGGGCCCGCAAGAAGCGCCGGAGCGTGCCCGAGCGCATCCTGCGGTGGCTCGTCGCCCTGGTGGTCGTCCTGCTGGTGCTGGTGGCCGCCGGCTACGGCTACTTCCGTTACCAGTGGGGCCAGATCGCGTCGGCCCCGTGCTCGACCTGCGTGGCCCCGGCCAGCGGCGCCCCCTACAACATCCTGCTCATCGGCTCGGACAGTCGGGCCGGGGAGACCGCCGCCGAGGCCCAGCAGTTCGGCTCGGCCCAGGTCGCCGGCGGGCAGCGGTCGGACACGCTCAAGATCATCCACATCGACCCGTCGGCCGGCACCGCGTCGACCCTGTCGATCCCCCGTGACACCTTCGTGACGATCACCGGGCTGCCGGCCAACTCACCTCTGTCGACCCAGAACAAGATCAACGCCGCCTTCTCGGCCGGTCCCGACGCCACGGTCAAGACCGTCGAGAACACGTTCGGCATCCCCATCGCCCACTACATCGTGATCAGCTTCTTCGGCGTCCAGGACGCGGTCAACGCCCTCGGCGGGATCTCCCTCGACTTCCCCTACCCGGCCCGGGACCAGGACTGCTCCTCGGGCACCTGCTACAACAACTCCGGCCTCGACATCCCCACCGCCGGCTGCCAGGTGCTCGACGGGTCGATGGCCCTCAGCCTGTCCCGGTCCCGGTACTACCAGTACTACACCGACGGCTACTGGCACTCCGACCCGACCTCGGACATCGGGCGGATCCAACGCCAGAACCTGGTGATCGAGGCGGCGCTCAACAAGGCCAAGTCGACGTACAACCCGCTCCAGCTGAACTCCCTGCTGTCGTCGGTGGTCCACGACTTCTCCAAGGACGACAACCTGTCCGCCTCCGACCTGCTGGCGCTCGCCGAGCGCTACCACGCCTTCAGCGGTTCCTCGCTCCAGTCGTACACGCTGCCCACGGCCGGAGCGGTGTCCTCCTACGCCGGGGACGTCGAAGTCGTGCAGCCCGATGCGGCGGCGGCCCTGATCACCCAGTTCCTGGGCGGGCCCTTCGGCACCATCCTCACCCCACCGATCAACCAGTACGGCAACCCGCTCACGCTGACGGTCCCTCCGACCACGACCACGCTGCCCGTCACCGACACCGTTCCGGCCACGACCGCCCATCCGGCCTCGTCCACCGGAACCACCACGGTGGCCACGCCGGGCAACGGGGTCCCCTCGTTCGACCCGACGCCCTGCTGAGGCACGCCGGGGTGTAGCCGGCTCAGCCGTCGACGGCGGCCACGATGGCGGCGTTCGCCCTGTCGTGCGCGGACACGTTGGCCGTCCGGTCGGGCAGGCGCACCACGACGACGGTCCGCCCGCCGCGGTCGCTCGCCCGTCCGAGTGCACCCCCGAGGGCCTCGGCGTCCCACGACCCGGCAATCACCTCGACGGCCCAGCCGAATCCGGCCGCCACCGCGGCGACCTCCGCCGACTGGGGCGTCCCGAAGAGATGCTCGAACGTGTCGACGTCGAGGCTCGTGGCCGGAGGGAGGAACGAGAAGATCCCTCCTCCGCCGTTGTCGGCCACGACGACCGTCAGTGGGGCGCCCTGGTCGACGGGGCCCACCAGGGCCGACACGTCGTGGAGGAAGGCCAGATCCCCGACCAGGCACACCGTGGGCCCGGCGGACAGCGCCACACCGAGCGCAGTGGAGACCACGCCGTCGATCCCGTTGGCACCCCGGTTGGCGAACACCGGTGGCGGATCGGACCGGGGCGCCCCGAACGCCTCGACGTCCCGGATCGGCATGGAGGACGACACGAACAGGTTGGTCCCGGCCGGCAGCGCCGCCACCAGCCGCCCCGCCAGGGCCGGTTCCGACCACGGCGCCGCATCTTCGGGTGCCGACGGAGAACAGGCATCGGTGCCGCTCTGGGTCTGGAGTCGGATCGCACTGCGGGCGGCAGCTTCCGCCCGCATCCACTCCGCCGCCCATTCGCCGGGCGGGGACGGGAGATCGGGGACGGCGGCCGCCAGCGCCTCGCACAGGAGGGTGGGGTCGCACCGGACCAGCAGGTCGGCGGACCGCTCGGGGTCGGGCCACGACCCGAACGGGTCCACGACGATCCGCGGCGACCCGGCCACGAAGCCCGTCACGACCTTGGACGCCCACCGCTGCCCCAGCACCAGCACCACCTCCGGCCGGTGGTCGGCCGCGAACGCCGGAGCCCGCAGGATGCCGTCGGCGGCGGACACCACCAGATCGGACCCCGGACGACGCAGCCCCGACCGCGGGTCGGCCAGCACGGGCCACCCCAGCACCCCGGCCAACCGGTACACGGCCGCCGGGTCACCGCACCCGGCACCGGCCAGGACCAGACCCCGGGAACCGGGGACGCACCCCGACGCCGCCAGATCGACCAGGACGGCTTTGGAGGGGGCCACCGGTCCGGCGCCGACGCGGTGCCACGGAACGCCTCCGGGCCGGCCCTCGGGGACCCCGCCGGCGTCGGCGTCGCCCAGGAGCGGCTCCCGGAACGGCAGGTTCAGATGGACCGGCCCGGGTCCGTGGGGGCCGGCGACCGCTTGGGCCACCGACCGGGAGCCGAGGGAGCGCCACGAGCGGCGCGAGGCGTCGTCGGGCACGCCCGGGTCGGCGAACCACCGGACCGACCGCCCGAAGAGGTGGACCTGGTCGATGGTCTGGGGCGCCCCCACGTCCCGCAGCTCCGGCGGGCGGTCGGCGGTGCAGACCAGCAGGGGCACCCGGGCCAGGTCGGCCTCGACCACGGCCGCGTGCAGCTCGGCGGCCGCGGTCCCGCTGGTCACGACCACCGCCGCGGGCATGCCGCTGGCCATCCCGATCCCCAACGCGGTGAATCCGGCCGACCGCTCATCGAGGCGGACGTGCAGCGCCAGGCGGGGCTCGGCCGCCACGGCCAGGGCCAGGGGCGTCGACCGCGACCCGGGGCACACGACGGCGTGGGTCACACCGGCCCGGACCCACTCGTCGACCAGGGTGGCCGCGAACGCGGCCTGCCGGTCGGCGTCACCGGGCATGGCCTGCCCTGTCGGTACGCTCACGGTGTCCTCCTATGCCCACACCTGACGACTGCACTGCGGCTCCGGGCGCACGGCTCCACGCCGCACGCCGGGGCGACGGGCCGCCCATCGTGCTGGCCCACGGGTTCACCCAGACCCATCGGATCTGGGGTCGCCTCGACGCGGAGCTGGCCGGCGGGCGCACCGTGGTGGCGGTCGACCTGCCCGGCCACGGCGGCTCGGGCGCCGTGCGTGCCGACCTGGTGGCGGGCGCCATCCTTCTCGGCGAGGTGGGTGGACCGGCCGACTACCTCGGCTACTCGATGGGCGCCCGGTTCTGCCTCCGCCTGGCCGTGGACCGGCCCGACCTGGTGCGTCGGCTGGTGCTGGTGTCGGGCACGGCCGGGATCGACGACGCCGACGAACGGGCGGAGCGCCGTCGGGCCGACGAGGCGCTGGCGGAGCGGCTCGACCCGGTCGCCGGCGGTGAGCCTGATGACACGGTGGCGGAATTCGTGGACCGGTGGGTGGCCAACCCGATGTTCGGAGAGGTGCCGGCATGGGCCAACGACGTCGAGGAGCGCCGGACCAACTCGGCGGCCGGACTGGCGTCGAGCCTGCGGCTGGCCGGCACCGGTACCCAGGAGCCGCTGTGGGACCGTCTCGGCGGCCTGACCATGCCGGTGCTCGTCGTCACCGGCGCCCGGGACGGCAAGTTCACCGAGCTCGGTCGACGGCTGACCGACTCGGTCGGTGGGCCGGTCACCCATGTCACCATCGACCACGCCGACCACGCGCCCCATCTGCAGCGCACAGCCGACGTGGCGGAGGCGGTGTCGACGTTCCTCGACGGAACGGACTGACCGGAACCCGGGCATCACCCGAACACCACCGACGGGGGGAGCGTCGCCCACAGTGCCACCGCCAGCAGGGCACCGAAGGCGAGCTGCAGCCGCCCGGTGGCGGCCAGGACGGGCAGGAGCGCCCGGCTCTCGGCGTCGCCCAGGGCCAGGCGGACCGGTGGGACGGCCAGCGGGAGGGCCAGCAGCGGCAGGAGCAGCGCCGCCGGCCATGCCGCGGGGATCGACCCGGCCACGGCCAGGAGGGCCCAGACCAGGACGCCGGCGAACGGCAGCCCGACGCAGCCCACATAGCACCAGCCCCCGGCTCGCCGCCCGACCCGGACGGCGAGCGTCCGCTTGCCGGTGACCCGGTCGGTGGCGATGTCGCGCAGGTTGTTGGCCAGCAGGAGGGCGGTGGCCAGGAGCCCGACCATGACCGCCGCCACCCACACCTGCCCCACGTTCAGTCGGAGCGTCTGCACGTAGAAGGTCCCCACGGTGGCGACGAGCCCGAAGAACACGAAGACGAAGACCTCGCCGAGTCCGGCGTACCCGTAGGGGCGGGGGCCGCCGGTGTAGAACCACCCGGCCAGCAGGCAGGCGGCGCCGACCAGCAGGATCCACCACGACGTGGCCCAGGCCAGGCCGAGTCCGACCACGCCGGCCACGCCGAAGGCACAGAACGCGGCCCGCTTGACCGCACCGGGTGACGCCAGCCCGGTCGCCGTGAGCCGGACGGGGCCGACCCGGGCGTCATCGGTCCCCCGGATCCCGTCCGAGTAGTCGTTGGCGTAGTTGGTGCCGATCTGGATGGCCAGGGCCACCACCAGTGCACCCAGCGCGCACCACCACGCGTTCACCTTCGGTCCGTGGACCGGGAGGTGGAGTGTCACCGTCGAGGCGTAGGCCGGGCCGGGGCCACCCGTGACCGCGTGGTAGCCCGCCCCGGCGGCCGACGAGAACGGATGGACGAGCACCTCGGACAGGCGGTGCCGGAAGTGCGCCGCCGCCGTTCCCACCACCACCGGCACCACCGCGGCCGGCAGCGTGCGGGG
>Ga0302267_10002850_pt1 | contig 20434 bp, 16 predicted proteins | sample III_Bog_E1_3_FD_194555 | JGI IMG/M metagenome (GOLD analysis project Ga0302267, IMG submission 194555) | Peat permafrost microbial communities from Stordalen Mire near Abisko, Sweden - III_Bog_E1_3 | ecosystem: Environmental > Terrestrial > Soil > Wetlands > Peat | place: Sweden: Abisko... | reverse complement strand
GCCCGCCCAGCGAAGAGAGCCGCGGTGCCACGCTGAGCACCTCCGCGTCGGCCGAGAAGAACAGCAGCCCCACCGTGCGCCGCTCGTCTCGGGTGGCGGGCGCCGGGGGCGCCTGGGGCCTGGGGCCGGGGTCGTCACGGGACTCCGTCACCGCCTGGAGCGCCGCATCCATCGCCGCGGCGCTCTCGAAGCGATCGGTCGGGTCCTTGGCGAGGCAGCGCAGCACGACCTCCTCCAGCGCGCGCGGAGTGCCCGGGACAGCCACCGAGAGCCGGGGTGGGCGGCGGCTCAGGTGGCTCTCGCGCACCACCGCCGCGGGGCCGAAGAAGGGGGGCGCGCCGGCGACGAGCTCGTGGAGGATCACGCCGACGGCATAGAGGTCGGCCCGGGGGTCTATCGCCTCACGGCGCTCGCACTGCTCGGGGGACATGTACTCCGCGGTCCCGGGCGCGACCTCGACACGGGTGTCCGGGCGGGCGCGGAGGGCCGAGCCCAGACCGAAATCGACGATCCGGGCGCCGCCCACGACGGTGAAGACGTTCTCCGGCTTGAGATCCAGGTGCACCCAGCCGCGGGCGTGCACGGCTCGGAGCGCCCGGAGGATGCCGCGGGTGATCGCAATCGCCTCCGCCAGCGGCACCGGGCCGGAGACCAGCCGCTCGGCGAGCGTCGGCGCCTCGATGTACTCCATGACCGCGTAGGGGGCGCCCGAGGCGAGCCGACCCGAGGCGTGCACCTCGGGCACGTGCGGCGGCCCCACGTCGGAGAGCACCTCGATCTCGTGAATCAGCCGGCGCCCCGCGTCCGACGGGTGCTCGTGCGCGACCTTGATGGCGACGATCGGCGGCGCCTTTGCGGAGCCCGCCTCCGCCGGCTCGTCCCCGAGGGGCACGGCCGCGAAGACGGTGCCGAACCCGCCTCGCCCGATCACACGCACGGCGCGATACCCGGGGAAGCGCGGCAGCTCCGAGGGAGCATCCGCCTCGCTGACGCGGGTGACGGTCACCGGGCCGTGCTCGGGGCACACCGGCAGCTCGACCGACACGCGCTGTCCGCACGCGCAGCGGGTGAAGCTGCCCCCGCTGCGCACACCGTCCTGTTCGCGGCGGGGGTCGGGTTGCATCGCGCCTATTGCAGGAAAACCGTGATCACCTCCGACGTCAAGGTCGCGGCGCTGGTGGGATCGACCGCGCAGCCAGGGTAGTACTGGCCGCCCGCGCCGGTGAGCGGGGCACAAAGCGCGGTACACGAGCCGAGGGGCTGGAGGATTCCGCAGCTGACCGCGTTGCCCCGCGCGTCGCTCCCCGAGGAGCAGACGCGCCAGGCCGCCTCGGAATGGGCCGCATCGGGGACGTAATCGCAGGCGTAGGCGGTGGGGGTGGCCGAGAAGAGGTCGCCCCAGAAGGCACCTTCCTGGTAGGGGAAGTCGCTGATCTCGGCGGGGGTCGTGCCCAGCGCGGCGTCGTCGCCGCGGCAGGAGAGCGTGACGTGGACGCCGTAGTAGTTCACGCGGGCGATCAGACAGGCCGAGATCCAGGGCTGCTCCGCGGCGGCGATGGGCTGGCTCTGCCAGTCTGTCGCCAGGCCAAAGACTCCTGCATAGCTCTCCGAGTGGGTGACGCTCGAGCCGTCGGTCCACGAGAAGGCGAACGATTGCGTGGGCCCGAGCGCGCAGCCCACCGTGTACGAGAGGAGCTGCCGAGAGAGCGCGCCGCTGGCGCCCTGATCCTCGATTGCCGCGAGGGCGGCGCCGCCGAGCCCGTCGGGGGCGAGCGCCGTCCCCGAGAGCATCGCCGGCGTGAGCGCGGTCGAATACGACGCTGTCGCGTCGAGCGCGAGCGGACTGAGCGCATTGAGGCCGATGGCTGCGCTCGCCGCGCTGCCAACGTCGCCCTCGCCCTCGTTCTCCAGGGGAGCGCAGCCCCCCGCCGAAGCAAGAGACACCGCGACCACCCCAGCCACGAGCAGGGTACGTCCATTCATTTTAACCTCCCCAGGTTTCGGGCTCAGCGTAAAGAGCCCGCAGATTTGAACAAGATACCCCCGCGTGCCGAGAGCGCACGCACAATCCGACTTTTTCTACATCCACGTTGGTGTATCGTCTGGTGACTGGATCGCATGGCCGGGACGTGGATAGCCGGCGTCAGTCTCCAGTGGGGCCGAGAGGGGGAGGGAGCCGAGATGGAGGAAGAGGGAGCGCAGGGGGAGGGCGGGGTCGTCTCCAGCCGAGGAGAGCCGCGCGACGACGACGATCTCGTGGAGGGAATGCACGTCGGCGACTACGTGGTCGTCGACCTCCTGGCCCGCGGCGGCTGTGGATCCGTCTACCATGCACGGCACCGCGCGCTGGGCGAGCGCGGCGCGGTCAAGGTGCTGCACGGCCGCCTCGCCGATCAGCCCAAGATGATCGAGCGATTCGTGCGCGAGATCGATCTCGTCAATCTGCTCCGCCACCCCGGTATCGTCGCCGTCCGCCAATTTGGGGTTCTTCCCGACGCGCGCCCGTTCTTCATCATGGAGTATCTCGATGGAGGCACGCTCGACGACCTCCTCCGTGCCCGCGGTCGGCTCACTCCCGACGAGGTGCTGGCGGTGCTCGAGCCGGTGTGCTCCGCGCTGGGCGCGGCCCACGCGGCGGGGGTGGTGCACCGGGACGTCAAGGCCAGTAACATCGCTTTCAATGGCGCCTCACGCGCCGTCAAGCTGCTCGATTTCGGGATCGCCAAGCTGGTGTCTCCGCTCCATGGGGAAGAGGGTCTGACCACCGTGGGGCGCCAGGTCGGCACACCCACGATCATGGCTCCCGAGCAGCTCCGGGGGGAGCCGGTCGATGCTCGTGTGGACGTGTATGCGCTGGGCGTGCTGCTCTATCGGCTCCTGACCGGTCGCACTCCCTTCGAGGCGACCAGTCCCGCCGGCCTGGCCAGGAAGCACCTGGAGGAGCCGCCCCCCCGCCCCAGCGTCCTCACGCCAGTGAGCCCCGCCATCGACGCCGTCGTGCTGCGCTGCCTGGAGAAGCGGCCGCAGCGCCGGTTCGACTCCACCGCCGGCTTCATCGCCGCGCTGGCGGAGGCGGTGGGCCGGCCCGTGGGGCGTCGCCCGCGCGTGTCCGGCGTGGCGGGGCCGGGGGTTGCCATTTACGTGGAGGTGCACGTCCAGACGGTGGAAGACGACCTCGACGACGCGCTCGGCAACGACCTCCAGATCGTGCTCGACCGGATCGAGGAGCGCCTCGCGTACGAGGGATTCATCCTGACCCAGGCTACCGGGACCGGGATCCTCGGCGTGCACCCCTTCCTCGAGGTGGGGTCTCCGGACGGGGGATCCGCCCTCGCCGAGCGGCGGAGGGCGATCGCCATCGCCGGCTCCCTCCTCGCCGAGCTCGCGCTCCGCCCCACGCGCGACCCGCGGGTGCACACCAACATCGTCGTTCACGCCGGCGAGATTTTGCTCCGGACCGCGCCGGGGCCCTCCGATCGCCCCGAGATCGTCGGCGGAGAGCTCCTCCGTATCTCCGCCTGGGCACCCGAGGAGCCGCGGGCGGGTATCACTGCCACCGCCGCCGCGATACAGGGACTCTCCGGATTCGACGACGTGACGGTTCTGGAGGGGCCTTTCGACCGGTCATCCTGCGGGACGCCCGAGAGCGTCCCGCGACGGTCGCCGTGACAGGGACGCTCCTCTCTCCTCTCTACCGAGCCGGAAGCGGCAGCGACCGGGCGAGCGGCAGCGAGCGCACGGGAGCTGGCACCCTGTTCCGCACCAGACGGCTCACTCCTGCTCCCGCACCGGTTCGGAAACTCCTGCTCACTCCGCGCCTGCCCCGCCATCCGGCGGGTCGGGCGGCCTCGCGGCGCTGGCCGCCTCGCCAAACCGCGCCGAGGCGCACAGCGGCGCCAGGCTGCTCGCCTCCGGCGAGTCCTTGAACAGGGCGCAGCCCTGGGCGACGAACCCCTCGAGGATCCCCGGATAGAGCCGAGTCGTCCCGTCCAGACCGGCGACCGCGACCCGCTGCCCGTCGGCCGAGAACGCCGCGACGGTGAGCGCGTCGCCCGCCGTCGGGTAGGTGGCGATGAGCTTGTCGGTGTCGGCGTTCCAGAGCCGTGCGGTCCCGTCCAGGCTGGTGGTGAGGAGCCGCGTGCCGTCCGGCGAGAACGACACGGAGGTGACGCCGCCGCGGTGTCCCCCGAGCGTGAAGACGAGCTTGCCCTCGGTGTCCCAGATGCGCGCGGTCTGGTCGGCGCTCCCCGTCGCGATGCGGGTGCCATCTGCCGAGAACGCCACCGTGGTCACGCGATCGGCGTGGCCGGTGAGCGCCGCGGTCACCTTGCCCTCGGCGAGGCCCCACAGCTTGGCGGTGCCGTCGGCGCCGCCGGTGAGGAGCCGAGTGCCGTCGGAGGAGAACGCGAGCGCCAGCACGGCTCCCACGTGCCCGCTGAGCGCCCGGAGCGGTTTGCCCTCGGGCACCCTCCACAGGCGCGCGGCGCCGTCGTCGCTGGCGGTGACGAGGGTGGCGCCCACCGGCGCGAACGCCAGCGCGAACACCGGCGCGGGCCCGTCGGAGGCGTTCATGGAGGCCAGCGTCTTGCCGCCGCGCGCGTACCACAGCATGGCGAGGCTCTCGCCGCCGGTGGCGATCCAGGGGCCGCGCGGGGACACGGCGACGGCGTTGATGCGATCGGCGTGGCCGACGAGCGTGGCGGTGGGCTTGCCGTCCCGCGCATCCCAGACGCGTGCGGTCCGGTCGGCTCCGGCGGTCACCACCCGGGAGCCGTCGGGGGCGAAGGTCGCAGCAGTCACCGGGCCCTCGTGGCCGCGCAGCACCAGGAGCGACTTGCCGCTCTGCGCGTCCCAGACCCGAGCCGTCCCGTCGTCGCTCCCGGTGACGACGCGCTTGCCGTCCGGCGAGAACGCGAGCGCGCGGACGCTGTCCACGTGCCCCACCAGGAGCGCGAGCACGCGCGGGTCCTTCACCTCCCAGAGGCGCGCCGCGCGATCACCGCCGGCGATGAGCACGCGCTTGCCGTCGGGAGAGAACGCGGCCCCGCGGGGCCCTCCCTCGCCGCTGCGGAGCACCAGGAGCGCGCCGCCCTCGGCTTGCCAGACGCGGGCGGTACCGTCGGCGCTGGCGGTCACGATGCGGGCGCCGTCGGCGGAGAACGATGCTGCCACCACCCGCGTCGCGTGGCCGCGGAGCACGGCGCGCAGGCTCCTGGCGGTGGCGTCCCAGACGCGGGCCGTCCCGTCGGCGTGACCGGTCACCAGCCAGGGCCCGTCGGGGGAGAACGCGGCGGTGGTCACGGCGGAGGGCCGCGGGTGGGGGTGGCCCTCGTCGTGCGGCGCCGTCGCGTCGATGGGGGGGAGCGCGGTGACGAGCTTGCCGTCGCCCACGTTCCACACGCGCGCCGTGCCGTCGGCAGAGGCGGTGAGCACGCGCGTCCCGTCGGGCGCGAACGCCACCGCGGTGAGCGCGTCGGTGTGGCCTTCGAGCCTGGCCAGCAGCTTGCCATCCTGCGCGTTCCACAGGCGCGCGGTGCGATCGGCGCTCGCGGTGGCGACGAGCGTGCCGTCGGGCGCGAAGGCGACGGCGGTGATCGCATCGGTGTGGCCCTCGAGGGCGGCGACGGCGGCGCCGCTGCGCGCGTCCCAGATCCGGGCGACCTTGCCTTCACCCGCGGTCGCCAGGCGGGCGCCGTCGCTGGTGAGCGCCGCGGCCACGATGGGCCCGCCGGTGTCGACGGAGCGGACCCGCGTGCCCAGCGCCACGTCCCAGAGCCGCGCCGTCCTCCCGGTGAAGGTGAGCGCGCGCGTCCCGTCGGCGGAGAACGCGACGGCGCGCGTCGGCGCCTCCGCCTCGAGCGCGCCCGCGTCGCCGGGCTCGTACGGGTCGCGCAGCGTCGCCAGTGGCTTGCCCGTGCGCGTGTCCCAGAGGCGCGCGATGCCCCCCGCGGTGAGGGCGCGCGTGCCGTCGGGCGAGAAGATCGCCTCGGTGACGGGCGCCGGGTGGCCGCGCAGCTCGAGGGGCCCGTGCGGCGTGAGGAGGGCCATGGTGAGCCCCTCGATCACCGGCGGCGGCGGCGTGAGATCGGGCGCGCTGCGCGTGAACGCCTTGAGCGCGGTGAGCACGGCCTCGCGCTCGAGCCCCGGCCGCGCGGCGAACAGCGAGGCGCGCAGCCCGCCCGCGGCGAGCTCGGCCGTCTCGGCGTCGCGACTGGCCGAGAGGGCGCGCGCCGCGAGGATGCGTGACTTGCGGTACAGGTAGGCGCTCTCCCCGAGGGCCCCGAGCAGCGAAGCCCCGAGCACGAGCGCCGCGATCTGCGTGCGGCGACGCCACCGAGGGTCGGCTTCGCGCGGCGATCCATCCTCTTCCACGCGGGCCATTTCACGCGGGTGTCCGGCGAAAGCAAGCGCCGTCACCCGCCCGGCGGAGCCAGCCTCGCGCACCCGTCCGCGCCCGGCGCCGCGATCGCGGTGCCTCCCAGCGGCCGGGAGATCGCCGCCAGGTGATCGAAGAAGAGCCGCTCGGACGCGGCGCGGTCAGGCTCGCCGGTGAGCGTCCGCACCTCCACGCCGTGGATGCGGAACGGGCACGCCCACACCGCGGGCAGCCCCGCGCGGGGCAGCTCCACCCGCGCCAGGTAGCCGAGCTCGGTCCACGGGTGATCCCGGTGCATGCGCATCAGCAGGTTGCCGAGGCTGTAGAGGATGGGCCGCCCCCGGTACCACTCGACCCCCTGGACCACGTGCGGGTGATGGCCGATCACGACCGTCGCGCCCGCGTCGATCACCGCGTGGTGGAGCGCCCTCGCCCGCGCCAGAGGCTCGTCCGCGTACTCGGCGCCTCCGTGGTACGAGACCACGATCGCGTCCGCCTCCTCCGCGGCGCGCAGCGCCCGCACGGCGGCGACGAGCTCCGCCTCCTCGGCGCGCGCCACGAGCGGCTCCGCGGGGTGCTTCGCGAGGGGGCCGTCGTTCCAGATGTCGGTGACCGCGAGGAACGCCACGCGGAACCCGTCCCGCTCCAGGATCACGGGCCGGCGCGAGGCCGCGCGATCCGGCCCCGTGCCGGCGTGCCGCACGCCCGCGGCGTCGAGGAGCGCGATCGTCGCCAGCAGCGCGGGCTCGCCGTAGTCCCAGGCGTGGTTGTTGGCCGTCGAGACCAGGGAGAACCCCGCGCGGGCGAGCGCGTCCGCGCCGGCCGGGGGGCCCGTGAACACGAGGGGCTGGCCGGGCTTCACCGTCTCGCCGTGCTGATCGCTGAGCGGCCCTTCCAGGTTGGCGACGCGGAGATCGGCCGCAGCGAGCCACGGCTGGATCGCGGCGAAGAAGTCGTGCGCCGGGTCCCGCAGGAGCATCTGGCCGACCACGCGGCCAAAGCTGACATCGCCGCCGGCGAGGAGGGTGAGATGGTCGGGCGCACGCCGGGGCGGGGGCAGGGGAGGCGGCGCGGGGACGGCGGCCGACGCCGACGGTTGCGGCGAGCGATCCGGCGCGGTGTGTCCGCACGCGGCGAGCACGAGGAAGAGGGAAACGCGAGGAGCCAGGCGACCCGACATCGGGGTGCAAGCCAAGCACGGGGGCGCCCGGTGCGGCAGGGGCGGGAAAGGGATTGAAAGCGAGCTCTTCCGGACGAGGGGATGAGCTACGTGGGGTCGGCAACGGTGAGCGGGCGACCGGAGGAGCAAGCTCTCGCTCTCCAGGTCGGAGAACGCTCACTGCAGGACGTCGATCTCCTGCGCCTTCGCCCCGGCGTTGACCAGGTAGTAGACGCGGATGCTCTGCCCGGAGCGCAGGGCGGCCGGAGAGGCGAGCGGCTTGCCGTCGGCGCCGGCGACCCTGACGGTGGGGGTCAGCTTGACCTCGAGCGGGCCGGCGTCGGTCTTCATCACGAGCATCGTGAGATCGGGCTTGATCTCGGTGATCGGGCCCCAGTCGCACTTGGTCTCCGGGGTGACGCCGGTGAGCTTGGGCGCCGGGAAGGGAGGCGTGGGCGCGAGCAGGGCGACGGCGGTGGCGACGACGAGGAACGTGTTCATGGCGTTCCCGCCAATTTATCGCAACCGGTAGCCCGGCGGGGAAAGATCCCGCGCCCGCTGCTCGGCTACCGCTGTCCCGCCAGCCGCGGATCGGTCGCATCCCGCAGGGCAGCGGCGATCAGGTAGGTCCCCCCGACCGTCGCGGCCAGCAGGGCGCCCGGGCACACCAGGAGGCGCAGGCGCTCGGGATCGCGGGCGCCTTCGGCCAGGGTCTCGCCCCAGGAGGCGACGTGGCTCTCGGCGCCCATGCCCAGGAACGAGATGGCCGCCTCCAGCAGCACCACCGAGGCGACGCCGAACACCGAGCTGACGATGGCCGGGCCGATAGCGCTGGGGAGGGCGTGGCGGAGGAAGATGCGCCGCGGGGTGGCGCCGAGGGCCTGCGCGGCGATGACGTAGTCCTCGGCGGAGGCGCGCACGACCTCGGCGCGGACGAGGCGGGCGACCTCGGCCCAGCGCACCAGCGCGACCGCGACCACCAGCGAGAGCGCCGACGGCTGCCGCTCGATGGCGCGCACCAGCGCGACCACGATGATGGTGGGGAAGGTGTCGACGGTCTCGACGAGGCGCACCAGGCGGTCGTTCCAGAAGCCGCGCTCGTAGCCGGCCAGGCCGCCGAGGGCCACGCCGAGGAGCATGCCGAGGAGCACCGCCCCCAGCGAGAGGCCGAGCGCGGTGCGCGCGCCGTAGACGAGCCGGGCGAGCAGATCGCGGCCCTCGGCGTCGGTGCCGAGGAGGTGGTCGCAGGCGACGGTGGCTCGGGGAGCGGCCTCCGGGATGGCCTCCGGCATGGCCTCCGGGATGGCCTCCGGCATGGCCTCCGGCATGGCCTCCGGCATGGCCTCCGGCATGGATCGTGTGTTGGGGCCGTAGCGGACGAGGGGCCAGAGGGCGGCGTCGTCGCGGTGGAGGAGCTCGATCTCGGCCCGGCTCCGGGCAGCGTACGCGGACGCGTGGACGACGCCGGGGAGGATCGCGATGCCGTGGGGGCCGACGGCGAGGATGGGCGCCGGCGAGGCGATCACCTCGGCGAAGATGCCGGTGAGGGCGAGCAGGCCGAGCAGGACCAGGCCGAAGACGGCGCGACGGCTCTTCGCCAGCCGGCGCCACGCGACGAGGGCGTGGCTCACCTCCGGCTCCGGCGCGCGACGAGGGCGGGGCCGAGCCGCGGGTCGATGACGGTGGCCGCGAGATCGCCGGCGACGACCACCAGCGCGGCGATCAGCGCGGCGATCATGGAGATGGCCATCAGCCAGCCGGTGTCGCGCTGCTGTACGGCGAGGATGGTGGCCTCCCCGATGCCGTGCAGATCGAAGACGCGCTCCACGACGAAGGCGCCGCCGAGCGCCATCGGGCCCTCCATGGTCGCCAGCGTGCCCACCGGCAGGAGCGCGTTGCGCAGGGCGTGGACGAAGACCGCGCGGGCTCGGTCGGCGCCGCGCGCGGTGGCGGCGCGGACGTGGTCGGCGGAGATCGCCAGCGAGAGCGAAGCGCTCTGCTGCGCGGTGGGCGCGGCGACGAGGGCGAGGGCGAGGACGGCGATCGCCGCGAGCACGCCGCCTCCGCCCGCGCGCCGGACCATGACGGCGATGGCGGCGCTGGGCGTGGCATAGAGCGCGAGCACGCCGAGCATGACCGCGACGTTGACGCGCTGGCCACGGTAGGCCGCGGCGAGGGCGCCCAGCGGGATGGCGACGGCGTAGGCGAGGAGGATGGCGCCGAGGACGATGGTCAGCGTGACCGGGAGGCGCGCGGCCAGCTCGTCGAGCACGGGGGAGGGGGGGGGCGGCGCGGGCGCGGAGTCGCGATCGCGGACCAGGGTCTGGGGGCGGCCGAAGCGGTGGGTCACCGCCTCGTACGCCCATTTGCCGTAGCGGGTCTCCAGCACCATCCCGGCGACGCGGCCGACGCCCGCGTCGAAGGTGAAGTCGCCCCGGTACACCGTCCAGAAGGAGTGCCACCGGTCGACGCAGGCGCGCGCCCCGTCGAGGGTGTCGCCGGGGAGGATGCGGTCGTCCTTGCCGGTCACGTGGGCGGCGACGTCGACGAGCGCGGCGGCGCGGCGCACGCCGGCCTGATCGTGGGGGCTCTCGAGGGCGCCGAGGACGTCGTCGAGGACGAAGGTGTCGAGCTCGATGAGGTCGCCGACGCGCGAGCTCGAGCCATAGCGGACGAGGCGGCTCACCGCGCTGCGCACCGAGGCGTGGCGAAACTCGATGCCCCGGTCGTCCCAGAAGCGGGTCCAGAACGCGACCGCGCGGTCGGGAGCGGCGGCGTCGTCGACGCCCTCGATGCCCATGCGCCGGGCGATGGGCGCGAGCGCGACCGCCAGCTCCTGCCGCTTGTCCGGCGAGAGCGAGTCGAGCCGCGGCAGGATGAAGGGGAGCGTCGCGCCGCCGAGCCGGACGAGCTCCCGGCGGCCCTCGTCGGCGTCGGGTCCGCCGCGATCGATGGCGGCGACGATCTCCTCGGCGCGGGCGCGGACGTCGCGGGGGGAGGCGTTGAAGAGGCGGGGCAGATCGAGGAACCGCTCCCGGCGCAGGCGATCGAGCTCGGCAGGGGCGGTGCGCGCGGCGAAGGCGGGGTCGTCGGTGGGATCGGGGACGTACGAGAGGAAGAGGAAGGTGATCAGCGAGACGCCGATCAGCGCCGGGATCGTCCAGAGGAGGCGGCGCAGCGCATGGGCGAGCATCGACTCAGCGCAGGATGGCGTTGATCAGGTCGATCCGCATCCCGAACTTGTAGGGGGAGGCCTTGACCACCTCGGTCTTGCGGCCGGACACCGTCTCCTCGTCGCCCTCGAGGTAGCCGCCCGCGTTGATGGCGATGACGTGGCCCTTGTTGTTGAAGATGGGGCTCCCGCTGGTGCCGTGGGTGGTCGGCGCGTCGTGCTGGACCAGCCAGGTGTCGGCGAAGCCGCCGGGACGCCCCGTCGAGGTGGTGACGCGGCCGACGTGGGCGCCCAGGAAGGTGGCGGACGGGTTCCCGGTGTCCATGAGCCGCCCGGGGAAGCCGACCAGGTAGACGTCGTCGCCGGCGCCCAGGGCCGACAGCTCCTGCGCGGTGGCCAGGGTGAGCACCGTCGCGGACTTGCCGGAGATGTTGACGATGCCGACGTCGGGCGTGAGCGTGCTCGGGTCCGCCTCCCGGTACGAGGGGTGGGTGCGCATGTCGGCGACGGTGTAGCTGACGTCGCCGCGCCCCTCGTTCTCCAGGGCGACCACGGTGCCGCCGTGCTTCCTGGCGGCGATCACGCAGTGCGCGTTGGTGGCGAGCACGCTGGGCCGGACCGCGAACGCGGTGCAGAAGCCCTGCCCGCCAGCCGAGAGCATGAAGATGCCCTTCTTGTTCTGATCGTAGAGCTTCCGCCCGAAGCTCCCGTTCTGCGGGTGCAGCGTGCCGAGGCGGCCCTCGATGTCCTGGCGGCGGGGATCGTTGGGCGGCAGCTTGGCGAGGTCGGTGCGGAGGCGGTCGATCTCGTCGCTCGACCACTGGCTCCACACCACCAGGGCGCCGAGCCCGGCCAGCGAGAGCACCAGCAGCATGCCGAGCATGATCGAGGTGCGCCGCTGCCCGGCGGTGGCCGCGCCCACCTGGCGATCCACGTACTGCGCGAGCACCTGGGTGCTCATCTTCTGCGAGCCGGCCCCCCGCGCCGTGGCGACTGCCGAGTTGATCATCGCCGCGATGGTGCGCTGCCCGACACGTTGCCCCGCTGGCGGCGCCATGTTCTGCGGGTGACTCTGGAGGTGGCTGCGGCGATCGGACGGCGCGGGCGCCACGTATGACGCCACTTGCGGCACCATCTGGTGCGCCGCCCCGGTCAGGGCCTGCGCCGCGCTCACCCCGGGCGGGCTCAGCTCCACCCGCACGCGCGGGCCCTTGGCGCCGAAGGTCACCTCGTCGCCGGTGCGGAGCGGGCGGCGCTCGACGCGCTCGCCGTTGACGAAGGTGCCGTTGCGGCTGCGGAGATCGACGAGCACCCAGCCCGCGCCCTCGCGCCGGAGCTCGGCGTGGTTGCCGCTGGCGTCGCGGTCGAAGTCGGCGTCGAAGACGACGTCCCCCCCGGGGTCGCGGCCCAGGCGGACCACCTCCCTGTCGAGGTCCTGGATGAGCCCGGCGTGGCGGCCGAAGGTGTGCACGAGCCGGATGCTCATGGCGCGCGCACCCCCTTGAGCAGATCGATGCGCATGCCCACCCGGAAGGGCGAGGCGTTCACCATCGTCGTCTGCTTGCCGCCCATCTTGACCTCGTCCTCGTCGTCGAGGTGCGCCGCGTGGATGGCGATCACGTGCCCGTACTGGTTGAAGATGGGGCTGCCGCTGTTGCCGCCGCGGGTGACCGCGTCGTGCTGGACCAGGACCGCGTCGTCGGCGTTCTCCGGCGGTTTCTCGCCGAGAGCGACCAGGCGGCCGAGGTGTCCCTGGAGGAAGGTGGCCGAGGGGCTGATGGGATCCATGACCCGCCCGGGGAAGCCGAGCACGAAGACGTCGTCGCCGGGGCCGAGCGCGTGGAGCTCGGCGTCGTTGGCCAGGGTCACGGTTCTGGGCATCTTGCCGTCGATGCGGAGGAGGCCCACGTCGGGCACGTCGGCCGAGCCGCGGCCGGTCTGGTAGTCCGGGTGCATCTGCGCGGCGAGGATGTGGAAGCGGACCTTGCCCCCCGAGTCGTTCTGGGTGACCACCGGCGTGCCCCCCTTCTCCTTGAAGGCGTTGACGCAGTGGGCGTTGGTGGCGAGCACGTTGGGCTTGATGGCGAACGCCGTGCAGAGGCCGCCTACCTTGTTCCCGGAGAGCCAGCCGATCAGGTACACGGCGGCGCGGTTCTCCTCGAAGACCTCCCGGCCGGTGAGCACCCGCGCGGGGATCTGCCCCTTGGGCTTGCTGGCGGCGATCCGGCCCAGGCCCGCCTCGTCGGTGAGCACGCCGGCGCGCCGCTGCGAGTCCCAGATCAGCGCCCCGGCGCCGAGGAAGGAGACGAAGACGACCGCGACCCCGAGGCTGAGCAGGAGGTTGTTCCGGGAGGCACGCCGCTGGGCGAGGTCCACCCGGGCCTTCACGACGGCGGCGGTCTTGTCGTCGCCCGCCGTGGCGCGCACCACGGCCTCGGCGACCAGGCGCTCGGCGGTCTCCAGATCGACGCGGCCGTCGGGGTCGGGGGCAAGCGGTGCGGCCATGGACGCCGGGAGCATAGAACGCCGCGGCGCGGGAGAGAGCGCGGAATCGTGCTCTCCCCAGGTTTGGGCGCGGCTCCCTCTCCCGGGGGTTTGGGGGCGGAGCCCCCATCGTGACGAACGGGGGTTTGGGGGCGGAGCCCCCATCGCGACTACCGGAGGAGGTACCACCCGGCGATGGTCACGCTGGCGACCGCGCAGATGACCATCATCCACACCAGCCACTGGGGCGCGCCGTTGGTGGGGATCTCGATCGAGTCTTCGTTCTCGCCGTCGAAGAGGCCGCCGGCCGAGCCCTCCGCGTGGTCGCCGTAGAGACCGCCGTCGTCCTCCTCGTTGACCTCGATGGCGGGGCCCGCGCCGACGACGCGGGCCGGGGGCCGCGACGACACCTTGGCGTCGCGCAGATCCTTCACCTTGCGGCTCGGCTCCGGGAGGGTCTGGTTGGAGGGAGGGGGCTCGGGCAGCTGGTACTTCTGGTAGCGGAGGCTGTCGACGTCGGCCCGGACCGCGTCCACCAGGGACGTGCCGTCGAACTTGGCCACGACCACGGTGATGTTGTCGTGACCGCCCGCCTGGTTGGCGCGATCGGTGAGCGACTTGCAGGCCTCGAGCGGATCCTCGACGTTGCGGAGCACCTCGCGGATCTCGTCGTTGCGGACCATGCCGGAGAGCCCGTCCGAGCAGAGCATGAGCGTGTCGCCGCGGCGGAGGTGGACGTAGGTGAGGTCCACCTGGACCGTGTCGGCGGTGCCGAGCGCCTGGAGGATGATGTTGTTGTGCTCGAACGTCTCCGCCTCCTCCTCGGTGAGCTGGCCCGCTTCGATGAGCTGGTTCACCAGGGACTGGTCGCGGGTGACCTGCACGAGCCGGTCGCCGCGGAGCAGGTAGGCGCGGCTGTCGCCGACCTGCCCGAGGAAGAGGTGATCGTCGACGAGGGCGGCGATGGTCGCGGTGGTGCCCATGCCGCGGCGGGTGCGGTCGAGCTTGGCCTCGCTGAAGATGCGCAGGCCGGCCGCCTCGATGGCGTGGACCAGGCGCGCGGCCAGCTCGTCGTGGTCCGCCGGCGGATCGCCGATGGCCATGCGCTGGTAGATGATGTCGACGGCGAGCTGGCTGGCGACCTCGCCCGCGGCGGCGCCGCCCATGCCGTCGCACACGCCGAGGAGCGTGCCCCGCGGCCCGACCAGCTGCATCCGGTCGGACTCCATCAAGCCGCGGCTCTCCTTGGTGAGATCGGCGACGATGAAGTTGTCCTCGTTGTGCTCGCGCACCTGACCGACGTCGGTGCGACCGAACAGCCGTAGCCGCACCTCCCCGGGGCCTGCCTTCGCGGTGGGCTCGACCGGAGGCTCGACCGGGGTCTCCGTGGTGCCGTCAGGCTCCGCCTTCGCGTCTGGCGCCACCTCCGCCTTCACGTCCGGCTTCACGTCGGGCAGAGGTTCCCCCCCACCATTCGCATGGGCCCCATCCAGCTCCCCCTTCGCACGGGGCAAACTCTCCGGGGGTTTGGGGGCCGCGCCCCCATCAATTTCCGCGAGTTCCGAGTTGCTCATGGCCTACCCGAGGTCCACTCGGAAAAGGTGCTGCCCGATGCGGAGGAAATCGCCGTCCGAGATGGCGATCTCACCCCGGATGGCGACGTACGTACCGTTCGACGAGTCGAGATCCACCAGAGCAAACTCCGAGGTGACCGGGTTTCGTAGGATGGAGGCGTGACGGCGAGAGAGAAAGGGGTCGGCGGTGAAGACGATGTCGCCTACCTCCCTGCCGATGATCGTCTCGTCACGGAACAGATGGTACACGTCCCGGATCACCCCTTCGACAGTGCGCTGACAGAGACGGGCCCGCCTCGGTGTCGCGGGGGACCCGAACACGAAGGTGCCATGCTGGATGGCATGCCCGAGCCCGCGCTCCCCGTCACTCACGGTCTGGAACTGTAACACCTCCAGCCCCAGGAGTAGCAAGTCGCCGTCTCTCATCGCGTGCGGCTTGCGGAGCCGGACGTAGACGTGGTTGGTCGAGTCCAGGTCGCGCAGGAACCAGGCGCCCCCATCGGCGCGGCGCAGGCGGGCGTGACGCGGTGAGACGTAGGGATCGTCCTCGAGGACGATGTCGCCGTCGGTCCGGCCCACGTCGAGCTGCCCCTCGGCCATCGAGAAGCTCCGGCCCTCCGAGCCGTCTTCCACGATCACCACCAGGCGCCCGCCATTCGATCGGCTGTGCGCGGGGCGGGGCGCCGCGGGCTCCACGGCCCCCCGCGGCCTGGGACGCGCATCGTGGGCCGAGCTCCCCTCCGGAGCGGCGTCTCGCTCCCGCGGCTCCCGCGGTGCCTCTCGGTGGGCCTCTCTTGGTGGAGGAGGGCTGGGAATGAGGGGCTCCGCAGGCACGGGCGAACCGGCGAGCGCCGAGATCTCCGAGCGAACGCCGGCATCGAAAGGACGCGCATCCTCGATGCGGGGGGACGGAGGCGTCTGCGGCACGCTGGGGATCGGCCGGGGAGCCGGGGGATTGGGGGCACCGACCAGGGGGACCGGCCTCGGCGGTGACGCTTCTGCCGCGGGCGACGGGACGGACTGGACCGTCGGCGTGAGCGGGATGGGCGCGGCCGCGAGCCTCGGGGACGCACCATAGGGGTGCGCCTCCTGGACCGGCACGGGCGCCGGCGTCGGCGGGATGACGGCGGGGCGCAGGCCCGCGCCCGAGGACGACGGGTCGGAGTCGGGGCCCCGGCCGATGGGAGCGAGCGGAACCTTGCCGACCTCGAACGGACGACGCGGTTCGGTCACCGTGCTGTGCCAGGCCGCGGACGGCAAAGGCTCGGGCTCGGGCGCCCGGGCGGGGCGTTCCCCGGAGCGCTCACCAGGATTGCGCGGCGGCTCGTCGAGAGAGGCGCCGCAGTATTTGCAGAAGCGCGTGCCCGCGACGCAGTGCGCGTGGCACCGGCCGCAGGTGACGACGCTCGCCGGCGTGGTGCCCGACGCGGCGATGTCGAGGACCGGGGCCCCGACGATGCGCTCGCCCTCGAACGGGGTCGAGGCGCTGGGGGCCGGCGGCACGGCGGGCGGCGCGGGTCGCGGCGGCAGCGGCGCGGGCCGGGGCGCCGCCGCTTCCGGCGAGGCGTGCTGGAGCGAGGTGCCGCACGTCACGCAGAAGCGGTACGCGGGCGGGTTGGGCGAGCTGCACTCCACGCAGAGCGTGACGGAGGGCGGCGAAGGGGGCCGCGGCGGCTCGGGCTCGGCGGCGACGGGCGCCGCCGGTGCGAAGGTGAAGGCGGGCGCGGCCGGGCGCGATCGGCGGCCCGGAGACGGGGGACCCGACGGCGAGCTCCCGCGACCCGAATCGGGGGCCGGCTCCGCGGCGTGGGCCACGGGCTGGAACTTCGGCATCCCATTGGGCGGGGTGGGCGCGACGCCACGTTGCTGCCGGAGGCGTCGGCCGCAGTCCTGACAGAACGTCAGGTTATCGGCGTTGTTGCGGCCGCACACGTCGCAGATCACGAAGCGAGGGGACCCCGGAGCGAGTGTCGAGTCAAGTATGGCGTCGCTCCGAACGTCGAGGAACGGTCGCTTGAGGGCGGACCCCCACCGTCGGGTCGGGCCCAGCCGCCAGCCGAGCCCGGTCGCGGGACGCTCTCGGGCGTCCCGCAGGATGCCCGGTCGCGGGACGCTCTCGGGCGTCCCGCAGGATGCCTAACGCCGCCCGGTCTCGGTCCGCACCTCGAGCTGGATGTCCAGTCCGAGGAAGTTGGCCACCCCGGTCGGCCGGACGATGCCAGCCGTGTCGGTCCACCCGGCGATGAGCGTGGGCTTGTAGACGATGCCCAGGCCGACCACCGCCTTGCGAGTGACCTCGAATTGCACCCCTCCACCGGCGAAGATCATCGCCCCGCCGGTCTCGACGCCCCACTCGTTGCCGTAGGTCACGCCCCCCAGCCCCCACGTCGCGAAGGGCGCCACGCGCGAGCCGGTGTCCGGGAGGTAGCGCATCTCCGCCCAGAGCTGCTGGAAGATCCCGAGGCGGAACAGGTTGCTCGAGTCCAGCTTGGCGAACGCATAGGCGCCGCCGACGTACCAGGGCCCGGGCGACCGATAGCCGCCGCGGATGACCAGCCCGCCGCCGCTGCCGAGGATGCAGGGCGCACGCCCGCCGCCGACCGGCGACTGGACGCTGTTGCCGCACATCGCCCCCGAGTTGATGTCGACCAGCGCGAGGATGGCGACCCCGTACTGGGCGTACTCGACATGGAGCGGCGGCGGAGCGCCCGCCTCCCCGGAGCCTAGCCGCGGCCCATTCGGCGCGGACGAGCCCTCGGGCCCCAGGGTCGGGGGCGGAGCGCCCATCCCTGATCCCTGCGTGGGGGCAGCGGGTGCCGGGGGGGTGGAGCCGCCCTGCGGACCGGGAGGGGTCCCGCCCTCGGCGCGGGCCAGGCCCGACGCAGGCAGGACGGCCCAGACGGTCAGCAGGGTGGTGACGAGCAGCGATCGGTCGGCCACGAGAGCGCCAAGCTACGCGTCCCTACGTTCAGGAGCAACGTGATGTCCAGCAGGTTCCGCCACCGAGGCGACAAGGCGGTCCAACGCCCCCGTTCCCCCCCCGAGGTGGGAGAGAAAGTATCCGCCCGCTTGACGTCGGCCCGACCCGTCGCCTAAACCCCGATGCAACGTCCATGGAGATTCACCTCGACAAACGTGCCGTCCGGCAGATTCGGCTCTCTGCCGCGGATGCCATCGAAGAAGGCGACACTGAGGCACTGCGCGAGGACATCCTCGAAGCGTTCACCGAGGAGCAGGTCGAAGAGATCGAGCGCCGCATCGACAGCGGCGACTTCTTCGAGTTCTTGACCGACGTCCTCGACGAGTGGAGCGGCGACGACGTGGATGAGCTCTTCGAGCTCCTCGAGACGCAGCTCGGCGACCTCGGCATCGACCTCAAGTACGAGCCCCGCGAGGAGGACGAGGACGAAACGGAGGACGACGCCGATCTCGACGACGAGGACGAGGACGACGACCTCGAGCCGGAAGAGGAAGAGACCGGCGAGCCCGAGGTGTAGCCATCGTCCAGGCTGGAGAACGCCCGTCGCCCAGGCTGGAGAACGCCCGGGAGCGTTCTTCGACGGGACGATGCTCAAGGGGGCGGGGCGGGCTTCTCGTCGGGGCCGACGGCTGCGGCCTTGCCGGAGTGGAGGTCGCGCAGGATGTAGTCGGCGCACTCCCGCTTCGCGTGGGGGGCGGTCGCGCAGATCTCGTGGACGCAGGGGACGTAGCGCGAGTCGGGGAACTCCTCGAGGAGGCGCCGCGCCAGCGCGCAGGCGGTGGCGGTGTCGCCGTCTTCGAGCGCGAGGCGCGCCTCGGCCCAGACCGCGCCGTCGCGCTTGATGGTCGTGGTGTGCAGGGCGTAGAGGCGGTCGAACTCGCGGCGGGCGGCGGCGCGGTCGCCGAGGCGGTCGCGGTAGATCTCGGCGATGCGGAGCTGCGCCTGCGAGTAGCGGGGACGCTCGTAGCTGCTCCAGGCGCCGGAGGGCTCGCGCGACGAGAGCAGCTCGCGCAGGTGGGCAATGGCCTCGTCGTAGCGGCCGTCCTCGTCGTCGAGGGTGGCGGCGTGCCAGAAGGCGTCGTCGGTGAGCCCGCCGAAGGGGTAGGGGTGGCGGCGGGCTGACGCGAGGAAGGCGTCGTGCGCCTCTTTTCGGCGGCCAGCCCGCTCCATCGAGAGCGCGCGCTCGTAGGCGAGGACCTCGTCGAGCTCGGTGCCACGGAGCACCTCGTGGGCGTCGAGGAAGGCCATCACCGCGGGCTCGCCGCCGGTGTCCTCCGCGTGCTGGACGAGGCGGCGGACGGCCGGGCGGGCCAGGCCGTGGGCGGGGAAGCGCCGGAGGGCGTCGTCGAGCATCTTCCACCCCCTGTCGGCGTCGCCGTGGGCGATCTCGAGGAGCGCGAGGTCGAAGAACGCGCGGCCGGTCCGGGGACCCGTCGCCGAGTCGGCCGCGAGGCGCTGGAGGGTGGAGCGCGCCTCGGCCCAGCGCTCGGCGCGCTCGAAGGCGCGCGCCTCGAGGAAGCGCGCCTCGTCGCGATCCTTGACCCGGAGCGCCTTGCCGGCGGCGCCGTCCCAGGCCGCGGCGGCCTCGTCCCAGCGGCCGGAGTGGAAGGCGCGCTCGCCCGCGGCGAAGGCCGCCAGGTAGGCGTCGCCGCGCTCGGGGGCGCAGCCCGCGGCGAGCGCGAGGAGAGCGAGCGAGACGGCCCGCGTCGCGTTCACCGCACCTCCGCGAGGACCTCGTGGAGCGCGGCGGCGAGGGCGCGGGCCGCGACGGGGACCTCGGCGGGGGCGACGTCGAGGTGGGTGACCGCCCGGGTGCGGTAGGGGCCCATGGCGCCGACCAGCACGCCGCGGCGTCGCGCCGCTTCCACCAGGCGCTCGGCGGGGATGCCGGGGGTGTCGACGTTGACCTGGTTGGTCTCGGCCGCGACCAGGTGCGCCCGCGTCGAGGTGCCGAGCGCCTCGCGCAGCGCCGCCTCGAGGGCCTGGGCGTGCGCGTGGTCCTCGACGAGGCGAGCGCGCTGGTGGTCGAGCGCGTACAGCGCGGCCGCCGCGAGCACGCCCGCCTGGCGCATGCCTCCGCCGAACATCTTGCGGTAGAGGCGCGCCGCCACGATGGCGTCGCGCGTCCCCGCGAGCGCGGAGCCCACCGGCGCGCCGAGGCCCTTGGAGAGGCAGACGTTGACCGTGTCGAACGGCGCGGCGAGCTCGGCGACGGTCACCCCCGCAGCCACCGCGGCATTCCATAGCCGCGCTCCGTCCAGGTGGAGCCCCAGGCCTCGAGCGCGGGCGGCGGCCGCGACGGCGGTCAGGTCCGCGACGGGGAAGAGGCGACCTCCAGCGCGGTTGTGCGGCTGCTCGACGGCGACGAGGCTCTGTCGCGGGCAGTGCATGTCGGGGTCCCGCAGCACGGCCGCGAGCTCGCCGGGCGTGAACAATCCGCCGCTCCCGGCCGCCCGGAACTGTACGCCGGCCCACGCGGCCCCCGCCCCCGACTCGTCGGCGCAGAGGTGCGCGTCCTCGCCGACGATGACCTCGTCGCCGCGCCGGGTGTGGATCTGGAGGGCGATCTGGTTGCCCATGGTGCCGCTGGGCACGAAGACCGCGGCCTCCTTGCCGAGGAGGGCGGCGATCTGCTCCTCGAGCCGGTTGACCGTGGGATCCTCGCCGTAGACGTCGTCGCCGACTTCGG
>Ga0302267_10002836_pt1 | contig 20498 bp, 17 predicted proteins | sample III_Bog_E1_3_FD_194555 | JGI IMG/M metagenome (GOLD analysis project Ga0302267, IMG submission 194555) | Peat permafrost microbial communities from Stordalen Mire near Abisko, Sweden - III_Bog_E1_3 | ecosystem: Environmental > Terrestrial > Soil > Wetlands > Peat | place: Sweden: Abisko... | reverse complement strand
GGCAGCCGCCGGACCGTCCCGGACAGGACTCCGAGTCCGCGAGCGGCGGGGTCCTCCTCGGACCCCTCGTAGAGGAGCTGGAACCCGACGCAGATCCCGAGGAAGGGCAGCCCCCGGCCGATGGCGTCGGTGGCCACCTCGCCGAGGCCGCTCGACGCCAGCGCGGCGGCGCAGCGCCCGAAGGCACCCACGCCCGGCAGCACGATCCCGGCCGCCCCGGCCGCCTCGTCCGGGTCGCCGACCAGGCGGGCGTCGGCGCCGACGCGCTGGAGCGCCTTCTCCGCGGACCGCAGGTTGCCGATCCCGTAGTCGAGGACGGCGATCACCGGGCGGGCGGGGTCACAGCGTGCCCTTGGTGGACGGGATGCCTCCACCCTGGACCCGGACCGCCTCGCGGAGGCAGCGGGCGACGGCCTTGAACGAGGCCTCGACGATGTGGTGGGTGTTCCTCCCCGTCACCAGGCGCACGTGCAGGGTGATGGCCGCCGCCGTCACGAAGGCCCGCCAGAATTCCTCGGCCAGCTGCGGGTCGAACGGCGGTGTCCCGAGGCCGGGGGTGTCCGGGGCGAACTCGATCGTGTACGCCAGGAACGGCCGGCCGGACAGGTCCAGGGCGACGTCCACGAGCGCCTCGTCGAGCGGGAGGGAGATCGAGGCGAACCGGGTGACCCCGGCCTTGTCCCCCAGTGCCTCGCCGACGACCTCGCCCAGGGCGATGCCCACGTCTTCCACCGTGTGGTGGGCGTCGACGTCCAGATCGCCCACGGCCCGCACGGTCAGGTCGATTCCACCGTGGCGCGCCAGTTGGGACAGCATGTGGTCGAAGAACGGCAGTCCGGTGGCGATCTCGGAGGCTCCGGTGCCGTCGAGGTCCACTTCGACCTCGATCGACGTCTCCTTGGTGGCCCGGGACACCCGGGCGGCGCGGCGGTCGACCACGGTCGGCTCGCTGGGGTCGGGGGCGGCTGGGCTCATCGCAGGCTTTCGGTCAGTGCAGCCAGGAACCGGTCGTTCTCCTCGGGGAGGCCCACCGTCACCCGCAGGCACCCGCTGAGCCCCGGCCACGTCGAACAGTCTCGCACGAGCACCCCGGACGACACGAGATCGGACCACACGGCGCCCGCCTCCTTGCCCGTCGGGCGGAACAGCAGGAAGTTGGCGTCCGACGGCCAGGTCTCGACCGGGAGCTCTGCGAACGTCGCGGCGATCCGCCCCCGCTCCTCGGCGACCGCGGCCACCCGCTCGTTCATCTCGTCGACGTAGCCCAGTGCCAGACGGCCGGCCAGCTGCGTGACGGCGTCGAGGTGGTAGGGCAGGGCGACCAGCTCACAGGCGGCGACCACCTCGGGATCGGCCACCAGGTACCCGAGACGGGCACCAGCCATCGACCAGGTCTTGGAGAACGTGCGGACCACCACGACGTGCCGGTACGAGTCGGGCCGCCGGGCGCGCAGCTCGAGTGCGGACGACGGCGCGAACTGGCCGTAGGCCTCGTCCACCACCAGCAACCCGGGAACCAGCTCGGCCACGATGGTGATCTGGTCGAGGGTGTCCGCCCTGCCGGACGGGTTGTTCGGCGAGCAGAGGAAGGTCAGGACCGGATCCGACCGGCGGACGACATCGGCCACCACGTCGAGGTCGAGGGCGAAGTCGTGCCGCCGGGGTCCGGCCGCCACCTCGGTCCCGGTGATCCGGGCGATGTGCCCGTGGAGCGTGTACGTGGGCTCGAAGAGCGCGCAGGTCCGGCCGGGGCCGCCGAAGGCCAGCAGCAGGCACTGCAACACCTCGTTCGACCCGTTGGCGCAGAACACCTCGTCGATGCCGACGCCGTGGCTGTCGGCCAGGGCCTGGCGCAGCGCGGTGGCCCCACGGTCCGGGTAGCGGTTGAACTCGACCTCGCCGACCGCCGCGGCCAGTGCCTCCTGCCAGGCCACCGGCGGCGGCATCGGGGACTCGTTCGTGTTGAGTCGGACCGCCACCTCCACCTGGGCCGAGTGGTAGCCGACGAGTTCGGTCAGATCGCTCCGGACCGGAGGCACCCCGCCGTCGGCGCGGCCTCCCGCCCCTACCCCCGCCATCGGAGCCGCACGGACTCGGCGTGGGCCGGCAGGCCCTCGGTCTCGGCCAGGGTGACGACGTGGGGCCCGAGCGTCCGGACCGCCTCGTCGTCCATGCGCACCGCGTGGATGTGCTTGCGGAAGTCGTCGACCCGCAGGGCGCTGGCGAACCGGGCCGTGCGGTTGGTGGGCAGCACGTGGTTGGGCCCGGCCAGGTAGTCCCCGATGCTGGCGGGCGCATTGGTCCCACAGAACACCGCACCGGCCGACCGGATGTTGCCGAGGATCGAGTCGGCGTGCTTGGTGAGCAGCTCGAGGTGCTCAGGTGCCACCACGTTCGAGACGGCCGCCGCCTGCTTCGGCCCGTCCACCAGGACCGACCAGCCCCCGGCGCCCAGCGTGGCCTCCAGGTCGGCCCGGCGCGGGGAGGCGGCCACGATCCGGCCGACGGCCGCGTCCACGGCGTCGGCCACGTCCTCGGACCAGGTGACGAGCCACGCCAGCCCGTCGGGCCCGTGCTCGGCCTGCACGACGAGGTCGATGGCGGCGTACTCGGGCGGGGTGTCGGGCCCGGCGATGACCACCACCTCGGAGGGACCGGCGAACGCCGAGGCCACCCCGACCACGCCGGACACCTGCCGCTTGGCCTCGGCCACGTAGCGGTTGCCGGGTCCCACGATCACATCGACCGGGGCGATGCTCCCGGTCCCGTAGGCCATGGCGGCGATGGCCTGGGCTCCGCCCACCCGGTAGACCTCGGTCACCCCGGCCACCGCCGCGGCAGCCAGCGTGGCGTCGTCGACCCGGCCGTCGGGACCGGGCGGCACGCACAGCACGATCTCCTCGACACCGGCCACGTGCGCGGGCACGGCGCACATGAGGACCGTCGACGGGTAGCGGGCCCGTCCCCCGGGCGCGTAGCAGCCGGCACGGTCGACCGGCCGCACCAGGTGGCGCACGGTGATCCCGCCCGAGGTGAAGTCGTCGGGCGGGTCCCCGGCCTCGTGGGCGTGGTAGGCGAGGATCCGGTCGTGGGCGACGTCGAGCGCCTCCTGGAGCGCCGGCGGGATGCGCGCCAGCGCAGCCCGGATCTCGTCGGGCGGTACCCGGAGCTCGTCGATGTCGACATGGTCGAATCGGGTCGTGCAGGCCCGCAGCGCATCGTCGCCGCCGGTCCGCACCTCGGCGATGATGGCGGCCACGGCGTCAGATGACCGGTCCTGCTCGTCCACCGGGCGAGGGAGCAGGTCGGTGAGCGCGCGGCGGTCACCGGTGAAGCCGCGTAGGTCGAGACGACGGAGTGCCATGGCCCGTCGATGCTACCGGAACCCCGTCGGGGGTCCTCGTGGCCGGCAGGGCCGTCCGGCGGCGGCACGGGCCGACGGTGCCATGATCGTGCCATGGCCGCCCGCTCCGCAGAACTGTCCTCACTCGCCACCGCCCTCGACGAGCTGACCCGACGGGTCACCGTCCACGCCGAGGCGGCCGACTCGGCCAAGGACGAGGAGACGGCGCGCGAGCTGTTCGCCATCGAGCGATCCCTCGCCAGTGCCAACCGACGGCTGTCCCGGCTCGCGCTCACCCTGGGCCGGCGCTGATCCCGATTCGGCGGCGCCGCGGACAGCCGGAACGCGCCGCGCATTCCTTCCCCGGACGCGGCGAAGGCACCCCGAAGGGTGCCTTCGCGCAAGTAGGTCGGGCGGCGGATCCCGATCCCTACTCGAAGGGACCAGTTGGCGGGAACTGGTCCGATGAACAGCACACCACAGATCGACGGAGGAGTCCAGTCAATAAGGTTGCAATCTGGGATAATTTACGTGGCGGCACGGTTATTCGTAGTCAACAGGCACAGATCCAAATATTTCCTTTGCCGGAAGCGATGTCCGCAACGGTACGCCAGACCTCGGAAACACGTGTTGTCGGCGGTTCGACGCCGGGGTGCCACAGCTCTTTACTCCATGGCCCCGTCGTACCCGGTGGGATCACCCGCCAGCCGGCGTGCCGACCCGTCGGCCGCGCGGCGGACGCGTGCCACCATCGAGTGATGCCGACGGGCAGATGTCGGCCAGGACGCACACCTCGCAACGGGGTGACCGGGCCCGACACGTGGCGCGTCCGTGCAGGATCAGCCGGAGACTGAACGCTCCGCGGTCGCGTGCCGGGACCATGGCGTCGAGGACGCGCTCCACCTTGACCGGGTCCGTCTCCGTCGTCAGGCCCAGGCGGAGCGACAGCCGCTGCACGTGGGTGTCCACCGGCAACCCGGGGAGGTCGAACGCCACACTGCGGAGCACGTTGGCCGTCTTGCGTCCCACCCCGGGCAGCGTCACCAGGTCGGCCATCGCCGTCGGGACCTCTCCTCCGAACCGGTCCCTCACGGCCCGGGCCATGCCGAGAAGGCTCCGCGTTTTGGCGCGGAAGAAGCCGGTCGGTCGGATGAGCGCCTCGACCTCGTCGACCGGGGCGTCGGCCAGGGAGTCGGCATCGGGGAACCGGGCGAAGAGTGCCGGCGTGGTGGTGTTGACCCGCGCGTCGGTGCACTGCGCCGACAGGATCGTGGCTGCCAGCAGCTGGAACGCGTCGGCGTGGTCCAGCGCGCACAGCTCGGTGGCCGTGCCCGGGAACAGCTCCCCCAGCCGGCGGTTCGTCTCCCGCGCCCGGCCGGCGGGCGTTCGGGGTCGGGCCATGGCCGGAGGATACCGGTAGGTTCTGCCGCATGGACGAGGCCGTTGTGGAGGTGGTGGCCGGAGTCGACCCACCCCTCGTCTCCGAGGTCACCCGACTGCTCGACGACGTCCGGCGAACCCGGGGTGCAGGTGGCCTGAGCGAGGCACGGGTGCGGGCGCTGGAGCACGCCGTCTCGGGGACGGCGACGGGCGCGGGGGCGGTCCTGGCCGTCACGGCACGCCATCGGGTGGGTGGTCCTCTGGTGGGGTACGCCCAGATCGACGCCGAGGGCGACCGCGCCTCGTCGAGTGGTGAACTCGTGGTCCTGCCCGGAGGCGGTTCCGAAGTGGGGCTGGCCGACCGGATCCTCGACACCGCCCTCGCCGCGTTCCGGGTGGCGGGAGGTGGCCACCTGCGGTTCTGGGTCACCCACGCCGCGGCGTCCGACGACGCCCGGGTCGTCACCCGGGGGTTCACCGTCGAGCGGGACCTGCTGCAGCTCCGGTGCCCGCTGCCCCTGCCGCCGCCCCGTGACACCGACAGGGCGATCGTCACCCGGGCCTTCCGGCCGGGGGTGGACGAACGGGCCTGGCTGCAGGTCAACAACCGCGCCTTCGCCGGCCATCCCGAGCAGGGCCACTGGGACCTCGGCACGCTCCTCGAGCGGGAGTCCGAGCCCTGGTTCCGGCCGGAGGGGTTCCGGGTGCTGGAGGTGGACGGCCGGCTGGCCGGCTCGTGCTGGACCAAGGTGCACGACGACGAACCCCCCCTGGGGGAGATCTACGTCATCTCGGTCGACCCGGACTTCCACGGGCGCGGCCTCGGCCGGGCACTGACCCGGGCGGGCCTGGAGTGGCTCGCCTCGATCGGGGTGACCACCGGGATGCTCTATGTCGACGGCGCCAACACCGCAGCCGTGACGCTCTACCGCTCGATGGGGTTCACCACCGACCACGTGGACCGGTCGTATGTGGCCGACGTCGCCCCGGGCGACGTCACCGGGTGACGACCCGGGGGCCCCGACGTTCAGCGGGACCCGACGAGGTGCCCGATCGTGTAGGTGACGGTGGCCGCCGCCCCCGAGATCAGGAGCTGCCGGGCGGCCGACCACAGCCAGGACCTACCGGTGAAGGCCGACAGCGCGACCCCGACGGCCAGTGACGCCGTCGCCGCCAGCCCGATCGACCACCACAGTGCCGTCGAGCCGCTGGTGAACAACCAGGGAAGCAGCGGCACCAGCGCCCCGATGGCGAACATCACGAAGGACGAGACCGCCGCCTGGACCGGTTTGCCCGTCTCCCCGGGCGTGAAGCCCAGCTCCTCACGGGCGTGGGTCTCGAGGGCCACGTCCGGGTCCTTCATCATCCGCACCGACAGCTCGTCGGCCAGATCGTCCTCGATCCCCCGGCTCCGGTAGAGCGCGGCCAGCTCCCGGCGCTCGTCCTCGGGATCGGCGAGGATGGCCCGGCGCTCGACGTCGAGCTCGCGCTCCATCAGTTCGGACTGGGCCCGCATCGACACGTACTCGCCCGCCGCCATCGAGAATGCGCCGCCGATGAGTCCGGCGATGCCGGCCAGGCGCACGGCGGCCGCGCTCGAGTGGGCGCCGGCCATGCCGAGGATCAGGGAGACGTTCGATACCAGGCCGTCGCTGATACCGAAGACGGCGGCACGCGCCCCTCCCCCGCTGACGTTGCGATGCTTGTGCTCCTCGTACACCCGGACGATCGTACCGACCCGGCCCCGGTGAGGCTTCGCTGCCCCCGGGGCGTAGGTGCCCCTCACCACGCCACCGGCCCACCCGCGGGGCGGCGACACCGGCCCGTTGGTGGCGGCACGTACCCTCACCTACAGTCGGGGCATGGCTACCACCGTGCACGGCATCGAAGAGTTCAAGAACCTGGTCGGGGACCACATCGGGTACAGCGACTGGCACGTCGTCGACCAGGCGCAGGTCAACCTGTTCGCCGACGCCACCGGCGACCACCAGTGGATCCACGTCGACCCCGAGGCGGCCGCCAAGGGCCCCTTCGGCGGCCCGATCGCCCACGGCTACCTGACGCTGGCCCTGGCCCCGGTGTTCCTCGGCGAGGTCCTCCATGTCGACGGGATCTCGATGGGTGTCAACTACGGCTGCAACAAGGTCCGGTTCCCCTCCCCGGTCATGGTCGGCAGCAAGCTGCGGCTCGGTGCTGCGGTGGCCGAGGTGGAGGACGTGTCCGGCGGCGTCCAGGTCGTGCTCGACCTGACCCTCGAGTGCGAGGGCGCCCCCAAGCCCAGCTGCGTCGCCCAGGTGGTCTACCGCTACTACGCCTGACCCGCGGGCGTCTCCGGCCGCGATACGGGCCGTCGATGCGAATTCCCAGGTCAAGAGGGTCCCGACCCCGTGCTCGGACAATGTGAGCAACTACTCCTAGAGTGGTGGCATGGAGATGCGGGTGGAGCAGCTGTCGGCACGGGCCGACGTGTCGGTGGACACCATCCGCTACTACCAGAGCAAGGGACTCCTCGAGCCACCCCGCCGCGAGGGGCGCATCGCCTGGTACGGCGAGGACCACCTCGAGCGTCTCCAGCGCATCCGGGGCCTCCAGCACCGCGGCTTCACCCTGGCCGCCATCGCCCGCCTGGTCTCCGGTGAGCTGGATGCGGCAGACGAGGCCCTGCTCGGCCAGCTGTCGGGCCTGCCGGCGACCGCGGAGGCACCCGACCGGCAGGCGACCCGGTACGACCATGCCACCCCGGCCGAGTCCGGCGACGGCGAGCCCGACGGCGAGCGGACCTACTCGCTCGCCGAGTTGGCCGACGCCACCGGGATGCCCCTTGCCCTCCTCAAGGCCATCGAGGCCGAGGGCCTGCTCATCCCCACCCGGGTCGCCGGCCAGGAGCGCTACACGACCGAGGACGTGGCCGCCTCCCGCTCCGGCCTCCTCCTGCTGGAGTGGGGCATCCCCCTCCCGGAGCTGCTCGATCTGGCCCGGCGCCACAACGAGGCCACCGAGGAGGTGGCCCGTCGGGCCGTCGACCTGTTCGCCCGACACGTCCGCGAGCCCCTCCGCCACGGCGACCTGCCCGACGCACTCGCCCACCCGGGTGACGGCCTCCCGGTCGGGGCGACCGGCGATCCGGCGGTCGATGGCCTGGTGCAGGCGTACGCCGAGCTGCTCCCGGCGGTCAACACCCTGGTAGGGCACCACTTCACCCGCACCCTGGTCAAGGTGGCGCTCGACCACGTCGAGCACGTCGGTTCGGCCGAGGAGCGGCGTGCAGTGTGGGACCGCCTCCGAGCGGACGGCGCCGACCCGTCCGCCACCGACGCCCTGGCCGGTGCCACCGACAGGGGGGACCCCCGGTGACGGACCCCGCCCCCGCGTCCACACCGGCTCCCGCCTCGGGCTCCGACCCGGGCCCGGCTCGACCGGTCACCGCCGGTATCTCCCTGGAGGCCGCCGCCAGGGCCCGGGACGCCGACCTGCCCACCGGCGCGGCCAAGACCGAGCTGGTCCAGACCATGTTCGACACCATCGCACCCCGCTACGACCTGGTGAACCGGACCATGACCTTCGGACTCGATGTCCGGTGGCGCAAGCAGTCCCTGCGGGCACTGGGCCTGCCCCCCGGTTCGACCGTGCTGGATCTGGCCTGCGGGACCGGCGACTTCCTGAAGCTGCTGACCGCCGGTGGCTACCGGACCTTCGGCATGGACCTGTCGTGGGGGATGCTTGCCGCCAACCACAGCAGTACCCCGCTGGCCCAGGCCAACGGCGCGGCCCTGCCGGTGGCCGCCGCCGCCGTCGACGGGATCACCTGCGGCTACGCGCTGCGCAACTTCACCGAGCTCGACGCCGTCTTCCGGGAATTCGGCCGCGTGGTGCGGCCCGGCGGCCGGATCAGCCTTCTCGAGGTGTCCGAGCCCGACTCGGGCCTGCTGCGCACCGGGCACCGGATCTGGTTCCGCGGTGTCGTGCCGGTCATCGGCGGGTTGCTCTCGGACCGCTCGGCCTACCGGTACCTGCCCAAGTCAACGGCCTACCTGCCCTCGACCGGAGAGCTCCGGGCGAGCCTCACCGAGGCCGGATTCTCGGCCGTCAACCGGCGCGCCCTGTCGGGCGGGCTCAGCCAGCTGATCACCGCCACCCGGATCGGACGCCCGTGACCACTCGGGCACCAGCCGCCGAACCCGGTGTCTCCCCTCCCGTCGGACGGGTCGGATACGCGGGTGTTCGGATGGCGCTGCCCGCGGGCGGCGCCATCGACCCGTTCGCCCTGGCCGGAGCCACCGGCACCGTGCTGGCCGACGGGGACCGAGTCCTGGTCGGTCTCGGCCGGGCGCTCAGCCTCGAGCTGCCGGGGGGTCTGGCGGACGCCCCGGCGGTGGACGACGCCACCGCCGCCCTGGCCGCCATCGCCTGCGACGACCGACTGCCGCCGGGCAACCACTCCACCGGGCACGCCGTCGTGGCCTTCGCCGCGCTGCCCTTCGACCGGTCGGCCGCGGCCTCCCTCGTGGTGCCGGAGCTGACCTACGCCCGCGAATCGGACGGCTCCGAGTGGGTGACGGTGGTGGGTGCCGTCGGGACCGCCCTGCCCGATCCTGACGATCCCCGGGCGGCGGGTTCGCTGCGCACCCTGCTTGTCGATCGGTCGGGGGGAACCCGGCCCGCAGAGGACGGATCCGGCACGCCCGTCGTCGTGCCCCGGGGTGACGACGACGGGTTCGAACGGTCGGTGGCTACCGCCGTCGGCGCCATCGGGCGCCTCGAGCTGGTCAAGGTGGTGCTGGCCCGCACCGTCGACGTCCGCCTCGACCACCCGGTGGACGTTCCGGCCCTGCTGGGGCGGTGGGCCTCGCTCGAGCCGAGCTGCACCGTCTTCAGCGTGGCCACCGCGGACGGGCAGTTCGTCGGCGCCAGTCCCGAGCTCCTGGTCGAGCGGGAGGCGGAGCGGGTCCGCAGCCGACCGCTGGCGGGCACCACTGACCGGGTCCACGATGCCGACGGCGGTCTGCCCGCCGTCCTCCTCGAGTCGGCCAAGGACGGGGAGGAGCACCGCCTGGTGGTGGACGCCATCCGCCACGCCCTCGCCCCGGTGACCGAGTCGCTCCACGTGCCCGACCGTCCCGAGCTGGTCCACCTCCACTCGATCACCCATCTCGGCACCTCGATCGACGGAATCCTCCGGCCCGGGCCCGACGGGGCCGTGCCCACGGCGCTTCACCTGGTCGCACGGCTCCACCCGACACCTGCCGTCGGCGGGGTCCCCCGCGATGTGGCGAGCGAGCTCATCGGTCGACTGGAGCCCACACCCCGGGGCACCTACGCCGGTCCGGTCGGGTGGGTCGACGGATCGGGTGACGGGCGGTGGATGATAGGGATCCGGGCCATGACGGTCACCGGGAACGAGATCCGCATGACCGCCGGCGTCGGCATCGTCGCCGGGTCCGATCCCCACACCGAACTCCAGGAGACCCGCCTCAAATTCCAGGCCGTCTACGACGCTCTGGCCCCCGGCCACCACTTCGATACGGCAGCCCCTACGGGCTGACGGCGGCATAGCGGGCCACCACGTCACTCAGGGCGTCCGGGGCGTCGCGGGCCACGAAGTGGCCCGACCCGGCCAACTCGACGAGCTCGGCACCGGGGACGGCGTCGGCCAGGGTCCGCCCGGACGACGGGCGCACCACGAGGTCCCACGTCCCCACCACGACGGCCGTGGGCACCCGGAGCCGTCCCAGGGTGATGTGGACCGTCGCCAGCTCGTCCACCAGGGCCCGCTGCTCGGCCACGAAGGTCCTCCGGTGGCGCCCCAGGGCACCACGCTCGCCGCCCAGCACACCCTGGTCGGGCAGGGCCGACCGGAACTGCTCGCGGTAGCGCTCCGGGACACGGGGGGCGAGCCGGCGCACCTTCGGCAGGACCTCGCCCAGGGCCAGCAGACCGGCCACGGTGAGGATGTCGCCGATGACGGGCAGGGCCAGGAGGCGGTCGGTGACATCGAGGCTGTCGGGGGTGCAGGCTGCACCCACCAGGACCAGGGCGTGCACCAGGTCCGGCCGTCGATCGGCCAGCAGGACCGCCGCTCCGCCCGACCAGCTGTGGGCCACCACGGTCGCCGGCCCCACCCTCCGGCGGTCGAGCAGGTCGGCGGCGACCTCGGCGTTGGCCGCGAGCCCCCGGGCCTCCCCCTCCGTGGCCCCGTAGCCGGGACGGTCGGGGGCCAGCACCCGGTGCCGGTCGACCAGCCGATCGGTCACCGGGTCCCACGACGACCCGGTCCCCGGTTGGCCGTGCAGCAGCAGGACGGGCGGTCCGCTGCCCCGGTCGATGGTCGCCGGTCCGGTTGCGGTCACCGACGGATCGGACCGAGGTCGGGCAGGTCCGGGGCCGGGGCCGGCGCTGGCCCCGGCTCCGGCTCCGGTGGGGGAACGACGAGGTGGCTACCCGACGGCGGGGCGGTGGTCGCCGGCCCGAGCGGCAGCTCCACGGTGAACGTCGAGCCCTCTCCGGGCATCGAGGCCACCGATGCCCGGCCACCGAACGTGCGGGCCAGGCTGGCCACGATGAACAGGCCGAGTCCCGACCCGCTGTCCCGGGTGGCCGAGCTCCCCCGGTAGAAGCGATCGAACACGTGGGCGGCCTGGTCGGCGTCGAGCCCGGGCCCGTGATCCCGCACCTCCAGGACGGCGCGGTCGTCCACGGCGGCGACCCGGACCTCCACCGGGGTCCCGGCCGGGGTATGGGACAGTGCGTTGTCGACCAGGTTGTGGACCAGCTGCTCCAGTCGGGCCGGATCTCCGAGCACGGGCACCGGGCCGGGGACCACCAGTTCGACCGAGCGCGACCCGTCGAACATGCGCGCATCCCCGACGACCGCCGCCACCACGCCGGCCAGGTCGACGGGGGCCAGCTCGGGGTCCGGCCCCTCGCCCTCCCGGGCCAGGACGGCAAGGTCGCCGACCAGCACACCCATGCGCGCCGCCTCCTGCTCGATGCGCCGCAGGGCCCGGTCCCGCGCATCCTCGTCCGGCAGCGCGTCCTTGCGCAGCAGTTCGGCGTAACCCTGGATCGAGGTCAGCGGCGTGCGCAGTTCGTGCGATGCATCGGCCAGGAAGCTCCGCAGACGCTCCTCCGAGCCCGCCCGCTGGGCGAAGGCGGTCTCGATCTGGGCGAGCATGCCGTTCAACGCCCGGCCGAGCCGCGAGATCTCCGTGCTGCCGTCGCTCGGCCGGACCCGGCGGGTCAGGTCCCCGGCGGCAATGGCGTCGGCCTCTCGTGACATGTCCTCGAGCGGGCGCAGACCCCGGCGCACGATGACGGCGATGATCACCACGAGCAGGGCCAGGAGGCCGACCGAGAGCCCCACGAGCACGGCTCGCAGGGAGTCGAGCGTCGCCGTGACCGAGTCGAGCCGGGTGGCCACGACCACCGTCGCCCCCGGGATCGACACGGCGAGAAGCCGGTACTGCGGTCCCGGGGTGCCGCGGTGGTGCCGGCTCGGCCGGTCCGTCGACCCGACGGTGACGGCACTGGCGGCCGGCCGGTAGGCCTGGGACGGCTGGTCGATGTCGGTGCTGCTCGACAGCGGTCGGACCGGCAGGGGGTCGGGAAGACGGGGTTCGGGATCGGCCTGCAGTCGGGACCCGGACGGCGCCGACACGATCGGCGTGCCCTCGGGACCGAGGAGCAGCACGTAGACGTCGGGGCTCACCCGCTCGCGCACCTGGAGTGAGGTCACCGGATTGCCGGTCACCTCACTCCGGTGCGCCAGTGCGGCCACCTCGTGGGCCGCCGACGTCAGCTGGCTGTCCACCCGGCCGTAGAGGAACGAGTGGAGCGAGGTCAGCGCGATCAGGTCGACGGCCACCAGTCCGACCGCGACCACGGCGGCGATGGTCACCACCAGGCGCCGGCGCAGGGTCATCGCTCGGGCTCCCGCATCGTGTAGCCGACTCCCCGGACCGTGCGGATCAGGGGCGGACCGTCGCGGTCGACCTTCTTGCGCAGGTAGGAGATGTAGATCTCGACGATGTTCGATTCCCCGTCGAACCCCTCGTCCCACACCTCGTCGAGGATCTGGGCCTTGGACAGCACCCGTCTGGGGTTCTCGGCCAGGAAGGCCAGCAGTCGGAATTCGGTGGCGGTCAGGTCCAGTGGTCGCTCGCCCCGCCAGACCTCGTGGGTGTCGAGGTCGACCACCAGGTCGGCGAACCGGAGCCGGGCGCCGTCGCCGGCCGGTCCCGCCGACCGGCGCAGCACGGCGCGGATCCGGGCGACCAGTTCCTCGATGCTGAACGGCTTGGTCACGTAGTCGTCACCGAGGCCGAGTCCCTCCAGCTTGTCGGCCCCGGCGTCCCGGGCGGTCAGGAACAGGGCCGGCGTCGTGATCCCCTCCCCGCGCAGGGTCCGACAGACGTCGAAACCGTCCCCGTCGGGGAGCATCACGTCCAGGACGATGCAGTCGAAGTGGCCACGGCGCACCTTGGCCAGCGCCTCCGCGCCGGTGGCCGCCTCCTCGGTGGCGAACCCCTCGAACGCCAGGGCCGAGGTCACGACGTCGGTGATGTAGGGCTCGTCGTCGACAACGAGGACGCGCAGCGGTTCTGTCACGGACGGCGCCTCAGGCGCGGACGACCTCGGGCAGCCCACGCTTGGAGCCCACCAGCCGCTGGAGTCCCCACAGGGTCACCAGGCCCAGGGCCTCGACCACGATCAGCGCCGACATCTTGGACTCGCCCTCCACCCGGTCGACGAATCTGATCGGCACCTCGAGGATGTCCGCCCCGGCCCGCCTCGCCGTGTAGGTCATCTCGATCTGGAACCCGTAGCCCTCGGCCCGGACCTGGTCCAGGTCGATCCGCGTCAGCAGCGAGGCGGCGTAGCAGCGGAACCCGGCGGTGGCGTCGGCCACCCCCAGTCCCAGCAGGGCGGATGCGTAGAGGTTGCCACCCCGGGACAGCAGACGTCGGTGCCAGGTCCAGTTCGGGATCACCCCCCCGGGGATGTACCGGGACCCGATGACCAGCTCCCGGCCGTCGGCCAGCGGCGCCACCAGGGACGGCAGTGCCTCGGGCTCGTGGGACAGGTCAGCGTCCATTTCGATGCAGGCGTCGAACCCGCGGTCGAGTCCCCAGCGGAACCCGGCCCGGTAGGCGCTGCCCAGGCCGGCCTTCGCCTCCCGGCGGAGGACCTCGATGTTCCCGAGCTCCTTGCCGAGCAACTCGGCCGCGTCCGCCGTGCCGTCCGGGCTCCCGTCGTCGACGACGAGGACGGTGGCCGCCGGGACCGCGGCGCGGATACGGCGCAGCACCCGGTCGATGTTCTCCGACTCGTTGTAGGTGGGGAGCACCACCAGGAAGTCCATCGGAACAGCTTACGGGACCGCCGACACCCCACCAGTGTCAGGTGTGCGGTGTCAGGCGTCGGAGCCCGCCGTGGCGTCGTCGACCAGCGGGACGCCGGGCGGCGCTCCGGGTCCGCCCAGGTCAGGGACCATGTCCGCCCACGCCGGGTCACCCGGGGCCGGCCGGGTCCGTTCCCACACCTCGCGGAACACCACCTGGATGGCACCTCCCACGGGGATCGCCACCAATGCGCCGGTCAGCGCGCCCAGCGTGGAGCCGAACACTCCGCCCAGGTTGGCGCCGATGAGCACGGCCAACAGCACCCACAGGGGGTTCATCCGGACGGTCCGGCTCATCACCACCGGGTAGACGAAGTGGTTCTCCACCAGCTGGAACCCGACGAACACGATCAGGGTGATCACACCGGCCGTCGGCGAGTGGAGGGCGGCCAGCACGACGGCGGGCACCCCGGCGATCAGACCGCCCACGAGGGGGATCATGGCCACCAGCGCCACCCACAGGCTGATCAGCAAGGCGAACGGGACACCCAGGATCCCCATGGTGACCAGGATGACCAGTCCGAACAGGATGCCCATGGCGACGGTGCCGAGGACGTAGGCGGTCACCGACTTCGACACCGTGGCCGACACGTCGGTCACCGTCCGGCGCAGCTTCGGGTTCATCGCCCCGAGCAGCCCCTTCCGCAGCGACGGGGCCTCGAGCAGCATGAACAGCGACAGGAAGGCGATCGTGGTGAGCGCCACGATGGTGGAGAGCACGGCCTTCGACAGGTTGGCGCCGACCGAGAGGGCCGGCTTGCCGAGGTTGTGGGCGTACTGCTTCAGGCGGGGGGCGTTCTTCTGCACCCAGGTGAGCAGATGGAACCGCTGGAGGGTGTGGGCCAGCCAGCCGTGGCCCCGCTGGACCTGGTCGACCATGGTCGGGAGGCGCTCGGCCACCCGGGTCAGCGAGTCCACCAGGGGGTACCCGAAGAGCGCCAGGAGTCCGCCGAACACCAGCACGGCGACGGCGAAGACGACGCCCACCGCCGCGCCCCGCCGGAACCGGTGCCGTTGGAGGGCGACCACGGCGGGGTCGAGGACGAGGGCGATGAAGGCGGCGATCAGCACCCACAGGATCACCTCGCGCAGGCGGCCGAGCAGCCGGTACAGGACCCAGGTGGCGATGACCACCGCATCGACCGCCAGGATGGTCCGCAGCGGTACACCCCGGGCCGAGGCCGACGCGAACAGGCGCTCCCGACGGGACGACTGGGGCCCGACCTGGCGATCCGGCACGTCCGTGGGTCCCGGGGCCTCCCCCGGCACGGGGGTGGCCCGTGCCTCGTCTCGCAGGTCGTCCGGGTCGGCCACGACATCAGCATTACAGGTCCGGCGGGTCGCGCCGTGCCAACATGGGGACGATGGAGGCCGCCACGCCAGACGTGTCGCACGGGGACCCGGAGCCGTCCGTCCGGCGGACCCGGTGGTGGCACCGCGGGCCGTTCGTGCGCCGCGAGGTGCGGGTCAGCGTGGGTACCCTCCTCGCCTTCCTGTTCGTCTTCTACGTGGCGCTGCCGCTGGTGGCCAGCCACCGGAGCCAGGTCAGCGCCCTCACCCACATCAACGTCGCCTACCTGGCCATCGGCGTCCTCCTGGAGATCGCCGCGTTGGCGGCCTACGCCCAGTTGACCCACTCGGTCCTGCCCGCCGACGGCCCGTCACGGTTCCGGCTCTTCCGCATCAACCTGTCCACGCTGGCCCTCAGCCACGTCTCGCCGGGAGGTACGGCCCCGGGGGCCGCGCTCGGCTACCGGCTCATGACCCAGTCCGGGGTGACCGGCGCCGACACGGGCTTCGCCCTCGGCACCCAGGGGATCGGCTCGGCCGTGGTCCTCAACGTCCTCTTCTGGTGCTCACTGGTGGCGTTCCTGGTCCTGCACGGATTCCGCGTGCCGGCCGGGCTCTACGGCCACGGCTCGACGTCCGCCTCCATCCTCGTCCTGGTGGCCGCCGCGGTGGGCGTGGTCCTGCTGGGCGCGTTCGGCGGGCTCTTCTACCTCCTGACCCGTGGCCAGGAGCGGGCCAGCAACGTCATCCGCACCGTGTCGGGGCACATCCGGTTCCTCGACGCCGACCGCTTCACGTCCCTGGTGGAGCGCCTGGCCACGAGGTTCGCAGTGCTGGTCGACGACCGACCCCTCCTGTGGCGGGCCGGCGGGTGGGCGGCCGCCAATTGGCTCCTCGACGCGGCGTCGCTCTGGGTCTTCGTCGCGGCCTTCAGCCACGTGATCTCCCCGGTCGACCTGCTCACCGCCTACGGCCTGGCCAACATCCTGGCCGCCATCCCGATCACCCCGGGCGGGCTGGGTGTCGTCGAGTTCGTCCTGGTGACCATGCTGGCCGGTTTCGGTCTCACCGACGGTCAGGCGCTGTCCGGGGTGCTCGCCTACCGTGCCGTGAACTTCTGGCTGCCCATCCCGTTCGGGGGCCTGGCCTATGCGTCGCTCGAGCTGGAGCAGCGCTCGGTCCACCTGCGGATGCACAGGCGCCTCGCCTCGGCTCAGGAACGGGCGACCCGGGTGCTCGCCGCCCCGTTCACACGGACCGGCCGAACAGGCGCCGCCACCACGACGCCCGCCGGGGCGGAGGTCCCGTCGGCGCAGCCGGCACTGTCGGGGCAGCCGGCACGTCCGCTGCGTCCGCCGCTGCAGTCTCCTCCGGTGCCGCCAGTGACGCGGACGGCCCGTCCGCCGGATCCGGCGCACGCAGCGACGGCACGGTCTGTTCCGCGTCGCGTCGACGCTGCAGGCCTGCGAGCGCCTGCGCTCGGCACTGATCCTGGAGGCTGAACCCCGGGTCGCCCGGGGGCGGATCGGCCGCACGGATCCAGACGCCGTCGGCACCGAGGGTCCACGAGTTGGCCCGGTCGGCCAGAGCGGCGTCGAGCACCTCGACCAGACGGCGCCCGATGGCGGCATCCTGGACGGGCACGATCACCTCGACCCGTCGGTCGAGGTTGCGCTCCATCATGTCGGGGGACCCGAAGGATATCCGGGGCGGACGCCCGTGGTCGCCCCCGAAGCGGAAGATCCGCGAGTGCTCGAGGAACCGGCCGACGATGGACCGGACCCGGATGTTGTCCGACAGTCCCTCGACCCCTGGCCGCAGGCTGCACCGGCCCCGCACCACGAGGTCGACCGAGGTCCCGGCCCGTGACGCCCGGTAGAGCGCGTCGATGACCTCGGGATCGGTGAGCCCGTTGGTCTTCAGCACGATGCGGCCGAGCGGCCCGGCCGACGCCTCGGCGTCGATGGCGGAGATCACCTCCGTGCGGGTGGTGAGCGGCGACACCACCAGGCGGCGCAGGCTCACCTCGGACCCGGAGCCGGTCAGGAGGTTGAAGACCTCCGCCACGTCGGCACCGATGTCCGGGTCGGCGGTCAGGAGTCCGATGTCCTCGTAGGTCCGGGCGGTCATCGAGTTGTAGTTGCCGCTCCCCACGTGGCAGTAGCGCCGGGTGTGGTCACCCTCGCGCCGGATGACCAGCGACATCTTCGAGTGGGTCTTGATCCGGCGCAGCCCGTAGACGACCAGGACGCCCGCTTCCTCGAGGGCCCGGGCCCAGGCGATGTTGGCCCGTTCGTCGAACCGGGCCTGCAGCTCCACCACCGCCGTCACCTGCTTTCCGGACTGCGACGCCTTGATCAGCGAGCCCATGATCGGGCTGTCGGTGCCGGTCCGGTAGAGCGTCTGCTTGATGGCCAGGACATCAGGGTCCGAGGCGGCGCGCTCCACGAACGCCTCGATCGAGGCGGCGAAGGACTCGTAGGGGTGGTGCAGGAGGACGTCGCCCTCAGCGAGGACGGCGAACAGGTCGACGTCCCCGGCCAGCTGGGGAGGCGCCAGGGGGGTCCAGGGCTCGGGGGCCAGGTCCGGACGGTCCAGCTCGGCCACGGTGCGCAGGCCGCCGAGGTCGATCGGCACGTCGGCCAGGAAGACGTTGTCCTCGGGCACGTCGACCTCCGCCACCAGCATGTCGAGCAGCTCCGAGGAGATCGCCGCGGACACCTCGAGACGGACCGCCTGGCCGAAGCGGCGCCGGTGGAGCTCGAGCTCGACGGCGGCCAGGAGGTCCTGGGAGTCGTCCTCGTCGACGGTGAGGTCGGCGTTGCGCGTCACCCGGAAGACGTGGTGCTCGGCCACCGACATGGCCGGGAAGAGGCTGTCCAGATGGGCGGTGATGACCTGCTCGACCGGTACGATCCGGCGGGCGTCGGGAAGGACCACGAACCGGGGCAGGAGCGGCGGCACCTTCACCCGGGCGATGCGTTGTTCGTCGGTGCGGGGGTCGATCACCCGGACGACCAGGTTCAGGCAGAGGTTCGAGATGTAGGGGAACGGGTGCCCGGGGTCGACGGCCGGCGGCGTCAGGATCGGGAAGATGGCCCGGTTGTAGACCTCGTCCAGATGCCGACGGTCGGCGGCGTCGAGTTCGTGCCAGTCCGCCAGCACGATGCCCGCCCGGGTCAGGTCGGGCAGGACACCCTCGGCGAACACCCGGCTCTGCCGCTCGACCAGCCGGGTGACCCGTTCGGTGATGGCCGCCAACTGCTCGCCGGCACTCAGTCCGTCCGGCGACCGGGTACGGAGTCCGGCGGCCACCTGGTCCTCCAGACCCGCCACCCGGACCTGGAAGAACTCGTCGAGGCCCTCGGTGAAGATGGCCAGGAACTTCGCCCGCTCGAGCAGGGGCTGGCGTGGGTCGGCCGCCAGGTCGAGGAGCCGGTCGGCAAAGTCGAGCCACGACAGCTCCCGGTTGGCGAACCGCTCCGGTCCCCAGATGGCCTCGGGCGCGCCCTCGGACCCGGATTCAGCGGTGCCGGTCAGGGCCGCCACCGAGTCGGGGGCGACCACAGGCTCCGGTGACCCGACCAGCGGCCGGTCGCGCCGCGGGTCGGCCGGGCCGGACGGACCGGGGCCTCCGGCGGTCGGATCCGGTCCGGTCCGGTCCGTCGATGTCCCCACCCGCCCGTCGCCCGTCGTGGACCCGGGCCGCCCGCCGGCCGCCAGCCGCCCGTCCGGCGCACGCCGCCGGTCGATCACGGGCGACCGGCCCGGCGCCGGCTCGGGCAGTCGCGTCGGCGGGTCATCGTCGACCCATCGTACCGCCGGTCCGGACCCCCGGGCCGAGTCGTCCGGGCCGCTCCCGCCACCTGGCGCTCCCCCGCCCGGGCGCCGGGCGCCGGTAGGCTCGCCGCAGTGCCGCTCCTGACCCTGCGTTCCCCGACCTCCACCCGTGCGCGCCGCGGCGTCAAGGCGCGCCGGCGGACCGAGCTGGGCCTCATGGTGGCGGCCGCCGTCATCATCGTGGCCACCTACGTGCTGATGATCCTGGGCAACACGTCCAAAGTGCCCACCGACCTCGCCCCGCTGCTGGTCTCCATCCTCCTGCTGGGCGGGGTGACCCACCTGGCCAACCGGATCTTCGTCCCCGACGCCAACGCCGTGGTCATGCCCATCGTGTTCCTGCTGAACGGCCTGGGCTACGTGATGATCTCCCGGATCGACCTCGGCGTCGCCAAGCACTACGCGCCGCTCCAGGCGGCCTGGACGGCCGCCGGCGTGGGCGGCTACGTCCTCACACTGGCCGTCGTCCGTCGCTCCCGGGATCTCGACCGCTACCGCTACCTCCTGTTGTCGGGCGGCGTCATCCTGCTGCTGCTGCCGCTGGTGCCCGGGCTCGGGGCCAACATCTACGGCGCCCGGCTGTGGATCCAGGTGGGATCGTTCGAGTTCCAGCCGGTGGAGCTGGCCAAGATCCTGCTGTGCGTCTTCTTCGCCGGGTACTTTGCCGACAAGCGCGAGCTGCTCACCATCCCGACCGCCCGGTTCGGCAACCGGCTGATCCTCGACCCGCGGCCGTTGGTGCCGATCGTGCTGGCGTGGGCGTTCGCCATCCTGGTCATGAGCCTCGAGCACGACATCGGGTTCTCCGCCCTGCTGTTCACCCTGTTCATCGGACTCCTGTGGGTGACGACCGGTCGGACCGGCTACCTGCTGCTCGGCCTGGTCCTCTTCGGGGTCGGCGCGTACATCACGTCCAAGTACTTCTCCCAGACCCACATCAGGGTGGAAGACTGGCTGGACCCGTGGCGTCTGGCCAACGGCAGCGGCCGCCAGCTGGTGCAGTCGTGGTTCGCGCTGGGCAGTGGCGGCATCGGGGGCACCGGGCTCGGGCTCGGGGCCGGGGCGTACCTGATCGCCAATTCGAGGACCGACTTCATCTTCGCCGTCATCGGCGAGGAGATGGGCCTGCTCGGCTCGACCATGGTGGTGGTGGCTTTCCTCCTGTTGGTCGGGGCCGGGCTGCGCATCGCCCAGTCCGCCCGCTCCGAATTCGCCAAACTCGTGGCCACCGGCCTCACCATCATCATC
>Ga0302267_10002835_pt1 | contig 20499 bp, 16 predicted proteins | sample III_Bog_E1_3_FD_194555 | JGI IMG/M metagenome (GOLD analysis project Ga0302267, IMG submission 194555) | Peat permafrost microbial communities from Stordalen Mire near Abisko, Sweden - III_Bog_E1_3 | ecosystem: Environmental > Terrestrial > Soil > Wetlands > Peat | place: Sweden: Abisko... | reverse complement strand
GACCAACGCGCCCGGCGAGAGCTCGGCACCGTCGACCAGCGGCCCGGTCGACGCGGCGCAGCCCTGGCAGCAGCTCTTGCACGAGCTGACAGGAATCGATGTCCGCCGGTGCCCTGCGTGTGGCGAACTCGCGGTCGTGCGTCGACCGCTGAACGGACGGCAGTGCCACCGGCACCGTTGGCCGGAGGTGTGTCCTCGCAACGGCGAACCTGCGCGGCACCCGACTCGCTACGCGTCCTCCCCGTGGAACCGGTGGGTGTCGGCGCGCTTCACGATGCCTCTCGCCCGCCCCGTGCGCCGCTCACGTGCCTGCGAAAGGTCAGCTCGCGTTCTCGGGCCAACCCCACACGCCCTTCTTTCCCATAGCGCCCCCCCGGACGCCGTCCGGAAACGCCCCGTCGCTGCCGCGCACCCGCTCCGCCCAAGGTGACGATTGAGCAACTGCGCCGGTCGACCGAACGCTCGTCGCACGCGGGCGCAGTCGCCCAATCGCCTTCTGGTTTTGGGACAGGCGGAACCACTGAAAATGTGGACAGCCTAGCGAAAGGCTCGTTCAGTCACGCTGTAATCGCGGTCTGATTTGGCCCAGGACAGCGAAGGCTCGGAGGCCGGCGAGCTGCGACGCCCGCGCGGCAGACCGATGGACCGTCGGACTCGTCAGGCGGCCACAGCGGTCCACCATGCGGAGGACTGGGCGGCCGTCGTCAGCCCGCGGCTCTGCCGCGGGCTCTCGTCGCCGGGCCGCCGCCTGCATCGCCGGGCGCTGCGGGATCGGGCGAAGCTGACCCGGGCGTCGTGGACGCCGGAGCGGGAGAGCCGCCGCAGGCCGCGGCGAGAACGACGAGCGAAAGCGTGCAGAGAAGCGCGACCGAGAGAGCTTTCATCGGCCCATGTTGCCTGAGGTGTCCCGTCACTTCAAGGCCGCACGCGCCGCCCGAGCCCGGCGAGCGCCGCGCAAAATGAGCTTCGAAAACCGTGGTTCGACCTGCTTCGGAGCGCGGCGATCGGTAGCGGCAGTACCGAGGTGGGGACGGAGGAGACGGAATAGTCGTGAGCGTTGTGCGTGGCTTTCCATCGGAGCCGATGTTCGCGGCCGTGAACCCCGGAGCTTGACGCCCAGCGTCCTGGCCACGGCCTGCTGCAGGGCTTCGGTCGGCATCGGCTCGGTGACGGGGAGTGCATCGGCGGGTACTGCGCCAGCGTCGTCGAGTGGCCGCGGCCGCCGGCACTGTAGGAGGACCGCCTACACTTCTTGATAGACGCCGGTGCACAAGGTTCGCTATGTGCGGTCCCATGATCTCTCGTTCGAGCCGTGCGTTCCTCGCCACGGCGTTCACGGGCGACTACGACAACGCCACCGCCTCGCCTGGCGCGATCGAGTGGCTGAAGCTCGCACGCGACGGCAGCTACGAAGCGGCGATCGTGGGCTCCCCCACCCTCGAGTCGGGAGCAGTCGAGGCGCCCGCGACCGTCGCGCTACCCTTCGTGTTCACGCTGCGTCCTGCGAGCGGAGCGACCGCCTGGGTCGCGAGCGTGGTGGCGTACGACCGGCGACTCCACGTCGTGCACGAGGATCAAGGTGCTGCGTCCATCCTCACCGCCGTGACCACCGTGGGCCCGAACGAGGCCCTGTGCGACGCCACACGCGGATCCTGGACGGACGACGACGCCGACCGGACGACGGGCCTCTTCTGCCGGTGTCCCGCGGCCACGGCCTACATCCCGAGCGAGGGCGGCTGCGTGCCGTGAACAGGCATCAGAGGCGACCACCTTTGTTCGCGGTTTCGGCCTGACGGGCGAAAGATCCCGACAAACTGCCGATAGGGCGCGGTCTGTAACCTCGTCCGGGGCTCTTGAGCCCACGCTTGACGCGACAGGAGTGCTACGTCGTCCAACGCCGCGCCTCCTCGAAGCCTCCCTCGATTCGGCCAGCGCCTCCGGCGGAAGATTCGCGCGTTCGAGGGCACGTCCGAGGCGGTGTACGACGAGACGTTCAATCTGAACATGAAAGACCGAGTGTCGATCCCTCCGTTCGGGTCACGTTCGCCGGGTGCCAGACCGAATTAGTCGCCCGCTCGGGTGCTCAGCAGGTGGCTCAGACGCAGATCCACCAGGCTGCGCGCCCCCGCGATCAGGCTCTCCGCCTCCTTCGACGAGATCCGTAGACGGTGCTGCAGAAGTCGCCGTGTCTCGCGCTCGAGGAACGCGCGGGCCGCCGACAACCAGCGAGTGACCGTGGCGCGGCTGATCCCCAGCCGGTCGCCTATCTCCTCTCCCGTCAGCCCGTCGGCGAAGTGCATCCGCAGCGCCCTTCGCTGCTCCTTTGGCAGCGCAGACACTGCTTCCTCGAGCACGTCCTGGAAGACGCGCTGCTGATCCTGCGACACGAGCGCGCCCTCCGGTGTCGCGGGATCGGCCGCGCGCTTCCCGGCGTCCGAGTCTTGCACGAGCCGACGGTCCTTCTTGTCCAGCAGGTCCAGCGCGGTACGCACGGCGGCGACGCGCACCCACGCGCCGAGCGGTCCCTCGCCGGTGTACGTCGCGATCCGCGGTCTCTCACCCGACGCGACGAGCAGGCGCTCGCGAAGGCGCTGGGACACCTCGTCGGCGAGGTCGCTGCCGCCATCGAACCTCGCCAGAAACAAGGGCACCTGCGACAGTACAGCGCGCTCGAACGCTTCCAGCGCCGCGGGCATGGCCCGCGCGCAGGCGCACGCCAAGAAGACCCCTCCGGCGTCGATGCGGTCGAGACGATCGAGGACGCCGAGCGTTGCCAGGTGCGCCTCGAGCTCGCGCTCGCCAAGGTCGACCGTCGGCCACGCCGCGCGGCCCTCCTCCCAGTGCGAGCGGAGCAACGAAGTCATCGGCTGGATGGTACCGAAGACGCCCAGCCTTGTAGCAAGAACCGACGATCCACGAGCCGCGTTCACTTTTCTCGAGCCAAACGACCGCGAGCCCCGGTCAGGGGATCAAAGGAGAGACTCTCATGTCCAAAAGCTCGTTTCCCACGGCGGCCCTCAGCATCGTCCGCGTCGCCGACTTCGACGCCTGGCTCCCCAAGTTCGACGCCACCGCACAGCTCCGCAAGGACAACGGCATCCTCGGCCACCACCACGATCGCGGCGCCGACGATCCCAACCTCGTGTGCACCTTCTTCATCGTCGGCGATCGCCAGCGCGCCACGAGCTTCCTCCTCGCTCCGGAGCTCGTCACACGCCTCGCATCGCAGGGCATCACGGTCGTTCAGAACGAGATGGTCGCCGTGGTTGAGGACCGGACGGCGCGCGGCGGGCAATACGCCTCTGTCCTCCTCACCCACGAAGTCGAGAACTTCGAGCGCTGGATGGCCGGGTTCGATGGGCACGCCGAGGCGCGACGCCGCGCCTCTATCGTCGGACACGGCGTGTGCCGATCGATCGACCGTCCACTGCGGGTGCACGTCTACCTGCAAGCGGAGTCACCCGACAAGCTCCGCGCGCTCCTCGCAGGCGACGACACCCGGGACGCGATGCGCAAGGCGGGCGTCACCGGGACGCCGGAGGTCAAGCTCATGACCGACACTGGAATCTGGGCGCAGTATTGATGCCACGGTCGAGCCAGCGCGCGGCCCACTCCAGCGTCTCCGGGTGTTCGGGGATCGCCGAGAGGAAGCCCGCGCGCAGCTCGTCGTCGAGCACAGCGGCCCGCGCGAGCAGCTGGTCGCGCGCCTCCCGCAGCGCCGCGCGGGCTTCATCGAGGAGGCCCGCCGCGTAAAGGACCTGGGAGATCGCGAGCCGAACGACGCCCTTGAACGTCGTGCGTGCGCCGCCCTTCTGAAGGCTGTCCTGCGCTGCGCGTGCCGTGGCCAGGGCCTCGCCGGTACGGCCGACGGCCGCCAGGGCTCGCGCCAGCGTCGCCTCGACGTACGCACGCTGCCAGAAGACCTCCACGCACGCGGCGAGCGCGCCCCGCAGGTGGGCCTCGGCCGCCTGGAGATCGCCGCTCGCGAAGGCGATGTTGCCGAGATACGAGGCGCTCACGGCGGCGAGGAACGGGTTGTGGAGGCCGAGGAACGTCGCGCGCGCCTCCTCGCCGAATCGCGCCGCCTTTTCCAGCTCGCCGATGCCGAGGTGGACGCCGGCGAGCTGCATCGTCGCCAGCGCCGCCGGCTGGCGGAGCCCCAGTCGCTCCGCGGTCGCCTTCGCGATCGTGAGGCGCGGAAGCCACCGACCGAACGCACCCAGCTCGAGCAAGCCATGACCCACGGTGAGGCTCTCGAGGCAAGCATTGCGCGCGTGGCCCGCAGCCTCGAAGGCGAGGACGGCCCGCTCGCCGTGGCGTACGCGCGCGACCTCCTCTCCCCGGTACGCGATCGCCGAGTGTATGTACCCTGCAGCAAGCGGCGTCGCCGCCGCAGCGCCGCCTGCTGCCTCGATGCGCTCGAGCAGCGCGTCCGCGCGCTCGAAGAGGGCGAAGTTCGAGAGCTGCAAGGCGGTCCTCGCCCACGCGATGCGCGCGGCGTCCAGCTCCAGCGTCGGATCGACGGCGAGCAGGTCGTCGACGATCGGCAGCAGCAGCTCCTGGCGACGGAGCTTGCCGGCAGCCGCAGCGGCCTCGGACGCAGCGCGAAACCACTCCCTGCTACCCGGCTGCAGGAGGCCCATCGCCCAGCGAGCGTGCTCCTTGGCGGCTTGGTTGTCGCCCCGCCACATGTGCGCCTCGGCGCGCAGGAGGTGCACGCGACCGAGCTCCTCGCCGGTGGCCCCAGCCTCGATCGCGACGCGCGTGCGCTCGACGACCGCCTCGACGTCGTTGCCCTCGAGCGCAAGCTCCGCGGATCGCCGGTACCAGTGGACGGCGCGCTCGAGCACGTTCCCTCGCTCGAAGTGCCGCGCCAGCGCGATCGCGTCGTCGTGACCGGTCGCCTCCAGGTGCCGCCCGGCCAGCTCGTGCGCCAGCCTTCGATCTTCTTCGGTCAGCGTCGCGTATGCCGCTTCGCGCAGGAGGTCGTGGCGGAAGACGTACGCGTTGACCGCGCGCTCGTCGGACGCGCGCCGCAGCAGCTCTCGTCGCTCGAGCTCGTCGAGCCACGACCGGACGCCCTCGGCACCGCCCAGGAGCTCGGCCACGCCTTCGCCGCCAAACGCGCCGCCGAAGACGCTCGCGGCTCGAAGGACGCGGCGACCATCCGGCTCCACGCGATCGAGCGTGCCGTGCGCCACTGCGATCGCGGTCTCGTGCCTCGCCCACTCGGTGCGACCCTCGCCTGCAGCGCGCGCCAGCTCATCAAGCAGGAAGGGGTGACCATCGGCACTCGCCAGGAGTGCGTCCACGAGCTCGCCCTCGGCCTCGCTGCCGAGGCGCGCGCGCACGAGCGCCGCGGCAGCGCTCGGCGCAAGGGGGCCGAGCGCAACCTCGGTCACCGCGCGCTCGCTCCACAGGCCCGGAAACGCCCGCCGCACCTCCGGCCGTGCGAGTGCGACGACCATGAAGGGCCTCCGCGCGAGCCGTCGCAGGGCGGCGTCGATCGCCTGGACGGTCGGCGCGTCGCCCCAGTGCAGGTCCTCGAGCACGAGCAAGACCGGTCCGTCCTTGCACGCGAAGCCAAGCCAGTCTTCCACCGCGCGCCGCATCTGGTCGCCACGAAGCCCCCGATCGTGGCGGGCGGCGAGGAGCGCGGCCCCATCGTCGGCCGGAAAGGGGGCTCCGGCGACCTCGCCGAGGAACTGTGCCAGTCGTCCGGCGTCCTCGGCGGGGGCAATCGCCCGCGCGTACGTCGCGAGCTTCTCGACGGCGCGGGTCTGATGGTCCTCCGATGAGATTGCAGCCGCGCCCCGGATAGCCACGGCCAGCGCTGCGAAGGACGAGCCCTCGGTGATGGCCGCGGATGGCGCGTGCAGGACCGTCGGTGGCGAATCGCTCCTTGCGAGCCTCGTCTCCAGCTCCGCGAGCAGGTGCGACTTCCCCATCCCCGCCGGCGCCAGCACCAGCGCAACGCGCGCGATGGGCTCCGCGACGCACTCCTCGTACATCGCCGTGAGGAGCGCGAGCTCGCGGGCCCGACCCACCAGCCGAGGGGGATGGCGCCCGGGAGCGTGGCGCGAGCTCATCAGCCGCTCGGTGACCTCGTCGACCTGGATGTCGAGCAGGTCGCCGCCTTCGTTCAGGCGGGCGACGGCCCGGGCCACGGCGTCACCGATCGACGCGACCGCCTGGCGCGCGCCGCCAGCGCCCGCCACACGAAGATCCGTCATCCCCGTCGTGACGGCGACGCGCGGCGAATGCGGAGTCGCGGCGATCGAAGACGCGAAGGAAACGGCGCGCTCGGCCTGGTCGGCGGCGCTCCCGCCGGAGAATGTCGCGAGAAGCAGGTCCGGAGCGAGATCGACGATCCGTGCGAGAAAGCGCGCGGAGAGCGCCTTTGCCGTCCCGTGCATGGCGCCGCGGACCAGCGCGACCGATACCACCCTGCGCTCAGCCTCGCCGAGCGTCGGCGATGCCGCGGGCGTGCGTCCCTCCGCGCCCTCGGGCAAGGCGCCCAGCGCCTCCGCGACCTCCGCGGCGTCGCCTGGACGGTCGGCCGGCGTCTTCGACAGCATCCGCGCGACGAGGCTCTCGAGCGCCTCGTCGGCCGTCGGCGCAAGCGCCCGAAGCAGCGGTGGATCCTCGAGCAGCACGCGTGCGAGCGTCGCGACGAAGGTGTCGGCGCGGAAGGGGGACACGCCGGTTACGAGCTCGTAGAGGATGCAGCCCAGCGAGAAGACATCGGCGCGCGCGTCGACATCGACCTGACCTGCGGCCTGCTCCGGGGACATGTACGCCGGCGTGCCGATCACCGCACCGGTCCGGGTGAGCAGCGACCCGCCCGTCGTCGGGCGCGCCAGGCCGAAGTCGAGGAGCACGACGTGTTCGAGCCTTCCACCCCGAAGGAACACGTTGGCGGGCTTCACGTCGCGATGGATGACGCCAGAGGAGTGGGCGACCGCGAGGGCCTCGGACACGCGGCGCACGAGCGCGACGGCGTCCGCGATGCCGACGCGCGGTCCACCGGGACTCGCGCCCGGGCGCGCGTCGGAGCCCACTTGGTCCTCCGAGGCGCTGTACGTCGACAGCGGGTGGCCGTCGAGCCACTCCATCGCGAGGTAGAAGTCGCCCCTCGCCGTCAGCCCCTCGTCGACGTGCCTCACGATGCAGGGATGCTGGAGCGCGGCGAGCAGGCGGGCTTCGCGTCGAAAGCGCGCGACGTTCTCCTCGCCGCCGAGCGCCAGGAGCTTGAGCGCCACCGGCGCGTCGCCACGCAGATCGCGCGCGCGGTACACGACGCCCATCCCGCCGCGACCGGCGACTCCCTCGATCACGAACCGGTCAGCGACGACCTCCCCGACGAGCGGCTCCGGCGACGAAGGAATGGACGGATCGTGGGTTTCGGCGCGGCCAGAAAGCACGGCGGAGGTGAGCAAGCATCGCGCACGGCGAGCCCGACGGCAACGCCCTCTTCCCGCACGGTAGCCGAGCCAGTCGGGCATGGGGTCGCGGCGGGCGACTTCTTCCGTTCCTTCCCATCGCTTGCTCGACCTCCTCCACGCCTCTACATCGTCGGCGGGACGTTGGTCGACGTGATGGCCCCCGCGCGGAAGAGCAGATCCTGGGACGAAAAGATCATCCCGCCGAGCTTCCCCGTGAGCGTCGCCGGACCTTGCGGAATGTTGACGAGAGACCCGATCCCGCTCGGATCGGTCATGGTCGCCGTTGTCGAGGGGACGCCGCCGACGAGGAACGCGCTCCCGGTGGCGGACGTGGCCGTGCTGACCGACACGGTCGCGCCGGACAGGGCGAACCCACCGCAGTCCGTGGTCTCGAACGCCAAGTATCCGCTCTTCGGATCGGGAGTGATGCCGACCGCCGCGTTCAGAGCTCCCCAGGTCGCCGTGGACAGGATGGGCGAACTCGCAGGCGCCTCGAGGGCGGCGACTCCCTGCACGAATTCGAGGTAGACCAGCGTGGTCACCGACGTAGAGGAGCTGACCTCGAGGTAGCCGTCGACCCCCGCCCTGTTCGCCGGCGCCGTGACCTTCACGCTGCCGGACGACCCGGTGCTGTACGTCGCGACCGGCTTCGCGCAGTCCACGTCCGTGGCGCCGCAGACCCTCACCGTGGCGTCGGTGAGGGGGGCGTTGCTCGGGTAGTCCTGGGGCGAGAAGGTGAACGTCACCGTCGGGGGGGCACCGGGCAGGTGGACCGAGCCGAGACACGAGAGGTTCTGGCACTGCACACTGCACTTGGTCGTCTCGCAGGTCGTCAGCGCCTCGCCGCTCATGGTCCCGCTCGCTTGGGCCGCCTCGCACCCTGTCGAGCAGGAGCTGTAGTAAGCCGGGCAGGCTGCGACGCACTTGGCGAGCGCCGCGCAGCTCGGGTCCCCGGCGCAGGTCGTGAGCTCGGAGCAGCACGAGCTCTCGATGCAGGACCCGCACGCGGCGGAGACGTCCGGCGTCTGCGGTCCAGAGTAGGGGAAGCTCGTCACCGAGCATGCACCGCTTGCATCGGGGGCCGTCGCGCCCGAGTCGACGGGGACGGGGTTGGAGTTCGAGCTGCTCGAGCAGGCGCTGGCGCACAAGAGCAGGGATGAAGATGCAGCAAGGATCGACGAAATGAGGCGGGGCATGGTCTCTCTCCCGGGTGGCGGCGGCACGATCGCCGGCGAGGAGGGCAGCTCGACGTCATGTCGATTCACCTTCCACCACGGGATGACGGGGCGACAAGCGCGAGTGGCTCACGAAAAGAGCGGCGCAACCCCGCCCGGCTCGTCCCCGCCGGGTCTTCGGGCGCAGCATCGTCTGCCTGCCACCCGGGTGGTCAGAGCACCGTGGCGCTCTTTTGTTCAATGCCATCGGCGGAGGCACGACGGGACTCTGGCACCTCTTTTTCGTGAGCCACCTGCGCCTGTCGTCCCGTCATCCGGTGTGGAGGGTGGATCGACATGACGTCGAGCTGCCCTCCTCGCCGACGATCACGCCGGCGAGCCACCTGGGAGAAAGACCATGCCCCGCTACATGATTCAGGCCTCGTACACAGCGGCTGCGTCCGCCGCGCTCGCCACCAAACCGCAGGACCGCACCGCAGGCGTCTCTGCCCTTTTCGAGAAGGCGGGAGGTAGGTTCGAGACCATGGACTACTCTCTTGGCGAATACGACGTCGTCGTGTTGGGCATGCTGCCCGACGACACGGCCGCCGCCGCCATCGCGCTGGCGGTGACCGGTGCCGGTCACATGTCCAGGTACCGCACGCAGCGCCTGCTCTCGGCCGACGAGTTCATGTCCGCACAGAAGATGGCGCACGAGATGGGCTACCAGGGGCCGGGCAAAGCCTGATCTCACGACAGTCGAGGACGTGGCAAAAGCTACGTTTCGGCGAGCTCACGCCATTGAGTGCTTGCTCGGGAACGTCCGTGCGTTCCTCGCCACGGCGCTTTTTGTACCGGCTTGCGCCTCAATTAGGCCGGCAGGTTGTCACGTACCGAACGGCTAATCATCGATCGGATCTCCGGCACCCTGCGCGGCGAGCCATCCCTGCTCGAGGACGAGCAGCTTCTCGTAGGCGCGGCCGAGTACGATCCACCCCGGTTCACCGTTGCTGCGAAGGTGTCCGCCGAGCGCGGCGAGCGCCGAGTAGACCTCACAATTTGGGCTCTCTTGACGGTTTAGTGGGTGCACGGGATGGTTCGCGCGGGGCTGAGACGGATACCTGAGCAGCAGAGGAAGAGCATGCCGATAAGGCTCGATGGATCGTGGAATCCATAGGACCGACGGGTGATGGTTCTGGCCTTCCCGTTGATGCCCTCGGAGCGCCCGTTGGAGAGGCCGGTGGCCACGTACGCCAGTATGCCGTCGAGGTGCCGGCCAATCGTGCGAGCCGCTTTGGCGAAGGGGGCAAGGCCGGAGTGGGAAGCCCAGGAGATCCACTCGCCCAGCTTCTGCTTGGCGACGTACTGCTGGCGTCGGTCGAGGATGGCGGCCAGCGACTCCTTGAGCAGGTAGGCGCGGTAGAGCGTGCGGTTGGTCCGCTGCACCTCGACGAGCTTGCCCTGCTCGATCGCGGTCAGGTTCCAGGGGTTCTTCTGGAGCGCGAAGCGGGAGTGCTTGAGCGCTCGGCGGTCCTCGGGCTCTTCGGTGGCCCGCACCTCGGCCCGGCGCACCTCGTCGAGAGCGTCGTGGGCGAGGCGCTGCACATGGAAGCGGTCGAAGATGATGTCGGCATTGATCGCGTGCTCCTCGGCGGCTGCGCGGTACGCCCCAGACATGTCGATCGTGACGGCTTTGAGCAGCGCACAGCGCTCGGGGCCGAGGTCGGTGAAGAACTTGCGCAGCGTGTCGGCGTTCTTGCCCGGGTGCGCCCAGACGACGTTGCCGCTCACATGGTCGATGACGATGGTCACGTACTCGTGATGCTTGCGATACGACAGTTCGTCCACGCCGATGTGGGTCAGGCCCGCGAGACGGTCCTCGGGGCCGAAGCGATCCACGACCCGACGGATGATGGCGCCGACCGTGCGCCACGCCACGCGCATCGCCTCCGACACGACGGTCTGTGCGCACGCCTGGGCGAGGAATGCCGTGGTCTGCTCGAAGGCGTCGGTGAAGCTGCTCGCGTGCCGGGCCCACGGCACCAACTCCGTGGTCACGCCGCACCGAGGGCAATCCACACGGCGGATCGCGTAGCGCAGCTCGGTCTTCATGCCGCCCAAGTCCAGGTGGCGCCACAGGCGCTCGCGACGGTCATAGATGTCGCGAACCTTGCCGCAGCAGCTCCCGCAGCGAGCCACCGTCGTGGTGGGCGCGACATCGCAAACCAGCCCCTCGTCCGTGAAAGAGATGCCCGTAACGCGGGTGAACTTGATTCCGAGGACTGTCTTGAGCAGGCTGGTAGCGCGCATGGGAGGGTGGGCTCCGAGGTTGGTGTAGGAACCGCCCAGGTACCCCCCTTCCCGTGCGCCTTCCAACTCGACCCTCGCGACCCCTGCCCGAACCACGCCCGCGCCAAGAACATAGGCCCGCCCGCTTCGGTCACGCCGATTCCACGCCCACTAAACCGTCACGAGAGCCCAAAGTTTCATGTCCACCTGGGCTCGCGATAGGGTCGGGCTTCGTTCCCTTGGAGGTCGCATGTCCTATCGTGTGGTGGGCTGGCTCGGAGTCCTCTCGGCCGCCGTCGCCTGGTCGACCGTGACACGCGCCGAATGCACCCGCGGAAGCAATCCCTACCAGGATCTCCGGGACCGCACGTTCAGCATCTCGGCAGAGCTCACGACGGCGGCGCACCTCGAAGAATCGAAGGGGGCTCCGCTGGGCACCCGCGGACGAGCGGCGAGGCTCGTCCGGCAGGCACGTTCCGAGTTGATGCAGCTGGAGAAGGAGAGCGCGGCGGCGAAGCCGGGACTACCGCCCGAGCTGACACGACGACTTCGGACCATCGCCCAGTCGTTGGTCGCCGATCCAGGCTATCCACCCTTGGCCGCGAGGATCTACCAAACCGTGAAGGAGCTCGACGCCGTCGCGGACTCGTTCACTTGTCCTCCGGGCGGTCGCCGAGACTGATTCGGTTTGGTGGTCGACCCGAGGCGTCGTCCTCCGGGCCGACGTCGCTGAAGCCCGCCCATGGTAGAACTCTACCCAAGCGACAGTGATCGGCATCTCGGGTCTCGCCAAGTCGTACGGAGCTCGAACCGTCTTCGAGGACGTGTCGCTCCGCCTCGACGCGAGCACCGTGTACGGCGTCGCCGGGCCACACGGTTCGGGGAAGACGACTCTTCTCCAGATTCTGGCCGGCCTCGAGCCCGCGTCGCGCGGGAAGGTCTCGATCTCCGGAGCGGCGCGCGTTGGCTTGCTCGGCCCCGACCGCGAGCTCGAGGACGACCGGCTCATCGTCCACCTCGCGATGATGGGCGAGCTGGAGGTCTGGCGAGATTTGCAGACACGGAAAGGCATCCTCGAATACGGCGAGGGGGACCCGACCGCTCTCGCGGACCTCGAGCGCAGGCTCGAGGCAAGCGATGGCCATAGCCTCGAGGCCCGCGCAAGCGAAGTGCTCGCCGGGCTCGGCATCGAGCCGCGCTCGCATCGAAGGCCTCTGTCGACGCTGCCGCGGGAGCTCAAGATGCGCGTTCTCTTGGCGCAAGTGCTCGTCGGCGGTCGTGACGTGCTGCTGCTGGACGAGCCCACGGATCACCTCGATACGGAGTCCGTCGCGTGGCTCGGGCGGTTCCTCGTCGCCTACCGGGGCACAGCGCTCGTCATCTCCTGCGACCGGCGTTTTCTGGACGACGTCGCCACCGGGATTCTCGAGGTCGACCACGGGGCCATCACCCTCTACCCGGGGAGCTACGCGGACTTCGTCGCCCGGAAGCAAGCGCCACCCGAACGCCAGCGCGGACCGGTGGAGCGTCGCGTCGAGCCCCAAGCCGCGATGGACGACCTGCCAGCGCTCCCGCACGATGGGCCCTCTGCCCCGGCGCCGTCGTCGTCGCCGGAGCGGCCAGACATAGAGCGAAGCCGAAGAGCCGCGCTCCCTTTCCGGCGCGACAGGGTGCTGGCCGACATCGCGCTCGGCAAGGCGCGAAAGCGGTCCATTCACACGCTGTATGGCAAGGCGCGCCTCGGCCAGCCGCTGCCCGAGCGAGCGCTCCAGGAGATCCATCGCGAGGAGCGGGAGCTCGACGCCAAGCTCGAGGCCTGGTCGCGCGACCTCGAGACGATCACGAGCGAGCTGGCCGCAGCCCCTTCCAAAGCAAAGTAGGCGGCTGCTCTGTCAGCCAATTGCCTCGTGCCGTCGCGAGGAGTATGCCCTGTCGTCGTTGCACGCGGACCGGCGACGATCGCGCGCCCCCGGTGCATCCGTGAGGGCATTCATGAAGCGAACGATGAAGGTGTGCTGCCTGGTGTCCGCTATCGCCCTCTTCGCCTGCAACCAGGGGAGCGCGGGGAGCAGCGCGAGCGGCCCAAGCGCAGGGAGCAGCGCGAGCGGCCCAAGCGCTACGAGTGGGGCCGCTGGCGCGGCTCCTGGGCGCGCCTCCAGCAACGCCCCACGCATCGTCGATGGCGTGACGGCGTGCGACAACTACATCGCGGTGTGGAAGTCGTGCCTCGCCGAGGCCGCCAAGACGGAACCCAAGCTGACCCCGGCCGCCCAGGAAGAAGCAGTAGGCACCATGACCGGCAACATCCGCGAGAGGTGCACGACGGGCGCGCACGAGAAGCTCGACGAAAACGACTGGGCCGCGTGCGTGATCTCCTGCAAGGAGGGCCGTATGCGCAAGGTGAAGGGCGCGTGCGAGAGGGTCAACGAGGAGAACAAGATCACGAGCCAGAGCAGCGCACCAGCTCTGGGCGCGGTCCTGGGCGCAAAAGCCGACGTCGTCACCACGGGGATGACGGACTGCGACGACTACCTCGCGAAATCCAGAGCGTGCAGGAAGGCCAGGTACGGAGACGACCCGGACGGAACCATGGCCTCCCAGGTCATTTCCCACTTCTTCGAGGCAAACATCAAGAGCATGGGCGCAGTGCTGACAGCTGACTCGTGCAAGAAAATGCTCGCCTCGTTCTCGCCCGACAAGTGCAACTGAGAGAGCCGGACGACCGCGGGGCCGGCGGTCCCGGCTCGCGCGATCGAGATCCGGGTCGCTCCGTCCGCCGCGCTTCTACGGCACGTACACGCCGACCGGCCACAGGTGATAGAGGTCCGACGTGACCGGCGTGTCGCAGCCCGCGAACTGCCGGGCGCTGAGCACGCCAAGGACGATGTAGTCGCCAGAAACGGCAGTGGCGGAGACGTCTACTTGCAACGTGGCCGTGGCGCCGCTGCGCATTCCTGCGGCGGGCGTGCATGCCACTCCGCCGGGACTCTCCATCGCGAGGGAGCTGACGAGGCTGAGATTGCTCCATTCGCCGTCGACCGGCGCGGCGCACGGGGTGCCGGCGCAGCCGTAGGCCTGTACGTTGCGCTCGATCGTCCAGTCACCCATGGGGGCCGTCGACCACCCTTGCACCGGAATCGAGACGGTCGCGCCTGGCGCTGCCGGGTACCACGCCTGCGGGATGCTCGTGCTGTAGTACGGATCGCTCGACGCCGGAATGCACGGATCACCGCCCGCGGCCGCGGCGGTGTTCGACCAGATCCGCTGCGCCAGATACGACTCGCCGCCTGGGAGCACGACGCGATTGCCGATGCGACACAGGTCTGCGAGCTCTCCGCCTCCGGCGAGCGCAAAGACGCTCGCCCATGTGTGCTCGCCCGCCGGTACCGAGATGACGTACCCCGTCTCCGGGTCCGTCGCAGGGTCGGTGAGCGCCTCTGCAATCTCGTGGGAGGCGGTGCGTGTCCGCTGCTGCGTGAGCGATTCCGAGGATATCGATTCCAGGGCACCATCCTGAATCACGCCGGACGCGACCGCAAACGCATCGCCGGGGTACGAGAGGCCGCTGCAACAGGCGTCGTGGTACCCGTTCTCGTCCGAGTCGTTCCCGTCCCCGTCGGCGTCGCCGAGCGTGAGCTGCATTCCGGGCGGCAGATAGAGCACGTAGAGCGTCTGCCCATTCGGGGGATGTCCCGCGCTCGTGCCGCTCTGCTGCAGGTAGTCCTGTATCTGGGTGAACGACGGGGAGCTCGCGAGCGCCGGGCCTGTCACGTGGTAGCTCTGCGAGGTCGCGGCGAAGCCGTATTCGCTCGCCAGTTGTGACCACCAGGAGCTTCCCACCAGAGCGTCCGAGAAACCGAAGAGCTCGGTGGCGGCAGGATCGCCCCCGGTCACGACGGTGACCAGAGTCACCGTCTTCATCACAGTGCCCTCCCTGGTGGGGACCTGGGGAAACGCAGGATGCAGTGGCGACGAGGGGCTACTGCTCCCGCAGTCTGCGACCGACATCGACGACAGGATAGCGAGCCCGGCAAGGAAGAGTCTCGCACTTGCCTTGCGCCTGGGCGTCGGAGAGATGGACCGGCGCGCCGTCATGCAAGGCGGCAAGCTAGCAGCTCGGCCAGGTCGCCGCGCACCCCTTCTCGGTCGTCCAGGACCCGACTGGCGCGGTGTTCTCGCCGTTCCGCTCCGCTCGCGTCTGACAACCTGGCGACCCTCTTGGAGACATCCTCGCGATGGTCGTCGCCACCGGGGCGCCACCGCCTGGCTTCACATCGGGATGGCCCTACGCTCTAGGCGACCCCCCTGCGGAGCTCTCAATGACGTCCTACCGAAATCATCGCCTCCCCCTCTTCGCCGGCCTCGCTCTCGTGATGATGGGCGTCGAGTGGTGGGTGACCCGCTCCGCCGCGCTTGCACGCGGGGGCGCGGTGCCGGTCGCCGTCGCGGTCGATCTCGTGATCGTCTTGCCTGGCGCATTTTTCCTACTCGTCTTGCGTCCGGCGCAGCGGCCGCTCCTCGGGGCCGCGCCCGTGCTCGCGCTGGGCGCGCTCCTCGCGGCGACGCTCCTCGGTGCGCGGCCGGAGACGAAGGTGCTCCTGCGGGTCGCCGGCGGTTTCGCCGAGCTGGCCGTACTCGCGCTGCTCGTCCGGCGCGTGCGGGTCGCTGCAGGCCAGCTGCGGGGAGCCGACCAGGAAGATCTCCTCCTTCGCATCGGGGCGCTGACGGACCCCATGCTGCGCTTGCTCGGCGCGGAGTTGGCCACCGTCTACTACGCGTTCGTGGGGCCGTTCGTACGCCGCCCTGCCCGCGCGGACGAGTTCCGTTACACCGAGGAGAGCGGCGCCGGCGCAACCCTCTTCGCGCTCGGGCTCATGCTCACGATGGAGGGCCTGGCCGTCCATGTCGTCCTCCACGCGTTCCACCCGCGCGCCGCCTGGGTGCTCGCGGCTGCGAACGCGTACGCCCTCGTCTGGCTCGCCGCCGCCGCCCAGGCCGCGAGGCTCCGGCCCGTCGCGCTCACGGACGATCGCCTGCTCGTTCGCACCAGCCTGCTCTGGACCGTCGACGTCCCGCGCGTCACCATCGTCGCCCTCGAGCCGATCTCCGGCGCGCCGAGCGGGGAGGAAGCGCGCGGCGTCCTCCGGGCCGCCTTTGGCGTCGCGCCCGACCTCCTCCTCACGCTCGCCGAGCCTGTCCTCGCCAAAGGACCGGTCGGGATCGCGCGGAGCGTGCGCCGCATCGCTCTGTATGTCGACGAGCCCGCCCGCTTGCGTTCGGCGCTGGCCACGACCGCCGCCGCAAGGCCGGTCCGAGGGCCGGTCGCTTGAGGACACCGAGCGCTTGACGCGAGGCATGGTTCGAGCGCTGCTAATCCGATGCCGTCGTGGTCGACCTGGATCGAGCCGTTCCTCGTGATCGCGCTCATGGCTGCTTGCTTGGTCGTGGCCGCCGCCGCGGCGAGACGGCCGCCGCGGCCGCCGCCCACGATCGCGGCGATCGTCGCAGCTCTGGCTGCGGGGTCCGTCGCCTACCGGCTCCTCGTCGTGCCACCCGCGTTCGTTCACGCGTAAGGGCTCGGCCTCGTAGACGTGCCGAACGACGCGCGCCGCGAGCGAGTGCTCGCGTGGGCCAAGGCGGCTTCGGAGAGAGTCGGGACGTCGATGCTCCCCACCTCGTGTGTCCCCGGTATCGTCCGGCTCCGGGTCGCCGGAGCTGCGATTACTCGGTGACCCACGGTGAGGGCTTTGCTCGTACGCCTGGAGTAGGGTTCTTCGTGTCACCGATCGCGAACCTCGATTGGGACACTGCCCCCGCGCCGATGAAGGAGGGTCTCGCCAGGACGCTCGCAGCGCTCGCGGCGGACCCGTCGCTTCCGATGCCCTGACGGTCCGCGGCTCTTCGAGGGCGACGGTCGCAGTCCGCGACGCGGCTCAGAGCTCGAAGCCTGCCGCGACGCCGAGCGACGCCGAGAATGGCGGCGTGTTCCATGCAGTCTGCCCGTCCAGGCGGTAGGTCACGTGCGTGAAGGTAGCGAGGCCGTCCGCGTGAACCTGGGCGAAGAATCGCCTGCCAAGTGGTACCTCTACCCCGAGGCGAACGCCGGCGTCCGCGAACAGCGCGTGGGCCGATTGAGGTGAGCTGGTCACGCCGGACGCAGCCAGAGACCCCATGCCGCCGAGAGCACAACCCATCGCGATCCCGAGGTGAACGCACGGGGCCAGGGACGCGAGCACCAGAGAGGAGCGGACACCGATGGAGCCATCCGTCGCGGTCTTCGACCAGTTCCCCGCACCCTCGAGGTCAAGAGACCAGAGGCCCCGGCGAACCCCCGCGTCCACCGTGGCCCCATAGGCCGGGATGGCGGGCGAGATCCCCCACGACAACATCGCGCCAACGCCGAAGCGGGGGTGCAGCGGGATGCCGGGTGGAGCGGGCGCGGGGGGCGGTGCAGAAGGCGGTGCGGGAGCCCGAACGATCACGACCTGGGCCTTTTGCGCGTTCTCCACGGGCGGCGTCGGGACGACGGCGGTCGCGGGCGCCGGCGCATTCGGCGGGGCGGCTGCAGAGAGTGGATCGATACCCAGGCTGACGGCGAGGGCGATCGCCGTCGCGAGCTCCGCGCAGTCGCTCCCTTCCGCGCGAAGATCCCTTTCCCCTTGCACCTGCCCGCTCGCGTCACGAAGCTCGATGTGAGCGACGAACGACCCGCCCGCGCGACGTACCTTGGCGCTGAGAACGCGCGGCGCGCGAGCGTCGAAGGGATCGTAGCCGAGGCGCGCCAGTACCGCCTCACGGAGAGCGCTCTCGTCGGGACACTGCTCCGCGCCCGTCGCGCGCGTGTACGAGAGGTGCACTGCCGCGTGCTCTCGCGGAGCTGCAGAGGCGCCACGGGCGAGGAGGACGAGGCTGGTTGCCAGGCCGGCAGCTCGCGCCGTTCGGTTCCAGGCGCGCGGGCGGCGGGCGGGCGGCATGAGCGAGCGTGTTCATACCCGCCGCGGAGCGGCATTGTCTATGGAGCGTCGTGCGCCGCAGCCCGCTGGAGCTCGAGCTCGAGCTGCGTGCTCCTTCCCCTACCCGCCAATCCCGCAAATGCTGGCCTGACCCCCGAGGGCGCCGACGAGCATGGAACACGGCACCGAAAGCACACAGTTGAGCTGGCTCCAGTTGGGAGAGCTCGCGCACAGGGTAACGCACTCCGAGTCCGCGGTGCTCTGAGCGACGTTGCATCCCACCTCCGCAGCGTGCTCGCAGACCTGCGCGCAGCAGGCAGGCTCCACCGACGCTCCACCGGCGTTGGCAAACCCGCAGAGGGTGCCGTGCCCGTTCAGCGCGCTGACCAGCGCGGAGCACGAGGTGCCCTGGAGGCAGGTGACTTGCGTCTGGGTATCGCACCCTTGGCAGAGCGTGTTGCAGTCGGACTGAGCGGTGAAGGAATCGACGTGGCACCCGCCGACGGCCGCGGCCTCGCACTCGGACGTGCAGGTATCGGGATCCACGCCGCCGTCCACGTTGACGCAGCCGAAGCCCGCCATGTCACCAAGGCATGCGGCGCTGGGGGCCTCCCCAGTAGTCGGTCCGCTCCCGCTCCCGCTCCCGCTCCCGCTCCCGCTCCCGCCACCGCCGCCGTCGGCGGACATGGGCCCGCCGTCGCTCGTGCCGAGTTGAAGGGTGTCATCGCAACCAAGGAGACAGAACACCACCAGAATCATGAATCTTCGCAACCGCATCGCTCACTCCTACGAACGCGCCCAGGGCACGGGGGCGCACCATAGCTGGGTGCTGCCCGCGCGCCATCCGTCACGAAATCGACCGACTCCCTCTCCGATCGTGATCTTATGCGAGACGGATGTCACTCCCCACCCACCCTTCTGAAGCGTGAAGCCTCTTTCGGTCCAGGCGGCCGCGCCGATCGACCGACCGCTCGCAGGCGGGCGTGCGGGCTCCGGCCCGCCCATCGACCTCGTGGGGCTGGCCTTCCGCGCGCTCTTCGACGGCGAGTTCCGTTACGTATGGAACACGCTGCGGTATCTGGGCGTGCGCCCCGACGACGTGCAGGACATCGGGCAGGAGGTCTTCCTGACGGTCCACCGCTTGCTTTCGGCGGGCGAGGTTCCGCAAAGGACGCGGTCCTGGCTCTTCGCGCTCTGCCACAACGCCGCGTCCAACTACCGGCAACTCGCCCGCCACCGGCGTGAAGTCACCACGGACCAGGTGCCCGACGCGCCCGACTCGTCCAAGAACCTCGAGGCGCGCCTCACCTCGCACGAGCGCTGGGCGCAGGTGGCGAACATCCTCGACGCGCTCGACTTCGAGCGGCGCGCCGTCCTCGTGAGCCACGACATGGACGGGATCCCGATGCCCGAGGTCGCCGAGGCGCTCGGCGTCCCCCTGAACACGGCGTACTCGCGGCTTCGCCTGGCGAGGCGCGACTTTCAAGCGGCCGCGCGCCGGTCTGGCCTGGATCGAGGTGATGCATGACCATCGAAGAGCTCGATCCGCTATCCGCAGATCTCGTGGGCCTGCTACGCAAGGGTCGCCCCGGCGCCGAGCCTCCCGTGAAGGCGCGCGACGCGGTCCTTTCCGTCGTGATGGCGCAAGCGGCCGCGCTCGGAACGGCGGGGCTCGCCGCGGCGGCAGCCAAGGCCGCCGCTCCCGGCCCGAGCGGTGCGCATGCGGCGCGGGCGGTGCGGCTCTGGGCGGCGCTGAAGGAATCGTTCGGCCTCGGGGGGATTTTGCTCGGCGTCGCCATCGGGGCCGCAGGCCACGCAGCGGTGGTCTCTTCGACCAGGGCGGGAAGCGCCCAGCCCGCGGCGACGCCGACGAGCGCGGCAGCGGCACCGCAATCCGCGCCCACTGCGAGCGCGCCGGAGCCGGCGTGGACGGTCGTTCCGTCGGCCCCCCCCCCAGCGCCGCCCGCGGCGCCGCGCACCGACGACTCGCGCGGCGATCGCGGCAAGGACGCGGCGCTCGCCTCCGAGCGGGCGCTCATCGACATGGCGCGCACGGCGGTGGCCCGCGGCGAGGGGGAAGCCGCGCTTGCGGCGCTCGGGCGGCACGAGAAGGAGTTTCCGCGAGGCCGCCTGGCCGAAGAGCGCGAGTGGCTCGCGGTGCAAGCGCTCGTGCAGACAGGCGCGACCGACCAGGCCAAGCAGCGCGCGGCCCGCTTCCGCGAGGCCTACCCCCACAGCCTCATGCTCGCGGCGCTCGACCAGGTGCTCGCGCCGTCCGCCGCCCCTTCAGCCTCCGCACCGCCCCCGCACTGAAAGATCACCGTCCGGTCGATTTCGTGACGGAGGGAGCTCGCGTCCCACTCTTCACGGTCGAGGGCCGGAGAGGCTGGCCCTCGGACACCGAGGTCACCGATGGTCTTGTCGCCCAAATGGTTTGGAGTCGCCTTCGCGCTCGCGCTGGGTTCGTCCGGATGCGCCGCGGCGCCTGCGGGTGGCTCGGCCCGCGCCACGGCTCCTCTCGTCTACCGCGTCCGTGTCCCCGAGCTTGCTCCCGCCACGGCAGCTGGTCGCGACGTGTGCGTCGGGGCGTTCGCGAGCCCTTGCTACACGGTCGCGCGCGCGGACCCGCCGCCTTCGATCGACGCGTGGGAGACGCCT
>Ga0302267_10002833_pt1 | contig 20517 bp, 15 predicted proteins | sample III_Bog_E1_3_FD_194555 | JGI IMG/M metagenome (GOLD analysis project Ga0302267, IMG submission 194555) | Peat permafrost microbial communities from Stordalen Mire near Abisko, Sweden - III_Bog_E1_3 | ecosystem: Environmental > Terrestrial > Soil > Wetlands > Peat | place: Sweden: Abisko... | reverse complement strand
ACTTTCTGGGAACCTTTCCCCTCTCCGGTGTTCCCACCCACCGAGGCCCCGACGGAAGGAACAGCCTTTCGCAGCCAACCACAGGTACCCACAACCGAGGAGATCCGATCATGGCGTCCGATACCAATCCCGGTCCTTTCGCCACCCTGCTCACCGCGCTCGGCGGCGGGCTCACCAGCAACCCGCCCGGCGGCCTGACCACGGTCGTCGTCGATGGGGCTCCCATCGCGACCAGCGCCCTCGCCACCGAGGTCAAGAGCTATGCGACCCTCTGGGAGGCCGTCGAGACCACCAGCCTCGCCCACACCCAGGCGGTCCAGGCCCGCACCAAAGCGGAGCCTGCCGTCCATCCGCGGGTCGCGAAGATCATCTCGGCCGTCAAGGGCATGCTCGGCCCGACGAACCCGAACCTCGCGTCGCTCTACGGCATCACGCCGGACGAGGAGCCTCAGCCGCTCACCACGGAGAAGATGGTCGCCAAGAACGCCCAGGCTCTGGCGACCCGCAAAGCGCGCGGGACCAAAGGCAAGAAGCAGAAGGCGGCGATCAAGGGAGTGGTGCCAGCCCCGGCTCCGGCGCCCACGACGTCACCGACGGCGACGGCGGCCCCCAAGACCGGAGCGTAGCGACGGAAGGGGCACCGCTCCCGCCGGCCCGGGGAGGGCCGATCGGGCGCGGGAGCGGTTGCCGGAGGGAAGCTCAGCCGTGGTCGGCGGGAACGGGTGCGGGGGCGCGGTCGCCCCCGGACAGGCCTACTGGCACTGCGTGCCGCCGGCCTGATTGCAGTGATTGCTCTGGCACTGGCCGTCTCGGGTGCACATCCCACCCGAGCCCACGACCGGCTGGCAGGCCCCGGCCATCACGCCGTCGCAGTAGTAGGCGTTCGAGCACTTCATGTCGCCCGACGGGTTGTTGCCACCGCAGCCCACGGGGTTGCAGGTGCCGCCGTTGCACGACGCATTGCCCGGGCAGGTGCCCATGGTCGGGTTCAGCATGCAGCCGCCGAGGCCGTCGCACTGGTTGGGGGTGGTGGTCACCCCGTTGCCGCTGCACACCGCGGTCCCCGTGGTGCAGGAGGTGGCGCTGGGCTCGAGCAGGCACAGGCCGGTGCCCATCGCGCAGCTCCCGGTGTTCCCGCACGAACCGGCCCCGCCGGGGGTGCAGGTGGCGGCGCAGCAGAAGCCGCCGCCGCAGACGCCGCCCGAGCACTCGTCAGGACCAAGGCACGCCGCGCCGGTCCCTTGCTTGGGGCGGCACGTGCCGCCGCCGACACCGTCGCAGTAGTCGCTGAGGATGCAGTTGGCATCCCCCGTCGCGTTGGCCGCGCCGCAGCCGGTGAGGCACGCATTGCCCCCGCAGAGGTAGGGACTGCACGCGACCGTCGAGGGGGTCACGCACGAGCCGGTGCCGTTGCAGGCGCTCGCCAGCGTCTCGGTGCCGTTCGAGCACGAGGGCGCGGCGCCGCACGCCGTGCCGGAGGGCCAGTCCGTGCACGCGCCGTTGGTGCAGGAGCCGTTGGTGCTGCACGTCGTCGAGGCCGTCGTCGCGCACGAGTTGTGCGGGTTGGTGCCGTTGACGGCGTTGTCGCAGGCGCCGTTGGCCGTGCCGTTGAGCGCCATGCTGCACGCCTGGCACGCGCCGGTGCACGCGGTGTTGCAGCAGAATCCGTCGGCGCAGAACCCGCTCGCGCACTGGTCGGCGCCGGCGCAGGTGGCGCCCGGCGCTTGCTTCGGGTGGCAGGTGCCGCCGGCGACGCCGTCGCAGTAGTCGCCCGCGACGCAGTTGGCGTCCCCGCTCGCGTTCGCCGCGCCGCACTGGGTCAGGCAGGCGGTCGCGCCGCAGATGTACGGGGTGCACGGCATCGTCGTGGCCGTCACGCACGTCCCCGTGCCGTTGCAGGTGGTCGCCAGCGACTCCGTCCCGCCCGAGCACGAGGCCGCGCCGCAGGCGGTCCCCGAGGGCCAGTCCGCGCAAGCCCCGCTCTGGCAGGTCCCGTTGAGGCCGCACGTGTTTGCTGCCGACGTCCCGCACACGCTGCGCGGGTTGGTGCCGTTGGAGGCGGTGCTGCAGGTGCCGTTGGTGGACCCGTTGAGCGCCGCGCTGCACGCCTGGCACGCGCCGGTGCAGGCGCTGTTGCAGCACACGCCGTCGGCGCAGAACCCGCTCACGCACTGGTCGACCGCCGAGCACGCCGTCCCCAGCACCAGCTTGGGCACGCACGCGTGCGACGCGCAGTAGTAGGCGGTGGACGCGCAGTCACCGTCGTTGTTGCAGCTCGACGTGCAGGCGGCGGGCGAGCCTCCGCACTTGTAGGGGGTGCAGTCCTGCGTCGGCATCGTCGCCACGACGCAGGTGCCGGTGCCGTTGCAGTCCTCGGCCTTGACCAGCAGCGTGGAGCTCATGCACGAGGAGGCGACGCACACGGTGCCGTTCGCCCACTCGGAGCAGGCGCCCGCGCCGTTGCAGCCACCGGAGTTCCCGCAGCTCGCCATGCTGGCGGCCGTGCACTGGTTGAGCGGATCGGTGCCCCCCTTGATCGCGCCGCACTGCCCGTCGGAGCCCTGCCCCTTCTTGGCCGCCGAGCAGGCCTCGCAGGTGGTGTTGCAGGCCGAGTTGCAGCAGACGTTGTCGACGCAGAACCCGCTCATGCAGTCGCTATTGGCGTTGCACTTGAGGCCCTGGCCGCAGGTCAGCGAGCAGGTGGGGTTGGCGGACGCGACGCCGCCGCAGTCGACGGCGGTCTCGGTGCCGTCGGTCTTGTTGTCGTCGCAGTTGAGCGTCCCGAAGCAGCCGTCGGAGATGGTGCCGCAGGTGGTGTTCTGCGCGGCGCAGGTGGTCTTGGTGCAGCCGCAGAAGAGCGGGGTGCCCGGGTTGCCGCCGCCGCAGGTGTTGGGCGCGGTGCAGTCGGCGTTGGTCTGGCAGCCGCACATGCCGGTGGCGCTGCACATCTCCGGCATGCCCACCGACCCGCCGCACATCATGCCCGGGTGGAGGACGGGCGTCCCCGCGACGCCGTTGTTGCAGGTGTCGGTGATGCAGACAGTGCCGGAGTTGGCCGGATCACTGTCGTCGGGGATGGTCATCGTGCCGCCGTTGCCGTCGCAGACGATGGTCAGGCAGTCGCCGGCGACCTGCGGCGGGTTGACCGTGGTCGGCGTGTTCGCGGCGGTGTGCTGTGTCGAGCACGCGAAGGCGGTGCACACCGGCTGCTGGCAGTCGTTGGTGGTACCCGAGCACTCGCTGGCCTTGGTGCACTGGCTGCAGTGACCGGCGCCGTCGCAGAAGCCCGGCATGCTCGTCATGTAGGTGCTGCAGACGGTGTCTTCCCCGTGGAAGTTGTAGCCCGGCACGCCGCCCGTCTTGCAGGTCGGATCCTGGCAGTCGCCCATCGCGGTGGGGATGTCGCTGTCGTCCTCGATGTTGGTGAGCGTGCCGCCGACGCACTCCTCGGTGTGGCAGTCGCCCGCGACCTGCGTCACGCTCGCCGGCTGGGTCCCGTCGGTGACCGAGGGGAACGCGCAGACGCCGGTGGCGCCGTCGCAGCTCGGGGTCACGCACGGGTTCGTCGTCTTGCAGTCGCTCGCGGTGGTGCAGGCGACCTTGCAATCGCCGGAGAAGCACGAGCCGGCCACGCCGTTGGTCGTGCACATGGTCCCGCTGAGCTGCGTGGTCACCACCTTGCCGGCGGTACAGGTGCCGGAGACGCAGTCGTTGCTCTCGGTGGGAGTGTCCGTGTCGTCGGCCACGCTGCTCGGCTCGCCCGCCGTACAGACGATGCTCTGGCAGTCCCCCGGCATCTGGTCCGCGGCCGGCGCCACGCCGTCGGCGAGCGGCGTGTTCGTGCAGATGCCCTGGCTGCTACAGGAGTCCGTGGTGCACGGGTTCTCGTCGTCGCAGTTGCTGGAGGTGGTGCACGCCTTCCCGCCGCCGTCGTCGCGCTCGGGGATGCCGCCGGTGGAGAGGCCGCACCCCGCGAAGAGCGCCGGGCCGAGGGTTAGCGCCACGGCCAGCACGGCGAGCGGGATGCGAAGCGCGAGGAGCGCGTTGCGGCGGTGTACGGGTGGTTTCATCGGGCCTCTCCATGGAGCGGGCCGGGGCCTACCCGGACCGCAAGGATGGGCCCATGATCACCGATCTACCGCGCGGCGGCGCGAGAATTTTGGGCGACGCCGGGGGTTGCCCCGCAGGGCGGGAACCCCGGTGACCACCGTTCAGGGGCGGGCGAGGGCGGTGCGGTAGACGGTCGCGTAGCGGCGGGCCGGGCGGTCCCAGCCGAGGTCGATGCGCATCACGCGACGCCGCAGCGCCGCCCAGCGCGGCGAGCCCATCGCCGCGAGGGCGCGCTGCACGCCGCCGACGAGCGCGGTCGCGGTGGGCTTGTCGAAGAGGAAGCCCGAGCCCGTCTCCAGCGCGGAGTCGCAGTCCACGATGGTGTCCGAGAGCCCGCCGGTCCGACACGCCACCGGGATGGCGCCGTAGCGCTGCGCGTAGAGCTGCACCAGGCCGCACGGCTCGTAGCGGGAGGGGATGACGACGATGTCCGCCGCGGCGAGCAGCCGGTGGATGATCGGCTCCGGCGCCGCCCCCACGTACACGGCGCGCTCCGCCGTCTTGGCGACCGCCGCCTGGAGCTTGGCCACCAGCCCGGCGTCGCCGGTGCCGGCGATCGCGACCGCGACGTCCGCCTTGAGGATCTTGGGCAGCGCCGCCGCCAGCAGATCGCTGCCCTTCTGCGGCACCACGCGGCCGACGGAGACGATGAGCGGCCGCTCCGGCCGGATCTCCAGCCCCAGCTCCTGGAGGAGCGCGGTCTTGCAGCGACCCTTGTTGCCGGGATCGTCGGCGTCGTAGCGCGCCGCCAGCGCCGGGTCGGTCATCGGGTTGTAGACGGCGTAGTCGATGCCGTTGGTGATCCCGACGAGATCGGCCGAGCGGTTGCGGAGCACGCCGTCGAGGCGCTCGCCCAGCTCCGGCGTGAGGATCTCCCGCGCGTAGGCGTTGCTCACGGTGGTGAGCTGATCGGCCGCCAGGATGCCCGCCTTGAGGAAGCTGACGCGCCCGTAGAACTCCAGCTTGTCGACGCCGAAGTGCTCCGGCCCGAGGCCGGCGTGGACCAGCGCCTCGCGCGGGAAGAGCCCCTGGTGCGCGAGGTTGTGGATGGTGAGCACCGTCTTGACGGCGACCTTGCCGCCGGGGCCCTCGCGGAGGAGGTAGGGGACCAGCGCCGCGGGCCAGTCGTGGGCGTGGACGATGTCGAAGGGGGAGCCGGCCGCGGAGCGCTGGCGGACGATCTCGGCGACGGCGCGGCAGAAGAGGCCGAAGCGGCGATCGTTGTCGGTGTAGTCGACGCCGCCCTCGCCGTAGATGCCGGGGCGGTCGAAGAGGCCGGGCGCGTCGAGGAGGAGGAGCTCGACGCCGGAGCCGAGGCGGCCGTCGTAGACCGTGACCTCGGCGCCGGGGATGCCGAGCTTGGGGTGGGCGGGGAGCTGGATGGGGGTGAGGCGGCGCGCCAGCATCAGGCCGCCGGCCTCGACGCCCGGGTAGCGGGGCAGCGCGATGGTCACCTTGTGCCCGAGCAGGCGGAGCGCCTTGGAGAGGGCGGCGACCACATCGGCCAGCCCGCCGACCTTGACCATCGGCGCGAGCTCGGGGGCGACGAAGAGGATATCCATGGGTCGCCGGCTCTAGCACAGGCGCCGGCGGGAATGGTGCCGGGCCCACCGGCGTTGGGCGCGAACCATGAACGACCTCGTCCGGCTGCGCCCCGAAGGTCGCGGCCGCAGCTACTCCCCGCTGCGCGGCCTGGCCGAGTCGGCCCTCCGGATCGCCTACGCCGGGGACTGGCCCGGGCGCGCCTGGGGCCTCCTCCCCCGGGCGGCCGCCGTCCAGCGGCTGGATCACGCGTTCCCCCTGCCACCGGCGGTGGGCCGCTCGAGGCCGCCGCTCCGCCTGGCCTTCGCGTCGGACCTGCACCTCGGGCCGACGACCTCGGCGCACACCCTCGACCGCGCCTTCGCGCTCCTGGCGGCGGCGGAGCCGGACGTGCTCGTGCTCGGGGGGGACTACGTCTTCCTCGACGCGACGCCAGCGCGGGCGCGAGAGCTGACCGAGCGGGTCGCGGCGGTCCCGGCGCGGACCAAGCTCGCCGTCCTCGGCAACCACGATCTCTGGGCCGACCAGACCGTCCTCGAGCGCGCCCTCACCCGCGCGGGGGCCCGGGTGCTGGTGAACGAGGCCGTCCGGCTGCCCGCGCCGTACGACGACATCGCCATCCTCGGCCTCGACGACCCCTGGACCGGCCGGCCCGACGCGGCGCCGGCCATGGCGGTGGCGGCGGGCGCCGCGGCGGTGCTGGCGGTGTGCCACTCGCCGGACGGCGTCCCGTTCCTGCGTGGCACCGGGGCCCGCCTCCTGCTCGCGGGCCACACCCACGGCGGCCAGATCGCGCTGCCCGGTCCGCGCCCCATCGTGGTGCCGGGCCCGCTCGGTAAGCGCTGGCCCTTCGGCAGGCACCAGGTGGGAGGGGCCGACGGCCTGACCCTGTTCGTGTCCCGTGGGGTGGGCGCCACGGAGGTGCCCATGCGGACGTTTGCGCCGCCGGACGTGGCCGTCTTCACGCTCGCAGGCGAATAGGCCTGGCCCCCCGCGCCGCCCCGGGAGACTCTCGCCCCGATGGAGAAGCGCTACCGCCTGGGCCAGAGCGAGCTCGTGCTCACCCACGGCGACATCACCCGGGAGGGGACCGACGCGATCGCCAACGCCGCGGAGGAGGGCCTGCTCGGCGGCGGCGGCGTGGACGGCGACATCCACCGCGCCGCCGGCCCGGAGCTGCTGGCCGCCTGCCGGGAGCTCAAGCACACCCTGCCGGAGGGCCACCTGACGCCCGGACAGGCCCTCGCCACGCCCGGCTTCAAGCTCGCGGCGCGGTGGGTCATCCACTGCGTCGGGCCCGTGTACGACCAGGATCCCTCCAACGCGCCCCGCGTCCTGGCGAGCTGTTACACCCGCGCCCTGGCCCTCTGCCGGGAGCTCGGGCTGCGATCCATCGCCTTCCCCGCCATCAGCACCGGCATCTACGGCTACCCCATCCCCCTGGCGGCCGAGGTCTCGGTCCGGGCGGTCCGCGACGACCTCCGCGCCAACCAGGGCCCGCCGGTCCCCCTGGTGAAGATGGTGCTCTTCGACGAGCGGGCGTTCGCCGCCTTCGCGGGGGCCGCCGACCGCATCCTCTCCTGAGGGCGGAGCGAGGGGGGCGCGGTCCCCGGACCCCTGCCCTCCGGGTGTCGGGACTGGATTGGATCGTTCCCTCCGGGATCCCATCGCGTCCCATCCACGATCGGCTGTAGGCTGCCGCGAAGGTTCATGAGGGCGAACAGGCTGATTGGCCGCCGGGTGGCAGGCCGCTTCACGATCAAGCGCTTCCTCGGCGAGGGCGGCATGGCGACGGTCTTCGTCGCCGAGCAGGACCAGGAGCCGCGGGAGGTCGCCCTCAAGATCATGAACGAGGACCTCAACGCGGACCGCACCTTCGCGAAGAGGTTCCAGCGCGAGGCCACCGCCGCGGCGCGGGTGCAGCACCCCAACTCGGTGGCGTTCATCGACTACGGCGTCGCCGACGGGCTCAGCTACATCGCCATGGAGCTGCTCTCCGGCGACGACCTCTACGTCCTCCTGGAGCGGGAGGGCGCCATCACCCAGGGCCGCGCCGCGCGCCTCGTCGTCGAGGTCTGCGACGCGCTGATGGTGGCGCACGAGCTGGGCATCGTGCACCGCGATCTCAAGCCCGAGAACATCATGGTGATCGAAGACCCCGCGCACCCCTGCGGCGAGCGGGTCAAGGTGCTCGACTTCGGCATCGCCAAGCTCCTCGCGCCGGACATGCTCACCGTCGATCCTCGCCTCGACCCCGCCTCCGGGGTCACCCGCGCCGGCACCTTCATCGGGACGCCCGCGTACATGTCGCCGGAGCAGTGCGCGCTGCTCTCGGTCGACACGCGGGCCGACATCTACACCTGCGGCGTGCTCCTCTTCCAGCTCGTCACCGGGCGCCTCCCCTTCGAGGGGCAGACCCCGCTGCACACCGCCACCCTCCACATCCACGAGCAGCCCCCGCGCCCGAGCAGCCTCGCGCCGTCGATCGACCCGCGCCTCGAGGCGGTCATCCTCAAGGCCCTCGCCAAGAAGCCCACCGAGCGCCACCAGACCGCCCGCCACCTGGCCGCGACGCTGCGCAAGCTCCTCCCCGACCTGCCCGACGTGAAGGTGGGCAAGGTCGGCAAGCCGCAGCCCGGGTCCCTGCGACCGCGCGGGAGCACGCGCAACTCGATCTCGGACTCCAACCGACCCGCCGCCGGCCGGGACTCCCAGGCGCCGGGGGCGATGGACTCGGCGAAGACAATGGTCGCCCCCGGCGAGCTGGGGCCCCCGCCCGCCGTGGTGCTGCGCGCCGACATCGCGCCACTCTCGGATCCCTCGGCCGACTCGACTCCGGCCCGCATCCGCCCGGCGGCGGGTCGCGACGCGGACGCGACCTCCGGTGCTCGCGTGAAGGCTCCGCCGCCGGCCCCGCAATCCTCGAATGATGCCTACGACGGGGACGCGACGCTCGCGGTCCCCATCCCGGTCGCCTCCCTGGCTCCCCGCAACCCGCCCGGCCGCGACTTCGCCCGACCGCCGCCGGCCGCGCCGATCCTCGACGACGACAGCTCCGCCGACTCCGACGATTCCCTGCGCACGCTGGTGCGCCCTCCCGCGGAGGACGACGCGCCGCGCTTCGGTCCCCAGCACACCACGGTGATCCCGGTCGAGGAAGCCGCCACGCCGCCCCCGCTGGCCGCCCTCCCCGCCCCCCGCCCCGCGGCCGGCGCGCCGGCTCCGCGAGCGCCCGCACCACCGCCCCGCGTCGCGGCGCCTCGACTCCCCAACCCCACGCTCAAGTCCGCCGTCGAGTTCAAGGGGAGCGAGCGCGCCTCCGCGCCGGAGCGCGCCCCCGAGTCCTCCGCAGAGGTCGCCGTCGCGGCGGTCGTCTCGGTCGGCGGGCGCAGCGCGCTGGGCGCCATTCACCTCGGCTCGGCTCAGCTCACCAGCGGTAACGCGACGATGGGGGCTCCGCTCGGCTCGGGGCCGAGCGCTGTGCTCACCTCCCCGCAGAGCGCCCCCGCTCCCGAGCCGCCCCTCCCGCCCTCGCGGCAGGGGCAGGTCGTGATCACCCCGGCCACCGCGACCACCAAGATGCAGGCCCCCGACCCCGCGTCGCTGGCCGCCGGCCAGTTCATGGCCACCGCGCAGACGGTCCCGCTGATCTCGCCCTCGCTGGTCGCCTCGATCATCGCGGCCGGTCCCCCGGCGCCGCGGCCCGCGGCGGGCGCCCCGGCGGTGCGAGCCGTCGAGCCCATGCCGGTGTCGATGCTCGCGCCGCCCTCCATGCCGGCGTCGATGCCCGCGCCGATGTCGGGGCCGGCGCCGCTCCCGCAGACGCCGCCGATCTACCCGCTCGAGCCGGCGCCGCCCGCGGGCATCAGCGGCACCCGCGGCTTGCTCATCGGCTTCCTCGCCGGGGCGCTGCTCATGGGGCTCGCGGCGGCGGCGTACTTCCTGTTCGGACGCTAGCGGTCAGGGGAGCAGCGCCACCGCCGGCGCGGTGCGGAACGCGTCCACGTCCGGCTCCGCGGCCGACTCCTGCACCAGCCCGTCGAGCGAGCCGTCCTCGGCCCGCTCGCCGAGCGCCATCAGGAAGAAGGTCGCCTGCTGCGAATTGCCGTCGAAGCCGTCGCAGTTCAGGCTCGGCGCGGTCTGGACGAGGCTGGTCAGCGGCCCCTGGGCGTTGGCCGCGCAGCTCGCGCGACCGAGGACCATCATCTCGTCGAGGTAGCACTGCGCCGAGAGATCCCCCCCCGGCGCCATCCACGCGACCGAGTACCGGCACGCCACCTCGGGCGTCTCGGAGTCGAGCGCGAAGAGCAGCGTGCCCACGTTCGCGCCGTCCATGAAGGCGTCGTAGAGGACCCCCTCGGGAAGCGCCTGCGCCGGTCCGCCGAGGACCACCAGGGCGAGGCAGAAGAGGGAAGAAAAGAGCCTGTTCACCATTCGCCTCCGACGGACGGCGCCGTCACTCCCTGCAAGGTCGGACCGGTTGGATGCCGGCCGCGCCTTTCGGGCCTCCGCCGCTTCTGCTACGAGGCCTCCATGGCCGACGTGGACAAGCGCGCGCTGATCACCGAGCTCCGCGCGGAGATCGCCCGCACGGTCGCCGTCCTCAGCCGCGCCGCGGCCGACGCCCGGGAGGCCGCCACCCACGAGGAGGCCAAGCCCGAGAACGACAAGGACACCCGCGCCGTCGAGGCCGCCTACCTCGCCGGCGCCCAGGCCGACCGCGCCCGGGATCTGGAGCGCACCGCCTCCGCCCTCGGCTCCCTCGACCTCCGGGCGTTCGGGCCCGCGGCCGTGATCACCTCGTCCGCGCTGATCGAGGTCGATCTCGAGGGCGCCCGGCAGCACTACTTCCTCGCCCCCCAGGGCGGCGGGCTGCGGGCGGGCGTGGGGGGCGTGATGGTGCAGGTGATCACCCCGCAGTCGGCCCTCGGACGCGAGCTCCTGGGCAAGACCGAGGGGGACACCGTCGACGTCACGGTGCAAGGGCGTGCACGCTCGTACGAGATCGTGCGAGTCTCCTAGCCCGGAGGCCCGGTGAGGCATGCGGCGAGAGACATGGAGACGGGTCACCCTCCTCGCCGCGCTCGCCAGCTCCGCCGGGTGCGACGTCGGTAGCCACTCGATCCTCGCGGCTCCGCCCGACGCGGGCCAGGTCGTGGACGCCGGCGCAGTCATCGACACCGGCGTCGGCGCGTGGCCACCGTCGATGGCACCGGTGGCGCCCGTCCCCATGGACGCCGTCACCGTCTTCGCCTTCAGCCAGGTCGCCACCAGCGCCAGCGACCCGCAGGTCACCCAGCTCGCGCCCGACATGTCCATCCGCTCGTGGCAGCGGTGGGACCGCGGCGGCGTGGCCCCCACCGACTACGACTTCGCCTACGTCACCGCCTGCCAGGCCAGGGGCGTGCGCTTCATCGGCGGGACCACCGCCACCGCGCTCTTCCAGGACGAGTTCACCGACGCCTCCGAGCTCCAGGCGATCCTCACCCGCGACGCCAGCGGCGCGGTCGTCTCGCACGACAGCATCGTCCCTGGCATGCGCCGCGGCTCGCTCGCGGACCCGGACTACCGCGCTTACCTGGTCAACATCGGCAAGATCCAGATCGACGGCGGCGTCGACGGCATCTTCTTCGACGAGGTCAACGGCGACTACGACGGCGCCACCGGCGACTACGGCGACGAGGGCTTCGACGACCACCACCTCGCCGACTTCAACGGATACCTGCTCTGGCGGTACCCGGGCGCTGACGTTGCCTCGATGTTCGGCATGGCGCCCGACAACGTGCTCCGCGCCGACCTCCCCGCGGGGGACCTGACGGGCAACTTCAACTACCGGACGTACCTGGCGAGCCATGGCTGGGCCGCCAGCCCCTTCGCCGCGGCGAACCCGCTCGCGGCGGTGTGGGGACGAACGCTCGCCAACCGCCCGGCGCCGAGCCCGACCACCTTCGTCGACACCGCGGAGCCGTACCGCTACTGGCAGCAGATGGTCAGCGAGCTGCGCGCCTATGCGCAGCAGACCTATCATCGCAGCCTCTTCATCACCTCCAATGGAGTCTGGCCCTTCGTGGACTTCCAGAGCGTGGGCCTCTACGACTACAACGAGGACGACGACGGCGGCGCCCAGGCCAACTACGTGCCCGTGGTCAGCGCCGCGGATCCCCACCTCGACGGGACCCAGTCGCTGCAGCGCCCCTTCCTCAACCTCGCGGCCCGCTCTGCCGCGCTCGCGCCCGGCGCGCCGGTGGTGCTCTTCATCGACTGGCCGACGACCTTCAGCCAGTACTACCTCGGCTTCACGGCGCAGGAGCGGATGGACTACTGGCGGCTCTACGCCGCGGAGGCCTATGCCAACGGCCTCTTCTTCGCCTTCTTCCTCATGGACACGGTCGGGGACCCGAGCGCCACCACGCTCGGCCTGATGCCCTTCTTCACCGGCCTCGCGGGCTTCTACCGCGCGCACGCCGGCCTCTACCACGGGGTCACGCGCTCCGCGGTGAAGGTGACCACCTCGCTCCCGACGGCGATGGTCGCCGTCAGCGATCAGGCCTCACCGCACCGCCTCCTCGTGCACCTGGTCAATCACGCGTACGCGGGGGGCATCGTCGCCCAGAGCAACGTGGCCGTCTCCATCGCGGCGGCCGCGGCCCCGGCGGGCGTGACGCTGGCGTCGCCCGACGCCGCGCAGGACGTCGCGCTCCCCTTCACCTACGCCGGCGGGCAGATCGCCGTCACCGTGCCCGCGCTCGACGCCTACGCGATCGTCGTCGTCTCGTACTGAGCCGCTCAGAGGCTGGTCGAGAACGACGCCGAGCGCCCGTTCCCCAGCCGGATCGTCTTCGGCGAGCGCCACACCTCGGTGCGCCCCGAGGGCGTCTCGGCGATGACCGTGCTGCGGAAGTTCCAGCCGTTGCCGCCGTGCCCGCCGTGCTGGCTCTTGATGATCTCGAGGCGGAGCGAGTCCACGTCGCGGAGCGGGACGGGGCGCGTCAGGGCCACGGTGAGGTCGTGCGGTTGCCCGTTGTTGCGGTTCTCCTGGTCCCCCCACACTTCGCCGCCGCCCCAGGGGCCCCCCGTGCCGAGGATCTCCTGGTCGAGGAAGACGCGCACCGAGACGCTCTCCTCGCGGTCCTTGTCGTCGGTGTCGGTCCACACCGACACCACCAGCCGCTGGATCGGCGGCGACTCCGCGAGGACCACGGGAGCGAGCGGTGCCGCCGGCGCGACGCTGGGCGCGAGGCCGGAGGCGGGCGACGAGACCAGGGTGATGGTCGACTGCGAGGGCGCGGCGGGCGCGGTGAGCACGATGGGCGGCGGCGCCGAGGCGCGCTGCTGGCAGTACGAGAGCGCGTTGGTGGTGAGGGCGGCGCAGCCCTGGCCGTTCTGGGTGGAGAAGCAGATCTTGCAGACCCGGTAGATGACCGCGTCGCAGCCGAGATCGGCGCCGGCGAGGACCTGCTTGATGCCGCTGAGCGCCTCCACCCGGCCGCCGGCGTTGACGTAGTTGAGCACCTTGGCGTCGAGGTCGACCGTGGTCCGCTGGGCGATGTCGACGGGTGGGGGGCCGCACGCGTCTCCGGTGGAGCGCCCCTCGACGGTGGCGCCGCCGCCGAGCGACGCCGTGCGATGGACATCACCACCGGTCAAGGGCTGGGGCGTCGCCACGGCGCAGCCGGAGGAGAGCGTCGCGCACGCCACGCAGGCGAGGAGGAGCAGGGGCCGGTCCATGGTTCGCCATCCTGGTCGAGGGGAAGGAGGCGTAAGGGTAGAGCGGCGAGCGCGGCCCGTCGAGGCGCGCCAGAGCTGTGTCGTTCAGCCCCGGCGGCGGAACGTGGCGACGAGCCGGTCCAGGTGCGCGTCGCAGGCGGCGCGTGCGCCGAGCGGGGAATTCCCGACGAACATCAGCCACACGCCGTCGAGCACCACGTGCGCGTGCCGGCTGTAGAGCATCCCGTCGTCGCCGCGCCACTGGGCGGCGGTCTCGAGGGCGAAGGCGCCGCCGATCTCGGCCTCGCGCTGGAAGAGCACCGCGTGGGAGGGCAGCGCGCGGTCGGCGTCCCGCTGGCTCTCGGCGACCACGACCGCCAGGCTCGCGCCGGCCGGGAACGGTCTGCGGTGGACGCCCAGCAGGATCGACTCGCCCCCGCCGGCGTCGAGGACGATCTGGGTCACCGTCCGGTCCGCGACCTCGCCCTCGGGCAGCGCGAAGGCGGCCTCGTTCATGTAGTACGTCGTCATCGCGCGTCCTTGTACTGGCTGCGGAGCACGCGGCCGAGCGCCACGGCGACCAGGGCTTCGTCCGGAGCCTCGGTGAGGTCTTCGCGGGGGGTGATCTCGCAGAGGGCCACCACCGGGAAGGCGGGGAGCAGGGGCAGCGAGATCGCCGCGGCCTCGGGGAGGTAGAGGGGCATCTTCTCGCCGCTCCGCAGCAGCGTCAGCTCGGCGCGCAGGCGGGGGGCGCCGAGCAGGGTCCGCCGCTTGTACTTGCGCCCCTCGACGAGCAGGCGCTCGACCTCCGCCGGCACGTAGCCCGCCGGCAGGGACAGCGACGCGGCGGCCACCTCGATCTGCTTCACCAGCCCCAGCGTCGCCTCCGGCCGGAGCGGGATCGGCGAAGCGAGGGCCGCCTGCCCGACGGCGAGCGAGGCGAGGACCTTGCGGTTGTCGCCGGCCGCCTGCTGCACGATGGCGACGATGGCGCGGAGCATCTCGACCTCGTCGAAGGTCGGGCGCAGCTCGCCGGCGACGAGGACGAGCGGGAGCTCGAAATCGTCCTGATCCTCGAGGCTCTCGGCGAGCGCGCCGCGGATCTCGGCGGCGTCCGAGGGCTGCCCGCAGGAGAGCACCCGGAGCACGTCGCGCCGGTCGTCGGGCGGATCCTTCTCGTGCGGCTCGTCCACCTGCTGCGCGCGGCGCGAGCGCGGCCTGGGGGTGAGCGCGGCGGCCAAGCGCTTGGTCGCGCGGACCCGGGGGACGATCGCCGGGTCGAGGCAGAGCAGGCTCACCACGGCCTGGCGGCGCCCGTCCGCGACCGGCGCGCTCGCCGGCGGGGCGGCACGCTGGCGCGGGGCCTCCGCCGGAGCCACCCGCGCGCTCGCGGCCGCCGCGTCAGAGGTCGCCCTCACCCCGCCGAACGCCGCGTCGAACGACGGCGACGGCGCGCTCGCCCGGGGAGGGCTCGGCGGCGCGGCGGTCGGCGCCGGGGTATCGGTGAGGGGCCCCCGCGCGGTGAGCATCGGGCCCGCCGCGCTCGTGATCGAGGGCGGCCTGGGCGCGGTCAGAGACACCGGGGGCGCGACGGTGAACGGGGGCGGCACCGAAGACGGCGGCGGTGGCACGCGCACGGGGAGCGGCGGCACGGCGACGGCGGCAGGCGCAGGCTCGACCGCGGGCGTGCTCGGCGGCGCATCGGGGATCCGGAACGGCAGCACCCCGTCGGGGCTGCTGGGCTGCGGCGGTCGGCCGAGCGCCCCGCGCGCGAACGGCAGCACCGGGCGAGCCTTCGCCTGTCGCTCGCCCCCGGAGGCCCCGAGGGACAGCGTCTCCACCCCGAGCCCCTCGACGAACGTCGTCTCGATGTCGTCGGCCGGCGCCGCGATCCGGCGGACCTCGGCGGGCGACAGCTCCCCGGCGAGCGGCGCGTCGACCACGACCACGCGCACCGGCGGCCCACCCTCCTCGAGCTGGAGCTGGCCCCGGTACGTCAGCGTGCAGAGCCCCCGGTCGGTGTCGACGAAGAGCAGGTCTGCGCTGAGCCGGATCGATTGCGGCGCTCCCCCGGCGACGATCCCGCGCGGCTCGCGCCCGGCGAGGCTCATCACCAGGCGCTTCATCTCGGGGTGGAGCGCCTCGAGGACGATCCGCTCGTTGGCTGCCAGGGAGCGGTCCAGCCACTGATCGGGCGGCGCGGCCTGGAAGTAGCCGGCCGGGAAGCCGGGGGGCAACGGCGCCGCGGTGGGATCGACGAGCCAGGCGCGATCCTCGGGCCCGAGCAGGGAGGCGCGCGACGGCCAGCTCGCCGCGAGGGGCCCCAGGCCGCACGAAGGGACGTGCGCCCCCGGGCCGCCGACGGGGTGGAAAGGCGGCAGGATCTCCGGCACCGAGTACCGGCCGCGTCCGTCGGCGCGACCGACGTCGATGCCGGCGGGGTTGTCGGTCTCCGGCCCCCCGGCGGCGCGCTCGTAGCGAAGGGAGAACCGCGCCAGCGGCGTCCCCGGCTCCACGGTGCCGTCGAGCCGGAACGCGCGCGGCGGGAAGAGCTCGATGGACTTGTCGACGTTGCCGACGACCACCCGCGCCACCAGCGACGCCGCCGGCGCCGCGGCGAAGGCCGAGCCCACCACCACCACCTCGGCCGCGCGCTTGAACGGGTCGAGGTCGCCGGGGATGCGGACGCTCCGCGACGGGGCGTCGTCCCAGTGGGCGTCCCCCCGCTGGAGCGGCTGCGGCACGTCGAGCCGGACCGAGTCCCCCGGTGTGAGATCGTAGGTGGCCTTGGCGACGACCGTGCAGGTGAGCCGCCCCCAGGCGTCGCGCCAGATCGTGGAGCCAACCGCGAACGGTCCCCGGGCCACCACCCGCACGGGCGCGGTGGCCTCGCGTCCGCCGCCGATCATCGAGCGAGGGGACGCCACGATGTCAGTGCCCCTTGAGGCTCACCACGTGCGCACCATCGACCGCGCCGGCGAGCCTGGGGCCGGCGGCGAGGAAGAGCTGGTTATCCTGCCCGAGCGCCGCCAGGCCGCCCAGGAGGTGCCCCACGTCGTCGAGGTGCAGGTCCGGCCGGTCGATGAACACCAGGGAGTGGTCGAGCCCCACCGCCACGGCGGTCGCCGCGAAGATGACCGCGTCGGCCTCGCCGTCGGAGAGCTCGTGCACGGTGGCCGGGGGCCCACCGCGGCTGGAGAAGCAGCGGGGCACGCCCTCCGCGGGGGGCCCTGCCTGGTAGACGCACGTGGTCGACAGCGCCGCCAGGCGGGCCGCGAACCCGTCGGCGCGGGCGCGATCGTGCTCGAGCGAGCGCAGGAACGGCACCACGAAGCTGTACTTGCGCGGCTCCTTGCCGGCGCGCCCGATGCGCTGCTCGGCGGTGCCGAGCCCGGCGAAGGGCGCGGTGGTGGGGATGCGGCGGCTCGCCGCGAAGTACTCGAGCTTGCCCTGGGCCCGGTCGTGGGAGTAGCGCTCCAGCACGGCGCGGAGCCCCTCGTCCGCCTCGCAGCGGGCGCGGGCGGCGAGGAAGATCACCTCGGCCTCCAGCGTCGCCGACGACGTGCCGGCGTAGACCTGCTCCGCCGCGTCGAGGTGGAAGGTGATCCGGATCTTGGCGGCGTTGCCCGGCCCGATCCAGCGCTCCCCCGTGGTCGGCATCCCGTACGAGCCGATGGCCTCCTTGGCGGCGATCAGCGCCTCGAGCACCCGGGTCTTGCCCGAGCCGCTGGGGCCGGTGACGACCACGGTGCCGTGGGGGGCGCCCGTCCGCGGGTCGGTGAGGTCGAGGGTGGCGTCCCCGACGCCGCGGATGCCGAGGAAGGTAGCTCGCAGGATCTTCATCGCGTCAGTCTCGTCGATCGCGTCGGTCGCGTCGTCCCGTCAGTGCGTGGTGGCGCTGCCGCCGAGCGAGGCCTGGGCGGCGACCGCGTCGCCCGGGTTGAGGAAGAGCTGGGGGGTCTGGATGACGATGGAGTCCGGCCCGATGTGGATCATCGACTGGCCGACCGAGATGGTGGTGCCCGTCTCGCTCTGGATCTGGTGCGAGAGCGCCTGCGCGATGGACGCGCCCAGCGTCTTCAGCACCCGGTCCCCGCCGGCCATCGAGATGAGGTTGCCGAGGATGCTGGCGAGCTCGTCCTGGCCCACCGTGGACGCCTTGGTGCCGTCGACGTCGTGGCTCTGGTTGCCCGCGACCGCCTCGCTGTCGTTGCCGCCGATGGTGTCGGTGCGGTGCCGGCCGATGCTGCTCTGCTGATCGTTGTTGATCCGCGAGGCCATGTCCTTCTCGGCGCGCATCCGGAGCAGCTCGCCGCCGGCCTTGTCCTCGAACATCAGCTCGTTGTAGCCGCCGTTGGTGGGGGACGAGTTGCTCTTCCAGCCGCTCTGGGTCTTGTTGGCGGGGAGCTTGTACGGGGTCTTCTGGAGGTTGGTGTAGACGCGGCCGGTGATCACCGGGCGGTCGGGATCGCCGCCGAGGAAGTCGACGATGACCTCCTGCCCGATGCGCGGCAGGCTCGAGCCGCCGAAGCCGGCGCCGCCCCAGGGCTGGCTGACGTGGATCCAGCACGAGCTGTTCTCGTCCCGGGTGCCCTCGCGATCCCAGTGGAACTGCACGCGCACGCGGCCGAACTCGTCGGTGTGGATCTCCTCGCCGCCCGGGCCGACCACGGTGGCGCTCTCCACGCCGCTGACCTTGGGCTTGGCCTGCTTGAGCGGCGGGTTGTAGGGCTGATCGGCGCTGCGGACCTCGCAGTAGTGGGAGATCTCGTCGCCGGGGCGGCCGTCGATGCGCGACTCGAGCACGAGGAGCTTCTTGCTGTCGCCGACCTCGCGCTGGGGGTGGTCGAGCACGCGCATCACGCTGCCGGGCGCGAGGTCGATGACGTTGGTGTGGAAGCTGGCGCCGGCGGCGTCGCTGCGGGCGGCGTGGAGGCGCTTCTCGGCGAGCTTGGACCCCTCGGACTCGTCGGGGCGGTGCATCCCCTTGTCGTCGGCGTGCGGGGTGGAGTCGCCCTTGTCGGTCTCGAAGAGGAACGCGCCGGGCACGTAGTGGAAGCTCTCCAGCTGGGCCTCGACCCCGCCGCTGGCGGCCGTCCCCCCGAGCGCGAAGTCAGCGGGCCTGCGGTAGTCGTGGTCGCGCAGGGTGACCTTGCCGGGTCGGACGAGGCGGCTCACCCGGACGGAGGTGACGTGCTCCTTGTCGGCGACGGTGGGCTTGTCGCGGAAGGCGATGGGCCGCGCGCGCTCGTCGTTGTGCTGGGGCGCGTCGGCGAGCACGCACATCGTCTTGCCGCCCTCGTCGACGAAGTAGAACGAGATCCCCGCCTCCTCGAGCATGCGCGAGAGGAAGACGTAATCGGTCTCGCCGTACTGCACCCGGTATTTGCGGGTCTTGTACTGACCCTCGATCTTCTTCTCCAGCTCGACGCCCCACTCGCCGAGGATCTGGGTGGCGATGTCGAGCTCGGTCTTGCCCTGGAAGACGCGGTGGTTGCGCCGCTGCGAGGCGGCCCACATCCGCGGCACGATGCGGAGGTGGTAGGTCGAGAGCCCCCGGTCCTCGACGCCGATCTGGTGCAGCTCGCTGCAGATGCCCCGCCACACCTTGGGCGCCCCGTCCACGCTGCGCCCGTGCAGGGTGAAGCTGGCGTCGGCGCCGATGACCGCCTCGAAGTCGATGTCGGCGTTCCGCGACACGGCGGTGATGGTCACCGTGAAGGGCGTCGACATGGCCTGGTGGACGCTGAACTCGCGAACCTCGAGGTGGTCCGGCGAGGCGATGGTGACTTCCTGGTTTGCGCTCATGTGCCGACCCTCGCAGTTGCTGGCTTCATCGACGCTCGACGTTGGCCATCGAGCCTATCGCAAGACGCGTCAGCAGAAACCGGGCCAGGCATGTTCGTCCGGTAGAATGGGCCGCAGCGCCGGCGAGATGGCCTCCTGCAGGGCCTCCGGCATGGCCTCCGACATGGATCCCCGGTCCACCCAGATGGATCGCCGCTTGTCCACCGCCGCAGGCTCCGGTACCAAGGAAAGGCTCGTCGAACCCCGGCCCGCTCTTTGCTCGGCTCCCTCCGCGCCCACCATGACCACCCAACTTCAGGCCCCTGGGACGACACCCGCCGACGCCGCGGCCAAGCCCGGCACCGTGGCGCACTGGCCGCTGCCCACCTCGGGCGCGGCGCTGTCGCTGGTCCTCTCCGACTTCGACGACGCGGCCAGGCAGATCGGCGTGGAGACGGCCGCCGTCCGCGCGGTGGCCGCGGTGGAGTCGGGGGGGCGCACCGGCTTCGACACCAAGAAGCGCCCGGTGATCCGCTACGAGAACCACATCTTTCGCCAGCTCACCAAGGCCAAGTACGACAAGTCGCACCCGGACCTCTCGGCGGCGTACGGCTCGGCCGAGTACAAGAGCACCCACCGCTTCGGCGGCGCCAAGTACGCGGACGAGCAGTGGGCGCTCCTCGCCGCGGCCTTCGCGCTGGCGCCGGACCCGGCGGTGATGGCCTGCTCCTGGGGCATGTTCCAGGTGATGGGCGAGAACTACAAGGCAGGGGGCTGGTCCAACCTCCAGCAGTTCGTGGACGACATGTTCCACTCGGCCAGCCAGCACCTCCGCGCCTTCCTCGGGTTCTGCCGGCACGCGGGGCTGGTCCCCGATCTCAAGACCCTCCAGTGGGCGAAGTTCGCCCAGGGGTACAACGGCCCGAGCTACCGCCAGAACCACTACGACACCCAGCTCGCGCACTACTACGCGCAGTACAGCCGCTCCGGCAGCTAGGGCCGACCGGTGTCGTTCTTCTACATGAACGAGGGCGCCTTCGAGCTGCCCGCCGTGGCGATGACGGACCGCACCACCCACGTCGTCGAGGTGAAGCGCGGGCCGCACCCGCTGACGCTGGTGGTCTGCCGCTTCCCGCTGCTCGCGGGCAAGAGCCTGCGCCAGGTCGCGCAGCTGCGCGTCGCCGAGGAGATGGATCGCCTCGACGGCTACAGCATCGTCGCCGAGGGCGACGCCGCGTGGGACGCCGTCCCGGCGCTGGAGTTCACCTCGCGCTGGCGCCACGACGGCGGGGTCGTCTACCAGCGCCAGGCCTACCTGGCGCTCGGGGGCAGGTGGCTGCTCTTCGCGCTGAGCACCGCGTTCGAGAACCG
>Ga0302267_10002831_pt1 | contig 20522 bp, 12 predicted proteins | sample III_Bog_E1_3_FD_194555 | JGI IMG/M metagenome (GOLD analysis project Ga0302267, IMG submission 194555) | Peat permafrost microbial communities from Stordalen Mire near Abisko, Sweden - III_Bog_E1_3 | ecosystem: Environmental > Terrestrial > Soil > Wetlands > Peat | place: Sweden: Abisko... | reverse complement strand
ACCGAGGTACGCGCAAGAACCTGTTCGATTTGCGCCGCCACGGTGCAATCACCAACCTGGCCGTGATCGACGGGCTGGCGAGGGCTGCGGCCTAACTGGTCAGGTCTCTAGGCGGCGGGGCGCGATGAACCGCCTCTCCCGGACCCTGGCGCGCTGCGGCGCCACCGGCGCGCTGGTGCAGTCGGTCGACTGGGCGGCGACGCCGCTGGGCCCGATGGAGGACTGGCCGTGCTGCGTGGCCGCGGCGGTCGAGATGGTGCTCAGCGGCGGCTTGCCGCTGAGCGTGGTGCTGGGCCGGCACGCGTCGACGGCGCGCCTGATCTACAACGATCCGTTCATCGCCTTCCTCGGCCCCAAGCACCCCGCGGCGATGGGGCGCCCCGCCCGCGAGGTGTGGCCCGAGATCTGGGACTTCTTCGAGTGGGCGCTGCGGCAGGTGTCGAGCACGCAGCGGCCCGTCACCGGCAAGGACCTCCTGCTCCGGGTCGAGCGCGGCGAGCAGATCGAGGAGATCTACGCGACCCTCTCGTTCAGCCCCATCTGCGACGAATCCGGCGGCCCCTGCGGCGCGCTGGTCTGCGCCATCGAGACCACGGGCGGCGTCGTCAGCGCGCGGCGCGAGCACGCGCTCCGGGTGATCGCCGAGGGCCTGACCCAGGCACGGACCGAGGCGCAGCTCTTCCGGGGCGTCGAGACCGCCCTCGGCGCCGCCTCGCGGGACGTCGCCTTCGCGCTCCTCTACGTGCTCGACGCGGACGGGGAGCGGGCGTCGCTGCAGGCCGCGGTGGGGCTCGCGCCGGGCGGGGACTCGAGCCCGGAGCAGGTCGACCTCACCGTGGACGGCGGGGGCTGCTGGGGGCTCGGCCGGACCGTCGCCACGCGGGAGTCGAGCGTCATCGCCACCGGCGGGGGGGCGCGCACCTCGACCTTCGTCGCGGCCTGCGATCCGCCGCGCTCGGCCGTGGTCGTGCCGGTCATCGCCGGGGCGCGGGAGGGCCCGCTGGGGGTGCTGGTGGTGGGCCTCAACCCGGCGGTCCCGTTCGACCACGCCTACCAGGGCTTCGTGCGGCGGGTCGCCCACGAGATCGCCACCTCGCTGGCCAGCGTCCACACGCTGGAGGACGCGCGACGCCGCGCCGATACGCTCGCCCAGCTCGACCGCGTCAAGACGGCGTTCCTCACCAACGTCAGCCACGAGTTCCGCACGCCGCTCACCCTGGTCATCGGCCCCCTCGAGGACCTGCTCGGCGACGGCGGGGCGGCGCTCTCGCCCGAGCAGCGCACGGTGCTCGAGCGCGTGCGCCGCAGCGCCTACCGCTTGCTCGGCTACGTCACCACGCTGCTCGACTTCGCCCGCGCCGACGTCGGCCCCGCGGCCGTCGAGTTCGAGCCGACCGACCTGGCGGCGCTCACCGCGGAGATCGCCGGCACCTTCGAGCTGGTCGCCGCGCGCGCCGGGCTGCGCCTCGTGGTCGACTGCCCGACGGTGGGGGAGCCCGTCTTCGTGGCCCGCGAGATGTGGGAGCAGATCGTGCTCAACCTGATCTCCAACGCGCTCAAGCACACCTTCCAGGGCGAGATCGCGGTGAGCCTGTGCCGCGCCACGGACCGCGTCCGGCTCACCGTGCGAGACACCGGCACGGGTATCCCGGAGCACGCGGTGCCGCACCTCTTCGAGCGCTTCTACCGCGTCCCCGACGCGCCCGCGCGCACCCGGGAGGGGATGGGGGTGGGGCTCGCGCTGGTGAAAGAGCTGGTGACGCTCCACGGCGGCTCGATCCAGGTGGCCAGCAAGCTCGGCGAGGGCAGCACCTTCACCGTCGAGGTCCCGCGCGGGTCCGCCCACCTGCCCCCGGCCCGTGTCCGCGCCGCGTCGTCGCTCCTCGCCCTGCGCGCCGCGCCGCCGTTCATCGAGGACGCGCTCGGCTGGCTCGGCCCGCCGCCGGCGCCCCCCGCGCCGGAGCGCGCGGCCCGGAGCGTCGCCGCGGCGCGGATCCTCGTCGCCGAGGACAGCGCCGAGATGCGCGAGTACCTGAGCCGCCTGCTCGGCCCCACCTACGAGGTGGTGGCGGTGGCCGACGGCGCCGCCGCACTCGCCAGCGCGCGCGCGCGGCCTCCCGACCTCCTGGTGTCGGACGTGGTCATGCCGGTGCTCGACGGCCTGGGGCTCCTGCGCGCGATCCGCGCGGACCCCGGGACGTGCGACATCCCGGTCGTCATGCTCTCCGGGCGCGGCGACGAGAGCACCCTCGTCGACGCCCTCGGGGGCGGCGCCGACGACTACCTGATCAAGCCCTTCTCGGCACGGGAGCTGCGGGCCCGGGTGCGCACCCACCTCGAGCTCGCCCGGGCCCGTCGCGAGGTCGGCGAGTCCCGGCTCAAGGACGTCTTCCTCGGGCTGGCGTCGCACGAGCTGCGGACGCCGCTCACCTGCCTCAAGCTCAACGTCCAGCTCGTCCATCGCGACCTCGAGAAGCTCGACCCGCGCCTGGCCGCGCGGATCGGCGTGCTGCACCGGTCGATCGACCGGATGACCAGGCTCGTCGACGACATGCTGAGCATCTCCGCCATCGCCGCCGGCAAGCTCTCGCTGCGCCAGGGGCGCTGCGATCTCGGCGAGATCTGCCGCGACGCCGCGTCCGAGCAGGCCCAGGTCACCCGGCGGCAGGTGACGCTGGCGCTGCCCGATGCGCCGGTGCTCGTCCTCGCCGACGAGGATCGGCTCGGTCAGGTCGTCGGCAACTTGCTCGCCAACGCGCTCAAGTACTCGTCCGCCGACCGGCCGGTCACGCTGGCCCTGCGGACCTCCGGGCGGGAGGCGATCGTGACGGTGCGCGACGAGGGCGTCGGCATCTCGCCGGAGGATCAACCCCACCTCTTCGAGCGCTTCTACCGCGCCCCCAACGTCGGGGTCCGCTCCGGCTCGTACGTGGGGCTGGGGCTGGGGCTCTTCCTCGCCCGGACCATCGTGGAGCAGCACGGCGGCCGGGTCTGGGTCGAGAGCGACGTGGGAAAGGGGAGCGCGTTCTCGTTTGCGGTTCCGCTGGCCGACGAACCGGGCCCGTGAGGAGGCTCCGAGGACCGGCCCCGCGCCGTCTCCCACACGCAAGGGCGCCACACTGCGCAGGACTGCCACAATCGGGGATGCGGAGCTCCGCGCCGAATCGCGGGGTTTTGCCGGAAATGAGGGCGGCGCGAATTCTGCAACGGAACGGCGAGGTGAAATTGTCTTCGCGGTCGGTCTGAGCCCCATGCCCCGGGACGCCACGCATGCGCCGATGTCGCGACGCCTCCTCGTCGCCATCGCCACCCCCCTCGCCCTGCTCTTCGCCTTCGGGGTGGCGCTGGCGCTGCAGGTGGTGCGGATGAACGACACCGCGCACTGGGTCGATCACACGGACGAGGTGATCGGCAAGATCAACGACCTCCAGCGCCAGATCGTCGATCAGGAGACGGCGGTGCGAGGCTTCCTCCTCGCCAACGACCGCGCCTTTCTCGAGCCGTACGAGCGCGCGCATCCGGTCGAGGCCCTCGACGCGCTGGTCGCGCAGACGGCCGACAACCCCAGGCACCAGGCGCGCCTCCAGGACATCCGCGAGCGCTACGACCATTGGCTCTCGGTCACCGCGGACGTGGTGCGTCCCGGCGCGGCGCTCGAGGGCTACCGCGGCCCCGACTCGCTCCGGGAGCGCAAGGCGCGGATGGACGCCGTGCGCGCGGCGATCGGCGAAATGCTCCGCGCCGAGGACGTGCTGCGCCTCGAGCGCACCCGCGCCGCGGAGGAGACGAACCGCACCACGTTCGTCGGCGGTGGCATCCTCTTCGCCGCGCTGGCGGTCGCGCTGGTGTTCGTCTCGCGGCGGCAGCTCGCCGACGTCACCCGGACCTACGATGACCTCCGCGAGAGCGAGCGGGCGACGCGCGAGCGGCTCGAGGTGGAGGCCTGGGTGCGCGAGCGTCACCAGGCGCTCGAGGGTCGCGTCCGCGGCGACACGACGCTCGCCGACATCAGCGCCTCCGCGCTCGCCGAGCTGGCGAAGAGCACCGGCGCCGTCGTGGGCGCGCTCTACGTGGGCTCTGCCGACGGCTGGACGCGCCGCGCGGGGTACGCGCTCGACCCGTCCGCGCCCGAGCACTTCGCCGAGGGTCAAGGCCTCGTCGGGCAGGTCGCGCGCGACCGGCAGGTGATGCGCGTCACGGAGGCGCCCGCCGATTTCCTCCGGATCCGCTCGGGCACCGCGGAGCGAGACGCCGTCGAGGTCGTCTTCGTGCCCGCGTGCGCGGACGGCGAGACCCAGGCCGTCGTCGAGCTCGGCTTCCTCAAGCGCGCGGCGCCGCGCGCGATCGAGCTGCTCGGGCGAGTCGGCGACACGCTGGGGATCGCCCTCCGATCGGCGGTGTTCCGTGCGCAGCTCCGCAATCTCCTGGCGGAGTCGCAGCAGCTGACCGAGGAGCTTCAGACGCAGCAGGAGGAGCTCCGCGTCGCCAACGAGGAGCTCCAGCTCCAGAGCGACGTGGTCCGCGGCGCCCAGGCCGAGCTCGAGGAGCGCAAGGAGCAGCTCGAGGCGACCAACGTCGACCTGGTGGCGCAGCGCGACGCGCGCCAGCGCACCCAGGAGGAGCTCGCCGAGAAGGCGGTGATCCTGGCGCGGGCCAGCCAGTACAAGTCGGAGTTCCTCGCGAACATGTCGCACGAGCTGCGGACGCCCCTCAACAGCACGCTCATCCTCGCCAAGCTGCTCGGCGACAACCGGGAGGGCAACCTCACCGCCGAGCAGGTCAAGTTCGCCGAGACGATCTACTCCGCAGGCAACGACCTGCTGGTGCTCATCAACGACATCCTCGACCTCTCGAAGATCGAGGCCGGCAAGGTCGACCTCCACGTCGAGACGGTCGGGCTGGCGCGCCTCATCGAGCCCGTGACGCGGATGTTCGAGCCCCTCGCCCGGCAGAAGGGGCTCGCCTTCGAGGTCCAGCTCGACGAGGGCGTGGGGACGATCGACACCGATCTCCAGCGCGTCCAGCAGATCCTCAAGAACCTCCTCTCCAACGCCTTCAAGTTCACGGAGAAGGGCAGCGTCTCCCTCCGCGTCGCTCGCGTCGCAGGCTGCGTCGAGATGTCGGTGCGCGACACGGGCATCGGCATCCCGCCGCACCAGCAGCAGATCGTGTTCGAGGCGTTCCGCCAGGCCGACGGCACCACCAACCGCAAGTTCGGAGGCACCGGCCTCGGCCTGTCGATCTCGCGCGATCTCGCGCTCCACCTGGGCGGTAGCCTGCGCCTCGAGAGTGCGGCTGGCCAGGGCAGCACGTTCACGCTCGTGCTCCCCGACCGGCGCGGTAAGCCGTCCCTGCCCGCCATCGCAGCGGTCGCGCCGGTCGCCCCCCTCGCGGTCGCCCCCCGGAGGCCCAGGCCCACCCCCGCGCCCACGGCGCCCGACGACCGCGAGCGCCTCGAGCCGAAGCGCCAGCTCCTGCTGGTGGTCGAGGACGACGTCGCGTTCACGGAGATCCTCGCCACGCTCGCGCACCGGCTCGACTTCCAGGTGCTCATCGCCCACGACACCTTCGAGGGGGTCCGCCTCGCGATCGAGCACTCCCCCAGCGCGATCCTCCTCGACATGAACCTCCCCGATCACACCGGCCTCTCGGTGCTCGATCGGCTCAAGCGGAACGCCGCGACGCGCCACATCCCGGTCCACGTGATCTCCGGGGAGGACCACTCCCGGACGGCGCTCTCGATGGGCGCGGCGAGCTACCTGATGAAGCCGGTGAGCCACGACGCGCTGGTCAAGGTGCTGGAGGGCCTCCGCGAGCGCGTGGCGCGGATGCGCCGGATCCTCGTCGTCGAGGACGACCCGGTCCACCGCGACGCCGTCCGTCATCTGCTCGAGGGCAACGACGTCGAGATCGAGTCGGTGGCGACGGTCGCGGAGGCGCTGGTGGCGCTGGCGGCGCGCACCTTCGACTGCGTGGTGACCGACCTCACCCTGCCCGGCGCCAGCGGCTACGACCTGCTCGAGAGCATGACGAGCGACGACAAGTACTCGTGCCCGCCGGTGATCGTCTACACGGGCCGCTCGCTCTCCTCGGAGGACGAGCAGAAGCTCGGGCGCTACGCGAGCTCGATCATCGTCAAGGGGGCCCGCTCCCCCGAGCGGCTGCTCGACGAGGTCACGCTCTTCCTCCACCAGGTCGAGGCCAAGCTCCCGCCGGACCGCCAGCGCATGCTCCGGCAGGCGCGCGATCGCGAGGCCGCCTTCGCGGGGAAGAAGATCCTGATCGCCGAGGACGACGTGCGCAACATCTTCGCGCTGACCAGCATCCTCGAGCCCAAGGGCGCCGAGCTGGTCCTGGCGCGTAACGGCCGCGAGGCGCTGGAGGCGCTCGACGCGAACCCGGACGTGGCGCTGGTGCTCATGGACATCATGATGCCGGAGATGGATGGTCTGGAGGCGATGGCTCTGATCCGCAAGCGCGGCGGGCGCTTCGCCAGCTTGCCGATCATCGCCCTCACCGCGAAGGCGATGCGCGACGATCAGGAGCGCTGCCTGGCCGCGGGGGCGAACGACTACCTCGCCAAGCCGCTCGACGTCGAGGTGCTGGTGTCGCTCATCCGCGTGTGGATGCGCAGCTGATGGGCGCCCCGACGCTCGACGACATCGAGCTGCAGCTCCTCCTCGAGGCCATCTTCCTCCGCTACCACCAGGATTTCCGGAGCTACTCGCTCGCGTCGATCCGGCGGCGCCTCGCGGCCGCGCGCGACAGCCTGGGGTTCGCTACCCTCTCGGCGATGCAGGACGCGATCCTCCGCGACGCCCGCGTCTTCGCCGCGCTGCTCCAGTTCCTCTCCGTCCAGGTGAGCGACCTGTTCCGCGATCCGAGCTTCTACCGGGCGCTCCGCCAGGAGATCGTGCCGGTCCTCCGCACCTACCCGTCGCTCAAGATCTGGATCGCCGGCTGCAGCCGCGGCGAGGAGGTCTACTCCTTCGCGATCCTCCTCCGCGAGGAGGGGCTCCTCGATCGCACCATCCTCTACGCGACCGATCTCAACCCCGAGGCCCTGCGCGAGGCCGAGGCCGGGGTCTACCCGCGCGAGCGGGTGCCCGCGTTCACCGAGAACCACCGCCTCGCCGGCGGGAAGGGCTCGCTCTCGAGCCACTACACCGCCCGCTACGGCGCCGCCGTGTTCGACCGCGCCCTCCGCAAGCAGATCGTCTTCTCCGACCACAGCCTCGCGACCGACAGCGTCTTCGCGGAGGTCCACGTCGCGTCCTGCCGGAACGTGCTCATCTACTTCGACCGCGCCCTCCAGGAGCGCGCCCTCGGCCTCCTGAAGGGCTCCCTCGTCCGCCGCGGCTTCCTCGGGCTCGGCGCCAAGGAGTCGCTCCACTCGTCGGAGCACGCGGCCGAGTTCCGCGAGGTCGTCCGGGGCGAGAGGTGGTACCAGCGATGCTGACCGGACCCAGCCGCCCGAGGAGCCTCCGGCCGAGCGCGGCGATCGTGATGGGCGGGTCCGCCGGCGCGGTCGAGGCGCTCGGGGTGATCCTCCCCGCGCTGCCGGCCGAGCTCGGCGTGCCGGTCGTCGTCGTCCTGCACCTGTCGCCGCGCGTGCCCAGCCTCCTCGCCCGGATCTTCGCGCCCCGCTGCGCGCTCCCGGTCGCCGAGCCGATGGACAAGCAGCCGCTCGGACCAGGGATCTGGTTCGCGCCGCCCGACTACCACCTGCTCATCGAGCGCGAGCGCACCTTCAGCCTGTCGATCGACCCCCCCTTCCGCTGGTCGCGGCCGTCGATCGACGTCCTCTTCGAGTCGGCGAGCGAGGCCTACGGCGGGTCGCTGGACGCCGTCGTGCTCACGGGGGCCAACGACGACGGAGCCCGCGGCGCCGCGGCCGTCCGTCAGGCGGGCGGCTTCGTGCTCGTCCAGGATCCCACCACCGCCGAGGCGGACGAGATGCCGCTCGCGGCGATCGCCGCCGCCGCGCCGCAGTTCGTCGGGACGCCGGCAGAGATCGCGGCGGTGCTCGCCGCCGCCACCACGAGAGGTCAGAGATGAGCCGCGTCCAGGTACCGCAGAAGATCCTCCTCGTCGACGACATCGACGACAACCTCCTCGCCCTCGAGGCCCTGCTGCGGCAAGACGGCATCGAGCTGCTCAAGGCGCAGTCCGGCGAGACGGCGCTCGAGCTCCTCCTGCTGCACGACGTCGCGCTCGCCCTCGTCGACGTGCAGATGCCGGTGATGGACGGCTTCGAGCTCGCCGAGCTGATGCGGGGCTCCGAGCGCACCCGCCACGTGCCCATCATCTTCGTCACCGCCGGCACGCGCGAGACCTCGCGGATCTTCCAGGGGTACGACGCGGGCGCGGTCGACTTCCTCTTCAAGCCCATCGAGCCGCGGATCCTCCGGCACAAGGTGCACGTGTTCCTCGAGCTCCACCGCCAGCGGCAGATCCTCCGCGACACCCTCCGCCTCAACGAGGAGCTCGTCGCCGTCGTCGGTCACGACCTGCGCAGCCCGCTCGGCGCCATCCTGATGACCGCCGACCTCCTCGACGAGTCGCGCGACCCGCTGGCGCGGCAGGCGGCGGCGCTCCTCCGCTCGAGCGGCAGCCGGATGCGTCAGATCATCGACGAGATCTTCGATCTCTCCCGGGCGCGGCTCGCCGGGGGCATCCCCGTCAAGCCGCGCCCGGTCGACGTCGTCCCCCTCACCCGCAAGGTGATCTCCGAGCTCCAGACGACGCACCCGACGCGGAAGATCGAGTTCTGCTCCGAGGGCGACACCCGCGGAGACTGGGATGGGGCACGCCTCGAGCAAGTGGGGTCCAACCTCATCGGCAACGCGCTCCGCCACGGGGCGCCGGACACCGCGGTGGAGATCGCGATCGACGGCACCACGCCCGAGCGCGTGGTGCTCTCGGTGCACAACGAGGGGCTCATCCCGCCCGAGCTGCTGCGGCGCCTCTTCGAGCCGTTCCAGCAGCGCGGCGACCAGCGCACGCGCGCCGAGGGGCTGGGGCTCGGGCTCTACATCGTCCAGCAGATCGCCTTTGCCCACGGCGGCGACGTCACCGTCGACTCGACCGCGGCGCGCGGCACGACGTTCCACGTGACCCTGCCACGCCACCACGCGCCGCCGCCGTGACGGGCGCGGCAGCGCGCTACAGCCAGGTGGCCAGGTCCGCCAGCGCCCGCTCGGCCATCGCGTCGTAGCGAGCGCGCTTCTTGAGCCGCTTGCCGGTCCCCACGAGCGGGGGGACGTGGGCCCAGGTGATGTTGGAGGGCTGGTACCGCGGCTGCTTGCGGGACAGGTGGGTGAGGATCCCGCCGAGCGCGGTGGTGGGGGGCGGCGGCCGGACCTCGCGCCCGTGGAGGCGGTCCGCGAGCATCAGGGCGCAGAGGAACCCGCCGGCGGCGCTCTCGACGTAGCCCTCGACGCCGGAGATCTGCCCGGCCAGGTACACCCCGGGGTGGCCGCGCAGCTCCATCTCGGGCGTGAGCACCTCCGGCGCGTTGACGAAGGTGTTGCGGTGGACGGAGCCGAAGCGGAGAAACTCGGCCTCTTCCAGGCCGGGGATGGTGCGGAAGACGCGGAGCTGGTCCGCGTACTTCATCCGGGTCTGGAAGCCGACCAGGTTGTAGGCGGTGCCCGCGAAGTCCTCCTGGCGGAGCTGGATGACCGCCCAGGGGCGGCGCCCGGTGCGCGGATCGGTGAGGCCCACGGGCTTCATCGGGCCGAACGAGAGCGTCTGCTCGCCGCGCTCGGCCATCACCTCGCAGGGCAGGCAGCCCTCGAAGTAGCGGGCCTCCTCGAACTCGCGGGCGGGCACCTTCTCGGCGTCGACGAGCGCCTTGACGAAGGCCTTGTAGCCGGCCTCGTCGAAGGGACAGTTGACGTAGGCCTCGTCGCCGCCGGCCTCCGCGTCGCTGGCGGTCTCGGGGGCACCTCCAGCGTCGCCGGCGGTCTCGGAGGCAGCTTCCGCGTTGCCGGTCGGCTCGAGGGCGGCAGCCTCGCCGATGGGACGCAACGCTCCACCTTTGCCGTAGCGCGACTGCTTCCAGACCTTGGTCCAGTCGATCGACTCGGCGCTGACGATGGGGGCGATGGCGTCGTAGTAGGCGAGGTGGGCCGAGCCCATCGCCGCCGCCAGGCTCTGGGCCAGCCCGTCGGTGGTGAGCGGGCCGGTGGCGAGGATCACCGGGCGGTCGGCGGGGATCTCGGTCACCTCCCGGTGCTCGAGGCAGATCCGGGGGTGCTCGGTGATGGCGCGGGTCATCTCGATGCCGAAGCGCTCGCGATCGACCGCGAGCGCGCCGCCCGCGGGCACCGCGGTGAGATCCGCGCAGCGCAGCGCCAGCGAGCCGGCGCGCCGCAGCTCCTCCTTGAGGAGGCCCACGGCGTTGCCCAGCGCGGCGCCGCGCATGGAGTTGGAGCAGACCATCTCCGCCAGGTGGTCGCTGGTCTGGGCCGGCGTGCGGCGGTGCGGCTTCATCTCGACGAGGAGGACCTCGACGCCGCGCTCCGCGAGCTGAAAGGCGGCCTCGCAGCCCGCGAGGCCACCGCCGACGACGGTCACGTTCACGGTCGGGCTACCTCGACGCGCGCGCCGCGTCGCTCCCCTTGGGCTTGGGCTCCGCCTTGGGCTTGGGCTCCGCCTTGGGCTTGGGCTCGGCCTTGGGCTTCGCCTCCGCCTTGGCGGGCGCCTCGGCGTCCCCGTTCGTCGAGGCCTCGCCCGGGGCTGCCGTCCCGTCGGTGGCGACCGGCTCGCCCTCCTCGTCCTCGATCTCGCGCTTGTAGCCGCAGTCCTTGGTGGCACAGAGGATCATCGGCTTCTTGCCGCCGGCGCGGAGGAGGAACTTGGCGTCGCACTGCGGGCAGATCCCGGGCTCCGGGCGCTGCCACAGCTTGAAGTCGCACTTCTGCTCGGCGTTGTAGTTCGAGCAGCCGTAGAAGGTGCGGCCGCCCCGCTTCTTGGGGCGGATCTCGATGATGTCGCCGCCGCACTTGGGGCAGGCCACGCCGAGCGGCACCGGGCGAGCGTTCTTGCAGCCGGGGTAGCCGGTGCACGAGAGGAACTCGCCGAAGCGCCCGGTCTTGATGACCATCGGCTTGCCGCACTTGTCGCAGAGGATGTCCGTCTCGCGCACGGCCGTGGGGACGCCGTTCTCGGACAGGTCCTTGGTGCCCTTGCACTCGGGGTAGCGCTCGCAGGAGAGGAACCAGCCGTTCTTTCCCCACTTCTTGAGCATCTTGCCCTTGCCGCACTCCTCGCAGACGAGGCCCGTCTGCTCCGGCTCGGGCTTCCACGAGGCGAGCTTCTTGGACTTGTCGAGCTGCTCGCGGAAGCGCTTGTAAAAGCGCTTGAGGAGCTCCACCCGCATCAGCGTGCCGGCGCCGACCTGGTCGAGCTCCTCCTCCATCTCGGCGGTGAAGTTCGAGTCCATGAAGTCGAGGTTGGATCGGACCAGGCCGTCGACCACGAACTTACCGAGCAGGGTGGGCTGGAAGCCGCCGCTCGACACCTTCTCCGCGTAGGCGCGCTGCTGCACCTTGCCGATGATCTCGGCGTAGGTGGAGGGGCGGCCGATGCCGCGCTTCTCCAGCTCGCGCACCAGCGAGCCCTCGTTGTAGCGGGCGGGCGGCTGGGTGAACTTCTGCTCGGTGAGCACGCCCGGGGGGGCGTGGAGCGAGAGCTTGGCGCCCTCGTCCAGATCGGGGAGGAGCGCGTCCGACGACTCCTCCTCCACGGCGCCCTCCACCGCGACCGGCGCGGCGGCGGCGGCCGCCGGGTCGGCCGGGGGAGCGTCGCCCTCGTCCTCGCCGGCGAACTCGCGCTGCTCCTCGGTGACGCGCAGCCAGCCGGCGAACTTGAGGATGCGCCCCGCGGCGCGGACGCCGTAGCGGGCGTGGGCCTCGGGCTTGCCGGTCACGGCGGCCTCGATGTCGACGGTGGTCTTGTCGTAGACCGCGGGCATCATCTGGGACGCGACGAAGCGGTTCCAGATCATCTTGTAGAGCTTGTACTGCTCGTCCTTGAGGTGCTTCTTGATCGAGTCCGGGTGGATGTCGACGCTGGTCGGGCGGATCGCCTCGTGGGCGTCCTGCGCGTTCTTCTTGGACTTGTAGATGTTGGGCTGCGCCGGGACGAACTCCTTGCCGTAGACCTTCTCGATCTCGGCGCGGACCTCCGCGATGGCGTCGTCGCTGACGCGGGTGGAGTCGGTACGCATGTACGTGATGAGGCCGACCGTGCCGCCGTCGCGCTTGAGGTCGACGCCCTCGTAGAGCCCCTGGGCGATCTGCATGGCGCGCTTGGCGCCGAAGTGCAGGTAGCTGGTGGCGTCCTGTTGCAGCTTGGAGGTGGTGTAGGGCGCGGGCGGGTTGCGCTTCTGCTCCTTGCGGACGACCTTGTCGACCTTGTAGGCGGCGCCCTCGAGATCGGCGCGGACCGCGGCCGCCTGGGGGCCGTTGGTCACCTCGAGCTTGGCGCCGTCGGCGGAGGCTAGCTTGACGGCGAAGCCCTGACCGGCGGCGGTCTTCAGGGTGGCGCCGATGTTCCAGTACTCGACCGGCTTGAAGGCCTCGATCTCGCGCTCGCGGTCGACGACCAGGCGGAGCGCCACGGACTGCACGCGGCCGGCGGAGAGGCCGAAGGCGAGCTTGGACCAGACCAGCGCCGACACGTCGTAGCCGACGATGCGGTCGAGGACCCGGCGGGCCCGCTGCGCGTCGTAGAGCTGCTCGTCGAGCTTGCGGGGGTGAGCGACCCCGTGGTCGATGCCCTTCTTGGTGATCTCGTGGAACTCCACGCGCTCGACCTTGAGGGTCGGGCTCTTGATCTCCTCGAAGATGTGGAACGCGATGGCCTCGCCCTCGCGATCAGGGTCGGTCGCGAGCAGGACCTCGTCCACCTTCTTGGCGGCGGCCTTGAGCTCCTCGAGGATCTTCTCCTTGCCCTCGATGACCCGGTACGTCTCGGTGAAGTCGTGCGCGACGTCGATCGTGGGCACCTTCTTGCCCTTGACCTCCGTCTGCTGCTGGGAGGGCAGATCCTTCACGTGCCCCTTGGACGCAAGGACTTCGTACCCGGCGCCCAGGTATTTCTTGATGGTCTTCGCCTTGGCCGGCGACTCCACGATCACGAGCGTCTTGGCCATCACCACCTACTTACCGCGAGAGAGAGTGCGAGCGGGGACAGAGCAATGTGTCTCCCGGAGCCGGACCACAAGCCCCACCCGGGGCGACCTGGGGGGCGGGGGACGAAGCGATGTGCGTGATCTAACGTACGAATTGGTGCCACCGCCGTCCCCTCGGGCCGGGTAGCCCGGCGGGAAGATGACGAACGCCCCCGGGGCGATCAGGTGTGGGGAGGAGAAATCCGCCGGAAGAACCCGGCGGGCCCCTCTACTACTACAGCCCGCAAAGTCAACGTCAAGAGCGCCCCTGTGGTCACGCTGGCCGGGAGCCCGGAGCGCTCGCACGCCTCGTCGAAGTGCCGGGGCTGGTCGCTCAGAGCCGCGAAAATTGCGGCTTCCGTGGGATCGAGGGCCTCGGGGGGAGCGCCTGGCAAGAGGAGGGAGGTCGGGGCGGGGATCGGGGCGGGGCGCCTGACCCGTGGCGACCGTCGGGTCGCCGGGCGCGGTGGCGGAGGGGGGCGGCCAAGGGCGGCAAGGACGTCCGCGGCGGAGTAGATGGCCAGAGCGCCCCGGGCGAGCTCGTGGGCGCAGCCTTGCCCCTGCTCGTCCCAGGGCGCGTGGGGCACCACACAGAGGGGCCGCCCCAGCCGCCGGGCCGCCGCCGCCGTGGAGCGGGCCCCGCTGGCCAGCCCCGCCTGGATCACCACCGTCGCCGCGGTGAGCGCCGCCAGGACCGCGTTACGCTGGAGGAACCAGGGCGCCATCGGCGGCGTGCCGTCGGGCACCCGCGCCACCAGCGCGCCCCCCTGCGCGAGCACCCGTTCGAAGAGCTCGCGGTGATGCGGAGGGTAGGGCCGGTCGAGCCCGCCGCCCGCGACGACGACGGTGACGCCTCCCACCTCGAGCGCGGCCTCGTGCGCGGCGGCGTCGATGCCCGTCGCGCCCCCCGACCAGATCGCCAGCCCCTCGACCACCAGCGCCGTCGTCAGGGTCCGGGTGAAGGTGCACGCCTCCGCGCTGGGCCGGCGGGTGCCCACGACGGCGACGCCGACGGACGAGGGGAGGCGGCCGCGGACGTAGAGCGTCGGCGGCGGTCGCCCCGGGCCGTCGAGGGCGGCGAGCTGAGGCGGGTACGAGGGGTCGGTGGGGAAGAGTTGCGTGGAGCTCACCCCGGTAGGTCGACACGGGGGCGACGCGAGTTGCTTCGCCGGCGTCGTTTGTCGGGGACCTCTCTCGGGCGCTCCCGAGGGCTATTGCCGGAGCTCCTCCACGAGGACCACCCCCGCGCCCCGGCGCATCTCCGCGTGGAGCACCGACTCGGTCCCGATCACGTCGGTGCCCAGGCAGCGCCCGCGCCCTCCGAGGACGGCGATCGGTCCGGTCGAGGGATCCTGCGCGAGGATCTTGATGTCCGCGCCCGTGCCCGAGGTGAGGAACAGGTCCACCTCGATGACTCCGAGGCCTCCCTGGGCGAGGAACGCCACGCACGCGCCGGGCGGCACCTTCACCGGCACGGTGGCCCGCTGCCCCTCGGTGAGGGTGGCGGCGAGGATCGGCCCCGCCTGCTTCATCCCCGCCGCCTCGCCGCGGCGGGTGTCGTCGAGCGCCATGCCGGTGACCCGGGGCGGGGTGGTGGTCGGCTCGAGCCGCAGCGCGGGCTGCGCGAGGCGCGTGAGGAAGAGCTGCCGGGCCGCCTTGTCGGGGGCATCCTCGGTGATGGGCGTGGTCTCCGAAGGGCGAGCGGGGGGCGGGGCCGCCGAGGCGAGCAGGGGGATCCGGGCCGACGCTGCGGGCGGCGGTGGTGGAGGAGGCGGCGGGGGGGGGGGAGAGGCGCAGCCGAGGGGAGCGATCAAGGCGATCAGGGTTCGGACGAGCCGGGCACGGGGGAGCATCGGCGGCGAGGATAGCGCAACAGGCAGGGGGCTGACGGCGGTCAGCAGATATCGACTCCTGACATCCGTCAGCGCCTGCGATCACGGGCTGCGCGGTGGACAAGGGGGGTCGCCTTCTACTAGAGCATTGCCTGTCAACACCTTCGAGAACAACCCACCATGAAACACCTCGTCACGGGCGCCACCGGCCACCTCGGCGCCAACCTCGTCCGCCGCCTCCTCGCCGACGGGCACGAGGTGCGCGCCCTCGTCCGAGAGCTCGGCGGACCGGATGCTCAGGCGCTCGACGGCCTCGACGTGCAGCGCGTCCGGGGCGACGTGCGCGACCTCGACGCCATGCGCGTCGCCACCCGCGGCGTCTCTGGCGTCTTCCACACCGCGGCCAAGGTCTCCACGGTCGAGGGTGACGAGCAGGAGATCTACGACACCAACGTCGTCGGCACCCGCAACGTCCTCAAGGCCGCGCGCGAGGCGGGCGTCCGCCGCGTGGTGGTGACCGGCTCGCTCAGCGCCGTCGGCCACAACCCCGATCGCCCCTGCAACGAGGACGACGCCTTCTATCCCTACGGCTGGCACCTGCCCTACGCGCGGTCCAAGGCCTGGGTCGAGCACGAGTGTCTCAAGGCGGTGGCGCTCGGGCAAGAGGTGGTCATCGCCGTCTCCTGCGCGATCCTCGGGCCCAACGACTTCTTCCCCTCGCGCATGGGCGGCGTCGTCAAGGACTTCGCCTCGGGCACGATGCGCGCCTACATCCCGGGCGGGTTCGACTTCGTGGCAGCCTCGGATCTGTGCGCGGGCCACGTCCTCGCCATGGAGAAGGGCCGCGTCGGGCAGCGCTACATCCTCAGCACCCGCTTCGTCGAGGTCGACGAGCTGATGGCGATCCTCGAGCGCGTCACCGGCGCCCCGCGCCCCTCGCTGCGCCTGCCCCCCGCCATGATGGCGGGTATCGCCCAGGTCTCGAGCTTCGTCCTCGGCACGTTCTTCCCCAGGGTCCCCCAGCGCTTCACCCCCGCCGCCGTGCGCCTCCTCCAGATGCGCCGCCGCGCCGACACCAGCCGCGCCCAGAGCGAGCTCGGCTACCGCCCCACCTCGATCGAGGACGCCCTGCGCGAGGCCTACGAGCACTTCGTCCTGCGCGGCGAGATCAAGGCCCCTCGCGTCCCGGTTCGCGCTCGCGCGGCCGTGAACGCCTCCGCGCCTGCCAAGGCCCACGTCGCCGTCTCTTCCGCCTCGGCGGCTCAGGTCTGCCCGGTCCCCCACGGAGTGCAAGCGTGACCACCACCTCATCCATCCTCCAGGGGCTCCGCCGCTCGGAAGACTCCCGCCTCCCCCCGGCGCTGCCGGGCGGAGTGCCCTTCCTCGGTCACGCGCTCGAGTTCTGGCAGCGGCCGGTCGAGCTGCTCTCCCGCGGGAGGGAGCGCTACGGCGAGATCTTCCGCTTCCACCTCGCCGGGCGCGACGTCAACGTGATGACCGGGCCCAAGGCCAACACCGCCTTCTTCCAGGCGCCCGAGACGGTGCTCTCGGCGCGGGAGTGCTACCAGTTCACCATCCCCGTCTTCGGCCAGGGCGTCGCCTACGACGTCCCCTCCGACGTGATGGAGCAGCAGCTCGGCTGGGTGCACCCGGCCCTCAGCGAGAAGCGCCTCCGCACCTATGCCCAGGTGATGGGGGAGGAGGCCGAGGCCTACCTCGACCGCTGGGAAGACTCCGGGGAGGTCGACCTCTTCGACGTCACCCAGGATCTCACCACCTTCATCGCCACGCGCTGCCTCCTCGGCGCCGAGGTGCGCCGTCACCTCACCACCGAGTTCGCCCGGCTCTACCACGACCTCGACGGCGGGATGAGCCTGGTCGCCTACTTCCTCCCCAACGCCCCCATCCCCGCCTTCCGCCGCCGCGACGCCGCCCGCGCCGAGGTCAACAAGCTGCTCTCCAAGGTGATGGCCGACCGGCGCAAGAACGGCGGCGAGCACGAGGACTTCCTCCAGACTCTGATGGACGCCCGCTACGAGGACGGGAAAAGCCTCCCCGATCACGTCATCTCCGGACTCCTGCTCACCCTGATCTTCGCCGGACAGCACACCAGCGCCGTGCTCGCCGCCTGGACGGGGATCCTGCTCCACCAGCACCCCTCGTATCTCCCCGCCATCACCGGGGAGCTCTCGAACGTCTTCGGCGACGGCGCCGTCACCATCGACGGGCTGCGCAAGGTGCCCCTGCTGGAGCGGGCCATCAAGGAGGCCGAGCGCCTCCGCCCGCCGCTGGTGATGCTGATGCGCATGGTCATCCAGGACATGGAGTACGCCGGCCGCACCCTCCCCAAGGGCTCGCTCGCCATGGTCTCTCCCGCGGCGTCGCACCGCATCCCGGAGGTCTTCAAGAGCCCCCACGCCTTCGATCCCGACCGCTACGGCCCCGGCCGCGAGGAGGATCGCAAGGCGCTCTATTCCCTCATCGGCTTCGGCGGCGGCAAGCACCGCTGCATGGGGATGGTCTTCGCCTACCAGCAGGTCAAGGCCATCTGGGCCGTCCTCCTCCGCCGCTTCGAGCTCGAGCTCTGCGAGCCCGACTACCGCCCCAACTACACCACCTTCGTCGTCGGCCCCCACCAGCCCTGCCGCGTCCGCTACCGCCGCCGCAAGCAGGCTACCAAACCCCTGATCCAGCCCTCGGGAGAGGCATCATGAACGAGAAGCTCCTCACTCTCGGCAAGAGGCCTCCCACCTTCGAGGAGGCCAAGAACCGGCGACAGAAGGTCCGCGCCGCCGGGATGAGCCCCGACTACTGGTACCCGGCGGAGTGGTCCTCCGCGCTCGCCCGCGGGCAGGTGCGCGAGGTCAAGTTCTGGGGCCGCTCCATTGCCCTCTTTCGCGGCGAGGACGGGCAGGCCCGCGCCATCGAGGACCGCTGCGCCCACCGCCAGCTCAAGCTCTCCAAGGGCGCGGTCACCGGCTGCACGCTCACCTGCAACTACCATGGATGGCAGTACGACGGCGAGGGCCGCTGCGTGGACATCCCCCACGATCTCTTCGGCAACAAGACTCCGAACATCCAGCTCGGCCATTACCCGGTCAAGGAGCGCTACGGCCTCCTCTGGATCTTCCCCGGCGACCCGGCCCTGGCCGACGTCCACAAGATCCCGGACATCGCCGAGCTGGAGGGATCCGCGCCGTGGGGGACGATCCCCATCGACTTCACCCTCGGCGCTCATCACTCGATGATCATCGACAACGTGAGCGACTTCAGCCACGCCTACCTGCACCGGCGGAGCCGCCCGTTCACCGACGCCAAGCTCACCAAGCTGGAGTCGGTCGGCGACGAGGTCCGCCTCTCCTACGAGACCAAGGTGGGCACCGGGAAGATCTCCGGGCTCTTCGTCGACCGCGGCAAGACCAACACCAACGCCATGGATCTGGCCTACGCCTATCCCTATCAGTGGTCCAACACCGACGGGAAGATCAAGCACTGGCTCTTCGTCCTCCCCATCGACGAGCGGACCACGCGCGCGTTCTTCATCTTCTACTTCTCCCCCGACACGCTCAAGGTGCCCTTCCTCCCCGTCACCATCCCGCGCCAGGTGATCAAGACCGTGCTGCGCATCGCCAAGGAGGTGCTGGTGCGCCCGCTCCTCGCCGAGGACAAATTCGCCGTGGAGGCCGAGCAGGAGGGGTACGAGGCCCACTTCGACAAGCCCATCGCCGAGCTCAACCCGGCCGTCCGCGAGTTCCAGGATCTCACCATCCGCAAGTGGGAGGAGCACCTCGCCCGTACCCAGAAGAAGCCGGCCCCTGCGCGCGCCGCGGCCGAGACCTCCGCGGATCAGCCTGCGTGACTGCCGCGGTGACGACGGCCGAGCGCGGCGGCGCGCTCGAGGGGGCGCTCCATCACCTCGCCTCGCTCCAGCAGCCCGACGGCTGCTGGGAGGGCGAGGTGGTGTGGAACCCCATGCTGCTCTCGCAGTACGTGATCGTCCACCGCATCGTCGGCTCGGCGCCGTTCGACGCGGCGACGCGGGCCCGGATGATCCGCCACTTCGAGGTCAGCGCCACGCCCGAGGGCGGCTTCGGGATGCACCCCGACTCCGGGCCTTACGTCTTCTTCACCACGCTCGCCTACGTGGCGCTGCGCTTGCTCGGCGTCGCGCCCACCGGCCCCCTCGCGGCCCGCGCCCGCGCCTGGCTGCGCGCCCAGCCCGACGGCGTCCTCGCCATCCCCACCTGGGGCAAGATCTGGCTCTCGCTGATCGGCCTCCACGGCTGGGAGGGCGTGAGCCCGGTGCCGCCCGAGCTCTTCCTGCTGCCCTCGGCGCTGCCCTTCCACCCCGACCGCTTCTACTGCCACACCCGCTACATCTACCTGGCCATTGCCTGCCTCTACGGGCAGCGCTTCACGGCGGATCTCGGGCCCCTCGGCGCCGAGCTCCGCCGCGAGCTCTACCCGGATCCCTGGGAGAGCCTCGACTTCGCCGCGCACCGCCACTCCATCGCCGCCGCCGATCTCCACGTGCGCCCTGGCCTCGAGCTGCGCCTCGCCTACGACGCCCTCCGCCAGGTCGAGCGGGTGGTGCCGGCCGCGCTCCGCCGTCGCGCCGTCGATCGCGCCATGGAGCGCATCGAGTACGAGCTCACCGCCAGCCGCTTCCAGTGCCTGTCGCCGGTGAACGGCCTGCTCAACTGTCTCTGCCTCTTCGCCCGGGACCCGCACCACCCGCTCCTCGCGCGCGCGCTCGGCGGCGTCGAGGCCTGGCGCTGGGAGGACGATGCCAGCGGCGTTCGCTTCGCCGGAGCCCGATCCAACGCCTGGGACACGGCCTTCTGCCTGCGCGCCGCGCTCGAGGCGCCGGCGGCCCTGCGCCCCGCCGCGGCCGTCCGGAGGGGCTACGCCTACCTGCGCGACACCCAGATGGTCGACGAGCTGCCCGGCCGCGCCCGCGAGCACCGCGACGCCATCGCCGGGGGCTGGTGCTTCTCCGACGGGCAGCACCGCTGGCCGGTGAGCGACTGCACCGCCGAGGCGCTCTCGGCGATCCTGCTCGCCCATGACGAGCCTGGCCTCATCGCGCCCCAGGACCGCCTCCCCGACGCGCGCCTCCGCGCGGCGGCGACGTTCATCCTCGACCGGCAGAACGACGACGGCGGCTTCGGCACCTACGAGCGGCGCCGCGGCGGCGCCTTCCTCGAGGCCCTCAACCCCTCGGAGATGTACGGGAGCTGCATGACCGAGCGCTCGTACCTGGAGTGCACCGCGTCCTCCATCGGCGCCCTCGCGCGGGTCCGTGGCCTGTGCTCGGGCCCTGGCGGAGGCGCGCTCGGCCGCCGGGTCGAGCAGGCCGTCGCCCGGGGTGCCCAGCGGGTGCGAAAGGCCCAGCGGGCCGACGGCGCCTGGGCGGGCTTCTGGGGCGTCAACTTCACCTACGGGACCTTCCACGCCGTCGAGGGCCTCGTCGCTGCGGGAGCGACCGCGGCCGATCCGGCCCTCGTGCG
>Ga0302267_10002825_pt1 | contig 20573 bp, 16 predicted proteins | sample III_Bog_E1_3_FD_194555 | JGI IMG/M metagenome (GOLD analysis project Ga0302267, IMG submission 194555) | Peat permafrost microbial communities from Stordalen Mire near Abisko, Sweden - III_Bog_E1_3 | ecosystem: Environmental > Terrestrial > Soil > Wetlands > Peat | place: Sweden: Abisko... | reverse complement strand
CGGTTCTGGCGCGGCCCCTGGGGCTGGCGCTGGCGTCGCTAGTCATCCATCCTGCGGAACGCCCGAGAGCGTTCCGCGACCGGTCATCCTGCGGAACGCCCGAGAGCGTTCCGCGACCGGTCATCCAGCGGGGCGCCCGAGAGCGTTCCGCGACCGGTCATCCTGCAGAGCGCCCGTGCGCGCTCCCAGACCGCTCTGTGGCTGGCAGACCTCACCCGCGCTCCGCTCCTCTGGTAACGGTGGAGAGGGCCCGCGGGTGAGGGCTGCGATCGTATCGCTCCAACCACCCCATGGAACCTCCGATGAATCCCGGCGACGACCTCACGGCACGACTTGCCGACGCTTCTCGCACCATCGAGCAGCAGGCGCGGGAGATCGAGCGGCTACGCGCTCACCACGGCGGCGACGCCCTGGCGGACCGGCTGCGCGGGCTCCTGGAGCTGACGGCCACCGCGGGGATCGTGGCCGCCCCCGCCAGCGAGCGCGATTCGCTGCGGGCGATCCTCAAGGCGGCCGCGTCGGTCCTCGACGCCGAGGCCGGCGCGCTGTTTCTCGTGGACGAGGAGCACGACGAGCTGCGCTTCGAGGTCGCGCTCGGCGGCCGCTCCGACCAGGTCGAGAACCTCACCCTGCCGCTCGGGGAGGGGCTCGCGGGCTACGTCGCCTCCACCGGCCAGCCCCTCGCGGTCTCCAACGTCGAGGAAGACGCCCGGTTCGCCGCCGCCTTCGCGCAGAAGGTGTCCTACATCCCGAGGAACGTCCTCTGCGTGCCCATGGTGCTCGACGACCGCACGGTCGGCGTGCTGGAGATGCTCGACAAGCGGGGCGAGGCCTCTTTCGGCGTGCGGGACATCGAGATCCTCGGGCACTTCGCGCGACTGGCCGCGCTCACCGTGCAGCAGATGCTGCTCTTCACCGACTTGCAGCACCTGTTCCGGCACCTGATGGCCGGCCTGGTGCGCGACGACGATGCCCTCAAGAGCCTGGGGCGGCAGTTCGCCGACAGCGCCGCGGGCTGTGTGCACGCGGACTCCCTGCGCCTGGCCGCGCTGGTCTGGGAGGTCTCCCGCCGCGGCGACGGGCCGCGCCGCCACGCGACCGAGGTGCTGACGTCCGTCTCGCGGCTCATCGACTCGGTCGGGGCATACGCCCCCTACTCGAGCTGACCGATGGACGGTCCGGCCTGGAGCTGGGGCAAGTCCGGGGAGAAGAGCGACCGCGCCGTCGACCCGCTGTTGGGCTCGCTCACCACGGAGGCCGCCTTCGGCGGGAGCACGGGCAAGGGCGTCCGAGTGGCGATCGTCGACAGCGGGGTCGACGACGAGCACCCCGCGGTCAACGGCGCGGTTCGGGGCTGGGTCGAGCCCAGCGCCGCGGCCGACGGCGCAATCACCTTCCGGACCGAGCGCCACGGCGACGCCTTCGGTCACGGCACGGCCTGCGCGGGGATCATCCACCGAATCGCGCCCGACGCCGAGATCTACAGCGTCCGGGTCCTCGGGCCGCGCCTCAGCGGTAACGGCCCGGTGTTCGCGGCCGGCGTGCGCTGGGCCGCCGAGAACGGCATGCACGTGGTCAACCTCAGCCTGGGCACCACCAAGCGGGAGTTCTTCGGGCTGTTCCACGACATCGCCGACACCGCCTACCACCGCGGCGTCAACCTGGTCACGGCCGCCAACAACATGCCGGAGCTGAGCTTCCCCTCGCTCTTCGCCGCCGCGCTCTCGGTCGCCTGCCACGCCGAGGCGCGCGGCGACGATCCCCTCGACTTCTACTGCAACCCGGACCCGCCCGTGGAGTTCGGCGCGCACGGCATCGGCGTCCGCGTCGCCTGGATGCGCCAGGGCTACTCCACGATGACCGGCAACAGCTTCGCCGCGCCGCACATCACCGGCGTCGTCGCGCTGCTCCTGGGCAAGCACCCCGGCCTCCGACCCTACGAGGTGAAGGCTGTGCTCGCCGCGCTCGCCCGCAACGCCCGAGCCGCCGCGCCGGCATGACCACCGCCTGGCAGGCCCGCCGCACGGCGCAGCTCGCGGTGCACTTCCACCCGGGCGGCTTCGCGGCGGCGCAGGTCGACTCCATCGTGCGCCGCCTTTCCCGCCTGCGCGAAGGGTTGGAAGCCGCGATCGAGCTCCGTGACCTCCCCGCGGAGCCGATGGTGGTCTACCTGGCGGATCTCCCCGACGAAGCCCCCGACGGAGACGCCGGCGCCATCCGGGTGCTCTGCACCCCCGATACGCCGGCCGGTGCGCTCGAGGGGCTGGCGCTGGAGCGCCTCCTCCGCGCGACCTGCGGCCTCCATGCTGCAAACGCGGCGTTCCTCGTGGACGGGCTGCTCGGCCACCTCGCCTCCGTGTCCGGCGAGGTCGACATCGAGGAGATCAGCGCCAGCCTCTCGCAGCGGCAGCGACGGGGTGAGCTCCTCCGGCTGGCCACGGCGATCGCCGGCCCGCCCCGCCAGGAGGCCGCCACGTACCGGGCGCTGGCCACCTCGTTCGTGAGCTGGCTGCTCGCGACCCGGGGACCGGCCGACTTCCGCACCTTCGTCCGGGACCTCGATCCCGCCCGCGCGGACGAGACCACCCGCCTTGCCCTGGCGCGCCCCCTGTCCGCGCTCGAGGCCGAATGGCACGCCGCAATCCTCGAGGCCCGCCCACCGCTCGGCATCGGCGCGATGGTCTCCCGCTCGCTGCTCTACCTGCGCCCTTACGCGCGCCAGCAGGCGCTGATCCTGGCGTTGATGCTGGCCGGCATCGCCTTCGAGCAGATCGTGCTGCCGCTCAGCCAGAAGTACCTCATCGACAGCGCCATCGGGCTCGGCAAGGTGAGCCTGGTCGCCGAGCTGCTCGGCGGGCTCCTCGTCCTCTTCGCCGTGCAGGGCGTCGCCTCCCTGGTGAAGGACTACCTCTCGGCGCGCACCGGCGCGCAGGTGATGAGCGAGCTGCGCGCGCGGCTCTTCGAGCACCTGCAATCGCTGTCGACGAGCTTTCACGCCCGCAACGCCGTGGGCGACCTGATGGCCCGCTTCACCACCGACATGGAGAGCGTCGAGCGCGCCCTCACCCAGGGGCTCCAGGGCTTCATCCAGGCGGCGCTGGGCATCGTCGTCGGCCTCGTCGTCATGTTCGCCCTGGAGTGGAAGCTCTCGCTCGCGAGCGTCGCCACCTGGGTGGTGTTCGTCCTCGGCCCCGGCCTGATCGGGCCCCGCGCCGCCCGCGCCAGCTACGGTCGCCAGGAAGACGTCGGGCGGGTCTCCGCGGCCGTGCAGGAGAATCTGCTGGGGCAGGCGGTGGTCAAGGTCTTCGGGCTGGAGCGCCGGGCGGCGGCGCGCTTCCGCGAGCACCTCGCCCAGCTTCTCGAGAGCGAGACACGCCTCGGCTTCCTGTCGTCGCTCTACGGCATGGCGGCCAGCCTGAGCAACGCCTTCGTGCAGGTGATCACGCTCGGCTTCGGCGGCTACCTGGTCATCAAGCACGAGATGACCCTGGGCTCCCTGGTCGCCTTCCTGGGCCTCCAGTCCGGCGTCATCGGTCCCATCCTCCAGCTCTCCCAGGTGCTGTCCGAGATGCAGCAGGCCACCGGCGGCCTCCAGCGCGTGGAGGAGGTCCTCGACGAGCCGGTCGCCGTCGCCGACGCGCCCCATGCGCGCCCGATGCCACCGTTCGCCCGCTCGATCCGCTTCGCAGGAGTGGACTTCAGCCACACGCGGGAGCAGCCGACCCTCCGCGCCGTCTCCTTCGAGCTGCCCGCCGGCGGCTGGTACGCGCTGGTGGGCACCAGCGGGTGCGGCAAGAGCACCACCCTGAGCCTGCTGATGAGGCTCCACGACCCGGCGGCGGGCCAGGTGCTCCTCGACGGCACCGACGTGCGAGAGCTGACCCAGGCCTCGCTGCGCGCCCAGATGGGCGTGGTGCTCCAGGACAGCTTCCTCTTCAACCTCTCGGTGCGGGAGAACATCCGGTACGGCCGCCTCGACGCCACCGACGCCGAGATCGAGGCGGCGGCGCGGGCCGCCGAGATCCACGAGGCGATCCTCGGGTTGCCCGAGGGCTACGACACGCTCGTGGGCGAGCGAGGCGGGCGGCTCTCCGGCGGCCAGCGCCAGCGCGTCGCCATCGCGCGCGCGCTGGTGCGCAATCCCCGGATCCTCCTGCTCGACGAGGCGACCAGCGCGCTCGATCCGCAGACCGAGGCCGCCCTCGACGCGACGCTCCGGCGCGTCGGACGCGAGCGCACCGTGGTGTCGGTCACCCACCGCCTCGGCGGCGTCGAGCACGCCGACCGCATCCTGGTGTTCGATCGGGGTCAGCTCATCGAGCAGGGCACGCACGGCGACCTCCTCGCGCGCGACGGCCTCTACGCGCAGCTCTGGCACCAGCAGCACGGCAGCGCCGGCGAGGTCGAGGCGCGCCTGCTCTCGCGCGTGCCGATCTTCCGCCGCCTGTCCCCCCCGCAGATCGCGGCCCTGGCTCGCCTGGTGGCGACCGAGCGCTTCGCCGCCGGGGAGGTGATCGTGCGCGAGGGGGACGCGGGGGACCGGCTCTACATCCTGGTGCAGGGCCGGGTCGAGGTGATGGTCGAGGGGGCCGCCGGCCGCTCGCGGCGGCTGGCCGAGCTCCGGGAGGGTGACCATTTCGGGGAGGTGGCGCTGCTCCGGGGCACGCCGCGGATGGCCTCGGTCCGGGGGCTCTCGTCGACCTCGGCGCTGGTGCTCGCGAGGCAGCCGTTCCTCGCGCTGCTGGCGGCGAACCCGGAGCTGGCGGCGGCGTTCGAGGCGTCGGTCGCGGCGCGCAGCAGCGCCGAGGAGCCGGTTGCCGCGGAGTGAGCGGCATCCTGCGCACCGCCGGGGAGGTGTACGCTCCCGACCATGTCGGCGCCGAACGAGATGACGATCCGCCGGATGACCTTCGCCTTCCCCGCGGAGATCGACCCGATGGTCGTCGAGGGCCACCCCGAGGAATCGTACGTCTACGTCGCCCTCTCCCTCCTGCTCCCCTACCTCGAGCCCTACCTCATCCGCACCATGACGGAGGCGCGCAAGCGCGTCACCGACCCTGCGCTGGCCGCCGACCTCGACCTCTTCAACGGGCAAGAGGGCCAGCACTACCGCCAGCACATCCTCTTCAACCGGGCCATCCGGCGCCAGGGCTTCCCCGGGCTCGCCGCGCTCGAGGCCGCGGTCGACGCGGACTACCGCCGTTACACCCAGACCCGCTCGCTCCGCTGGAACCTCGCCTACGCCGAGGGGTTCGAGGCCTTCACCTCGGCGATGGCCCGGTTCACCTTCGAGGAGGGGCTGACGGCGCGCATGCACCCCGCTGCGCGCGAGCTCTACGAGTGGCACCTCCTCGAGGAGCTGGAGCACCGCACGGTCGCCTTCGACGTCTACGCCCACGTCTGCGGGGGCTACCTCTATCGGCTCGTCATCGGCCTCTTCGCGCAGTGGCACCTCAACCGCTTCGTCCTCCGCGCCGCCTTCCAGATGCTGGGCGCCGACCCGGTAGCCTTCCGGGCCCGGTACGGCGGCGTCGGCTCCGCCTTCCGGCGCCTCCGTCCCTTGCTCTGGCTCGAGGTCCGGCGGCTCTTCCCCAAGATCCTGGCGACCTACCTGCCCTTCTACACCCCCCACCGGATCCACCTGCCCGCGGGCACCGCGGAGCTCCGGGCGCGCTATGCCGGGGCGACGACGCGCGCGGACGAGGCGCCATCCTCGCCGTGAAGCTCGCTATCGGCGGCGCTGGTTCAGGGCTACGGTCGCACCATGCGCCTCCACGGGTACCACGCCGCGCTCCTGCTCCTCTTCGTCGCGTGCTCGAGCGGCAAGCCCTCGGCCTCCAGCGGCCAGGGCGGCGGCAGGGACGCGGGCGCCGACGCGGGCGCTTCGGGCGGCGCGGGGGCGGGGGGCGGAATCGGGAGCGACGCGGGTAACCCGACGGACGTGGTCAGCCTGGTCGTGAGCCCGGCGACAGCCACCCTCGCCTCCGTCGACGGGAGCATGCCCACCCAGGTCTTCTCGCTGCTCGCCGTGCAGAGAGACGGCCAGCAAGTCCCACTCACCACCGGCACCTGGGCGCCGAACCAGGACGCCCTCGGCGCCGTGACGGTCGACGCCGCCACGGGCGACGCCACCTTCACCGCCAACGGGATCGCGGGCGGCACCGCGGCCATCACGGTCGGCGCGGTCGGCTTCAACGGCGCCGTGCTCCAGGCGTCCGCGATGGTCACCGTCCAGGTCCAGCGCACCGTCATCGCCCCCGGCGCTCCGGCGGGCGCCGCGGGGAGCTTCACCGCCGCCGCGCCCGATCCGAGCGGCACCAGCGCGCAGCTCCTCTACCCCCTCGACGGCGCCTACATGCCCAACAACGTCGCCCCCATCGACGTCCAGTGGGCGAACGGCGCCGCGGGGGACCTCTACCGCGTCACCCTGGTGACGCCACACGCCAGCGTCACGGCGTACGTGGTCAACGCGGGCGCGGCGTTCACCTTCGACTGGACCGTGGACGCCCCCTCCTGGCGCACCCTCGCAGAGAGCGATCCCGGGCAGCCGGTGGCGGTCACCGTCGACCTGCTCCACACCGCCACGAACACGCTGGTGGCGGGCACGCCGGTCCACGTCCGCATCGCGCAGGGCAGCCTGTACGGACAGGTCTACTACTGGGCCATCAGCGAGGGGCTGCTCCAGACCATCAGCGCCACCACGGGGGCGCGCTCGCCGGTGATGGCCAACCCGCCCACGGGCTGCGTCGCCTGCCACACCATCTCGCGCGACGGCCGGTACCTCGCGGGCTCTCTGGACGGCAGCCCCCGTCAGCTCGCCACCTTCGACCTCACCGACACCGCGGCCCTCGCCGCGAACCCGGCGGAGTCGCTGTTCGCGCCCTCCCTGGCCGAGGTGTTCGCCACCTTCAACAACGACGGGACCCTCCTCCTGGCCTCGGGCTACGGCAGCGCCCAGGGCGGGGGGGACGGCACCGACGGGTTCAACCTCATCAACGCCAAGACCGGCGCCGCGGCGCCCTCGACGGGGCTGCCCACCAGCCTCCACGTCACCCACCCCGACTGGTCGCCCGACGGCAACAACGTCGTCTACGTGGGCAACACCGCCGGCGAGACGCAGGGGTACTACTCCCACTACACGAGCAGCGACATCTTCGTGATGCCCGCGAGCGGCGGGGACACCCCGGTGTTCGGGGCTCCGACGCTCCTTCATCACGGCGCCGACGCCATGGGAGGCGCCGAGATGGGCAGCGCCGACGCCCACCCGACGTGGAGCCCGGACTCCAGCCTCGTCGCGTTCCAGCACGGCCAGGTGGCGTACTCGCAGTTCAACCCCTTCGGCGCCATCTACGTAACCACCGTGGGCGCGAACGCCACGGCGGTGCGGCTCGACAACGCCAACGGAGGCGCGACCGGCACCAGCGGGTTCTGGCCCACATTCTCCCCCTTCACGACCAGCGAGGGCGGGGTGACCTATTACTGGCTCGCGTTCTTCTCCGAGCGTGACTACGGCAACGCGCAGGCGGGCACCAAGGGCACCTCGCGCCGGCAGCTCTGGGTCACCGCGGTGCGGTCCGGCGGTGGCGCCGGCGATCCGTCGAGCGTGCCGTACTGGCTCCCCGGTCAGGACAGCACCAGCGACAACGCCGCGGCGCGCTGGGCGCCCACGGCCTGTCGGGCCAACGCCGCCGCTTGCCAGGTGAGCAGCGAGTGCTGCTCGGGGAGCTGCCTGCCCAACCCCGGAGACGCCGGCGGCTTCGTCTGCCAGACCCCGCAGAACCAGTGCCACAGCCAGGGCCAGCTCTGCGGCGGCGCGGCGGACTGCTGCGCCGGCCTCATCTGCACCGGGAACGTCTGCGGCGCGCCGATCAACTGACCGGCGCGCCGGACGAGGGGGCGCGCTCAGTGCGCGTTGGCGAAGGCGCAGCCGCGGTCCGACTCGGCGATCGCCTTGTTGGTGGCCTCGATGGCTGCCACCCGCCACCCGTCCTTGTTGTGCTCGGCCCGGTCGAGCGAGGCGCGCGCGGAGTGGAGCGCCTGGTTCGCGGCCGCCATGTTGGGCTGGTCGTGACAGACTCCGCCCGCGGACGAGATCTGGGTGCCGACGGAGAGGACGAGGCCGGCGATCGAGCAGAGAGCGATGGGCTTCCAGAGGTTCATGGTCGTACTCCTGAGAGGTTGAATCGAGAGCGTGCGCGGCCCTGAGCAAGCGGCGGGCCAGCGCCCCGTGGTGCCATCGTCCACGCGCTCTCGCCGGAACTGAAGCGGCGCGCCCGGGCGCCCGCACCCGGCGCGTCTCCATGCCTGACGGTGGGCGCGGGCGAGCGTCAATCCAGGCTACAGTCGGCTACTTCGCCCCCGCGACGAGCCCCCGCAGCACCGTCGCGAGCGGCGTCGTCCCCTGCACGCGCCGATGACCGCCCTCGAAGGCGACGTGCCCGCTGAGCATCCCGGCCGTCATCTCCTGGTACAGGCGCGCCATCTCCTGCGGCATCCCGTAGCCCGCGAGCGTCGCCGCCATCGCCTCGACCGGCGCCTCGTGGACCGCGATCGGCTTGCCGACGATCGCCGAGAGCTCCGCCGCCGCGTCGGCCATCGAGCGCGCCGGACCCCCGAGCTCCACCACGCCGGGCGCCGCCGTCCCCTCGAGGAGCAGGTCCGCCGCGAGGCGGCCGATGTCGGCCGCCGCGATCATGTCGAACTTGAGGTCCTTGGGGAGGAAGCTCGGCAGGACGCCCTGGGCCAGCATCGAGAGCGAGCCACCCAGGTTCTCCATGAAGTAGGCCGCCCGCAGGGCCGTCAGCTTCGTCCCCTCGATCCCCGAGAGTCGCGCCTCTGCCCGGTGCAGCGCAGCGATCGGCCCCGTGCCGGCGGCGTGCTGCGCGCCCACGGAGGAGAGCAGCACGACGTGCGGCACGCCGCTCTGCTTCACCGCCTCGGCCAGCGCGTCCACCGTGCGGTCCTGGTACCCACGAACGTCCGGCGTCGTCATGTTCGGGGGCACGAGCACGTAGACCCCCGTCGCCCCCGCGAACGCTCGCGCGAGCGCCACCGGATCGTGCAGATCGGCGACCGCGATCTCGGCGCCCTTGGCCCGCCAGGCCTCGCCCTTGGCCGCGTCGCGCACGACCACCCGGACCGACTTCCCCTTCGCGAGCAGCGCCTCCGCAGCGGCCCTGCCCGTGTTCCCCGTGACCCCGACAATGGCAAACGTCATGACTCTTCCTCTGTCGCGGCGTTCCTCGCCCGGCGACGCGAGGGAACATGCGGCTTTCAGGGCCATCCGGGAAGTGCAAGAGTCGCATGGGCATCATGCACGACCTGCACCTGTCCGCCGTCGACCTGAACCTCGCGCCGGTCCTCCACGCGCTGCTCGCGGAGCGGAGCGTCTCCCGCGCGGCGAAGCGCCTCGGGCTCAGCCAGTCGGCGACGAGCCACGCGCTCGCGCGGCTCCGCGAGCTGCTCGGCGATCCGCTTCTGGTGCGCTCGAAGGGCGGGCTGGTGCCGACGCCGCGCGCCCTCGCGCTGGAGGAGCCCGTGGAGCGGGCGATCCGGGGGCTCGAGGGCACCTTCCTCGGCCGGCCCTCGTTCGACGCGAAGACCGCGCGGCGCCGCTTCGTGATCGCGACCTCCGACTACGTCGAGATCATCCTGCTGCCCGGGCTGATCTCGCGGCTCGCGGAGGAGGCCCCGGGGATTGATCTGGTGGTGCGCGCCATCGAGGGCGGGGCGGAGGACGAGCTGCGCCGCGGCGAGGTGGACCTCGCGTTCGGGCTGCTCCAGGACGGCGCGGAGGCGAACGCGCTGCGCTGGGTGCGGCTCCTGGACGACGACTTCGTCTGCATGATGCGCGAGGGGCACCCGCTCGCGCAGGGCCAGCTCGACGTCGCGCGCTTCGTCTCGGCGCGGCACGCGCTCATCGCGCCGCGCGGCCGGCCCGGCGGCCCGGTGGACGAGGCGCTAGCGGAGCTCGGGCTGACGCGGCGGGTCGCGCTCCTGGTGCCGCACTTCCTGGTGGCGCCGCACGTCGTTGCGCGGACCGATCTGCTGCTGACGATCGCGCGGCGCATCGCGGTGACCTTCGCGGAGATGCTGCCGCTCGCGATCGTGGAGTCGCCGCTCGCGCTGCCGACGTTCACGGTCGGGATGCAGTGGGGAGAGCGCAACGACGCGGATCCGGGGCACGCGTGGCTGCGGCAGCGCCTCGTCGAGGCTGCGCGGGCGCTCGGACCGGCAGGTGGATTCGCCGCGCTCAGGCCAGCGACGCGAGCTCGCCCACGGTGAGGTCGGCGACCGCCTGGGCGGAGGTGGGCTCACCGACGTCCGCCTCGACGAAGAACAGCAGGATGTCGAGGGGCGGCACGCCTTCCCGGGTGAGGGTGGCGATCACCGGACGAGCGCGCATCACCGCATAGCCCCCGCGCGCGTGGTCCCAGGCGATCAGCACCCGGAAGCGCTCCCCCTCCCCGCACACGAGCAGGAGCGGCTGGGGGGGACAGCGCGGGGCCCGGTCGAGCAGCCCGCGAATCTTCAGCGCGGGATTGAGATACCGGACGACCTCGATGCCTGCCCGCTGGAGCGCGCCCTCGGCCGCGTCGAGGCGGTGCCGGAGCACCTCGGCCGGGGACTGATGCGGGGGAAACGGCGGCGCCGGGAGCCAGCTCGAGGTGGCCGGGTCGAAGAACTGGAGGCCCCCGACATCCAGCTTGTAATCCATCGACGAGGGCTCGGCGAGCACGTACCCGGAGTAGTGGAACTGCTTTCCCAGCTCCGCCGTCTGGACGATCTCGAGGAGCATCGTGTAGAGGCCCAGGCTGTACTTGCTGAACTCGGGGTCATAGACCCCAATCAGGCTCTGGACGCTGACCTCCCCGAGGTCGTACCAGGAGAACGCGACCAGTCGGTCCTCGCTCCACACGCTGACCTCGCGGGTGTCGAAGAGCGCCTGCCCGCGCTCCCCCCCGACCACGTCGGCGAGGCACTCGACCCGCTCGCCGCGCACCTTCTCGAGATAGCGGGCATAGAGCTGCTCGCGCCGGTCGTCGATCACCATGGTCCCCACGCGCACCTCGAAGCGCCGGCCGTTCCTGGCCATCAGCTTGCGGATCGAAGCCTTGAAGCGGTGACCGCGGACGTCGAGCCTGGTCCACAGAGTCGAGCGGAGCTCCTCTCCCCAGAGGAGGAGGTGGGTGGTGATCAGCCCGTGACCGACCCGGTACCAGCCCCGAGCGAGATAGTCGTCGAGCTCCGCGGGGGTGAGGAGCTCAGGCTCGTATCGTTCGGTCGGCATGGTCGCTCGGGCACGGTAGCACGCGCGTCGCCCGGCGATCCCGGGCCCCGATGGCTCCGTCCGCGCGTCGAGCTTCGTCTGCGGCGGGGCGCGTGCTAGGACGCGGGCGCGATGAACGAAGCGATCGAGCAGCATGTGGAGCAGTTCGTCCAGGACCTCCTGAGCATCGCGCAGCGGGCCCGAGGAGCGAGCCGCGAGGCGGCGCTCCAGACCGTGACGCGCATGCTTTCAGGCATGGCCCCCCCGAAGCCGCGGGAGCCCGCCGTCGCGGCGGCGCCGGCCCCCGCGCCCCGCGCCCGCCGGCAGCCCCCGCCCCTCAAGGCGACCCGAGAGGTCGTGGCCACCCCGGCCAAGACCACGACCACCGCCAAGACCGCAAGAGGTCCGCGAGCCGCCTCCCGAGTCGCCCCCAGCGCTGCCCCCGTGGCTCCCGTCCCCGAGGCGACGACGTCCTCGGCGGCCGAAGCCAGCGAGGCGACAGGCCCGGTGAGCACGCAGAGCGGAGCTGCCGGCCCGGCGCCGGAGCGCGAAGTGCGCGTGCTCGACGCCGTCACCGCGCTCGGGCGCGCCACCGCGGCCGAGATCGCCGAGCGCTGCGGACAGCCGAACGGGAGCGTGGCCGTGGCCCTGCGCGGGCTCGTGGCCCGGGGGCTGCTCGCCAAGACCGAGACGGCGCGTGGGTTCGAGTACGGACTGGCGTCGACCCGAGGCGTCGCCCGGCGCGGGTGAGCCGCGGGGGGCGGGGGCGTCCGCGCCCTGCCCGGGAACGAAATGTTCATCGGCGCGCCGCGGGATGAAAGATCCCTGCATCGCGGCGTCGGCTGCCGCCCGCGCGCCCCTCGAAGGGCGCCGGAAGCCGCGCCCCGCGCCCGCGGCCCGAGGATTGCCATGAGCCGGGCGTGCACAGCCCCTTTCGATACCCTCTCTTCGCGGCGCGCCTCGCGCTGCTCGGCGGCGCGCTCGCCGCGTGTGGCCCGGCGCTGCCGGACCCGGCCGTCGAGGCGGAGAAGCTGAGGGTCTCCAGCGCCGAGGCGCTCGGCTCCAACGCCAAGGCGTGCACGGTGCAACGGAGGGTGACCGAGCCGGACCTCTTCGGGTGGGACTCGGGCTCGCGCGGGAAGGTCAAGGCGACGGCCGAGCAGGGGCTGGTGATCGTACACTTCGAGGAGCACGGCTGCGACGTCGCCATCTCGGTCCTGAGCTGCACGACGAGCAAGGTCGCGTACACGTACACGCCGCGCCACGCCCAGCAGTCGAAGATCGCGGAGAACGACGGCGACCTCTACGCGCACTTCCCGGTGGCCGTCGCCGACCTGCGCGCGCGGATCGGCGCCAGCCGGGGGATCCGCGCCGACTACCGGGAAGAGGGGATCGACATGATCCCCATCGGCACCAGCATCACCCCCTCCGATCTGCGGGGCAGCGAGTGCGCCACGGCCACGCACGTGGTCAGCGCCATCCACCGCGGCGCCTTCGCGGTGGCGTCGGCGGCCCTGAACGAGCTGCGCGCGGGCGGGACGCTCTTCGACGCGTCGCTCAAGCAGCGGCTCCAGATCTTCGACGGCGACGGGTTCAGCGAGGCGTGCGAGGGCGCCAAGACCAAGGGGACGCGCGCCACGGGCTGCGACGAGCCCTTGCGCATCGAGCTCCAGGCGCTGGCGCCCGACCGCGCCGAGGCACCTCCCGTCACGGTGCTCCCACCGCAGGCCGTGCTCGCCGTGGTGCCGCCGCCGCCACCGCCGACCCTGGTCGCGGCGCTCCCACCCGAGCCGTCGCCGGTCCCCGCGCGGCGCCGCCGGGAGCCTGCTCCCCGACCGCCGGTCCGCCGCACCGCCGTGCCGGTGAGAGCGGCGGCCCCGTTCGCCAGGCCCCTCGGCACCTGTGCCCCTGGAATGGCCGAGATCGAAGGCGGCTCGTTCATCATGGGGGCCGAGGACAACCTCGACGACGAGCGTCCCGCGCACGAGGTGTCCCTCGCTCCCTATTGCCTCGACGTCGATCTCGTCACGGTGGCCGTCTATGCGGGCTGTCGGGGCTGCCGAGCGCCCGACCGAGGCAGGCTCTGCAACGCGCCCGGAACTGGCAAGGACGACCACCCGCAGAACTGCATCTCCTGGGACGACGCCACCGCGTACTGCGCCGCGGTGGGGAAGCGGCTGCCCACGGAGGAGGAGTGGGAGCACGCGGTGCGAGACCCGTTCGAGCCTCCGGCCTGGCCCTGGGGCCCCGAGCCTCCCAGCAGCGACACCGCCTGCTGGAACCGATGGAGCGCGCCCACGCTGGGGACCTGCCCGGTGGACGCGTCTCCAGTGCGTCGAAACGGGCTGAGAGACATGGCCGGGAACGTGTGGGAGTGGGTGGCCGACTGGTACGGGCCCTACGGGCGGGCGCCTGCCCAGGTGCCCCCGGCGTACAGCCTCACCTCGGGCCGCGTGCTCCGCGGCGGCGCGTGGAGCAGCGTCAGCGCTTCGAACCTGCGCGTCACCGCCCGCTCCTTCGCGTGGCCGGACAACCGGGACGACCACCTGGGCTTCCGCTGCGCCCGGTCGCGATGAGCGCGTCACGCGTGCGCCACCCTCCCCTGCCCCGTCTCCTGGCCGGCCTCGCGGCCCTCGCCGGCTGCGCGCCCGCCGTCCCGCCCTCCGCCCCGTCAGCGTCGCTCGAGCGCCCCGTCGCGTTCTCGGCGCCCGACGAGCGCGGCGACCTCACCCGCGTGCCCAGCGCCGGCGCGCGCGCGACGATCCTCGAGCTCTGGGCCACGAGCTGCGAGCCTTGCCGCGCCGCGCTCCCGCCGCTGGCGGCCGAGGCGCCCGATCTCGACCGCGATGGCATCGAGCTCGTGCTGGTGTCGGTGCTGGAGAGCGGCGAGCCCCTCGATCGCGCGCAGGCGACGCTGCGCTCCTGGGGGGTCGGGCGGGGCTTCGTCGTCGACCGCGGCGGAGGCGTCCAGCGGCTGCTCGGCGCGGACCGGCTCCCGGCGACGCTGGTGCTCGATCGGCACGGCCTGGTGCGGTGGGTCGCGCCTCCCGGCGCCGCGGCCAGCGCGGTCGCGGCGGCGGCGCGAAAGGTGGCGAGCTCGCGTCTCTGACCCGGGGCGGCCCCGTTCCGGATACGCTCCCTCGACCCGATGCTCCCTCCCCTCCGCGCCTGGGTCTGCGGGACGCTCCTCGCTGCAGGGGTGCGATCCGAGCCGGATCGAGAAGGCGTATCGGTCCTGAAGCCGAGCCTGATCCTCCCGCTCGCAGTCCTGATCGCCTTCGGCACGACCCTGGGCTGCGCTCTCGTGCTGCCTCCCCTGACCTCGCCGGCACACGGCGGGAGTACCTGGCGGGCGCTGACGTCCGCGCGCTTCGCGATGAAGACCGACCTCTCGCGGTCCGACGCCCTGGAGGCGCTCGGCGCGCTGGAGCGAACGTATGGTCTGTTCGAGGAGGTCGCCTTTCCGGGGGAGCGCGCGCGGGGCGGTCGCATCAACGTGGTCCTGTTCCGGCGGGAGAGGGACTACCGGGCCCTCGGCGTGAAGGGCAGCGACGCGTACTTCACCCCGGAGCTCGCCAACGACCCCGAGCCCGAGCCCACCGCGGTGATGTTCGGGGGGCTCTCGGACGCGAACCGGAGGGTCTTCCAGCACGAGCTCGCCCATCACTTCATGCGGCGGGCGCTCACCCACGTGCCGGTGTGGCTCAACGAGGGAATGGCCGAGTACTACTCGACGCTCGAGACCAGAGACGGCGAGGTGCTCCTCGGCAAGGTGCCCCCCGGCGTCGTCTTCACCAGCGCCTCGGACTGGAAGTACCTGCCCGCCGGCGCGACCCACTACGCGATCCCGCGGAGCGGGGTCCCCTCGATCTACGAGCTCCTCACCGCCACGCCCGAGGTGTTCTACGCCGCCTCGTCCTCCAAAGAGGCGGAGCCCACGCTCGACGAAGAGCGGCGACAGCGGGGGTTCTATGCGGGCTCCTGGGCGCTCGTCCACATGCTGCGCAACCTCGACGACCGCCACCGCCGTCCCTTCGGGGCCTACCTCGACGCGCTCGCCGGGGGCGCCAGGGCGCGCAACGCCTGGGAGCAGAGCTTCGCGTCGATCGCGCCGGACGCGCTCCAGCTCGACTTCGACGCGTACCTGCGGAAGGGCTCGCTCACGGTGCGCGCGCGGCGCTTCGTGCCCCGCGAGCCCCCGCCGCCCGAGGAGGAGCGGACGCTGTCGGACGCCGAGGTCCATCTGCTCTGGGCCCGGCTGGACGCGTGGGGCGGCCAGGGCACGGCGCGCGCTCGGCGGCAGCTCGACGAGGCACTCCAGAGCGCCCCCTCCTCCGTCGACGTGCACTTCTGGCGCGGCCTGTTCTTCGTCCACCGAGGCGACGACGCGACCGCCGAGACCGAGCTCCAGATCGCCCTCGACGCGAAGCCACGGGAGCCCCGCTTCCTCCTCACCCGCCTGCGGCTCGAGATGAAGAGAGCGACCCAGTCGCGCGCGACGTTCGAGTCCCTCACGACTCGCCTGGCCGAGGTGGCGACCACGGCCACCGAGCTCGACCTGGTGGCCCAGGCGCGCGCCGCGCTCGGCCGCCCCGATGATGGGCTGCCGTTCGCCGAGCGCGCCATCCGGGCCGAGCCCGACTGCTGGCGCTGCCTGGATACTCGCGCGCAGTTGCTCTCCGCCATGGGGCGCCACGACGAGGCCGTCACCGCCGAGGCGCGCGCGCTCGAGCTCCTGCCGGAGGGGTACCGCGACGCGCCGCTGCTGGCGCGCTACCGCAAATACCAGGCTGCGGCGCGGGCGAAGGCGACGGCTCCGCCACCCCTCGCGCCCGCGGCGCCCTGACGCTCAGTGGTGGAGGTACTCGGTCCCGTAGCGCTCCAGGAACTCCTCGTAGGTGCCGTTGAAGAGCCGCGGCCCCTTGGTCGACAGCTCCAGCACCCGGGTGCCGATCTGGGAGACGAAGTGCCGGTCGTGGCTGGTCACCAGGACCGTGCCCTTGAAGGCGATGAGCGCCTCGCGCAGGGCGTCGATGCTCTCGACGTCGAGGTGGTTGGTGGGCTCGTCGAGGACGACGACGTTGTTCTTGAGCAGAATCAGCTTGGCCAGGAGGAGCCGCGCCGCCTCGCCGCCGGAAAGGGTCTCCGTCTTCTTGAGGCCGGCGTCGCCGCTGAAGAGGAGCTTGCCGAGCACCGACCGCACGTTCTCGACGTGGGCGTCGGGATCGAACTTCTGCAGCCAGCCGTAGGCGGTCCACCCGGCCTCGAGCGCCTCGTGGTGGTCCTGGGCGAAGTAGCCGACGTTGGTCTCGTGGCCCCACTTCACCGTGCCGGCGTCGGGCACGTACTCCTCGACGATCAGCTTGAGCAGCGTGGATTTGCCGATGCCGCTCGGGCCGATGACCACCAGCTTGTCGCCGCGGTCGAGGTTGAAGGAGAAGTCCTTGAAGACGTGCTTCTCGCCGAACGCCTTGCTGAGCCCTTCGACGCGGAGCACGTCGCGGCCCGAGGGCTTGTCGATGTCGAACTTGACGTAGGGGCGCACCACGCTGGAGCGGCGGGTCTGGATCCCGCTCTCCAGCTTCTCGATCTCCTTGGCGCGCGACTGGGCCTGGCTCGACCGGGCGGCGCTGGCGCCGAAGCGGGCGACGAAGTCCTTGAGCTCGGCGACCTTCTTCTTCTTCTGCGCGTTGTCGGCGTCGGTCTGGCGGCGGCCGGTGGTCTTCTGCTCGACGAAGTCGTCGTAGCCGCCGGTGTAGACGGTGACCGTCTGGTAGTCGACGTCGGCGACGTGGGTGGCGATCGAGTTCATGAAGTGGCGATCGTGGCTGACCACCACCAGCGTGCCGCTGAAGTCCTCGATGAGGTAGGCCTCCAGCCAGCGGATCGAGTCGAGGTCGAGGTGGTTGGTCGGCTCGTCGAGGAGCAGCACGTCCGCGCCCGCGAAGAGCGTCTGGGCGATGAGCACCCGGAGCTTGTAGCCGCCGGCCAGCACGCTCATCGGCTCGAGGTGCTGCTCGGTGGGGATGCCCAGGCCCTCCAGCATGGCGGCGGCGCGCGCCTCGGCGGTGTAGCCGTCCTCCTCGCCGATGGTGCCCTCGAGCTCGGCGAGCTGCATGCCGATCTCGTCGGTGATCTCGCCGGCGTTGAGCCGATCCTTCTCGGCCATCGCCCCCCAGAGCGCCTGGTTGCCCATCAGCACGGTGTCGAGGATGCGCGTGTTCTCGTAGGCGAAGTGATCCTGGCGGAGCACGCCGACCTTGAGCCGCTTGGGGATCTCGACCGAGCCCTGGTCGCTCTCCTGCTCGCCCGAGATGACCTTGAGCAGCGTCGACTTCCCGGCGCCGTTCGCCCCGACGAGCGCGTAGCGCTTCTGGGGATCGAACCGCATCGAGACGTTTTCGAAGAGGATTTTCGGGCCGAACCGCTTGGTGAGCTTGTCGAGCGTGATCATGAGCGGCGGCTGTTTAGCACCAACCGGCCAGGGCGCGCGATGCGACCGCATGGCATCGGCGCAAGCTCTCGCTTTCCCTCGTGAATTGCTGAGCTTTCCGGACGCCCTGGCCCGCTGGATCGATGCGCCGCGGGGAGCGGGCTGCCCCGACCGGCAGCCCCGGGGCAGCCACCGCTACGGCGGACAGGGGACCATGGTCCCGTCGAGCGCGAAGTCGTCGAGGAACACCTCCACGCCCGCCGCCAGCGTCTGGTAGTGCGTGAAGCCGAAGTCGAACGAGCTCCAGGGCGCTGCGAAGTTCCACCCCTTGGCCGGCAGGGCCTCGACGGCGAGCTTGCCGTCGACCCACACCTTGGCGTCGTCGGCGACCGGCGTACCGGCGCCGTCGTACTGCCACTGGACGCAGTGCCACACCCCGGCCGTCATCACCCCGCCCACCACGCTCGCCTCGGGGAGCGGCGCCGGGGGATGGTAGTTGATCTGGAGCTCCGCCCCCCCACCGCCGAGGTTCATGGTGACGCCGCCGTCCGCCGTCGCCGAGTTGCCATCCGAGTTGAAGATCCACGAGTGAACCGCGAGCGGGAGCCCGTTCCCACCCGTGCTCGAATAGAACAACATCGCGCGCCCGAAGAGGTCGTTGCCGGGGACGAGCCCCGCGGCGGCGGCCTGGTTGAGCGTGCCGTGCGCCGCGGCGCCGGCCGCCACGACGATGTGCAGCGACCGGGTTCCGCCGTAGGGCTTCACGCTGTCGACCGTCATGGTGACGCCGGCCACCGACGCCTTCCACGGGCCGAGCGCCGCGCCGTTGGTGACGGTGGTGACCGCCGGGTAGGCCTCGAAGTCGTCGCAGTACTTGAAGCCGACGCAGTCCGAGGCTCCGCCGTCGGCGCCATCTCCCCCGTCGGCCAGCGAGCCGCCGGTGCCCGACGAGCCCGAGCTGCTGCTGGTGCTACCGCTGCTGGTGGACGTGGAGGTGGCGCCGCCGGTGCCCGTTGCCGCGCTGCTGGGGCCATTGCCGCTGCCGCAGCCAAGAGCGGCCATGATCGCGGCGCCGAAGACATTCTGGAGACGTATCTGCACGGGTCCACCTCCGCTCGACCATCGCACGACGGGCTCGACCGCGTCAAAGAGCGCGGGCGCGCTCCGGCTCAGGGGTCGAAGCGCTCCCGCCGCAGCGGCCGCCAGCGGTACGCGCAGGGGCGGGGCACGTGCAGCGCCGAGTCGAGGCGGGAGGCGCCGCCGCCCAGGGGCCCGCGCTCGAAGTAGTCCACCGCGCGCGCCTCGCAGCGGGCGAAGCGGGCGTTCCAGGGCTCGCGATCGATGGTGAGCACGTACACCCACCCGGCGGGGTCGACCCCGAACGCGTCGAAGCACTCGACGAGGGGCTCGAAGAGCTCGTCGGTCGAGGCCCACACCGACCCTCGCGGCGGCGCCTGGCCGGGCCGCGGATCGAACGTGGCCTCGACGCGGCCGTGGGGCGCGCCCTCCACGGGATCGACGGCGAGGCGGAGCAGGCCGCCCCGGGGCGCGAGGCTCATCCGGGCGAGGCCGAAGTCGTGGAAGCGGAACTCGACGAGGGCGTTGCCGACGGTGCGCATCACGGTGTGGTCGGTCTCGCTGCGCACGAAGAACCCGCCGCGACGGTAGCCCCCGCCGCGGCTCCGGTACTTCACCGCGGCGCGGTAGCTGGCCTGGTGGAAGTTGATTCCGAACAGCGAGGGCGCCCCCTGCGGCCGCATCTCCCGGAGCTGCGAGACGAGGAGCTGCACCCACGCCGTGCCCTTCCAGATCTCCGGCTCGAGCGGGTGCGGCAGGTGCGCGCGGAGGGCGTCGGGGTCGACGGCGTAGTTGATCGACACGGCGTCGATCCAGTGCGTCTGCACGGTGGTGAGCCAGGGGATCGACGGACACTCCTCCATCCCCGGCGTGGTCGGGGACGGGTCGAGGGCGCGCTCGATCGCGGCATGGAAGGCGAGCAGCTCCCTGGCGCCCGTGCTGGCGAGCTGGAGGGCGCCGCCGCGCGCGTCGATGGCGCCGCGGGTGAGCAGCGCCTCGCAGGCGGCGAGCGCGTCGTCGCCGCCGACGCCCGCCCGCTCGAGGTGGTCCACGAGGTCCGGGGGCGAGAGCCCCTCCGGCGCGCCCGCGAGGGCGGCGAGCACCGCGACTTCGGGGAGCCTCACGCGGCGCTCGCCCGCAGCTTGGCGCGGTGGAGCAGGTACCCGCTGGTGCCCTGCGTCAGCCACCAGAGCACCGCGAACAGCGCGAACTGGAGCCCCGGCACGATCCCCATCACCAGCGCCATAGCCGCCCAGACGCCCGCCGCCAGGTACCACCACTTGCCCATCAGGGCGCCCATGGTCGCGAAGGTCATCGCGGTGATGAGGCTGGCGACCGCGGGCATGAAGAGCATGGTCGAGATGCCCATCAGGTAGTTGATCACCGCGGTGAGGGCGAGGGCGACCACGCAGGTGTTCCAGACGGCCCACATCTGCCGCTCGATGAACGAGGGGGAGGCGTGGCCCTTCTTCTTGAAGGCGAGGATGAACACCCCGTTGAGGAGGAAAACCACCGCCCACACGGCGACGTACGGCGCCGGCTGGAGGTGGCCGCGCGAGAGGAGGACGTGCGTGGCGGCGAAGCCTCCGCCGTTGCTGAACGCGCTGCACATCCAGATGACCCCAAAGTTCTGCACCGCGGTGTCGTCACGCGCCTGGGCCACCACCTTGCGGAGGAGGGCCAGCGCGACGGCCGCTTCTTCACGTTCCATGCTCACGTCACCGTAGCCGGTGAGCCCTCCCTCGATCGAGGTGGCCGAGGGGCGACGCGGGCAAATAGGTCCTCTCCGAGGAG
>Ga0302267_10002823_pt1 | contig 20588 bp, 17 predicted proteins | sample III_Bog_E1_3_FD_194555 | JGI IMG/M metagenome (GOLD analysis project Ga0302267, IMG submission 194555) | Peat permafrost microbial communities from Stordalen Mire near Abisko, Sweden - III_Bog_E1_3 | ecosystem: Environmental > Terrestrial > Soil > Wetlands > Peat | place: Sweden: Abisko... | reverse complement strand
CGGTAGCCTCCTCCGAAGCGCCTACGCCTCGACGATCTCCGCCCCGTTCCACATCAACAGCCCCCCGGTCATCGTCCCGGTGGGCCCATCGCTCTTCAGCCAAACCACCGGACGCTTCTCCGCGATCGGCTGGGTGCACTCCAGATCCTTGAACGCCGGCGACCACGTCCCGGTGTTCCCGTAGAACACGCCCTCCACCCACTCGCCCGCCGGCTGGTGCGTGTGCCCGAACACCACCGCGCGCGCCTTGTACACCCGCGCCACCCGCCGGGCGGCCCGCTGCACGCGCCGCCAGGTCTCGTCGAGCGGCGGCTTGGGCACCGACAGCTCGTACGTGAGGAAGAGCGCCGGCACCACCGCCGCGCCCGCCATCAGGGGCCCGTGCGCCGCGAGGAAGAACACCAGCCCCAGCACCACCGTGAGCCCGAGCAGCGCGATGCGGTCGACCCAGAACTCGCGGATGACGGTGCGGAGCCGGTCCTCGGCCGGGGTGTCGTAGAGGCGCGCATGCCGCACCACCTGCCGGAGCCGCGTTCCCGTCTCCCGGGCCGCCGCGAGCACGTTCTCCAGGCGGCGTGATCGCGTGCCTGGGAACCGGCGCTGGACGAGCTGCGTCAGGGTGCGCGCCGCGCCGCGGGCGTAGGCGAACATCAGCGAGTGGCGCGAAAACAGGTAGTAGCGCGCCCAGTGCCCCAGGTACCCCAGCGCCGAGAGCATGTACGAGCCGTCGACGTGGGGGTTGAAGAAGCCCATCCGCGAGACCAGGTTGCGCGTGGTCAGCGAGCCCATGGTGGGGTGGATCTCGCGCCGGTCGAGGCCGAACGGGACCATCGGGTAGCGGTGGGCGCAGTAGCCGTCGTACTGGTGGCCGTGCTCGAGGAGGATGCCGTCGGGCGTCAGGTGGAACCAGGCGCGGAAGACGATGCGCGACCGCGCCACGGCGCTCCCCGCGGCCGCCAGCAGGCGGCCTTCCTCGACGGCGCGCACCTCGGGCAGGGTGAGCAGGACGTCGTGGTTGCCCGAGACGAAGACGACCTCGTGCCCGTCGGCGAGGACGCGGCCGAGCGCGGCGATGAAGGCGGGGTGGTCGTCGAGGATGGCGCCGATGGCCGGGACGGCGTTCTCCGCGGTGCGGGGCAGGTCGTGGAAGACGCTCTCCCCCTCGACCACCCGCGGCGCGTCGAAATCGAAGATGTCGCCGTTGAGGACCAGGCAGAGCTCGTCGCCGGGGGTGGCGCTCACCTTGCTCCGGACGGTGTCGAGCATGGTGGCGAGATCGTCGTCGGGCGAGAACCGCGCCTGGCGGTACCGCATCCACAGGCCGTCCGTGCGCTCGACTTCACACAGGTGGATGTCCGAGACCGCGATGGTGTGGCGCATGGTCCAGTGAACATACGGCCCGCCCGCGGCACCCGCTCGTCAGCGAACGGTCATCCGTGCGTCCATACGAGGGTGCCGCCCTCGGCGTTGACGGCCCCGTGCCAGTCGGGCGGCACCACCGGGTCGGTCCACTCGAACAGCCAGGCAGCGTCGGTCGGCGCCAGGTTGATGCAGCCGTGGCTGCGCGGTTTGCCGAAATCGTCGTGCCAGAAGGCGCCGTGGAGGGCGTACCCCTCGTGGAAGTACTGGATGTAGGGCACGTCGTGGAGCTCGTAGGCGTCGGTCGCCTCGTCCCCGCCCATGGTCGAGGAGACGTGCTTGGCGTGGATGTAGAAGATGCCCCGCACCGTGGCGTGGGTGGTCGCCGGGTCGGCCATGCCGCTGATCCCCGTGGAGACGAGCGTCGCGTACGCCGCCCGGCGCCCCTGCCAGGCCACCAGGAGCTGCTTGCGGATGGACACGTCGATCCACCGACGCCCGTCGGCGGCGAAGCCCACCGGATCGTCATGAACGTCGGCGATCACCAGATCCTCGGCGGCGAGCCACTCCCCGCTGGTGCTCTCGCGCAGCGCCCCCTGCGTCTTGCCGGTGAGCACCCACCCGGAGCGAAACGCCGCCGTCCCGTCGGGGTGGAGGTGCCCGTCGGCGCCCATCTTGTGCTTGCTGGCGCCCTGGTGGATGACGAAGGCGGGCGCGCCGTCCTCGTCGACGACGATCCCGTGGAAGGTGCTCGGGTGGGCCGGGGTGGTCCGGTCGAGCGGGATGAGGTCCAGCTCGGTGGTGAGCCCGAAGCGCCGCCCCGTCCACGCGAACGAGGTGATCAGCCCGAACGCCGAGGCCTCCTTGGCGCGACCGGAGTGCACCGAGTAGTGGAGCTTCTCCTCGGCGCCGTACGGCTTGGGCAGGTCCCGCCCCGCCGCGAGGAAGGCCGGGACCGGATCGAGCGGCGTCCCCGCCGTCTCACCGCCCCACGAGGCGAGGTGCTCGCTCAGGGTGGGCCCCTCCACGCGCTCCTGGTCCTTGCGCGTCGGCAGCCGGAAGTAGAGGTGCGGCGGCGGCGAGCGGGAGGTCACGTACTGGTAAGGAAGGGGCTCGTGCCGCAGCGGGCCCCGGAAGGCGGCCTGGACGACCTGGTGATCGAGCGACAGCGACGCGCCCTTGCCGACGCAGACGTACCCTCGCGGCTTGACCCGGTACCAGCCGCCGGCGCAGCTCTCGGTGCCGGCGGCTTCCTCGGAGCGATCGACCACGGCGCCGGCGCGGAAATAGCCGAGCTTGCTCGACCGGTCGCTCGCCGACACGTAGACCCAGGTGTGCATGGCGATGCTGGCGACCTTGCTGCCGTGGCCAGGCTCGAGCGCATCCTTGTCGGGCACGTCGCGGGCGGGGGGCTTCGCCGCGGCGTCCGACGCGGCCCCCGGGCGGGGCAGCGCGGCGGGCTGACGCGTGGCGTCGGCGGCGCGGCCGGGGGGATCTTGCGCAGGAGAACAGCCGGGGAGCCCCAGCAGGGCGAGGAGCAGCGCCGTCCAGCCGGCGGCCGGCGGCCGTTGTGAGATCCTGGCGAGCATGCCCAGCGGAAGCGCGCTCTTAGAGCGAAGCTTAAGCCTTGGCAATCTATTGCTCTTTCCTCTACCGCGCCGGCCGGCCCCGACTACCCTGGCCCCAAGTGCGTGACCGGCTCATCGACGGCCTGATCCAGGGAGACCGGCTCGCGTGGGCGGCCATCGGCATGCTTTGGCTGCTGACCGCGCTGGTGGTGCTGCTGCACCGTCCAGGGCTGGGCGGCGCCCGGCAAGCCGCGTGGACGTGGCTGCTCTTCGCGGTGGCGACGGGCACCTCGCTGGCGGGGCTTCCGCTCTCTGCGGCGCTGGCCGTGCCGCGCCTCCGCTGGACCGCCGTGGACGCGCCGGATCTGGTGGCGACCGGCGGCGACACCTGGCGGCGCCTGCGCGGTCCCGCCGTGCTGGTGGCCGGGCCGGACATCGCCGTGCCCACGCTCGACGCGGCCGATCACTGGGTGCTCTTCGGCCTGCTTTCCGGCAAGCCCATCCAGGGCCTCCCGGCCGCGGAGGCCGCCCCGATGATCCCCGGCGCCCCTCGCCTCTGTCGCACCGAGGGCGAAGCCTGCCGCCCCTGGCCCGTCGCGTGGCCCGATCCGGCGCGGCCGATCGCCCTCGCCGAGCTGGTCTGGTCCCACGCCGGTCAAGAAGCCGGGCTCGGGAACGGGGCGCGGGTAGCCGACCGGAGCGGAGCCGCGACGGTCCCCGTCGAACGGGTGGAGGGCGCGCTCGCCTACGACATGGAAACGGGCCTCTACCTGCGCCGCGTCGAGCCGGCGCCGGGGACTGCCTCCGGGACCCCGCAGCTCGAGCTGGTCGGGCGGATCACCGCCGACCCGCGCGGCGAGGCGCCCTCGGTGCTCTTCGTCGTGAGCAAGGTCGAGGCGGGCCGCCTCAAGGCGATGCGCATCGCCGCCGTGCCGGAGACCGGCAAGCCGGGGCCGCTCTTTCGCCTCCAGCGCGCGGAGGTCTCACTCACGGGAGGCCCGCGGGTCTTGGGGTGGGTGGTGCGGCCGCTGCTGGCGCTGACCAGCTTCTCCCTGCCGCTGGGGGTGCTGGCGTTCCTGCTGGCGCCGCTGCTGCGCCGCCGGAGCGGCGAGACCCGGCGCGACGCCGCCGCGTGGATCTCGCCGTATCTGGAGGCCGCCGCGGTGCTGGCGGCCGGCGTGGCCGCCGCGGCGCCCGCGGTGGTGGCGATCGCGAGCCTGTGGGGGTCGCGCTGACCCCCGCCTGACTCAGCCCGCGACCTTCTTCCACGAGGGGCGGGTGCTGACGCGCTCCCACCAGGCCTTCATGGCCGGGCGGCTGGTGATCAGGTCGCCCTGCTCCGCCGCGAAGAGGTACTGGACGTAGGGCATCCAGGAGATGTCGGCGAGCGAGAAGGTCTTGCCGCCGAAGTAGTGGTGGTGGGCGAGCGCCTTCTCGGACACGTCGAACACCGCGCCGACGCTGTCGCGCGCGGTCTTGACGACGTCCATGTCGGGGGTCTTGCCGGACATCTTGCCGAAGAGGAGCTCCATCACGATCTTCATCGCGGGGCCGGAGAAGTACGAGTACTCGACGCTCATCCACTGATCCATGTGGGCGCGGTCGTGGATATCGGTGGGGACGAGCTTGTGGCCGTCGAGCTTCTCGTCGAGGTAGCGCATGATGGCGCGCGACTCGTAGAGCCAGAAGTTGTGGTCCTCGAGGACCGGCACCTTGCCGAACGGCTGGTGCGCCAGGTGCCCGGCGTGCTTGGCCTCGCCCTTCATGATGTCGACCATCACGAACTCGGCCTCGTGGCCCTTCTCGGCCAGCGTGGTCAGGACCTTGCGCGTACAGGTGCTCATGGGGTGTCCGTAAAGCTTCATGATCGGCCTCCTTTGCAGGGTTGACTGCGGGCACAGTCCTAGACCGATCCACCCCCCGCGTCACTCGATTCGGAGCCGCGCCGGCAGGAGCAGCCAGCTCGTCTCGCGGAGGAGCGGCCGCGCCAGCTCGAGCAGCGCCGCGGCGTCCGGAGTGGACGGCAGGAGGATCTGATCGGGCGCCTCCACGTCCCACACCGGCGCGTCCGGACCCAGGCCAGCCAGCTCGCGCGCCCGCTCGATCCCGGTGGCGAGATCGCCCAGCTCGTCGACGAGGCCCACCGTCTGCGCGTCGCCGCCGGCCCAGACCCGGCCGCGGGCGATCTCGCGGACGCGATCGACGGAGAGGTGCCGGCCGTCGGCCACGCGCGCCACGAAGCGGGCGTAGATCTCCTCGTTGGCGCGGGCGAGCAGGGCGCGCCCCTCGTCGCCGAGCGGCCGTGCCGGGTCGAGCAGCATCGCGTGACGCCCGCGGCTCACCTGCTCGGCGTTGAGGCCCCAGCGCGCGAGCAGCTCCTCGATCACCAGCTTGCCGGTGAGCACCCCGATCGACCCGGTGATGGTCGTCGGCGCCGCGATCACCCGGCTGGCGTGGGTGAGCACGTAGTAGCCGCCGCTCGCCGCGACCGCGCCCATGACCGCCACCACCGGCTTCCGCGCGCGCAGGCGGCCCACCTCCCGGCCGATGAGATCGCTGGCGAGCGCCGAGCCGCCCCCCGAGTCGACGAAGAGCACCACGGCGCGCGTGGCCTCGTCCTCGCCGGCGGCCCGCAGGGCGCGCACCAGGGTCTCCGACCCGGCGGTCTTGCCGCCGAACGGCGCCGGCAATCGGCGCGACTTGCCCGTGAGGATGTTGCCCGTCAGCGAAACGATCCCGACGCGCCCCCCGCGCGACGGCACCCGCGCGCCCAGGAAGCGCCGCGCCTCGGCGAGGGGGCGGTGCCGGGGCCCGATGATCTCGTCCTCGTACGCGAGCCGATCCACCAGCCCGGCCTCCTGCGCGCGCGCCGCGGAGGTGAGCCCCTCGTCGACCAGCGCCCGGATGCGCTCGGCGGGCATGCCCCGGCCGGCGCCCATGGAGGCGGTGTAGTGCTCCTCGAAGCGATCGAGCAGGGCCTCCAGCTGCTCGCGGTGCGCCGGGCTCATCTCCTGGCGCACCAGGTTGTCGAAGGCGTTCTTGTACTCGTCGATGGCCAGCTTCTCGAAGCGGACGCCCGCCTTCGCCAGCGCGTCGCGCATGAAGGTGATCGAGAGCCCCAGCCCCCGCAGCCCGATGCCGGCGCTCTCGGGCGTGACGATCTCCGCGGCCGCGGACGCGAGGTAGTACCCGGTCCAGTCGAGCTCGGTCAGGTACGCGACCGTCTGCTTGCCCGACGCGCCGAGCGCCACGATGGCCCGCCGCAGGGCGTAGGCGGTGGCGGGGTCGGTGTGGAAGCCTTCGATGCGGAGGAGGACGCCGACGAGCCAGGGCGCGCGACCGAGGCTCTCCAGGTCGGCGACGAGCGCGTCGAGCGAGGGGCGCTCCCCGCGGCCCGGCGCCGGGATGGGGATGCCGAACAGGCGAGGCCGCTCCGGCCGCGGCGTGAGCGTCCCGGTCAGCTCGACGACGACCCACTCGGGGCGCTCCCCGGGCAAGAGACGGAGCGCGTTGCGGGCGCCGGCCCGGACGGTCTGGAGCACGGCCTGCACGGCGGCGGCGTGACGCTTGGGCTTCATGGCGGCGGAGCATAGCGTCCTGCCGTGGATGGTCACGCGGGTGTAGGATGACCGGCATGGGAGAGGCGGCGCTGCGGACGGGCATCACGGAGCAGGAGTACCTGGCGTTCGAGCGCGCCGCCGAGGAGCGGCACGAGTACGCGGACGGCGAGATCTTCGCGATGTCGGGGGGAACGGTGGCGCACAGTCTCATCGCCGCCAACGTCAGCGGGGAGCTGCGGTCCGCTCTGCTCGAGCGGCCGTGCAACGTCCACGGCGCGGACTTGCGCATCCACATCCCGGCTACCGGCCGCTACACCTACGCCGACGTGCTGGTGGTGTGCGGCGAGGCCGTGCTCACCGACGGCGAAAGCGACACCCTGGAGAACCCCGTTCTCATCGTGGAGGTGCTGTCGGACTCCACCGAGAAGTACGATCGCGGGGACAAGTTCGAGCACTACCAGACCATCGCCTCGCTCCGCGACTACGTGCTCGTGTCGCAGAAGAAGGCGCGGGTCGAGCACTACCACCGGCAGCCGGACGGGTCGTGGCTGCTCCGCACCAGCGGGCCTGGCGACCGCGTGGTGCTGGAATCGATCGGCTGCGAGCTCGCCGTGGACCGCGTCTACCTGAAGGTGTTCGGCCAGGCCGCGGGCTGATCGATCAGCCTCGCTTGCGGTGCCCGGCCAGCTCCAGTCGGGCGATCTGATCCCGGTGGACCTCGTCCGGCCCGTCCGCGAGGCGGAGCGTTCGCGCTCCGGCATAGGCCGCCGCGAGGCCGAAGTCCTGGCAGACCCCGCCGCCGCCGTGGGCCTGGATCGCCCAGTCGATGATCTCGCAGGCCATGGTGGGGGCGGCGACCTTGATCATGGCGATCTCCTTGCGGGCCGCCTTGTTGCCGCCGACGTCCATGCGGTGCGCGGTGTGCAGCACCAGCAGGCGCGTCTGGTCGATGCGGATCCGCGACTCGGCGATGCGCTCGCGCCACACCCCCTGCTCGACCACGGGCTTGCCGAAGGCGACGCGCTCGGACAGGCGCTGGCACATCTTCGAAAGGGCTCGCTCGGCGAGGCCGATGACCCGCATGCAGTGGTGGATGCGCCCCGGCCCGAGGCGCCCCTGGGCGATCTCGAAGCCGGCGCCCTCCGCCAAGAGCATGTTGCCGGCGGGAACGCGCACGTCGGTGAAGGTGACCTCCCCGTGGCCGTGCGGCGCGTCGTCGAAGCCGAAGACGTGGAGCATCCGCTCGACCTTCACCCCGAGCGCGTCCATGGGCACCAGGATCATCGACTGCCGGCGGTGGCGGTCGGGGCTGTCGGGCGAGCTCTGGCCCATGAAGATCATCACCTTGCAGCGCGGGTCGCCGGCGCCGGAGGTCCACCACTTGCGGCCGTTGATCAGGTACCCGTCGCCGTCCCGCGCGATGCTCGCCCGGATGTTGGTGGCGTCCGACGAGGCCACCTCGGGCTCGGTCATGGCGAAGGCCGAGCGGATCTCCCCGGCGAGGAGGGGCCCGAGCCAGCGCTCCTTCTGCTCGGCGGTGCCGTAGCGCTCGAGCACTTCCATGTTGCCGGTGTCGGGCGCGGAGCAGTTGAACACCTCCGCGGCGAAGAAGACGCGGCCCATGATCTCGCAGAGCGGCGCGTACTCCAGGTTGGTGAGGCCCGCGCCGCGCTCGCTCTCGGGGAGGAACAGGTTCCACAGGCCCTCGGCCCGGGCCTTCGCCTTCAGCTCCTCCACGATGGGCGCGGGCTGCCAGCGGTCGCCCGCGGCGACCTCGTCGAAGAAGCGCTGTTCGTTGGGGTAGACGTGGTCGTCCATGAACGCCAGCAGGCGTTGCTCGAGGTCGGCCGCTCGGGGGCTGGGCTCGTACATGAGCCCGTCCTACCACGGCCTCGAGCGGGCCTCTGCCGTGATAGGTTCGCGCCCCAACCGATGCGCACGCTCCCGCTCTCGGCGCGCACTCTCCCCGTCGCCCCCGACCCCCTGGCCATCGCCCGCGCGCTCCTCGGCGCCGGGCTGCGCGGCGTCGCGCTCCTGCACTCGGGCGAGCGCGCGCCGGACCTGCTCGGCCTCGGTCGCTGGTCGTTCGTCGCGGCGGAGCCCGACCGGCGGAGCGCCCGGCTCGACCCGCTCGCCGACGACCCCTCGTTCGTCGTGGCCGCCGGCGCGCTCGCGTTCATCCCGCGCTGGATCGGCGTCATCCCCTACGAGGGCCGCCGCGCCGCCCTGGAGCGCGCCGCCTGGAGCACACCGGACGCGCGCCCGGCGGTCCCCCTGGTCGCGCCCGAGTGGCACCGTTACCCCGCCGTCGTCGCCATCGATCACGACGAGGGGCGGGTGCTCGTGGTCGGCTCGGATCGCGCCGCGGTGGACCGCCTCGCCGTCGCCGTGCGCGCGGCCCCCATCCTCCCGGCGCCGTCGCTGGCGGTCACCGTGACCGAGGACGAGCCTGCCGCCTTCCACGCCGAGCGCATCGCCGCCGCGCGGGAGCTCATCGCGCGCGGCGAGCTCTACCAGGTCAACCTCGCCCGCCGCCTCCGCGTGCGCCTCGACTCCGGGGATGCGCTCGCCCTCTACCTGGGGCTGGCGCGCCGGGCGCCGACGCCGTTCGGGTGCTGCCTGCACCTCGACGGTGGCCTGGCGGTGGCGTCGACCTCGCCGGAGCTGCTCCTGCGGGCGGAGCCGGGACCGGGCGGGTTCCGGGCGCTGTTCACGGCGCCCATCAAGGGCACGCGGCCACGTGGCGGGGACGCCGCGCGGGACGACGCGCTGGCGCGGGAGCTGGACGCCGATCCCAAGGAGCGGGCCGAGCTGACCATGATCGTCGACGTGGAGCGGCACGATCTGGGGCGGGTGGCCGAGGTGGGCTCGGTGAGGGTGCTCTCGGGGCCGCGGGTGGTGACCCACCGCACCGTCCATCACCGGGTGGCGCTGCTCGGGGCGCGGGCCAGGGCGGGCGCCTCCCGGGAGGAGATCCTCGCGTCGATGGTGCCGAGCGGGAGCGTCACCGGCGCGCCCAAGGTGCGCGCGATGGAGGTGATTGCCGCGCTCGAGCCGGCGAGGAGGGGGCTCTACACGGGGGCGATTGGCCACGTCGCGCAGGATGGCGGGGTGACGCTGGCGATGGCGATCCGGACGGCCGTCCTGAGGGGAGGGGAGGGGGAGTACTGGACCGGCGGGGGGATCGTGGCCGACTCGGTCCCGGAGCGGGAGGTCGAGGAGACGCGCTGGAAGGCCGTGCAGCTCGTGGGGGCCGGCGACCGCTCGCCCTGATCGGCGATTGCGCCGCCGCGCGGCTTCGCGCAACGTTGGGCCCATGCGCACCGATGGACCTTCGCGGACTGCTCTCGGCGTCGCCGCCCGACGCCTGGCGCTGCAACGGCCGTGCTCGGCGACCGGCGACCCCGACGCCGAGGACCGGCTCGCTCGTCACCTGATCGACGGCGCCCCCTCGCCGATGGGCTCGCTCCGGCTCAGCGACTGGGTCGCTGCGCGGACCACGTTCTTCGACGCCGCGGTGGTGGCCGCGCTGGCCGGGGGCGTCTCGCAGGTCGTCCTCGTCGGCGCCGGCTACGACGGCCGCGCCCTCCGCTTCCGCACGCCGGGTGTGAAATTCTTCGAGCTCGACCACCCGCTCACCCAGCGCGACAAGCGGGAGCGGCTCGCGGCGATCGGTGCGCGCACGGAGGACGTGGGCTTTGCCACCGCCGATTTCATCGTCGACGACATCGGCGTCGCGCTCGAAGCCGCGGGCCACGCTGCGGCGCGGCCGACCCTGTTCGTCTGCGAGGGCGTGCTGCGCTACCTGACCGAGGACACGATCCAGTCCTTGCTGCGGCGCCTGGCCGCGCGGGCGGCGCCGGGGAGCGTCCTCGCGGTGAGCATCACCACGCGGGATCCGGGGGCCGAGACCGCCGCGCTCCGCGAGCAACGCGAGGTGCTGGAGGCGCGGCTCGCCGCCGGCGGCGAGGCGGTCCTCACGGTCCCGCTGCGGGCGATCGCGCTGGGATGGCTGTCGGCCGCGGGCTGGACCGTCCCGGCGGAGGCGGTCCACGACGCCGGCGAAGGGCGCTTGCTGGTCCGCGCGACGCGCTGAGCCGAGGCCGCCTCACTCCGAGGGCACCCTCGAGCTCATCCTCTCGCCGTCGATCGCCACCCAGCCGCCCCACTTCATCACCAGCGCGGCCGCGACCCCGAGGGCGAACCCGCCCACGTGCGCCCAGTACGCGACCCCCTGGCCCTTGTCGATCACCCCGTAGACGAGCTGGAGGCCCACCCACGCGGGGATCACCAGCCACGCTCGCATGGCCGTCCTGCCGACGAAGGGACGCACCACCCACCCCGCGTAGAAGATGTTGATCCTGGCGCGCGGGTGCCCCACCACGAACGCGCCCATCAGTCCGGCGATCGCGCCCGAGGCGCCGACCATCGGGATCAGGCTGTCCGGCGCCGAGAGGTGGTGGGCCAGCGCACCGGCGGCGCCCGCCACCAGGTAGAGGCCGAGGAAGGCGAGGTGCTCCCAGAAGCACTCCACCACCAGCCCCGCGAGCCACAGAAAGAGCATGTTGCCGGCGAGGTGGCCGACGTCGGCGTGGAGGAACGAGTGGGTCGCGAAGCCCAGCGCCGTCGGCTTGCCGGGGCGGTAGCCGAAGCGCAGCGTCGGCTTGGCGTTCACCGCGGCGACCAGGCGCTTGACGGCCCAGCGCAGCTCGGGCTCGCCGGGCTCCCCGGCGTCGTCGGGGTCGTCGGAGACGAAGGGCAGATCCTTGCGCGCGCTGGGGGGCAGCGACGCGACCGCCGCCGGCGAGACCCTCGCGTCGGGGTACTGCTCGGTCACGCGCTCGACCTCGACGAGGGCGGCCTCGATGTCGCGGTCGGCGCCCTGGCCGAGGAGGAAGGTGAGCGCGAAGACCAGAACGTTGACGGCGATCAGGCCGATCGTGATCCACTGCCGCCCGTAGACGTTCTGATCGTGCCCGTAAGGCAGGATCACAAACACCGCTCGAGGCTACCTCACGCGCCCCGGCGCGGCGCCGGTTTGTGCGGGGCCGCACCCGGGCGCCCCTGAAAGTTGTCCGCGGGGCGCTCGGCCAGCTAGACGGGCAGGGTAGCGATGGGCATCGAGGAACGCGTCCGGGAGTTGATCCAGACCGCGCTCGCCGGACTGGTGAGCGAGGGCACGCTCCCGCCGGGCGTGCTCGGCGCGGACTTCGCGGTCGAGCGTCCCAAGCGCCCCGAGCACGGTGATGTCGCCACCAACGTCGCCCTCGCGATCCAGAAGTCGGCGCAGCGCCCCCCGCGCGAGATCGCCGCCCTGGTGCAGGCGCGCCTGGCGGCGTCGGCGGGCGTGCGGGCGGTGGAGATCGCGGGGCCGGGCTTTCTCAACGTGCGCCTCGCGCCGGAGCTGTTCCACGCCATCCTGACCGAGGTGCTCGCCCAAGGGCGCGGCTACGGGCGCGCGCCGGCGGCCACCGGGGAGCGCGTGCTGGTCGAGTTCGTCAGCGCCAACCCCACCGGGCCGCTGCTGATCTCCCACGCGCGCGGCGCCATCCTCGGCGACGCGGTGGCGACCCTGCTCGAGGCCACCGGGCACCGGGTGGTGCGCGAGTACTACGTGAACGACTTCGGCAACCAGGTGCGGCTGCTCGGCGAGTCGGTGCGCGCCCTCTGCGAGGGGCGCCCCGTCCCCGAGGGCGGCTACGGCGCCGACTACGCCAGGGAGCTCGCCGCCTGGGTGAGCGGCCACGCGGCGGAGGCCCTCGCGGACCCGGATCCTTCGGCGCTCGCTCGCCTCTGCGTCACGCGCATGCTCGACGGCGTCCCCGGCTCCCGGGTGCTGCCGGGCATCAAGCGCACCCTCCGGGACCTCGGCGTGGTGTTCGACGTGTGGACGAGCGAGGAGGGGCTCCACCGCTGGGGCCGCGTCGCCGCCGCCCTCGCCGAGCTGAAGGATCGGGGCGCCCTCGAGGAGCGCGACGGGGCGCTCTTCTTCCGCAGCGAGAGCGAGGGCGACGACAAGGACCGCGTCGTCAAGAAGAGCGACGGCACCTACACCTACTTCGCCAGCGACGTCGCCTACCACGCCGACAAGCTCGCGCGCGGCTTCGACCGGCTCGTCGACGTCTGGGGCGCCGATCACCACGGCTACGTGGCCCGCGTCCGCGGCGCGCTGGCCGCGCTGGGGCTGCCGGCGGACCGCTTCGAGGTGCTCCTCTACCAGCTCGTCTTGCTCGTCCGCGGCGGCGCGGTGGTGAAGATGGGCAAGCGGCTCGGCAACATCATCACCATCGAGGAGGTCATCGAGGAGATCGACGAGGCCGCCGGGCGCAAGGGCGCGGGCGCCGACGCGCTGCGCTTCTTCTACCTGTCGCGGCGCGCCGACACGACGGTGGAGTTCGACATCGAGGTCGCCAAGAAGACCTCCCTCGACAACCCGGTCTTCTACCTGCAGATGGGCTACGCCCGCGCCTCGTCGATCCTGCGCCGCGCCCGCGAGGTCTTCGCCGTCGACCCGGGTGCCGCCTTCGCTGCCCTCACCCACCCGGACGAGCTCGCCGTGGCGGCGCGGCTGGGTCGCTTCCCCGCCGTCGTCCGGGAGGCGGCGGAGCTGCGCGAGCCGCACCGGATCGTGTTCTACCTCCAGGAGCTCTCGCAGGACTTCCAGAGCTATTTCACCCGGCTCAAGGACGACCCGGTCCTGCCGCAGAAGAAGCACACGGCGGAGGCGGGGTGGGAGGCGCGCTGGGACTGGGACAAGACCCGGGCGCGGCTCGGCTGGGTCCTCGCCCTTCACACGGTGTACGGGGCGGGGCTCGGCCTGCTCGGCATCACGGCGCTACCGCGGATGGATCGCCTCGAAGGCGCCCCGGGTGACGATGGGGGCCTCGCCTCCAGCGCGCCGGGGGCCCCCGCAGGCGGAGAGGAAATCGAAGCATGAGAGGCGCTCGGGACGGCATCGATGCATCGGCGGTGCGCAACCTGGACCAGATCCAGGAGGACGACCCTGCCACGCGGCCCTCTCGCGCGGGCGCGCTGGTGCTGGCCTCGCTGGGCGGAGCGTGCGTGGTCTTCGCCGCGGTGCTCCTCCTGCGCTCGCCGCCGCGGGCCAAGGTGATCAACAGCGACCCGCTCGGCGATCTGGTGGCGCACGCGCAGGCGCCCGGCTCGCCGCAGGCGCCGAACGAGGGCGTGGGGCAGGCGGTGACCTTCCCCGGGCTGCTCTCCGACGCGAAGCGGCCCACCACCGCGCTCGAGGCGACCCGCGACGGCAACGGTGACGCTCGCGCCGCGGGCACGGCGCTGCCCTTCGACCTGCCCCCCGGCGCGCCCACCACGCCGCCGCCGGCGGGCGACCGCCTCCCGGTGGTGCCGCTGCCCGCGCAGAACGTGCTCCAGGGGCCGGGCGCCGACCCGCCCCCGGGCGACACGCTGGGCACCATGGCGCGCGCCGCCTCGCGCGAGAGCGGCGAGATGGCGCCCTCCGGCAGCGCCGGCAACTACCAGCTCCAGGTGAGCTCGTTCAAGACCCAGGGCGAGGCCGACACCTTCGCCGGCGCCCTGCGCCGTCGCGGCCACAAGGCCTACGTCGAGCCCGCGCAGGTCAAGGGCCGCGGCCTCTGGTACCGGGTGCGCGTCGGGCCGTTCAAGTACCGGCACGCGGCGGTGATCTACCGGCAGGAGTTCGAGGCCAAGGAGCGCATGGTGACGTTCATCGTCGACCCGCCCAAGGCCTCTGTCGTGAAGATCCACGCCGCCGACGACGAGTAGCCATCGCGGGGGAGCGCCCGCACCTCGATGCGGCGCGCAGCGGGGCGGTGCGCTAGAAGGCCCGCCATGAAGCACCGCCTCCGGCAGCTCGCGGCGGTCGCCGTGTCGGCCTGCGTCTCGGCGGCGGCCTGCGAGGCGACGCGCCCGTCGGGCAGCGGAGGCGCCTCCACGACCACCCCCTCGACGGCCTCCGGCGCGACCGGTGGCTGCGGTGGGACCACCGAGGCTTTCGGCGCGTGCAACGCCGGCGAGGCGCCCGACGGTGGCTCGGCCGAGCCGGGGGAGCCCTGCCAGACCGACGCCGACTGCAAGCCGGCCTGCTGCCCGTGCCCGCACGGCCACACGCAGTACGCCTACGCCTCCTGCGCGTGCGGCCGGTGCGCCTCGGTGTGCGACCCCTCCAACGACTACCGCGCGCCGGTCTGCCTCGACGGGGGCGGCCCCATCGTCGTCCACTGCTTCAGCTGTGCCCAGATCCTCAACGACGCCCTCGCCGACGGTGACCAGCTCGGACCCCTGGCGTGTCCCGGAGCGGCGACGGCCCAGTGGTCCGCGCTCGGCGCCTGCGTCGCCGCGTCGTGCGGCGCCGTCTGCCCCGCGGGGATCATGCCCACGAACGATTGCGTCACCTGCATCGAGCAGTCCGATGGCACCGGCGGCGATGCGGGCACGGGCGGCGGGTGCGGGGCGGAGATCACCGGTTGCACGGGCGACTGAGTGGCGCCGCGGGCCGTGGAAGAAAGCGCTTCCGGGCGGGGGCTGCGGAGCAGATAATGGCGGCAGCATCGTCGTGGTGCGCCCCGGGCTCGGCCCCCCGCGGCCGGGGATGGGGCAACCGAGCCTGAGTGGACGACGCAAGCCCCAGTGGATCGGATGCGATCCGGGTCGCCACGAAGAAAAGGTCAATGCTTTCGCGACCCGACCGCCGCTTACAGCATGGACCGATAACTGCACATCGAGGAATCGGATGACCCGTATTGCTCCCACGACCGTCGTTCGAAGGTCCGCCCTGTGGATGGCCGGGCTCGCGCCGCTCGTGGCGGCCGTCGCGGCGGTCGCGATCGGAGGCAGCGGTGGCTGCACCATCATCAAGGGCGCGAACCCGAGCTCCGGCTCGACCGGCGCTGGCGGGTCGACGACGGGGACCGGAGGGACGGGCGACGGCGGCCCGACGCTGAGCAACGAGGCGCTGTTCAACCAGACCGTGCTCCCGGGGCTCGGGGCGAACTGCGTGCCCTGCCACGTCAACGGCGGCTTCGCGGACTTCCTCGCGCCGCCGGACCCGTACGCGAGCGTCACCGTCTACAAGAGCGGCACCAACCACGACCCGCTGATCTGGCCGGTGCCGACGCAGAGCATCCTCTACACGTACCCGGACAGCCCCGACCACCCCGGCACCAAGTTCACCCCTCTCCACGACGATCTCAAGGCCGCGGTGCTGACCTGGCTCACCCAGGAGGCCGCGTCCCTGCCGCCGCCGCCGGAGGCGGGGCCGATGACGTACGTCGTGCCGTTCAGCCCGATCCTCGGCGGGCTGAACGTCATCTACCTCGACACGCTCGGCGCGAGCTTCGTGGGCAGCTCGATCTCGTTCACGGTGACGCAGCTCGGGACGCCGCCGTCGTTGCTCCAGCTCCAGAACGTCCAGGTGTACCCGGCCGGCGTGGCCCTGGAGATCGTCCACCCGCGCTTCGACGTGTATCCGGCCGGCAGCTCGGTGGCCCAGCCCGACCCGAGCGATCTCCTCTCCGACGTCGACGAGACCTTCATCCCCCAGGGCTCGCTCCGCCAGCTCGGCCCGGGCGAGGTGCTGCTCGACAACTGGCAGCCCGGCGCGCGCCTCGGGCTCGACTTCTCCCAGGGCAAGATCGACGCGCTCAACCTCACCTCGGACGGGGGCATCGTCACGCCCTGCGGCGCGCCCGGCGAGTTTGAAACGGTGGTGACGGCCCTCGGCCAGGGCGGCCCCATGTACTGCGCGCAGAACTGCCACGGCGGCAAGAAGCCCACCGCGCAGGCGGCCATGGACCTCTCCGGGCTGCTCGCCAGCCCGCCCGACTACGCCACCGCGTGCTCGTACATGTTGACCCGCATCGTGCCGGGGGACCCGTCGTCGAGCCAGATCCTCGACGTCACCAACCCGGCCAACATCCAGGTGATCCACATGTACAAGTTCGCCGGGAACACCACCGCATACCAGGCCTTCAAGACGGGGATCAGCCCATGGATCAACGCAGAGTGATGAGCTCCCTCGTGGCGCGCAGAGCCCCCCTCTCGAGCGGCGTCGCCGTCGCGGCGCTGGCGCTCGCGGTGGCGAGCAGCTGCAGCCGCAACGATCCCAACAGCCTGATCGGCACACCCGCCGGCGGGACCGGGACCACCAGCTCCGGCGGGGTGGGAGGCGAGAGCGGGACCACCGCGAGCTCGACCACGACCAGCAGCGGCACGGGCGGCAGCGGCACGGGCGGCAGCGTGATCGGGCCCGACACCCGCGTCGTCAGCTACACGGACGCGCTGCGGTCGGCGAGCTTCAAGATCGTCGGTGACGCGCCGACGCTGGCGCAGATGAACGCCCTGACGGCCGCCGCCGACCCCCAGATGGCGTACGAGGCGATGATCGACGATCTGCTCGCCGACCCTCGCTTCGCCTCCGTCATGATCGAGTTCTGGCAGAACGCGTTCCGGATGCGCGACGACGGCGCGATGCCGGACCAGAACACGGCGCCCACCTTCGCGGCCGAGCTCACCGTCAACGGCGGCTCCATCTTCGATCTGCTCACCCAGACCGACGCGACCAAGACCTGCCCGACGTTCGACCCGAAGACGTCCACGTTCGCCGACGGCACCTGCTCCAACGCCGCGAGCCTGACCGCGAACGGCCAGATGACGGTGGGGATCCTCACCGATCCCGGCGTCATGAAGCTCTACTACGGCAACCTGGCCTTCCGGAGGAATCGCTTCTTCCACGAAACCTTCATCTGTCGCAGCGCCGTCTCTCCGGCGGCCGAGCCGACCTCGACGCCGGGCCCCAACTGCCCGGTGCCGGGCTACGGCTCGCCCTGGGACTTCGACTCGATCACCGGCCTGGTCGACAACCCCGCGGCCCTGGTCGACTTCCAGCACGCGGACGCCAACGGCGTCATCTGCGCGAACTGCCACGCCACCTGGAACCACCGGGCGCCGCTCTGGGCCAATTTCGACAACACCGGGGCGTACCAGACCACGATCCAGGTCCACACGCCGGTCGTCGGCTCGCCGTTCTCGCAGCTCAGCGACTGGCTCCCGGCCAGCCAGATGACCGCGTGGAAGTACAACGTGCCCGCGGCCTCGCTCCAGGCGCTCGGGACCGCGATGGCCGCCGACCCCGAGGTGCAGACCTGCACCGTGGCCCGCATGTGGAACTACGCGATGTCGAGGGGCGACATCGTGGAGACTGGCAACACGGTCTCGACCGTCGTCACCGGTCCGCTCGTCACGCAGCTCGCGGCCGCCAACAACTCGCTCCTCAAGCTCCTCGGGGGGATCTTCAAGAGCGACGACTTCGTGAAGTTCGGCCAGCCGCCGGCCAGCGACACCCCGGCCGCAGGTCAGGCGCTCCCGCTCGACATCGCCTCCCGGATGCACGGCTGCCAGAAGGTGGGCTACTCCGCGATCGGAACGTTCCTCACCGGGCACGGCGTCAACCTCGCCCTCACCAACAAGTCGCCGATGCCGCCCTCGGCCGGCCAGCTCTACGCCGGCGCGACGGGCGCCTTCGGCGTGCCCGAGCCCGACTCGCGCACCCGCGAGCCCTCGTTCATGACCACCTCGGGGGCCACCAAGATGTTCGACATCTTCATGCAGGCCGCGCTCGAGATCATCCCGAACATCTCCAATCCGACGCTGGCGCCCGACTGCACGGTCAACGGCGCCAACAGCCCGATGTTCGACAGCGACGGCTCGTGCGACGCGAATTCCGTGTCCTGCCTTATCGGTCGCCCGGCCACCCCCGACGACCTGATCCTCTGCAACCTGATCCTGGCCAAGGCCGACCCGACCAACCCCGCAGACGTGGCGACCAAGCAGCAGATCGCGGTCGCCACCATGCTCAGCGCTGCGCACACCTGCGAGTGACCAGGAGGAGAAGAGATCATGGTTGACTATCGCCTCAAGGATCTGCGCGGGCCCAGCCGCCGGAACTTCCTCAAGTGGTTCGGCGCCGCCGGCGCCGCCATCGGCCTCGAGCGCTCCAAGGTGCTCAACTGCCTCATCGACTCGGGCGGCGTGGCGCTCGCCGACTCCTGCTCCGTGGCGAACCGTTCGGTGCACCTGATCGGCGCCAACGGGAGCCTGGCCTGGTTCCAGCTCCTCTGGCCGCACGTGCAGATCGCCGACCCCGCGAACAGCGGCAAGGGCTTCGCCTACCACGCCTACAACCAGGGCTTCCTCTACACCCCCACCGCCGGCACCGGGAACCAGCCGTTCTATTACGGCCCCCAGGCTCCCTGGGTCGTCAACGGCGTGCCGACACGGCCGGTCACCGGCTTCATGGCGGGCAAGGACGAGACCCACACGCCGCTCCCCTTCTCGGCGAACGCGGCCGGCGTGAACTCCAGCATGCTCGGCGCGTGCTCGGCGATCCAGGCCCAGTCGCTGTCGGCGCTGGTGCCGACGATCGCGCTCGGTCCGATGTCGGCCGTCGGCTTCACCGGAGCGGGCGCGCCCGCGGTCGCCTCCGTGTCGAGCGGCGCGGACATCGTCGGTCTGTTCGACAGCGTGTCGTCGACCACGGCGCTCGCGCTGCAAGCCGACAAGGATCTTTACGACGCCTACTACAAGGCGCTCCTCGGGCTGCGCTACTCCGCCAACCTGCCGACCTCGTCGGCTCAGATCGCCAACGCCAAGAGCGCCGCCAAGCTGCTCGGCTTCAACTACGGGCCCCAGCTCACGCCGAACGCCGCCGACACGGCCCGGTACGGCCTCGACGCGTTGAACGCGAGCGCCAACGCGTCCGCGCCGCAGAAGGCCGGCTTCACCGCCCTGGGCATGGCGCTGATCGCGACCGCCAAGGCGCTCAGCATCGGCCTCACCAACTGCGTGGTGATGGACATGTCGCCGCTCGGCTCCAACGAGACGCAGTTCGCCGACCCCCACGTCGCGTTCTCCAACACCGGCGGCACCATCACCGCCGGACACCTCGACTCCGTAATCGCCTTCGGCGCGATGCTCGACGCGTTCTACGCCGATCTGGCGGCCGTGCCCGACCCGGTCTGCTCCGGCAAGACGCTCGACAAGTCGGTCGTCTTCACCGCCCACGGCGACACGCCCAAGACCCCGCTGGTCTCCTCGGCGTGGCCGGACGCGACGCCGGAGGCCTCGAACTGGATGTACGTGATGGGCAACGGCTACATCAAGAGCGGCTGGTTCGGCGGCGTCAACGCGGACGGCAGCGTCACCACCTTCGACCCCGTGATGGGCGTCCCGGCCACGCCGATCCCCATCGGCTCGCAGGACATCTCGGTCAGGACGTACGCCGCCGGTGCGGCGGTGGCCTACGCCGTCGCCCAGGGGGGCGGCACGACCGGCATCAACACGGTCGCTCCGTTCTACACCGGCAACACGCCGTACACCGGCATCATCAACTGAGCCTCATCCTGCGGAACGCCCCAGAGCGTTCCGCGACATCATCCTGCGGAACGCCCCAGAGCGTTCCGCGACATCATCCTGCGGAACGCCCCAGAGCGTTCCGCGACGCCCGGCCCGGCGCCGCGCCTGCCGCGGCGTTTGCCTCGCCCGCTCGTTCACTATAAAAGGGGCGGGCATGGATCGCCTCACCCTCGCTGCCATCGCTCTCGCGGTCACCGCCACCGCCGCTTGCGCGGCCTCGTTCAAGGACCGGCGCACCCCGTCCGGTGACTTTTGCAGCGACATGGTGATCATCCCAGCCGGGCAGGAGCCCGACCGCGAATATCACCGCCTCCAGCCCATCAAGAGCGACATCAGCGCCAAGACGGAGGCCGAGCGCCTCGAGTCCCTGCGCAAGGCCGCTTGCCTCGTCGGCGCCGACTCGGTCATCGAGGCCGTCAACGAGGAGGTGCGCGCCGACAACGCCCAGTACGCCACGGTCTCCAGCGGCACCGCGGTGATCTGGCTGCGCCCCCACAGCGGGGAGGTCAAGCCGCTCACCATCCTCACCAAGAAGCCCGCGCCCGCTCCCGAGCCCACGGCCGAGCCTGCCCCCACCACCGACGTGGCTGCCAGCGCGGCGCCCTCGGCGAAGCCGGTGGCCGGGAAGGGGCCCAAGGCGGGCACCAAGACGGCGACGGATCCGACGAAGAAGCAGTAACGGTCGCTC
>Ga0302267_10002820_pt1 | contig 20609 bp, 20 predicted proteins | sample III_Bog_E1_3_FD_194555 | JGI IMG/M metagenome (GOLD analysis project Ga0302267, IMG submission 194555) | Peat permafrost microbial communities from Stordalen Mire near Abisko, Sweden - III_Bog_E1_3 | ecosystem: Environmental > Terrestrial > Soil > Wetlands > Peat | place: Sweden: Abisko... | reverse complement strand
TCGAAGTTTGAATTGACCACTCGTACCGGGTTTAAATTCCTCCGTATTCATCTGATCGTCGGTCAATTGGACCTTATCGAGCTGTTCCTTGAAAATTGAGACCCCTGGCAATTCGTCGATCAAGTCAAGGGAAAGGATTAGGATTGGCAAGAATTGCATGAGAGCGCGATATCCCGTCGTTCGATTGAGTATCTTGCCGCGCTGTTTAAGGCTCCACGAATCCGGCCAACGCTCTTGGACAGCAATGAAGTAATTCCAAATTACCTTTGCGATCCTCGCATCCTCTTCGCGGATGAACATGTTTCTAAAGATCAGCTTACGCGACCTAGCTTCCCCTTCTGTGATGGGCGAGAGCGTTTTCTTTCGCTTCAAAGCGTCGCGGTCTGCCATCGCCTCCGCAGAATTTGCGGAGATGAGCCTCAAAAGGGGATCGACAAACGCGGCCTGTGTCAGAGTCTCGTTCTGCTCTCCCGTGGCGCGTCCCAGAATCATGATCCGCCGATAAAACGGGCTGTCGGCTCGGCTATTCAGCAGCCGGGCGACGTAATGAGCAGTTTTCTGCGGGCTCCTTGTGGTTGCGTAATCATAGAGATCGTAAGCCAGGGAGTTGGCAACTGGTGCCTGTTTGAGATTTATCGTGGAGAAGACGATTGCTTGGTCTTCCATCTCCATGTTTATGAAGATGGTGACGTTCATCTCGAAGGTTGGACCTTGGTACCCGACTAGCCCTTCGATCCGATGCTGGCCGTCTATAATTTTCGCTACGTCGTCAATTTCCCTGATCCTGATGGTGCTCGTCCCGGGGTCAAACTTCGCGTTCTCGGAGTCAATTGCGAGGATAACCCCGGTCGGAAAACATGCGTCCATTGTTGTTACATACTGCTTGAGCTCGGCGACCCTTTTCGGAGAGATCTCCCTTTGGATTCCCGACACAACCTCAATTTCACGTTGGCGCTCGAGAATTCTACGTCGATCGGCAAAGGAGATCTTAACGAGTTCCGCGCTTGGGATGACGGCAATATAGAACGGGCCGATCGGTTGCCGAATTTGAATGCACGCAATAGTGATCCAGCCTGGTTCGGAGTTCATTGTCCTTCCTCCAGGGCGTCAAACGGGGTGTCGAGGTCTGTTGCAGGTTCAGGTTCAGGTGGCTTCGGCTCAATGCCCTGAATCGCGTTAAAGTCAGACTTCAGTTTATCCGTGGAATGCGTTATCGCTTGCGAGGCCCGCATTTGGACGTCGCCTTGAAGTTGGGCGGTTCGTTGAATGTCGATTTTGAAGACTGTATAGGAAAAGTAGAAGGCTGCGACAAGGAGCAGTACGGAATACGTTACAACCAGTGGGACGTTGATGCCATTCTGGGAGGGCGCAAACCCGAAGTACCTCAGAAGGCCGTATACGAAAATCGCAGGGAGGATAATGATTTGGGCACAGAGGTTGAACTCCTGCCGATTCACAAAGGGCCCCTGTTTCTGGATGTCCTTCGTGATCAGGCGAGTGGATCCGGCAGTCAGCGTGATCGCATAGATCAGGAACTCACCGTGGATAATGAGATCGAGCAGCTTGAAGGCCTGTCGAGCCACAAGAAGGCCAACCATAACAATGACCGTTGGGATGAGCCAATAAAAAAGCGTATACCCCAGCCACATCCGAGCTGTGCGCAACGATTCTGGACTCAACGAATTTGCGATTTCGCGCCAATCGACCTGCTGGCCAATTTCGATTCCGTCGGGCATCTTTGAAACCACCGCCTTTGAAAACTTGAAGCCACCCAATTATAGCCATCGATCGGATCGGTGAGTTTAAAAGAGTTATCCACCGATTCCCACGTCGAAAACGCAGAACCCTCCTAGAGCTATCGGACCCCCCGTTATAAATCGGGTTCTGGAGCGTCGCGTTTATGATTGAGCATCTGCTGTAAGATGTAATCCTGAATGAACGATGCTTGATGCGCTCAAAGAAAAGGGATTCGAGTTTCTCTTTGCGTGCCATGCTGCGGCTATCCTTGAGGTGGATTTTCCCGCTGCTTTGGAGGAACTCGAGGTCGCGCTTTCCAGCTTCGAGATCCCCATCGCCGAAATCATCGGATCCGGCGGGGGAGAAACAAAGGGCACACAGCGGTTGCGTCATGCCCTAAGCGACCTTGGCTGGAAAAAAGTCCATTTTGAGATTAAGAAGACCATCAACGGGATTGAACGGGAATCCATCTCTCACGAAGTCGATCATGCCAAACGGTTCGAAGGAAACACGGTCGCGCTAGAAATCGAGTGGAACAATAAGGATCCGTTCTATGACCGTGACCTCGAGAACTTCAAGCGGCTCCACGCTGAGGGCGCAATCAGCGTTGGTATCATCGTGACTCGTGGCACCTCGCTCCAGGGTCGGGTTTGGGACTTTGTATTTCGCTTTGCGACGGAACAACGCGTCGCTTCGTTTACCGACCTCGAACGCCTCGGCATCGTTCCGACACCGAAGCAAAGAGCGGAAATAGCCAAACGTGTGGAGCGCGAGAGAAACCCCGTCGCGTTCGCAAACGCATGGACTGACAACTTCGTTTCCAATAAATATGGCGAGGCAACTACGCATTGGAGCAAGCTCATCGCTCGCATCGCCAGGGGAGTTGGAAATCCCTGTCCGCTCCTGTTGATAGGTCTGCCATCCTCAATCGTAACTTTCGACGACGGGCCGATTCAGGCGATCGAAGCGGAAGAGGGCGCCCCCTAGTCGCCGACGGCAAGCAGCCTCCCATTTTGTGAGTGGTTGGAATATGTCTTCCAAGTGGGCTCGTACGATTCGTCTGCCTGTTTTCCCCACCCAATCCATTTCTTACGATCACCGCGCGCGAACAGTTCAAGAAAAGGGCCAAGGCTGCAAGCCTCTATCAGGTCATATTGCTCGTCCGGCTTGCGTGAGTGTTCCCGCTTTCGGCTACTCAGGTAATTCACTTGGGTGCGACCCGGCTTGAGGGTTCGGGCGTTTTTGCCTCTCACTCCGAACAGGATCAATTCGGTAACATTTCGGAAATAGAAGCCGACGCCGCGGCCGTCGGAGCCGCCGTCTTTTCGAATTTTGTGCCAGACCAAATTGCTTTTGTACTGAAAACCCCAGGATTGCATGACGGCAATTCCATTAGGAAGCATCGCATTAGGAACCCAAAGATAAAGGTGAGCAGTTTCCGCGGCGACTTGCGCAACCGGCAGCCCCTCAATGTCGTCGAGCGTCATCGTTCCGTATCGGGCCAGTCGCTTGTGCTCCGGGGCGATCTTACCAGTCCGATTCTGAAACTGCCACGGTGGATCCGCCAGGATCGTTCCAAACCTACGCCCGTCTGCGAAATTCAAGAGATCTTCGCCGGCGATAGTTAGCGGGCGGCTTGGAATGAACAACTGGTTTTTCGACCCAACTCGGCGCGCTGTGCCGGTGGTCGGAACCGGCTTGCGGCTCGCAGAAAACTCTTTGATATTACTCATGTCTTGTTCCTGCAAATAAGGGCCAATGCTCGGAAACATACTTCTCTGCTGCATCGCGAATCACCCAGGCCATCGAGACCTTCTTCTGCTTAGCAATGATCTCAAGAGAGGCGTAGACTTCAGCAGGAAAGGTCACAGAGGCTCGGGTTGACGATTCGGTTTTGGTTTGGTGCATCATAATACTCCTCTTTTGGGCTTTGCACCACATTACACCAACTAGGTGCGATCTTAGATGAAGAACTTCGTTCCGTCAAACATTTCTGCAGAGGAGTCCATGTTGGGGCGTCCGCGCTTGATCAGGCATCTTTCGGCTTGCGATCTTGAGCGGTCCCGGAAAACGCCGTTTGTGCCGGGAAGGGCAATTTCGGAACGGGTGGGAGGGTGGGGACTGGCCCGTATTCGATGGCAATGGGGTCTTCGCGCCCGATCCTGGACGATGCGGCGGCGGAACGCTATTCCTCTGTGCTGTATGTGGAGTATACTGTGGAGCAGGTTCGACATATGGAAACCGTCCAGATTGTTCTCGATAAGAAGCTGCTTCATTCCACGGACGAGGCGGCACGCCGGACAAAACGGAATCGTTCCGCGTTTGTCCGCGAAGCATTGCAGGAACATCTGCGTAGATTAGAGGCGCGGACCCTGGAAGAACGCGACCGCGAGGGCTATGCGAGGCAACCGCAGACGCACGATGAATCGCATCTGTGGGAAACAGAGGCGGCATGGCCGGCAGAATAGCCCGCGGAGATGTTCGAATTTACAGCTTTGCCTCGCCCGATAAGAAACGGCCCGTGGTGGTGCTCACTCGCGACAGCGCCATCGCTTATCTCTCGACTGTCACCGTTGCGCCCATTACGTCCTCGATCCGCGGGGTGCCATCCGAGATTGTCTTGAATGAAGAGGACGGCATGAAGGCATCGTGCGCGGTGAACCTGCACAATGCGGTCACTGTGTCGCAAGATCGCCTGGGGAAGCGCGTGGCCCATCTGAGTGCGATGCGAATGAACGAAATCTGCGCCGCATTGCGCTTTTCATTGGGTTGCGATCAGAGCCATTTATAGCAATCCCGGAGCACGCCGCAAAGGGCGGACTATTCCTCCATGCGGTAGGTGAACTCTTCGATCACCGGGTTGGTGAGCACCTCGCGGGCAATGCGCTCCACCTGCGTGCGCGCGGCATCGGCGGTGAGGCCGTCGGCCAGCGTTAGTGCGAAATACTTGCCCTGGCGCACGGCGCTCACATCCGCGAATCCGATCTTGCGGAGCGCGTTCTGGATGGTTTGGCCCTGTGGATCGAGGACCGTCGTCTTCAGCGTGACATAGACATGCGCCTTCATGATCCTTGATTATAGAAGGTGCGGCAGTTGGCCGCGAACCGCAATCGTCATCCTTACATGGTCTATTTGCGCGCCGGAGTACAACTCCCAACCCCAAGGAGAAGCAGGAAGAATGGTTAATTATCTTGAACTACCCATCGGCGATCGTTCGCCGGAGGTCTTTCGCACGGTTATCGAGATCCCCAAGGACGGGACACAGAAGTTTGAATACGACAAGCAGTTGCACGTGTTCAAGCTGGACCGCAATCTGCACTCGCCGGTGCATTATCCGGGAGACTACGGATTCATCCCTTCGACGCTGAGCGACGACGGCGATCCGCTGGACGTGCTGGTGCTGGTGCCGGGGCCGAGCTTTGCCGGCTGTGTGCAGGAGGTGCGGCCGATCGGCCTGCTGGAGATGCTTGACCAGGGCGTGCTGGACGAAAAGGTGCTGGCGGTGGGAAAGAACAATCCCCGCTATACCAACGTGTGGAACTACACGGATATTTATCCGCACATGCTGAAGGAGATTACGCACTTTTTTTCCATCTATAAGGATCTGGAAGGCAAGCGGGTGGAGATAAAGGGTTGGCACGACGCGGCCTATGCGAGGGATCAGGTGAACCGCTGCGCCAGGCAGTTCCTTGAAAGCAAAGCCAGCAAGGCAGAGGAATAGCCGAGGCGTTGGCAGCAAGGCTGAACCCCGTCGTGGCAGGGCCGGCGAATCGGGATGCGGTCTCACTCCTCGTGCGGAGGCGGATTCCGATCGGCTGCGGAATTGGCGGCCTGTCTGCGTCGCGCCAGTGGCACAGCCGTCAGCCAGTAGAGCAATGGCCCCAGCAGACCAACCGAAACCGAGAAGAGGAGCGCGGAAACGGAACCTATGATCTTTTCGTCTCGCGAAGCATAGAGCGCATACCCGATCAGCGCCGCGGGGCCTGCTCCCAGCAGACAGGTGAAGGCCAGGCTGCCGGCCCGGAATGGCCGGGGCATATCCGGCTCGCTAATCCGCAGAACAACCAGGGCGACAAACTCCAGCAGCAGGCTCGTTCCATAGAGAACCAGGTCGATGGAGATGAGCCGCTCGAAGGGCAAATTGAGGGCCAGCGCCCAGGCAAGTCCGCACAAAAGCACGCTGACCCATGGCACGCCACGGCTGTTGCGCTTTGCCACGACCTGTGGAAGCATGCCGTCCTCGGCCATCGCCATGGGCAGGCGCGTGTAACTCATAACCAGCGCGTTGAACATTCCGATTCCGGTAATGCAGCCGCCGGCTACTACGGCCATTCCCAGAGCCGGGCCGCCAAGCGCCGTGGCCGCGGTTGTCCAGTCGCCGGTGGAGAAGCTGGCGGCGGAGAGACCTGCGAACGCCATGGCAGCCAAGGGGAGTATGTAAGTGATGGCTACCAGAATTGTTGCCGCAATCATGGCGCGGGGGTAGTTGCGCTGCGGATTCTCCACCTCCTGCGCCACGGTTGAGGCGTTGTCCCAGCCCATGTAATTCCACATCGCCACCAGAATTGCCGTCGAAAGCGCGGACCCGGCGGCGGCGCCGGTAGCCGGAGCGGAGGCAGTCCATTGCACCAGCGGGTGAAGCGTGAACCCCTGCCACAGGCCTAGAACAACGAAGACTGCAAAGGGAACCAGCAGCAGCGCGAACATCCACACCGAGTCGTCGCCCACGGCCGGAGCTCCGCGAAGATTCCAGGCGCAGCAAAGCGCCACTACCGCCAGCGCCCACGCATATCCGTGCCAGCCTGCGGTAAGCGCCGGGCTGAACTTGCCGAGGTAGAGCACGAAAATGGCAGGATAAAGAGCCATGTCAAAGACACTGGCCGACAGCGAGAGCCATCCCTCCTGATAGCCCCAGAATGGTCCCATGGCGCGCCGCACCCAAACGTAAAAGCCTCCTTCGGCAGGGATTGCGCTGGCCAGCTCGCCGATCATCAGGGCCGTGGGCAGGCTCCAAATCAGCGGCAGGATCAACAGGATGAGGATGGCCTTTGCGAATCCTGCGCCGCCAAGAATGTCCTCAATGCCGTAAGGACCGCCCGACACCATGAAGTATGTGGCGGCGATCAAGGGCATAAGACGCATCTTTCGCTGGGCCGGGTTGGGGGGATGAGGCATCATTGCGAATCTAACCACACTCTGCCTTCGACGGAAAGGAAAAAATCGACCGGGAGTATGGCGAAAAAAGGTATGAAGTATGAGGCAACTGAGGCAAAAAACACGGTATGCGGTATATCCGGTATAATCCGCATCAGGCGCGGAGAGATGGCCGAGTGGCTGAAGGCGGCGGTTTGCTAAACCGTTGTACGGTCAAAAGCTGTACCGGGGGTTCGAATCCCCCTCTCTCCGCCAGCAATTCAATTTAGTCATAGACTACTGAATCTCCTCCTGGACGGTATAGACTCCCACAGCGATCGGCAATGGCGAATCACCGGGAGCAACTGCCATTGCTTCCACCGTGAACGTGGTTTCGAAATCGCCGGGTGCCAGAGAGATCGAGCCGTTATACACGGCCGAGGAAGTTGTTGGGGCCGTGCCGTTGGTTGTGTAGTAAATGACGGCGTTGGGAGTGGCGTCGGAAACTTTCCGATTCAACACGGTGTAGTAGGTTCCACTGGGCGAACCGAAGGCTGGGGCCGCTGTTGGCGATAGAGGCGAGGTCTGAACCTGGATCCTGAAGGAAACGCTCTTGGGTGTTACGCTGTTGCCGGCCACATCTTCGCTTAAGCAGTCGAGAGTGTGGTTTCCCACCACACAGAAACCGTAGAATAGCCGCCCGAGTAGACGGAATAGGCGCCTCCATCGATCGAAGAGCATGTGGTCTTCACTCCGCTGGTAGCATCGGTAGCGATGAAGGATACCGACACGGGCGTTGTATAAACAGCACCGGCAAGCGTGCCGTCCGGGATCAATTTGGTGTCTGGAGGCACGTTGTCAAAGCAGAGGGGCCCGTAGGAAACCGCGCCGGTGCTGTGGCCCATGTTGTTCCATCCTTCAACCCTGGCGTAGTCGCAGCCTTGAGTTACGCCGCCCATGCATCCGTTGGGGTTGATGGCGAGGCATCCGCTGGAGGCGTTCACGAATCCGGGGCGCAAGCCGCATTTCAAACCGCGAGGAAGATCGCTCCGTTCTCCACCGTCAGCTCAATGCCTGCGGCCGCGGCGGCCTCCTGCAAGGCTGCGCTCAGCATCGTAATCGGGTCCGGGCTTGTGTCGATTCGACGCATTAGGCCTTCGCCCTTCTTGCCGCCCGCGGAGAGAACGATCTTCAATCCTCGGCGCTTGCACTTCACCGCGGTCCCATCTTCGAGTTTCCCATTCATCGGCTTGATCCAGGCGTCGACATAGTGAACTCCGATGCCCGACTTATCGCCGGTATGCTGCGGAAGCTTGCCCTCGGCGTCTGGATTCACATCACAGATCTTTACCTTCATGTTGACCTCCCTGGCGTTGAATGCCCTTTGATTCCAGAAACTCGTCCATCACTTTTCTGAACGCGCGTATATGCTCCGGAGTGCTGCCGCAGCACGAACCTACAATGTTTGCACCCGCCTCCAGTAGCGGGATCAGGCCTTTCACCATCTGCTCCGGCGTTTCGTCGTAAACGACTTTCATATTGATCAACTGGGGCTTTCCGGCATTCGGCTGAACCATCACCGGCAAGCTGGTTACGCTTCTATAGCGCTCCACCGCATCGCGCGCGCGCTCCATCTCCATCCCGGTGCCGCAGTTAAGGGCAACAATGTGCGCGCCGTGCTCCTCCATGAATTCAGCTGCTCGTTCGGGTTCAATGCCCATCATGGTGCGGAAGGTCGAGCCATCGAGAGTTACGTCGTATGCCATTGACCCGATGATGCACGTCGCGCCTGCCGCATGAGCTGCTTCAATGCCGATCAGAAGTTCCTCAAGCGACGTTTGCGTCTCGATAATGATGGCGTCAGCCCCTGCTTCGACCAGAGCACCAGCCTGCTCCTCGAAGGCGCTTCGCACCTGCTCCTCAGTGAAATCTCCGAATGGCTTGAGCAGGCCTCCAAACGGTCCGATGTCCCCAAGCACATAGCCTTGCTTGTCTCCGAAGGCCTGCCGTGCGATCTCGACTCCCGCCTTGTTGACTTCAACAACGTGATCGGCTTCGGAATGGCGAGTGAGCATGATGCGCGACCCACCAAATGTGTTAGTGATCAGGCAGTCGGAGCCGGCCTCAACGTAGCGGCGCTGAATGGCGAGTACCCTTTCAGGATGCGTAAGATTCCACGCCTCACCGCAATTGCCTTGTTCCAACCCGGCAATCATAAGCTGCGTACCCATAGCTCCGTCGCCAAGCAACGGCCAATCCCGAATTGTGTCCTGCAACAGTTTCTTTATCATGGCTCCGTATCCTGTCCCAGTTCCTTTTGCACAAGAGCGTAGTGAATGGTTTCGAGAACCAGGCCCCATTTGTGATCGCGGCTTGAAGCGACACAATAGCAACCCGCTGCGCACGGTTCGCGCCGCCATTGCAAGACAGCGTTCAACCGTTCTCCGCCCAGCGGTTTCTCGCTGTCGATAGCGGTCATCATGCCTGCCGGATTCTCCACATACTGGCACATGGCTTTGTGGCCCGTGTCGCCCGCGGCCGGGGCGCATCGCTGCTCCCGAATCGTATATCCGTCGGCGCGCGGACCCAGCTTCACGTTGTAGTGAAACGTCAGCGGCCGCCCCATGTTGGTGCAAGTGGTTCCCTCATAGCGGAACAGTGCGTCGAGCGAGCCGTCCTTGTTAACCTGCAGTGTAAGACGCTCCTCAGCCCAGCGCTTCAAGGCCCTTCGATTCACGGTGTACGCGGCGTCTTGGTCCAGCACGGGAGGTTGAATCGGAAGTTGCTCGCCCGATGATCGCGGAGCTCGCCGATACGGCGCGCGCCGGTATTGACAGGGGCCAAACGAACAATTTTCGCAAGGAACAAGGTCTGTGAGCCTACGCAGGCGATCGGTGTTGCGTGTCAATCCAAATACCGCCAACTGTGTCTTCTTGGGGCGCAACATGCCAGTGTCAAACACTTCTACGGGAGAAGGAAAAGGCTCATTGCGCGTCCGCTTCAACAACTCAAGCAATCGTGCTTGCTCCGCCACATCCCACTCTGAATAGCCAGGGCTATAGTGGGGCAGCACCGCCATGTCGTTCTGTTCGGCCCAGTCGCAAAGACGAGCTCCGATTGAAGTGGCGAGATGCTCCACGACCGCGGAACCGAATATCTCCAGGAAAAAATATTCATCCGGTCTTTCAGTCTCCCAGCGCCAGCGAGCTTCCTCCTCGGCCTCAGCACCGGCGCCAACAGCAACAAGTATTACGCTGTGGGCCTCAGCTTGCCGCAGCGTGCCCTGCAGCCGCTTGCAGGTGAACTGCACTCCATCAATCCAAATGGAATCGCCGTCGATTTCAAAGCTCTCCGCTTGCCGCGCATAGAACCATGGCCGGCCGTTCCTTGCGTACCAGTCTCGCGCCCAATCCGCCAATTCAAGAGCACGCCCTTCAAGCACCCAGCCGCGCGGGTAGCCGAGCAGACGCACAAACTCCTTCGGCAACACGCTCACATTGGAAAGCGTGCCGGCCAATTCGATGGACTCGGCTATTTCGCGCATGGAATCGGCTCCACAGGCTTGAACTGGCAGCCCTCCACAAAGAAATTGAAAAAGTCAGGGTGAGTTTCAAGGCGGCAGTGCTCCACCCTCTTAACCAGGTCTTCCAATTCCTGACGCATCCGCTTTGAGAGCAGGGCGATGGTTGCGCCTTCAATTGCGGTATTACCGGCCTGCACTATCTTCGATGAATTGAGACTGGGCACAAGCCCGATGCGCTTGGAAGCTTCAACTCGGATGTTGCGTCCGAACCCTCCCGCCAAATAAAAGACCTCGACGTCGTCAAACTCGATTCCATAGCTTGAGAAGACCGCGTGTAAGCCGGCAACATTCGCGCCCTTGGCCTGAGCCAACTCATTCACGTCGCTCTCCAGCAGAAAAATGTCCTCGTCGGGCGCGTTGCCATGGTGCAGCGCGATTCGGTGAATATCATCTTCAAAGCGGCCCATATCGTTCATGCGGCCGGTGCGGAGCAGTTCGCTCAGCAGGTCCACCAGGCCGGAACCGCAGATCCCTTCAGGCGAAACGCCCCCGATTACATTCAGCTGAAACGTCCCATCATCTGCAATCGCAACCGCTTCGATGGCTCCATCCAAGGCAGGCATTCCACATGCAATCGCTCCACCCTCGAAGGCCGGCCCCGCCGGGCACGAAGCCGCCAGAATTCGATGCTTGTTGCCCACGATCAACTCGGTGTTCGTCCCGATATCCATCACCGCGATAAGCCGTTCCTCATGCGCCAGATCCACCGCGAGCATGCAGGCGGCAGCATCCGCTCCCACATGGCCACTGATCACAGGCGCGCCGTACACGCGAGCTTTGGGATGAATCGGCAACAGGCTGCGCAGCCCACTCTGGGACAGGCTGGTGGTGGTGCGCAAGCCTTCGGCCATTTCGATTTCAGTAATCGATTGGTAAGGGGTTTGCCCAATCGAATACACGCTCTGGCGGAAGAAGAGATCGCGCATGGTCGAGTTGCCCACCACCACCATTTCATAGATGGTTTTCGGATCGACCGGGAACTTTTCTATCGCGTGAGTAAGGTATCCGGCCAGCGTACGCATGAGCAACTTGCCGGGATGTTCCGTGTCGTAGGCGATGCGAGACATCACTTCAGATCCGCCGAAACGCTGCGGATTCTCAAACGATGTGTTCGCGATCAGTTCGCCGGTTTCCAGGTCCAACAGGCGCAACACAACCGTCGTAGTCCCGAGGTCCATCGCGATTCCAAGAATCGGCCCAGTGGAGCGTTCCACTTCCACACCGTCGATAAGGATCCGATCTCCATTGCGAGTAACCGCGGGATCGAGTGCGAGCTCCCGATTGCCGATTGGCAGCCCGAACGAGTGCCGCTCGATGCGCATGTGGCCGCGCCGCATCGTATGGCAGCGAACGTGGCCTTCCGCGGCCGTCACACAGCTTTGGCACGACAGGCGAAAATTGCCCTTCAGATGACGCTCCGGCTCGGCAATCGCCGACAGTGCGCTCATCCCGTCAACCACTTCCACCATGCACTCTTTGCACTTGCCTTGCTTGCGGCAGGATGTGGGCACGTCGATGCCCATGGCTTCGGCATAATCGAACAGGGATCGCCCGTCCGTCGATTGAATCGATTGCCCGTTGATGGTGAGGGTAACGGCCATGCCTGGATATTTCCTACCAGCCCTTCGCTTCCAGTTCGGCTTTCACCGCTTCCGCCACTTCGCGCGCGGAACCCTCGCGTTCTTCTTCCTCGCTCCACTTCCACTGCGCAAGGTAGTCGTCCGCAGCTTGCAGTCCGCGTTTGGCGGCGAGAATATCCACCTGTGCCATGAATCTCCCATCCAGCATCACGGTCACATCATCCGCCTCATCCTCGGCCTTGATTTGAGTGGGGATCTCCTGCCAATACAAAACCTTGTAAGTGGTCACTCGTGTTTACTCCTGTGCCGCAAGCCGCAAGAACAAGTCCACTGCGGCGGATGCGTTCGCGCCGTATCCGTCGGCGCCGATTTCGTCGGCAAACATCTGGCTGATGGGAGCGCCGCCGATCGCCATTTTGATGTGAGACAAGCCGGCCGCATCGAAGCCGTCAATCACGGTCTTCATGTACATCATGGTCGTCGTCAACAGCGCGCTCATGCCGATGATGGTTGGTTTGCACTTCTCTGCCGCGGCCATGAACTTGTCGACACTCTGATCCACACCAATGTCGTGCAGCTCAAATCCCGCGCCCTCGGCCATCATGCCCACCAGGTTCTTGCCAATGTCGTGCAGGTCGCCGCGAACCGTGCCCATCAGCAACACGCCTCGGGGCTTGATGCCACCATCTTTCGAAGTCAGGAGCGGCTTCAGCACGGCCATCCCGGCCTTCATCGCGCGCGCCGCAATCAGCACCTCCGGAACGTAAAGCACATTGTGCTTGAAGTCCTCGCCCACCACGCTCATGCCCGCAATCAATCCCTCCGTCAGCACTTCCTGCGCGGTTCGCCCTTCGGCGAGCGCCGCCTCGGTCAGGCGCCCAACCTCGCCGGCGTTGCCTTCGTAGAGATACTGGTTCATCAAGGCATAATCGGGCATCGTTCCTCCACTTGGGCGTGCGCTTTTAGACTAAGGTCCCGGCGCGTTTCGCATTGAATTCTTCAAGGGCCTCAAGCATGGCCAGGATGTTCTCGCGCGGCATTCCCGGACTGGTGCCACCACCTACCGAGAGAATGATCCCCTCGCCGCCCGATCCCTCCAGCACTTCGAGGGTTTCGTCCTTCACCTCATCCGGCGTCCCGCGCACTCCAATCTCCAGCGGATTGACATTTCCCATCAGGCACATCCGGTCGCCAACGCGCCGTTTCACTTCCGTAATGTGCTTTTGCTTGCCCCAGTTGAGCACGTTGAATCCCGCATCGGGCAGGTGATCGAGGCAGGCGTCCACCTCCGCGTCGTTGTGGTACACCTTGATCCAGTCCTTCGGAAAGGCATCGCAAATCCGCTTCAGATAAGGATGCGCAAACTCCAGGTAATGGTCTTCGTTGATGAAACCGACGATGTCGTCGAGAATGAAAATGCTCTCCACCCCATCGCCCATCACCTTCTGCTGCGCGTTGAGCCAGTCGATGATCACGCGCGTACACAGGTCGATCAATTTGTGCGCGCCCTCGGGGTCTTCGACCAGGTCGATCATGAATTCCGTGGTGCCGCGAACAAACCCGGCCGTGCATAGCGGGCCACGCGAGGTAACCATGGGTAGAATGTAGCCGGCATCGAGAATTCGCTGGCGGGCCATGCCGATGCGGTGAAGCGTGAGCCCGGCAAAGCCGTCGGCCTCCACTTCGTAGTCGGGAAAGTAGTCGATATCCTCGAGGCGCCTGAGAGTCTGGTATTCGCTGGGGGTATTGTCCTGCCAGAACTTTATCTTCGCCCCCAGTATCGAGGGCTCCGCGGCCATCCCGTATTCCATCCACCAAGAGGGAATGAAGATGATGTCAGGGAACTCGCGCATGATCTTCAAGTTCGATTGAAACCACAGTTCGGGATCCAGAAAATAGTCAAGATGCTTGATGCCGAGGTATCCGGGAATCCACGGGCTATCGACGATCAGCGCCATCGGAATCTTATCCATTTTTTCGCGGCGCGCGGCTCGCTTGAACGTCTCCCATTGTTCGGGCAGCATACTTCTCCTCCAGAGCATTCCAAGGATACTCACATCCGTCGCCGGATCGGCGCCGGTCGTAGCGGAAATACCTTAACCTTTGCGATCTCGTTCCATTCTAGCCCGGCCCGCTTCGTCGATTGCGTATTTTGTTGTTGGATCGTAATAATTCCAGGCAGTCCAATAATGCAGATCCGATCACCTCTATCGCAATGGAGTGGGGACATTCCACAACCGGCCTGGATTTGTGGAATCACATGCGGGCCAACTGTCGGGAACACGGAGCGAGGCATCCGCGGCAAGCGCTGGTTTGCCCCTCAGGCCGCGTATTCGAGCCTGAGGCCATGCGAAGACCTCAGGCTCGAACAGCGAGTGGCGCCAGGTGGATTAGAAGTTGAAGCGGCCGCTAAACTGCAGCGAGCGCGCACCCTGGGTTGGAGAGTAAGGCGGGCCGAAGCTGGTGATCTCACCGAAAGTACCACCTGCCACGGTTGTGTTGGGGTTGTTGAGCCACGCATGGTTGAACACGTTAAAAGCCTCGAAGCGGATCTGAAACTCGCTCTCATGATAGAGGTGGATGGAGCGAAAGAGACTCGTGTTGAACATCGACACTCCGGGGCCGCGGAACGAGTTGCGTCCGGTGTTTGGCAGGGTGGGTCCAACGTTACCGGGGTTCCCGGCAACCGTGGTCGCGAGCTCGGTGGGGTTGGCGAAGGATGCTGGATTGAACCATGGTTTTCCGCCGCTAAGTGCGCTGCCGCCGGCCGCGCCGCGATTGTGGCCGCTCTCCTGCTGGTAAGGAGAGATCAACTGCGCCCATGTATTTCCAAAGCCAGGCGCCATATTTCCGATCGTGTTGCTGCTGGCGCTTACCGAGAAAGGGAAGCCGCTATAGTGGCTGAATTGTCCGTTCAACTGGAAGCCGCCGACGATCTGGGCGAGCAGACCCTGATTTGCAAATTTCTGGCCGTATCCAAAGGGCAGGTGATAGACGCTCCACACCTGCGCGTTGTGCTTCTGATCGTACCCGGCTGTTCCCCTGTTCAAACGAAACATCGACGGGTAATTGAAATGCGTGCCCTCCGCTCCCGAGCCGGCGCCATTGTCTTCGTAGTCGATGGCGTGCGAGTAGGTGTAAACCACGCCCAGGGAGACATTCCTGCCTGCATTGTGCGTCAACTGCGACTGTAGCGCGTTGTACGACGAGCTGAAGAGCGGCTCGGAAAGAGTGATGCCGCCGGTGTTGTAGCAGACCGGTCCACCAACGCCTGTCGGAGGGCAATGCATCTGGTTGATGATTGTGTTGGCCTGGAAGGAGCAAGGACCGCTCAGCCCCGAGGACGGATTGTATTGTCCGTTGGGCATGCAGAGAGTGCTTGAGCTGGGCAGCGGCGCCGCATTGAGAGAGATGCCAACCTGCTGGCGAACAAAATGCGTTCCCACGTAACCGACATTCGCGACCCAGTCGCGACCGATATCCCGCTGGACGAAAATGTTCCAGCTCTCGATGTACCCGCGGTGGAAGTTCTGCGCAACCGTCGTTGTCCCTCCGGAGATGGGGAGCGATGCAAAGCCGGAGCTGTAGTTGGGAGCGGCCTGAATGGGAATGCCGTAGGCAAGCGTCATTGGCTCCCCGGTCGCGTAGTGGGTTGTATTCACCGGGTCCACCGCGATTGTGCCCGTACCGGTGCCGGCGTAATTCGGCGTAAGGTCCTCAGGGAACTCGTCGCGCAGGTAGCGCATGCTATCCGGGTCGGAGGTAAGGCCGAAGCCAGAGCGGACTACGGTCTTTTCCGTCAAACGGTAGTCGAGACCGATGCGGGGAGCAAAGAATCCGTATCCCACATCGATGCCGGAGTTCTTCGGGTTTCCATTCACGCCACCTACCTCAACGTTTGCGGTCTGAGGCAGTCCGGGAACAAGAACGGTCACTCCGGTTTTATCGCGGTATGCCGCGGGATACAACTCGTAGCGCACGCCGTAGTTGAGCGTGAACTTGGGGGTGACGGTCCACTGATCCTGCGCGTAGCCTGCGAACGCGGACCAGCGGAGGGCGTTCGGATCGAAGGTCTGCTGCGACTTGGACACCCCAAATCCCCCGCCGTTGTTCGGCAGTCCCAGCAGGAAGTCGGCAATCGTGTTGTACCCGGTCACGCCGCAAGTAGCGGCCTTCGCCGTTGCCGTGATGCCGCAGGTCATGCCGCCCTGAAACATGAAGCCGCCGCGCGGAAAACTGACCCCGCCGCCGCTGGTGGGTTGGAAGTGGTTGAGATCGAAATGGAAGTAAGTGAAACCGTACTTGGTTGAGTGCTTTCCCTTAACCCAACTCAGGTTCACGTCGCCGGTAAACTGGTTGTCACGGAAGAGGAATGGATTTGAGCCGTTTGGGTTCCCCAGGCTATTGAAGCCGGAGAAGACGAATCCTGGCTGACCCACATAGTCGGAGTCGCCCGTGGGTGTATTTGTGCCAGGAATGCCCAACTGGTTGGTGCCGTAGTCGCCGAGAGAGAGGTCGAGCGAGGACTGCGCGCCCGTCCTTTGGCGGGTGTAGCCGAAGTCGGCGTCCATCACCAAGCTGGGGGTGAGCACATGGCTCACGCCCAGGCCTACGTTCTGCATCCGGCCTGCCGCCGCGCCCGGCTGCCCGCCGTCAAAGGTTCCGCCGCCCGCCGCGCCGAGTTGCTGCGGGTCAGTCCCGGTGTACGGCGACATGCCATACTTGCCGAAGATCTGCGTAGTCTCGCTTGGAGCATAAGTAATCTTCGTGTCCGAGGCGTTGCGATTGTAGCCAAAAATCCCTCTTCCCGCGATATCGCTGGCCAGGATGTTTGACAGGGATGCCGTCGGCTCGCCTGCTGTGCCCACCAGTGCGGCGATCGGCTGCAGATCCGCCATCATTACCGATGCTGCGTGCGCGATTCTCGCCGTTGGAATCGTGTTGATGCCCGATCCGGTTTCCCCGTACTCATTGGTAAAGCTGGGCCGGCAGGCGTAATTGAGGTAGCCGTTCGTGTAGAGGAGAGTGGGGCACTGGGTCGTATTGATCGTTCCGATCCACTGACTGGAGGGAACGGTTGGCGCTGGATCGTAAAGCACGGTGTTGCCGGCCGACAGTCCAGAGGCCACTTCGGAGAAGTTGCCGGTGATCATGTTGGCATCTGGAACGGTCACGTTGCCGCTGATAGCCTGACGCCGCGTGATGCGATCAAAGTTCGTGAAGAAAAAGACCTTGCTCCTGCCGGTCAAAATCCTGGGAATATAGACCGGCCCACCAAGGTTGAACCCGTATTCCTGATAAACATTCTTTGGAAGCACTCCGGTAACGGTGGTATACGGGCGCGCATTGATCGCCGCATCCTGGTAGTACTCCCACGCGCCGCCATGGAGGCTCCTGGTGCCGCTCTTGGTGGTGATTTTGACCGAAGCGCCACCTGCCAGGCCCTGCTCAGCGTTGAAGGCGTTGGTGGTGAAGCTGACGTTTTCAATCGAATCCGCCGGAGGAACATACGCAATCAAATACGGCAGCCAGCCGTAAGAGTTCATGGCGCCATCGAGGCGAGTTGAGTTGCCGTTGTATGAGTTGCCGTTTACGTTGACGCTCATGGCGCGTGCTGGATTGCCGCCAACCGAGTTCTTTTCCTGCACGTAGGAGGCGCCTGGAACAATCGAGTACAGAGACTGGAAATTGCGGCCCTCCGACGAGGTAATCGGTAGTGCGGTGAGCTGCGTTTGACTAATCTCACTGTTTACCTCAGCAGTTTCTGTCTGCAGTGTCGGCGGCGCCTCGGTTACCGTGATCTGGGTCGAAACTGCTGCCGCTTCCAGCGTAATATCTACGCGTACCTGGCGGTTGACCTCGATCTGAATGTCCTTTTCCTTGTACCCGCCGAAGCTCCCTTTGGCAGGCACGGATATCGTGTAGGATCCCGGCAGCATGTCCAGAAGTGCAAAACTGCCCAATCCGTTGGCTGCGGCGCTACGGAGTTCGCCGTTTTCCTGATTGGTGATTGTTACAGTTGCACCCGGGATCACTGCGCCTGTCTTATCGGTCACTGTGCCGGTGATCGACCCATAAAGTACCTGCGCGTTTGCTGTGCCGATCCCAAGAAGGGTGGTTAGCAGTGCGATCGCCATCAAGAGCGTTGTGGTCGCACTTAGGTTCAGTCGATGGTTGTTTTCTGGCCTTCCTGACATAGTTTCCTCCGGAAAGTTCTTACTCCCTGCCCCGATAGAGAGCTGTGCGAACATTTCGCGGGGCTGACTTGTTCATCCGCCGAGACCACTTGATCCGTAGTAACCTGCGCAAATCAATGCGAACTTCGAGTTGAGATTCGAAAACGGTCAACATTAATTTGCGACACGAACTATAGAGGCGCTTTTGCACGGTTGTCAAGAATTAAAAACGGTATCTCAAACAAACGATGGATGCCAATCGAATTCTTCGATTGGTGGGCTCCCCGTTCGCATGTCGCGGCGCTTTTTCCTTTTGTTGCAATTCCGATATTTAGTTTGAGTTGCGGGATTCAGATTGCCGCGAAATTCGGGGAAGGCGGATTCGGTTCGCCAAGTGGCGATCTAGCCGAGCGTGGGTCTTTTACGCGCAGGATGCGATCCCCGATCCGGTTCATGCAGTTGTTCGGGCTCGGAACGCCGCTGCAAAACCAGCGCCGCCGCGCCCCTGAGACGGGCTATCTCCCCGTCATGTGTCGGCAGAATCTGCGGCAGCGCTCCACCCAGCGCATACTTGGCTACCTCGTTTTCGATGATCCCGCCATAACGACTCCAGGCAGAGGTAATGTCACCCGAAACCAGGATCAGGCTGGGCGAAAGCCCCGAGAGAATCAACTGCAATCCGCGCCCGATGTAGAGGGCCTGCTTTTCCAATGCCTGGGCAGCGCGAGAATCGCCCTCGTCGGCCAAATTCAGCAATTCGTGAAACGTGATCGCACGGCCCTGGGGCTCAAGTTCCTTGTAGTATCTCAAAGCCGCGCGGCACGAGGCGAAAGTCTCCCAGCACCCCCTCCGTCCACAGGAGCATAGGGGCCCGGAGGGGTCGAGTGGAGCATGGCCGAACTCTCCCGCCATTCCGCGGTTCCCGAGAATAAGCTTTCCATTTGCGAAAACCCCGGTTCCCACTCCTTCCGACACAGTCACCAGGACGATATCGCGTATGCCGTCAATTCGTCTGAACGTGAGTTCCGCCAGCAGGCAGGCCGTGGCTGCGTTTTCCATTCTTACCGGCAGGCCCATTTTCTTTTCGATCACTCTCTTTATGTCGAAATCGGGCCAATGCAGATTCGGCGCGAATACCAGGCGCTGGGTGCCTGGATCCACTCGCCCCGGAAGGCTGATGCCGATGCCCTCAATAGTCTTGTGTTGCAAGGCCTTTTGCATCCGTGCCATGCAGTCCGTCATCAGCAGCGTCGATGCTGCCGGATCGGTCGTCAGATTCACTTGCGACCGCGAAAGCAATCGCCCTTTCAGGTCCACTGTCGCAATTGTGGCCAGCTTCGGATGGACGTCAACGGCAATCACCACCAGGTCGTCGTTCAACTCGAGAAGAGTTGACGGGCGTCCTCGCGGCGGAGAATCAACGGCGCCTTCGCAAACCCACTTCTCCCCAATCAGTTGCTCTACGATCTGCGACACAGTGCTTCTTTGCAGTCCGGATTGGCGAGACAGATCGGCTCTGGAGATCGGCGGGTTAGCCCGGATCAGCTCCAGAACGATGTCACGGTTTATGCGCCGTGCCGTTTCGCTGGAGGCAACCTGAACGTCCGCCAGGTCAACGTGTCTCATACCCCTTGCGTGCTTGTCCGATTGCACCTGAATCCCCCAGGACAGTCCGCCCGCGCCAGCCAACTCGGCGCGGGCAAAAACGCTCTTTTTCATGACGGCCCGTAGCATAGCATGACATAGTCGCCTATGTGGATTTTAAAAGCCCGGGCGCAGGCCCTGCTTTGCATCTGTGGGGATGCGGCGCATCTCCTCGGCCAGCGGAACACAAGGACCATCGCTCTCTGCTCGTGACAGAATCGTCCGTCCCCAGAACGGTGAGGCTGCCGATCGTGATCCCCTGGAAATTGGTTGCGGAGAGGAGAATCGAACTCCTGGTCTCTCGATTATCGATCGAGTGCTTTGAACCAACTAAGCTACTCCGCACTAAGCCATTACTTCCAGCGCCGAAAGGCGGAATCGAACCGCTCGGCTCCTGCGTACCGGGCGGACGCAATTCCAACTGAGCTATTTCGGCCTTGGGAATGGTGCGGACGGCAGGACTTGAACCTGCGATGAACTGGGTATAGCGAAGCCGATTTAGCCGCTAGGCTAATTCCGCAGACCGGTGTCCGCAAGCCGTGGTGCGCATGGGCAGACTTGAACTGCCATTTCAAGCTTCGGAGGCTTGTGCTCTTTCCGTTGAACTACACGCGCATAACTTCTGGTCAACCCGCCCGGCATCGAACCGGGAACTATGCTTTAGGAGAGCATCGTGATCTCCAGTTTCACCACGGGTTGATGGAGAGCCTACCCGGAATCCAACCGGGATTCGCGTTTTAGAAGAACGCCGTCTTG
>Ga0302267_10002818_pt1 | contig 20612 bp, 17 predicted proteins | sample III_Bog_E1_3_FD_194555 | JGI IMG/M metagenome (GOLD analysis project Ga0302267, IMG submission 194555) | Peat permafrost microbial communities from Stordalen Mire near Abisko, Sweden - III_Bog_E1_3 | ecosystem: Environmental > Terrestrial > Soil > Wetlands > Peat | place: Sweden: Abisko... | reverse complement strand
CGATCATCCTTTTACGCTCGGCGCTGGCGGCCTCTGAATCCTTATTCTTCGAGTCGTTGCCCTTGATTTCGTTTTGCGAATTGGCATCTGGAACGTGTGTGGAGGCCTGCGGATTTCGGGGCTCCCCAGCCTGCAATCCTTCGCCCACCACGGGCACAAGGATCATGGCTGCCGCGCCTGCGAGCATTGCGATCCATACGGCACTGCGGCGAGGCAAGCGCCGGGACCGAGTTCCACGCTGCTGGTTCCATTTCATGGGATGACCTCCTGCCTTTTCCCAGGCTGTGTCGGGAGACATGGTTCAAGCATGCCTGCCTGAATCCTGACAGGCAACCCGGGACATCCTGCGGACAGTCTAGTCTAGAACCAGGAGAATTGGATGCACCCTTTTCAATTTGGGGTAATTTTGGGTTTGGCGCGCACAGGCTTGTTTGCCGAGGGACGGTTTCTGGGTAAGGTGCTGGACGAATGGATCGCTGACGCGCAGGAGTTTGTCCATGCCAAGCTGCCGCACCTGCTGATGGCGGTGCTTCTTGCGTATGTTCTTATCCGGCTGCTGCGGCTGATTACGAACAGGATGATTCGGATCGCGGAGCAGCACGCGTCCGCGGGCAGCCGCGTCGCGCAGGTGAAGACGCTGGCCAATGTGATTCGGGCGACCGGACTGGCTGTGATTGGAACGATTACCGCGTTGCAGTTTCTGGCGGCCGTGGGTGTGAATCTGGCGCCGCTGCTGGCTTCAGCCGGGGTTGCTGGAGTGGCCGTCGGCCTGGCGGCGCAAAGCATTGTGAAGGACGTGCTGAACGGCGTGATCATCGTGATTGAAGACCAGTTCGACGTGGGAGATACGGTGCGGCTATCGGGCATGACGGGGACGGTGGAGGCGATGACGCTGCGCAAAACGACAGTGCGCGATGGAGACGGAACGCTCTACATTATTCCCAACTCGCAGATCACGATTGTGGCTAACCTGAGCAGGGACTTCTCAGTGGCAACGATCAATGTGAGTGTCGACTTTTCGGCCGATCCCGACAAGGTGCAGGAGATATTAAAGACCGTGGCCACGGACATACGGAACAGCGAGCAGTTCAAGACGGTTTTCCTTGCCGATCCGCAGGTTCTGGGCGTGGATTCGATGAAGGGCTCGCAGTTGATTTTTCCGGTGATCTTCAAGACCAAAGCGACGCAGCAGTATGGACCGATGCGGGAGTTTCAGCGGCGGGTGCGGTTGGCGTTGGAAGAGAACCATATGCTGCCGGGAGATCCGAATCGCGTGTTCAGTTCCTTTACTGAGAAGGGGAACCCGGCGCAGCAGGTAGCGGCGGTTCAAGAGGAGCACCATGAGGCCCCCAAGGCGGACCCAACGGCGAACAAGGCTCATGATGTGAATCCGTTTAATCCGGAGTAGGAGAAGTGATGTCACGAGAACAGAAAGTCGCTGTGGTAGAAGCCTATTTGGATTGCTTTGCAACAAAGGACTTGTCCAAGGTGTCCTTTGCGGAAGACGTTACATTTGAAGGGCCGCGCATGCCGAAATTGACGGGGCGTGCAACCATACTCGGCTTCCTTACGCAAATTCTTCCCATGGTCAAGGGTATTCAGTTAAAGCAGCACATCATTGAGGGAGACTACGTTGCAACCATATTCGATATGGAGACTGTAAATGGAGTGGATCACGTTGTTGACTGGATTCACATTGTTGACGGACAGATTAAATCGATCCATGCGTTCTATTACCCGGAGCAACTGGCTGAGGGACGAACCTAGTTCATACTTTGCTGTCGAAGCCCTGGTATCGGAATTTGGATACGCGCCGAGCGTCCCATAAATGGCAACTTTCGACATTGCGCGTGGTGCACTCCAAGCAGATAGCGCCGGGCGCTTAGTAATACTCTTACTGCCACAAAATCTAGCCGTCTCTTGTCTAAGGCTATATACATCGTCCCCGTTGGGGCCGGACTAGAGGCATCATTCGGAAACGTACTTCCGAGGAGCAAGCACCTCAGCCCATTTGAGGCTGCCATGAAAAATCAGAATTTGAAAACAAATTCCCGATGCACGCAGGATAAAATCCGAGTTGAATTCAGGAGGCGACTGTGAGCAATCCTAACGTCAACGCCGCTTTGGCGCTTGCGCGGAAGATTTCCTCAGAGAAAATCCGGGACAACCGCGTTACTGATACTGAAGCTTTCCTAAACATGTTGAGAAACATGGAGCCGGGAGACCTCACGGAGGTCATTGCTTTGCTTGCATCCTACGATGACAATCCTGCCGCCGTCTCAAAATCGTTGCGTGAGGGCGCGATTGTAGCCGCGGACGCGAAGAATACAAAAGCGATTACCGAGGCGGTCACGCTTCTGGAGAGCACATCAAAAGAGAGCGCACAAAGCATTGTCAAAGCCACAGAGAATTTTGATAAAAAGGCTTTTTGGCTAACGTTTATGTTGATAGTTCTATCAATTATTGGCTTGCTTGTAGCATTCATTCCAGACTCATGGAAAGAGCCAATCCTAAAGAGCATCATGGGCCAGTTCCCTAAATGGTAAGTTTTGGGAAGACAGCTGTTGCCTAACGCGCAGCAATGTACTCCGTCTGATATTCCCCGCCCTCCTTGAACCGCTTCGTAATTAGGGCCAATCTGCGGGCAAGGCGGCTCACTGTTTCGCAATCGCTGTCTGGCGGTTCAGTGCCGGCATCGCTGTCGCCATTGCTCTGGCCCATCGCACCCACCCATGTGCCCAGGCGATTGATGTCGTTCCTGCTGCCGCCGCTCCAGTTGTTCCCTGGAGGGTCTCCAACGCCAACCCAGATCATGCCCATTTGCATGGCGAATACGGACAACGATTGCAGCGTGTTCAGCTTGTCTCCACTCTGCGAAGCCGAGTTGGTAAATGCCGCAGCGAATTTGTCTTTCCAAGTCTGCTTTAACCACGGATCGAACGCCCATTCCAGAAACATCTTGAATACAGCCGAGGTATCGCCCATGAGCGTTGGCGCTCCGAACATGATCGCGTCCGATGCGTTCAGGATTTCAATCGCCGCCGCATTCTTCCAGCGTCCTTCCTGCACATCTTCGTAGCGAATTTCGACCAGGGTTGTTGTCACTCCGTCGACTGAGTCGCATCCCCTTACCGCAGCATGAGCCAGACGCGCCGTATGACCGTGAAGGGAATGGAAAGCAATGGCGACTTTGATCATGGATGTTCCCCTCTCTCTGCGTTTACACAGTACACCACTGGCAGAATGATTTCTCAAACGCCACGTCAGGCGCTGGGCTCGAGGGCTTCTACCAGTGCCTCAACATCTGTGATCGGCGGCAGGCAGGTGCGGCCGCGGCAGACCAGTGCAAAAGCCTCCGCACCGGGCGGCGGGGGAACGCGAAACTCGCTTTCTTGAAGCAGGGACTCGGCCAATACCTCGGGAATTCCACCGGCAACCAGCCGGAAAGACGCAATGCGCATGACAGTTTTGTTGATGGCGAAACGGGCGACGGCCACCGCTTCAAGACGGGCGGCATCGGGGCCGGAGCCGACGACGATGACCTGAACGGGATCAAGCAGCAGACGCTCCAACGCCAGGCCGTAGCTGCCGGCGTAAAGTCCAAAATGCTCGACGATGCCGCTAAACGAATTCAGCGTGGCTTCGGCGATTTCACGATATTCATTGCGGCCGCTCAGAGCCTCAAGGCGCAGCAGTGCGGAAGCAGCGGTGGGGTTGCCGGCGGGTGTGGGTGCGTCCTGCACTGGCTTGCGACGCGCGCCCAGAGCGCCCAGCGGCGCAGTTCCTGGCGCGGGCGCAGCGGTGTCGTAAAAGGCTTCGGCGTCGAGCGAGTAGAAGCGGGCGATCATGGCGTCGGCGAGTTTGATGGCTGCGTGGTAGAACTTCATTTCGCCAGTGGCAAACCATCCGTCAACCAGCGCATGGACCGTGAAGGCATAATCCTCAAGCGTGCCGGGGACGTTTTCCTGCGGGGTTGACACTGGAATTGAGTCGTCCGGGGAATAGGCGATGACATGACGGAGTTCGGCGTCTCCGTCCCAGGCCTCGGCCATGAGGCGATTGAGCGTGCGCAGCGCAAAGTCGCGCGCTGAATCCATGCGGAGAACGCGGGCGGCTTCAAGGTAGGCCCTGATCGCCATGGCGTTCCAGCCCGTATAGATTGTGCGGTCGACGAAGGGAGTAGGGCGCAGTCGGCGAGCGGCCAATAGCTTACGCTGCGCTGAATCAAGAAGCATGCGGAGATACTCTTCAGAATGGCCGGTGGCGGCGGCAAATTCGGTGAGCGTCTGCTTTCGGTGCAGGACGTTTTTCGCCGGATTGTGATGCATGTCGCCGAGCTCGCCGATGTCCCAGTAACGCGCGGCAAATTCCAACTCGGTGGGTGGCAGAACGGCTTTCGCTTCGTCGAGCGTCCATGTGAAGTAGTCGCCATCGTCGTCGAGATTGATGTCCGCGTCCTGCGAGGCACAGAAGCCGCCGAGTTCGCGGTCGGTCATCCAGTCGTCGAGCCAGTGAATGATTTCGACCGCCGTCTCGAGAAAGTCAGGACGGACAAAGCTCTGGAATCCGTGCACATAGTTGCGGAGAAGCTCGGTATTGTCATAGAGCATCTTCTCGAAGTGGGGCACGACCCAGCGCTCATCCACGCTGTAACGGTGAAAGCCGCCGGCGAGTTGATCGTAGACTCCGCCGCGGGACATTTTTGCAAGAGTGGTGCAGAAGGCAGTGTGGGCCTGCGCTGCCTGGGGGTCTCCGGGTCCGCGATTGGTTGCAATTTCAAGCAGCAGATCGAGAATGCCGGGATGGGGGAACTTTGGCTGCGAGCCGAAACCTCCGTTGCGGGAATCGAACTGGGCCAGCGCGGATGCAGCAATTTTGTCAACGAGGGCCAAGGTCAGTTCGCCGCCGCTCCCGGAGAAGCTTTCATTGTGTTCGATGGAAGCCATGACGCTGGCTGCCGACTCGAGAGCTTCTTCGCGGCGATCGCGCCAGACACTTGCCATGGTGAGCAGCACCCGCCCAAAACCGGGGCGGCCGTAACGCTCGTCGCGGGGGAAATAAGTTCCTCCAAAGTAAGGACGGCCGTCCGGCGTGAGGAATGCGGTGAGCGGCCAGCCGCCCTGCCCGCTGATGGCCGAGACGGCCGCCTGGTAACGTGCGTCCACATCGGGACGCTCATCGCGATCCACCTTGATGGCGATGAAATGCTCGTTGATAAGTTCGGCAATTTCGTGATCTTCGTAGGACTCCCGATCCATGACGTGACACCAGTGGCACCAGACGGCCCCGATGTCCAGCAGGATGGGCTTGTTTTCAGACTGCGCGAGAGCAAAGGCCGCTTCGCCCCAGGGACGCCACTTAACGGGCTGATGCCGCGCGGAACGCAGGTAGGACGAGGCTGCGCTTTCAAGACCGTTAGCGGCAGTGGGCGTTGGGGAAACGTCCTTGTGCATAAAGTGAGAATACATGCGCTATGTCAGGCGCTGCCAACTCGAAGACGAGCATTGAGGGTAAATTGGTGAAGAGGCGAAAGTTGAGCCGAAGAAATGCAACCAAAATCGCGGCTCATCGCATCGAATATTTCGATAACAACCCAGATCACCCAAGATGTGTCCCCGTCGCAGTGCGAGTCGTTTCAAAAGAACCACGAAGATCCGCCTCGACTCCGCCAGGATGATCCATTTTTTTGTCCCGTCAATGGCGTGTAAATTCAGATGACTCTGGAAGAACAGCATATGCAAGAAAACTTCGCCGAATCCAATGGCCGTGAAGCCACAGAGAGCGCAGTAGAGATGAGCGAGCTTGTGGCTCGATTCGACTGGGCTGGAACACCTTTGGGTCCAGCTTCGGCGTGGCCGGACAGTTTGAAAACGCCGGTGCGGATTCTTCTTACCTCGGGCTTTCCCATGTGGATGGCATGGGGACCTGAACTCACAATGCTCTATAACGAAGCCTATGCGCGTACGACGCTGAGCAAGAAGCATCCGTGGGCGCTGGGACGGCCTGCACCTGAAGTATGGCACGAGATCTGGAAGGAAATCGGACCGCTGATCGATCGCGTCATGACGACCGAAGAAGCGTGCTGGGAAGAGAAACTCCCGCTGACTCTTGAGCGCAACGGATATCCCGAAGAGACATATCACACGTTTTCATACAGCCCCCTGGCGGGACCGGATGGCCGCGTGGCGGGAATGCTCTGCGTGGTGATTGAAGATACGGTGCGCGTGCTGGGAGAACGCCAGCTTGCGGCGCTGAGCAAATTGGCGGAGGAACTGGCTGGCGCGATCACGCAGGAAGAGGTCTACGAAGGGATTGAGCGTGGGGTGGACGGACAGAAGGATTTGCCCTGCACGCTCACCTACCTGTTCGACGATGCGGGCAAGGAATTGCGACTGGTTGCGAAGACGGGCTTTGAAGCGGATCATCCGGCCGCATGCGTGGTGATGAGCACCGATTCAAAGCCTGCTCCATGGCCGATTCACGAACTTTTAGAGAGCAACCGGGCCGTTACGCTCGAGGACCTGAGTGTCTATTTTCCAGATCTGCCTTCCGGGTGCTGGGATCAGCCGCCATCGCGCGCGCGGCTGGTGCCGATTGCACGTACGGGACAGGAAAAGCCTGCAGGCGTATTCATCACTGCGCTGAATCCGTTCCGCCAGCTTGACTCGAGCTACGCGGGATTCCTTGACCTGGTGGCTGGCCAGATTGCCGCGAGCATCACCAATGCGCGGGCCTATGACGAGGAAAGAAAGCGGGCCGAGGGGCTGGCGGAACTCGACCGCGCCAAGACGACATTCTTCAGCAATGTAAGCCATGAATTGCGAACACCGTTGACACTGATTCTGGGCCCGATTGAGGACGCGCTGACCAGTCAATCAGCTCCTTCGGCCGAGTCGATGGAGATGCTGCATCGCAATGCTCTTCGGCTTTTGAAGCTTGTGAATGGGTTGCTGGATTTTGTTCGTATTGAAGTGGGCCGGTTGCGGGCTACTTACGAAGCGACGGATCTTTCGCAACTCACGGCGCAGCTTGCCAGCGTGTTCAGGTCGGCGATGGAACGGGCGGGGCTGAAACTGATTGTGGACTGCCCTCCGCTGCCGGAACTGGTTTATGTGGACCGGGAAATGTGGGAAAAGATTGTTCTGAACCTGCTTTCGAACGCGCTGAAATCCACTTTCGATGGAGAAATCCGAGTCACACTGCGATCCACTGGAACTGCGGCAGAGCTCTCGGTCAAGGACACCGGGACCGGTATTTCAAGCGACGATCTGCCGCACCTCTTTGAGCGATTCAGGCGCATTGAAGGCGCACTCCGGCGCAGCCATGAGGGAAGCGGGATTGGGCTGGCGCTGGTGCAGGAACTGGTGGAGATGCACGGAGGGTCCATTCGCGCAGAGAGCGTGCTTGGAGAAGGAAGCACATTCAATGTGACTCTTCCGTTTGGGTACAACCATTTATCGCGCGGCAAGGTGGTGACCGATCGTGCGACCTCGACTGCGCTGCAGGGATCTGCATTGGCCTACGTGCAGGAGGCGATGGGCTGGCTGCCTGGCCGGGACCAGCTGAAAGGCGAGGTAACTCCGGCGGGCGAGACCCCGCAGGGCACGGCCGAAATAGAAAAAGTGGAAGAGAAGCCGGTGATCCTGGTAGTGGACGATAACGCCGACATGCGGGAATACCTGACGAGCCTGCTGGGATGGCGGTTCGAGGTGGTTCAGGCTGGGAACGGGCGGCAGGCCCTGGAAAAGGTTGAACGCGCTCGGCCCGATCTTATTCTCACGGACATGATGATGCCGGAGATGGACGGTTTTGCCTTGCTGGAGGCATTGCGAAAAGACCCGGCAGCGCAGACGATTCCCGTGATTCTGCTTTCTGCGCGTGCCGGCGAAGAGTCGCGCATTGAGGGGATCGGCGCCGGTGCTGACGACTATTTGACCAAGCCGTTCAGTGCGCGGGAACTTGTGGCTCGGGTGGAAGCGCAACTGAAGATGGCGCGGCTGAGACGAGACGCAATTGAGCAGGAAGCGGCTCTGAACCGGGAACTGAATCGGACCAGGCAGTTTGCATGGGAGGCGCTTGAGCATATCCCGGAGGTGTTCTACATCTTCGATAAGGAATTTCGATTCACATATATCAACGCGGCCGGTGCGGAGATTGAAGCGAGGCTGGGAAAGCCGCTGATGGGCGAAGTGTTATGGGAACTGCTTCCGGAGCTTGTTGGCACGGTCGTTGAATCCTGCTTTCGCAAGGTGATGGATGAGCGCGTCCCGGTGGAATTCGAATACTACTACGAGCCTCTGGAGACATGGTTCCAGTATCGTGTGTATCCGCTGCCGGACGAGGGCATCATCATGTACGCGGAGAACACGACCGAGAAACGCAAAGCAGAACAGGCGCTGCGGAGATCGGAACAACTGGGTGCGGCCGGGCGACTGGCGGCGAGCATTGCACACGAGATCAACAATCCGCTGGAAGCGGTAACGAACCTGCTGTTCCTGGCCAAGATGGACCAGGCGATGCCGAGCAATTCGAGGGTGCTGCTGGAGATGGCCGATAAGGAATTGCAGCGGCTGTCGCACATTGCGGCGCGGAGCTTGAAGTTCTATCGCCAGCGAACAGCGCCGACGTTGACCTCAATGGAAGAACTGCTCGAGTCGGTGATTTTTTTCCACGAGACGACGATCAAGTCGCGGAGCATCGACCTGAACCGCCGTTACCGCAAAGCTCCGCAGGTTTTCTGTTTCCCAGGTGAAGTTCAACAGGTGATCACAAACCTGCTTGGCAACGCGCTGGATGCGGTGGAACCGCACGGACGGATGATGGTGTCTGTGCGGCCGGCGCACGACCATGGCGGGAACGAAGGCGTGGTGGTGACAATTGCGGACGACGGCTGCGGCATGAGCGAAGAAATGCTCGGCCGGCTTTTTCAACCCTTCGCAACAACCAAGGGGGAAGAAGGAACGGGGCTTGGACTGTGGGTGTCAAAGGGCATTCTGGACAAGCACCGTGCCCGTGTTGCGGTGCGCAGCAAGCAGGGACTCGGCACCGTCTTCCGCATTTTTCTTCCCGTGAACGCGGCGGCGGAACCGGAGCGGGTGCAGGCGTGATTCAAAGCAAAAGGGAATCCAATTGAATGGATTCCCTTTTGCGTTTGGCCTGTTTCGGTTTGTCGAGCCTGTTTCTGTTTTTCGAGCCCGTTTCTGTCTGTCGGGTTCGATCAGTTCTTCGCCAATTCCGATTCAATGGCGGCGACCAGTGCGGGTGCATCCGGCGCTGTATCCGGAGCAAAGCGCTCCACCACTTTGCCGTCGCGGCTCACCAGGAACTTCTCAAAGTTCCACGTAATTTCCGGCTCGGGAAGAGCCTCAATTCCATAGCCCTTCAGCTTCTCGCGGAACGGCACTTCGCTGACGCTGACCGCCTTGGGCTGCGCTGCCGTCAAGGCGGCGTACAAGGGGTGCTTCCTTTCGCCGACCACGGTGATCTTTTCAAAGATGGGAAACTGGACGCCGTAGTTTAGGGTGCAGAAGGATTGGATTTCTTCGTTGGTGCCGGGCTCCTGCGCCTTGAAGTCGTTGGCGGGGAAACCGGCAATCACCAGGCCCTGGCCTTTGTACTGCTCGTAGAGTTTTTCCAGGCCTTCATACTGCGGCGTGAGGCCGCACTTTGACGCTACGTTGACGACGAGGACAACTTCGCCCTTGAACTCGGCCAGCGATGCGTCTGTGCCGTTGATCTTCTTTACGGGGATGTCGTAAATCGATGTGCTCATGATGATAGCTCCTGAGGGGATGATAATAGCTGGTCATTGGACCCGGCAATGCGTCGGTCTCATTGGCTGAGGTGCAGTTTCCGGTTGGGCGGTAATACGTTCTAAATCTCTTTCACAACTCTAAATGGGAAAGGTGCGGGTCAGAAGCGAGCCCTTCTCGTATTTCCCTCGCCCGCTCTCGCAATCTCGGCTCATGATCGTGCTCTGCTTTTGCCAATAGCTCTTTTGCCAACGCGATTCCTTCATCACCCAATGCTCCTTGGAATACCTGATTGAGTGCCATGAGGGCATTCCAACGGACGGTCTCGTTGCTGTCCTCCATGAGCTCACGAGCCCATTGCATAAATCGCGAATCAGCCATTTCAGAAAGCAGAAATACAGCCATTCCCGCCCGTGGAGTGTTCGGTTCATTTTTGTAGATTTGATAGCAGTATTCCATCGCAACGGTTGACCGGAGGATGAGAAGCGCCTTTTCTGCGGTAAAAGCGCCAGGCTCCAGTGAAATCCATTGATCGACCGCACCGCGAATGTTCTCCTCGCCGATGACTAGTTCCAGAGCATGTATCGCGGAATACGTCGATCCGCAGCCCGCCTCACTTCCATCGGGATTAAGGTCTCCCACTTCTAGCGCAAGTGCTCTCCAGTCAATCGCCATTTCATCCCTTATCGACTTTCTCGACCTCTGATCATCGCATCGTTTTCGGGTACCGGTTGGACTGTCCTCAAACTGGAAACTGCAACATCGCCGCGCGTTTCACCCCAGCAACTGCTTCGCCACCTTCACATACAACTCCACCGATTCCAGCAATTCCTTCTTGGAGAGCCTTTCATGCGGCGTATGCGCCACATGGATGGACCCCGGCCCCAGCAGCAGCGGCTCGCCCCACTTGCTGAGGTGCGGAATGTCGGTGGCGAACTTGGCGATCATGGTGGGCAGGCCCTCGACGGCGCGCATGCGGATGAACGGGCTGTCGAGCGTGAACTCAACTTCGGCGAGACCTTCCGCTGCATTCTGCAACGCGGCACGCACCGGACCGGACGGAGTGACAGTGCGGACGAGCACCTGTGCCTCCGCCTTGTCCGCGATGACGTTGGGGGCGTGGCCACCATGGATCTGCCCGATGTTGATGGTGCTGGGGCCGATGTCTTCGAGCACCGGCAGATCGAGCGCCAGCACGCGGGACATGACCTCAATCATCTTGTGCACAGCACTCTCGCCCAGTTCTGGATAGGCGGAGTGCGCCATTTTGCCGGAACACTTGAAGGCCGCCCGCAGAGCACCTTTCGAAGCCAGTGCCAGGCGATTGTCAGTGGGCTCGCCGTTGATGAGAAAACGGCTGCCTTTGGGATTGAGATTAGCCACCTGCGCGCCGGCGGAGTCGCGCTCCTCGCCTGAGACAAACAGCAAGCCCACCTTGCATCCATCGGCGCGAAGAACTTCGGCAGCCGCAACCTGGGCGGCAATGATGCCCTTGGCGTCGGACACGCCGCGGCCGTGCAGATATTCCGCATCCTCGCTGGGCGGGATATAGGGCGGGACCGTATCCATATGCGTAGAAAAGACGAGGTCGGGGGATTCGCCGGCAATACCCGCATAAACATTCCATCGCGGGCCTGCGGTGACGCTCTCCTTCGGCTGCGGCACCGCGGTCTTTTCTACAGCCCACCCACGGCCGGTCAAAAAGTCTGCGAGAAAGTCGCCAACCGCGCCTTCGTGGTAGGTGGTGGACTCGATTTGGCACAACTCTATTGTGAACTGGACGGGGTCGATCGGCAGCGTTGGATAAGAGGGTAGATGGTCGTTCATGATGCTGCAAGAATAACCTACGGACTTATCCCCGGCGTCTCACGGAGCGATCAAGCTAGCGCGTAAACGGGCTGATCCCATGCCGCCTGGTGAAGAGAAAGACGCGGAATGCACGCACTGTGCAATCCGGCGCAGTTTTTTGAATCTCATCGAGACAGGCGTAGAATGTGCCTTGGAATGTCCACTTCAACCACGCCGGTCCAGAGCTTTTCGAGCGCAGCCAGCAGCTCTTCCGGATCGTCCCGGGTCAGAAGTGTGACCCTGGCTGGACCGGCGGGGCGCCTCGAAGCTCTGCTGAATGAAGGCATTCCGGACGCGCCGTTTGCAGCTTTGCTATGCCATCCGCATCCGCTTGGCGGTGGCACCATGCATAACAAGGTTGTCTACCACGCCATGAAGGCCATGAACAATCCGGCGTGGGGGCTGGGTTTGCCCGTGCTTCGCTTCAATTTTCGAGGCACCGGCCTGAGCGAAGGAAGGCACGACGGCGAAGCGGAGACGGGGGACGTTCTGGCCGCTTTGGAATGGGTTGAAAGTGCATACAGTCTCCCCATGATAGTGGCCGGATTCAGCTTTGGCGCGGCCATGGCGCTGCGGGCTTGTTGCGGGCAGAAAGATTCAGGTGCCCGCCCGAATGTGCGCACCCTCGTCGCCCTTGGCCTACCGACGCACGCAAATGGCCGCGACTACACCTACCCTTCCCTTCCCGATTGCACGATACCCAAACTTTTTATCAGCGGAGACCAGGACCAGTTTGCGCCCGTCGCCCAGTGGACTCAGGTGGTTGACTCCGCCGCCGAACCTAAAACCGCGGTGCTCCTTTCCGGCGCCGATCACTTTTTTGCGGGTCAACTGGAACCCATGCAGGCAGCGCTTTCCGGTTGGCTGAAGGAGCAACTGCATTGACACCGGTCAACGATATTGGTTTGGACAATCTGCACGAATTGGCCACCGGAATCTTTACCGGAGCTCTTGAGGCGTGCAACATTGCATCGGCATTCGACCGCCGCATCCGTTTTGAGGGCAACACGATGCACCGCCTGTTGCCGGACGGCAGCGGCCCTTCGACGATCAATCTGAATGCCTACAAACGGATTTTTGTGGTGGCGCTGGGCAAGGCCGCCGGGCCCATGTTGGATACGCTTCTGGATCGCATGAAGCGGCGCAAGGGACTGCGCGGCATCTGCTGCTGGAATCAGGTGCCAAAGCGCCGCAACTGGCGTTTCCGCTATTTTGAGGGCGGACATCCGCTGCCCAACGAGGACTCTTTTGCCGCGGCCCGCGCCACCCTGGCATTGCTGAAAAAGGCTCGTAAGGACACGCTGATTTTCTTTCTGATCTCGGGAGGCGGCTCGGCTATTTTCGATCTGCCTCTGGACCCGCAGGTGACGCTGGACGAGACCATCGTTTTCCATCAACTACTGATTGCCTCGGGCGCGCCGATCATTGAGATGAACACGCTGCGCAAACATTTTTCCGCAGTGAAGGGTGGGCGATTGGCGATGGCCGCGCCGGAAGCCACGAAGGTGAGCCTGCTGCTGCCCGATGTGCCGCTGCGCTCGCTGGATGCGCTTTCTTCTGGCCCCACCACGCCTGACCATTCAACCGTTGCCGACGTGCGCGCGCTGATTGCCAAATACGAACTGGCTGCGAAGTTTCCGCCGTCGATTCGAGCATTTTTTGAGCGCGAAGACCTTCCCGAATCGCCTGGCAACAAGGGCTGGCGTCCACCTTTCTTTCCTCGCGTAGCGAAGGCCGAAGCCGTCCCCGCGCGCCGCGTGACTTCGGCGGCCTCAATGAGCGGCGAGGATGAGGCATTTCGCGATTCGGTTTTCGAGATTCTGCTGTCGAGCCATGATCTGATGGAAAATGCGCGCACGCTTGCGCAGAAGGCAGGCTATTTTGTAGCGGTAGATAACGGCTGCGACGACTGGGACTACGCCGACGCGGCACGCTACCTGCTTGAGCGCTTCCATTCGCTGCGTACGGTGCATCCGCGGATGTGCCTGATCTCGGTGGGCGAGGTCACGGTGAAGATGGACCGCACGCCCGGCGCAGGCGGACGCAATCAACAGTTTGTGATGGAGTGCGCGTTGAACCTTGAGCAGTATGCCGGCCAACGGCTTACCGTGTTCAGCGCGGGATCCGACGGCATCGATGGCAACACACAGTCCGCCGGAGCCATTGCCGACCCCACCACCGTGACGCGCGCGCATGAGTTTGGATTCCACCTGAAAGAGTCCTTGCGCACGTTCAATGCATGTCCCATGTTTACGGCGCTGGGCGATGCGGTGGTCACCGGTGCAACCGGCCATAATCTGCGTGATCTCCGCCTGCTGATCGCCGATAACTCGTAAGACGCGTACGCGCCTGCGATGCCAGAACCTCCCATGAACTTTGCGATGAATTCCTGCGTATTCAGGAATTAAGGGACGACGCGCGCACGAGATGAGTCGATGCGGTAACATTGCTTTCACAGTTTATTTAGCTGGAAGAGGATTGGTTCGTGGCTCGAAAAGGAACCCGCAAGGCTGCCGTAAAAACACCCGACATACGCACGGTAGCCGCCCTGGCCAAGGTGTCCATCGCCACCGTCTCGCGCACCATCAACGGCTCTCCGGCTGTAAGCGAACGGCTCACAAAGCGCGTTTGGCAGGCGATTGAGCAACTCAACTATTTCCCAAACACGCATGCGCGCAGCCTGGTGTCAGGCCGCAGCCGGATTCTTGGCATCATTGTTGAAAACATTACCAACCCATTTTTCCCTGAGCTGATTCAGAGCTTTGAAGAGATCGCGGTCGCCCATGGATACGAGATCCTGGTGAGTTCATCGAACGGTGATCCGGCAGTGCTGACCACGTGTGTGCGCCGCATGCTTGAGCGCAAGGTGGAAGGCGTGGCCGTACTGACGTTCGGTGAGGAAGAGCCGGTGCTTGAGCAGCTTGTTCACCACGATGTGCCTATGGTGCTGGCTGAATTTCGCCCGGACAATCCCAAGGTCGGCACCATTCTGCTGGACTACACGACGGGCATTCGCGCGGCCGTAAACCACCTGCGAGAACTGGGCCACAAAAAGATTGCGTTCATGGCTGGTCCGCGCAAGCTGCACTCTGCGTTGACGCGTGAAAACGACTACCGCGCTGCGATGGAAGCTGTAGGACTGGCGGTCCAGAAGAAATGGGTGATTGAGTGCGACCACACGCTGAAGGGTGGCGTGGCCGGCTTTGGCCAACTGCAGTTGCTCGAGACTCAACCCACCGCGATTCTTTGCTCGAATGACATGACGGCAATCGGCGTGTTGCGGGCCGCTTACATGGCGGGGTTACGCATTCCGGAAGACCTGTCAGTGATTGGCCTGGATGACATTGACTTTGCCGAGTACACGCTGCCGCCGCTGACCACCATACGGCTGTCGCGCACCGATCTTGCCCGTGCCGCGTTTGAGGCGCTTCGCCAGCAGGCGGAGGAACCGAACAACAAGAATTTGCAGCGGGAGTTTTTGGTGTCAACCAGCCTGGTTGTGCGGGATTCTACCTGCGCGCCGGCGGCGGGACGGTAAACACCGCGCCAATACTACGCTGCTCGCGTGGTTAGGATTCAGGCTGGGTTCGGGCTGCCGAGAACCTTGCGGAGACGCAAGAGTGTCGCGGCCAATGCGGCCAGGGCAATGCCCCATAGAACATAAAGCAGGTTCACCACCCACGCGGGCGCTTCGCCAACGCGATTCAATAGAAATGGCAGAAAGTTCCACGTCGTCAGGTGGACGTAGTCCCACTGGTCCTCCGTCATGGCGTGGTTGCTCAGGCCCCAGGCGTCCATCTTGCCCAACGCGAATGCGGCGATGTTCTCCAGGCGCAGGCCGACAACGAAGGTCGGATGACCAAGCGTCTCAAACTGGTATTCCTCAAGGGACAACCAGAAGGCAAGCGACGCGAGTTGGGCGACGGCGGCATAGAGGATGATTGCGATACCGGCGATCCAGACACACCGCGCGAGGCCGCGGTTGGCCAGCGTATTGCGATGGCGCAGGAGCAGCGGGACTGCAAGCAGTGCGGCCAGTTCGGCTGCGGTTGAGACATAGCGGTCGCCCCATGCGAAGTCGCCGGCCCAGACGGTGTAGCGCGCATAGAAGCTGATGTACGCGAGCAGCATGAGGGACGCAGCAATGATGTACGCCTTGACGGGGCTGCTGAATCGCTTCCAGTACACAACAGCGAGCAGGATGGTGAGTACCAGTAGAGGGTCGAAGAGGAAAATCGACTTCTCGGGGGTGAAGAGCGCTCCGAAGAAGCCCGCGTGGAACGGAGTTTCAAACGGATAGTTGGCGGGCAGCGAGGGATCGCGCATCTTCTGTTCGATAGTCACGAGGCCGATGTAGGTATTGAAGAAAGAGCCGAATCGGTAGAACTGATAGAGGCGGTCAAAGAAGCCGAAGAGAAGATAGATCGGAAATGCGACGGTTGCGTACGCGCGGCATCGCAACCAGAGGGTGCGGCGGCTGTCAGATTCGAAGCATAAAACGAGCAGGATGAAGAGAGAGGCCGCGACGAGATCGAGACCCGTAGTGAGGCGGGTCAGCAGGTTCAAGCCCAGCGCCGCCGAGCCGATAGCGAGCGCGCGACGGGTGCCGGTGCGGACCCACTCGTATTGAAAGCGGAAGCCGGCCAGCGTGAGCAGGCAGATGTAGTTGTTCTCCTGCATGTTCTGCGTGTAGTGCAAGTGGGTGGTCAGCAGAAGAAGAGCGAGCGTGCCCGCTACGGATTGACTGACGGTGAAAAGCAACAGCCTGAGAAAGCGAAAGCAGACGAGCGCGGTGAGACAAGTTACGAAAATGTTGACTGAGAAGCTGACGAAGATGTTGCGGACATTGGGGTCGTTGCCGTAGTAGTTGGCGAAGATCGGGAGCTTCTCAATCCATGTGCCGATAACGTCAGAAGGCAGCATGAGGAGCGACTGGCCGATGCCGTACCAGCTCTGTATTTTTCCACCGCGGCCCTTCACTCCGAAGTTGGGGTAGTCATTGGGGGAGACGATTGGGTCCGAGGTCCACAGTGCGTGCGTGGCCTGCAGTCGGTATTGCGTGTCGGAGGTGCCAAGCTCGCCCGATTGCACCACGAACGCGATGAGGCCCGCCGCCAGAGCGAGCAGGAAAACCGGATCGCGGAACCAACGGCTGATGGAACGGATGAGAGTCTGCATGAAAGGAGATCGAAGCGGCACAGGCTTGGCTTTCGTCTGCTTTCATTTTACTATCGCGAACACTTGCGCTGGCTCAGCCACAATGGGTGCGCCGGCGCTTCGCATGGCTGCAACTTCTTTGTATGTGGAATTGGCCGCAGTGCGGCGATCCGAATAGATGCGCGGCTCGCCGAAACGGACCTCGGCAGAGAAGTTGGGACCGCCGAGCGACTTCAACAGATGAGGCAGAAATTCGTCATCGCCGAACCAGCACAGGTTGCGCTCGGGCGAGCCATCTTCAGGAACATAGCGCACAGCGGCTGCTGTGACTGGCACGCCCGCATCCACGGCGGGAATGAAGAGCCTGGAATTGAAACGCAGCAGCGTGCCGTCCGTGCTGGTGCCCTCTGGGAAGAACAGGACCGGGACATTGCCCTTGAGACGCGCAGCGATTTCCTCCGACACCGAAATGGCGCTTTCCCTGCTTCCGCGGTCGATGAAGAGCGTTCCACCGGCACGCGCGAGAGGGCCGAAGAAAGGCCAGCCGGCGATCTCCGCTTTTGAAACGAGAAAGCACGGGAGCGCCGCGCCATAAACCAGCACTTCAAGATAGCTGAGATGGTTTGAGACAAGCAGGCCGCGCGCGGGCGGAGTGCCGGTGATCTTCAAGCGGATTCCGAGAGCAGCCAGAACGAGTTTCGCAGAAGCATGGTTCCACTGGGCGCGGCGCTCGGGTGTGTCGGGCCCGGTGAGCCGCGAAATCAGCGAGCGAAGAAGGCAATACGCAAGCAGCAGTCCCAACGTCAACGCGCGCCGGGTCGCGCGCATACTCACTGGGTAAGCGGGGCCAGGAAGCGGTTGCGCGCCGAGGACGAAACCAGCTTGAGATCGAGAAAGGTAAGGAAATCGATAGTGCCGAACTCGCGATCCCATGCAGGCGGCCCGCCAATGCGGCAGCCGATGGCGAGATAGGTCTTTAGCAGCTTCGGCACCGTGACCGGCTCGACAGCGGGTAGGGACGCCGCCTTGGCTTCGCTGCCAATCCCCGGCGCGGTTTCTGCGCACGAGAATGCGGATGGCTCGGAGCAGGCATAAGCCGCTGTGGGAACCGTCTTAAGTTCGGGCGGCACCACGTAGTGCTCGAGCTGGCGATACACCGTCCAGCCGTCAGCGGGATTCTTCGAGTTGATGGACGAACAGCCAATCAGATAGCGCAAACCCATGTCAGTAGCATACTGCGCAATGCCGCGCCACAGCAGCGTGAGGACTTCCGGCGTGCGATGCTCGCGGTCGATGGATGCGCGGCCCAGCTCTAAAATTCCCGAACGCAGCGGCTCAAAGGGAGCAAAGTCGAACTCCTGCTCAGAGTAATAGCCCAGGTTGCGCTTCGCATTATCGCCAGACTGCATGCGATAAGTGCCAACGATGCGCTTGGCCGGATTTGTTTCCTGCTTGTCCTCGACCAGCAGGTGTTCGCAGACCATGTCGAACTTATCCGTGTCGAGGCCGGTGCGGTAAGAGCTTTCAAGGCCCTCGCCAAGCTCGATGTTGAAAACCTTGAAACGCAAACGGCAGGCTGCTTCGCGATCTTCGCTGGTTTGCGCAAGTCGCACGCGATAATGCCCAACCTCCGCATGAATGCTGGGCGAAGGCGGAGCCTGAGGCGGGAACGGCGAATACGTGGGGAGGGAAAGTTCCACAAGCGGCGTGGAACCCATAGCGAGTTTCAGCGGAACTCTATGCCGACCGTTCGGATTCACGTGTGTAGTATCAGCCGACTCGTGTAAAAGGAAAGTGAAGCGGATGCAAACGCAGTGCAAATACTTCAATCGGCTTGTTAATTACCTGTAACGTTGTAACTCAACAGCAATAAAAAGAGCTCTCCGCGTTGGAAGAGCCCTTTGTGACATTCGTAACTTAGTGGCAGTAAGTTAGCAGCAACCGCCCGCGATAGATGGGATGACCAACACTTCGTCGCCTTCCTTGAAGTTATAGGTTTCATTGCCGAGGAAACGGATATCTTCCTCGTTGACATAGAAGTTGATGAAGCGGCGAATTTTTCCGTCCTCCCCACGAAGGTGCTGGCGGAGGGCAGGAAATCGGCCCTCGATTTCAGTAACCAACTCAGGCAAATTTAATGCGGAACTGGCGATTTCGCGGACGTTGTTTGTGTGCTTCTGGAATGCATTCGGCAACAAGACTCTAACGGACATAACTTTCTCCCACCTGGCTCAATACCTGGTTTACAGCGGTGCGTTCATCCACGAAGGCTTCAAAGTCGCTGAGCCGGGGTCGGATGGCTTGATTTTGTTCATAAGCGCCCTGCAGGCAATCGGTGGTCTTAAGACCATTGCCGGTAATGCAGGTCACGGTAAGTTCATCGGGACGGATGCGGCCATGCGCATAGAGGCGCGCGGTGACCGCAGTGGTGACGCCGCCGGCGGTCTCAGTAAAGATGCCTTCGGTCTCAGCCAATTCCTGGATTGCCGACACAATCTCGACATCCGAAACGTCCTCAGCCCAGCCGCCCGACGAGCGAATGGCGCGCGAAGCATAAGTGCCGTCGGCGGGATTGCCAATGGCCAGCGAACGCGCGATGGTGTTCGGACGCTGTGGCTCAATGATGTCAGTGCCGTTCTTGACAGCGGTGGAAATCGGTGAGCATCCAGTGGCCTGCGCTCCAAAAAAGCGAACCGGTTTGTCTTCGACGAGACCGAGCGCAATCAGTTCGCTGAACGCCTTCTTGATTTTCGTAATCAGCGAACCGCCGGCCATCGGGCAAACAATGTTGTCCGGCAAGCGCCAGCCGAGTTGCTCGGCAATTTCAAAGCCGACAGTCTTTGACCCCTCAGCGTAGTAGGGGCGGAGATTGCAGTTGACGAAGCCCCAGTTGTAGCGGTCGGCGATCTGTGAGCAGAGGCGGTTGACGTGGTCGTAGTTGCCTTCGACGCGGACGAGCGTAGCGCCATAAACCTGCGTGTTGAGGATCTTGGCGGGTTCGAGATCGGCGGGGACGAGAATGAAAGTCTTCAGCCCGAGGCGCGCGGCCTGGGCGGCAACGGCGTTGGCCAGGTTGCCGGTCGACGAGCATCCCACCGTGTCAAATCCGAAGGCCTGCGCATTCGCCAAAGCAACGGCCACAACGCGGTCTTTGAAGCTGAGCGTGGGCATGCAGACGGCGTCGTTCTTGATGTAGAGACTGCTTGCGCCGATGCGGCCTGCGAGGCGCGGCGCAGCAAGCAGCGGAGTCAATCCGGCGGGCGTCTGGGGCATATAGGTGTCAGGAACGGGCAGCAGGGTGCGATAGCGCCACATGTTCAGCGGACCCTGGGAGATGGTTTCGCGGGTAAAGCGGGTGCGGGCATACTCAAGGTCGAACGTCACCTCGAGCGGAGAGAAACACTCATCACAGATGGAAAGGGGTTGAATCCCGTAGGACTTGCCACATTCCCGACAGCGCAATTCGTAAGCAGTCGTCACTCATCCCTCGCATGTATGCGAGTGATCCAGGGTATACGAGCGGTGACTGGCTCAAAAGAGCGAACGTGATAGGACTCGAAGTACCTTGCGAGCCGCCTCAACGAAGAGTGCTGAAGCAACCCCCGAATCTCATGTTCCTCGCCGTGGCGAGCAAGAGTTGACACCATACTCCCGTTTTGCGCGGGCAGGTTGTCGTGGCGTCACAGGGCTCGTCCCTCAACCACTCTGCATGAAACTCAGGCTTGCCCTTTGGGGGCAAACTTGAATAATTAGGTTTTACCACATGGTCATGGCTCGTGCAAGCGCGATTGCAGCAAATGGTGCTCAGAGGGAGCCGAACGGTCGTTGGCTGCAACGAATGCACTCAACCGAAGG